>Ga0265780_10009779_pt1 | contig 11469 bp, 9 predicted proteins | sample P1T30metagenome_FD_192432 | JGI IMG/M metagenome (GOLD analysis project Ga0265780, IMG submission 192432) | Plant litter microbial communities from East Loma Ridge, Irvine, California - P1 T30 | ecosystem: Environmental > Terrestrial > Plant litter > Unclassified | place: USA: California... | reverse complement strand
TGCCGCTGGCGGTGGCGGTATTGCTGCACCTGGCTGCGCCTGGCCTGGGCACGGCGCGCGGGCTGTTCGCCGCCATCGGCACCGCCGGCTTTGCGACCGGCTTCGCGTTGTGGGCGCAGCCGCTGGTCGAGAACGCCCTGCGGCGCCGTCCCGGCAAGCTGGCGCTGGCCATCGTCCACGCCGCCCTGCTGCTGGTGTCGCTGGCAATCGCCCGCAATCTGGTCGCCGCCGCCACCGGCCTGCCGCCCCAGGACTTCGACCTGACTGTCGGCTTCGTGGCCCTGGTCTGCTACCTGCCCGCGATGGCGCTTGCCGCGACCGTCGTGACGGGCATTACCGCGATCGTGTTCCAGCTCCTGTTTTTCGCGCGCAGCCTGCTGCGCAAACCGCTCGCCGCGGTGGGCATGTCGATCGGCCACATGATCGGCGCACTGGCGCTGTGCAGCCTGGTTGCGCAGCTGCTGCTGGATGTGGGGTCGCAGCACCACCACGTGTATCCGGCCGTGCGCTGGATCGCGTACTACAGCGACTACCATGCGGTGCCCGGCTATCCGGGGATCGCACCCGGCGCCCGCGTGCGCCTGCACGAGAACGGTGTCATCTCGACCGCCGTCAATCGAAGCGGCGCCGTGCGCATCACGGTGGGCCGCGTCGACTGACGTTCGCTCAAGGGCAGCTGCCAACGACGTAGTAGCCGCTCGACGTTTGCGCCAGGGTGCTGGTGTAGAAGGTGTTGTACAAGCCCATGTTCTGGTTCGAGCCATTGGCCAGCGCGTAGCCGCCACCCGTATGCGCGCGTCCCGCCTGCACGTGCGCGTAGTTGGTCGAGGTGGTCGCCGTGCAACTGAAGCCCGACGTCGTCGTGCCCGTCACGCTGGCGGACTTTGCGCTTTCCACGCCGCCGTTCCCCGTCGCCGATACCTGGTAGCTGTAGCTGGTCGCCGCCACCAGGCCGCCGTCGGTATAGCCGGTCGACGTGAGCGGCGAGCCGTTGACCCTGGCGCCGTTGCGGTAGACGTTGTAGCCGACCGCGCCGTTCGACGCGTTCCACGTCAAGGCGATGCTGCTGGCGGTGCGCGCGCCGATCGTCAGGCCGGCGGGCGGCTGCAAGGCCGGCGGGCTGCCGACCAGGAACTGCGGGATGGCGCAGGCGCTCGAGGTCAGCCCGGTCGTGCTGTTCGTTGCCGTGACCGTGCCGGCATAGTAGCCATCGGCGCGCGCCGCATACGTCTTGCTGAAGCCGGCGCCGCTGCCGGCGGCGCTGTCGTCCACCGGCGTCGGGCCATTCAGCACCACGCGGTAGCTGCCGATCGCACCGCTCGCATCGGTGGCGGCGCCGTTGACCGTCACCGTCGAGCCGGACACGCTGGCGCTGCAGGCCGTCATGGTCGGCGGCGCGGACTGCGCCACACGCAGGTTGTTGGTGAACCAGAAGTTCATCACGAAGGCCGGGTAGTTGACCTTGCTGGCGTCGACGTAGTTGCTGTTCTGGCCTCCGGTACCGGCTGGCCAGGCATGGGCCATGCCCGTTACCGTGACCTCGGACGTGCGCAGTTTGCCATTGCTGTCCGTGTACGGCACGTTGCTGCCGCCGGTCGGCACCGTCGCTGTCGCCCCCTTGGTGAACGCGCCGCCGTAGACCTGGCGCATCGCGGCAGCAGTCAGCGGACCGTAGGCCTGGCCGACCACGTAATCGTTGGTGCCCCAGATGACGCTGGCGATCTGGGTTGAGAAATGGCTGGCGTTGCTGCCGGCCCAGCTGCTGCAGCTGTTGGCCACGCTGCTGGACGTCGTGCCGGAAGGGACCGAGGAAATCTGCGTGCTCGACACCGTCGGCGCCGGCCCGGCATTGATGCCGACACCGGCAAAGATGTCGGGCGCCACGCAACCCATCACCATGGTCTTGGATCCGCCCGAGGACAGGCCGGTCACGTAGATCTGCTTGGGGTCGATCGCATATTGCGGGTTGCTGACGAACCGGTTGATCAGGTCAAGCAGCACCGCGTTGTGCCCGTAGCTGCGGCTGCGGTTGGTCGCGGCCCAATCCCAGCAATGCGCGCCGTACAGGTTGCCGGTGGCGTTCGGCGCCAGGATCACGGCCCCGTACTGGTCGGCCGCCGCCTTCCAGTTGTAGCCGCCGTCGCTGCTGCTGTTGATGACATCGTTGGCGGCGGTCTGGGCGCAGCCATGCAGCACCAGCACCAGCGCGCGCTTGCCGGCCAGTGTCGGGGCAGTGGCGGGCCAGTAGTAGTAGCCGGTGAGGGCGCCGCCGTTGGTGGTGTCGGTGGCCCAGGTCTGGTTCGCGCTCCAGGCGCCGGGGCCGGCCTGCAATTGGGCGAAGCTGGGCGCGGCCAGCGCCATGCAGGCGGCGGCAAGCGCGGCCTGTTTCGTCAAGGATGTCATGTACGTCTCCGTTCTGTTGAGTGTCCTGACTGCGAGGCGTGACAAGGCCACGCCAGGCGCGCAGGCGGTATCGTTTAATACAAGCGGAAAGACGGGCGGTGCGCCGCTAGGAGGCGGGTGCGGGGAAAGAAAGCATGGTTGTCTCCGGTCTATGGTTATGTAAGCTGCATGACCATTCTAGACCTGGAAACATTGCACACAAGCGCGCGTGGAAGCACGCCGCTTGTGCGCATTTGCACAGCTGCGGTCAGCCTTCGACCAGGCGGCTCAGGTAGCGTCCGTAGTCGCTCTTGCGCAGCGGATGGATCAGGCGTTGCAGGTGCTCGGCATCGATATAGCCCTTGTGGAAGGCGATCTCTTCCGGGCAGCAGACTTTCAGACCCTGGCGCTTTTCGATGGTGGCGATGAACTGGCCGGCGTCGAGCAGCGAATCGGGGGTGCCGGTATCGAGCCAGGCGGTGCCGCGGCCCATCAACTCCACCCGCAGGCGCTCGCGGCGCAGATACTCGCGGTTGATGTCGGTGATCTCGAGCTCGCCGCGCGGCGAGGGACGGATGTCGGCGGCGATATCGCACACGTCCTTGTCGTAGAAGTAGAGCCCGGTCACCGCGTAATTCGAGCGTGGCTGCTCCGGCTTTTCTTCGATCGAGAGGGCATTGCGCTGCTTGTCGAATTCGACCACGCCATAGCGCCCCGGATCGTTGACGTGGTAGGCGAACACGGTGGCGCCGTCTTGGCGCGCATTGGCCGACTCCAGCTTGGCCTGCAGGTCGGTGCCGTAGAAGATGTTGTCGCCCAGGATCAGCGCCGAGGGCGCATCGCCGATGAACTCGCGGCCGATGACGAAGGCTTGTGCCAGCCCGTCGGGCGAGGGCTGGACCGCGTAGTGCAGGTCCATGCCCCACTGGCTGCCGTCGCCCAGCAATTCCTGGAAGCGTGGCAGGTCGTGCGGGGTGGAAATGATCATCAGCTCGCGCAGGCCGGCCAGCATCATGGTGCTGAGCGGGTAATAGATCATCGGCTTGTCGTAGACCGGCAGCAGCTGCTTGGAGACGCTGATCGTGACCGGATGCAGCCGGGTGCCCGAGCCGCCTGCCAGCAGGATGCCCTTGCGTTGCGGGCTTGTGGTGTTCATGCGTTCTCCGTTGCACGTTGCGCGTAATTATGGTCCAGCCAGGTCAGATAAGCGCCCGACTGCACCTGCTTGATCCAGGCATCGTTCTCGAGGTACCAGCGCACGGTGCGTTCGATGCCGGTATCGAAGGTTTCGGCTGGCTTCCAGCCGAGCTCGCGTTCGATCTTGCGCGCGTCGATCGCATAGCGGCGGTCGTGTCCGGGACGGTCGGTAACGAAGGTGATCTGGTCGCGATAGCTGCCGTTGGCGCGCGGCTGCAGGCGGTCGAGGATGTCGCACAGGGTCTGCACGACTTCGAGGTTGGTGCGCTCGTTCCAGCCGCCCACATTATAGGTTTCGCCGAGCCGGCCGCCCGCGAGCACGGTGCGGATCGCCGCGCAGTGGTCGGACACGAACAGCCAGTCGCGCACCTGCTGGCCATCGCCATACACCGGCAGCGGCTTGCCGGCTAGCGCGTTGACGATCACCAGCGGGATCAGCTTTTCCGGGAAGTGGTAGGGCCCGTAGTTGTTCGAGCAGTTGGTGGTCAGCGTCGGCAAACCGTAGGTGTGGTGATAGGAGCGCACCAGGTGGTCGGACGCGGCCTTGCTCGCGGCATAGGGGCTGTTTGGCTGGTAGGGCGTGTCTTCGGTGAAGGCCGGATCGTCCTTGCCGAGGGTGCCGTACACCTCGTCGGTTGACATGTGCAGGAAGCGGAACTCGTCGCGCCTGGCGCCGGACAGCGAGGACCAGTAGGCGCGCGCCGCCTCCAGCATCGAGAAAGTGCCGTTGATATTGGTGCGGACGAATTCGCCGGGGCCATGGATGGAACGGTCGACGTGGCTTTCGGCCGCCGTGTGCACGATCGCGCGCGGCTGGTAGCGCTCGAGCAGGGATGACACGAGGGCCTGGTCGCCAATGTCGCCGCGCACGAAGATGTGGCGCGGGTCATCTTGCAGCGACGCCAGGTTGGACAAATTGCCGGCATAGGTCAGCAAGTCGAGATTGACGACAGGTTCGCTGGATGCGGCCAGCCAGTCGAGGACGAAGTTGGATCCGATGAACCCTGCGCCACCAGTTACGAGAATCATTGCACAGCCTTAGGTCGAGCCGGGGGATAAACAACACATCCCCAACATAAATAGTAATCAACAAACAATTGTTGCTAACAATACATTAGAATATTGACGCTGGCAAGGATGATGCGGTTTGTAAACATGACCGCACCATGCACGTTTTATATGTCAACACCAAGAATGATGACGTCATCATGTCATATCCGCTGTTTATCCTGAAAGAATGGCCACCTTGTCCACTGTACGTGTTCCCTCGGCGCTGACGTCGCGCCAAGCGCTTCCCGCCCTGCTGATGCTGGTCGCACAAATCGCACTCTATCTATGGATGGCGCCGCGCGGCTTCGACTTCACCGACGAATCCTACTACCTGCACAATTTCCTCTACTGGCGGGAATTCACGGGAACCGTCACCTTCTTCGGCGCCTACTTCGAGTGGCCGTTCCGGCTGTCCGGCGCCAGCATCGGCGCCATGCGCATTCTTTCCCTGCTGCTGGTGCTCGGCAGCACGGCTTTGCTGGTGCGCCAGGTAATGCGCTTCAGTTGGGACGAGCCGGGGGGCCGGCAACCATTCTGGACCATGATCGCGCCGATGGCGGCGTCGATGCTGTTCTTCGGCTACCTCAGCACCTTGCGCGCGCCGTCCTATAACCTGCTGTGCCTGGTCGCCATGGCGCTCATGAGCGCCGCCATGTTGAGCGTGCTGGCGCGGCGCGCCGCCGGCCGCAGCACGGCCTCGATGGCCTTCCTGTACGGCTTGGCGCTCGGCGCCTGCTTCCTGTCCAAGGCGACGACGGCGGTCTCGGTCACGCTGCTGCACCTGGCGTTCTTCGTCGCGCTGAACCGTGACTGGGCATGGCGCTGGCTGTTAACGGTGGTGGCCCTGGTCACCGCCGGCTTCGCCCTGAATTTCCTGGTGCTGACCCTGGCGTATCCCGGCTGGCTGGCCATGCTGCAGGAAGGGATCGCGATTACCCGGGTGCGCGACGGCTCCTACTCCATGTGGATGGTGTTGAACGGCGTGCGCTGGTCCTTGCAAAAGGCCTTGCCAAGCGCTGCCCCGTTCCTGGTCGCCGGCGCCGTGCTGCTGTTCCTGGCGCGCATGAAGATCGCGCAGGCCTCGCCGCTGCTGCGCTCCTTGCTGGTGGTCGCGCTGGTCGCCGTCGTGTCGTTCAGCCAAATGTACGAGGCGTGGAGCCGGCTGTGGCTGATCGTCACAGCCTGTGTCGCGGCCAGCCTGTGGTACATCGAAGGTTTCGCGCGGCAAGGCGCAGCCGTTGGCTACGACCGGCGCCGCGAACGCGCGGTGATGGTCCTGCTGCTGCTGTCGCCGCTGGCATTCTCCTTCGGGACCAATATGCCCTTGCTGGCGCACAGCGCCATCGCGTCGCTGTTCGCCGCCATCGCCATCTGCCTGCGCCTGTACCGTCTGGGCGCCGCGCGCATGATCACCGGCTCGGCGCTGGCGATCGCGCTGGCGCTGCTGTGCGTACCAGCCCTGCTCACCCAGTGGCTGGCCTGGACCGACGTGCAGCACACCTACCGGCAGGTAGCGCCGTTGGGGCAGCAGGATGCTGCGCGCGTGCTCGGCACTGAGGGAAGCGTCGTGCATGTTGACCCGGCCACTTCCCGCTCGCTGCTTGCCTTGCAGAAAATGGCGCGCGAGGCGGGCATGGCCGCCGGCCAGGATATGCTCGATATGACTGGGGACAGCCCGGGCGTGATCTATGCGATTGGCGCCCGCCCGCTCGGCTCGCCCTGGATGCTTGGCGGCTATCCAGGCAGCGCCCCCGCCATCGAGCGTATCCTTCAGAAAGTCGATACGCAGCGGGTGCGCGGCGCCTGGCTACTGACTTCCCCCGACAAGTCGCGACGTACACGCGACTGGCCAGCCATCATGGCGCGCCGGATCGGTCCCGGCTCCCATCGGCTGGCCGGAACTGTCGAGATCGTGAATCCGATGGCCGCCACGTCGGGTGAGCCGGCCACTGTCCACCTGCAACTATGGAAGCCCCTTGCAGGAAGCGAGGATGCAGCGACTGCCGCCACAGTAGTGCCGACACGGATGCCCTGACGGACATAGTCAGCTCTCGTTGACCGCCGCTACGACTTCGGCAATCAAGTCGGCGTGCTGGGCTTCCAGACCAATCCACAATGGCAGCCGCAACAGGCGATCACCGGCAGCGTCGGTGTTCGACATATCGTCTGCCGCACGCCCCATCTCCTTGCCTATTGGTGAAGAATGCAAAGGGATATAGTGGAAGACAGTCTGGATGCCGCGCGTCTTGAGGCGTGCGATGACGGCGCTGCGCGCCTCCATGTCGGGGAACATCAGGTAGTACATGTGAGCATTGTGAACGCATTCGCGTGGAATGTTCGGGCGTTGCACCTTGCCGGCTTTTTCCAGGCTGGCGAACCACTGATGGTAATTGGCCCAGATGTCGAGGCGGCGGCGGTTGATCATGTCTGCTTCTTCCATCTGCGCCCAGAGGAAGGCGGCCATGATTTCTCCGGGCAGATAGGATGATCCCACATCGACCCAGGTGTATTTGTCTACCTGGCCGCGGAAGAACTGGCTGCGGTTTGTCCCTTTTTCGCGAATGATTTCAGCCCGCGCCACAAAGCGCGGGTCATTGACCAGCAGTGCGCCTCCTTCGCCGGAAATGATGTTCTTAGTTTCATGAAACGACAGTGCCGCCATGTGGCCGATGCTGCCCAGAGGCCGCCCTTTGTAGGTCGACATGATGCCCTGCGCCGCATCTTCGATCACGAGCAGATTGTGGCGGCGCGCGATGTCCATGATGGTATCCATCTCGCATGCGACGCCCGCGTAGTGCACCGGGACGATGGCGCGCGTCCGTTCGGTGATCGCGGCTTCGATCTTGGTCTCGTCGATGTTTTGTGTGTCCGGACGAACATCGACGAAGACCGGTACGGCGCCACGCAGGACAAAGGCGTTGGCAGTCGAGACAAAGGTGTAGGACGGCATAATGACCTCGTCGCCGGCGCGGATGTCGGCAAGCATCGCAGAAATTTCGAGTGCGGCGGTGCACGAATGGGTCAGCAGCGCCTTTTGGCTGCCGATGTTCTGCTCCAGCCAGGCATTGCATTTCTTCGTAAACGTCCCGTCGCCGGCCAGGTGTCCGCTGGCATGCGCCTGCGAGATATACCAGAGCTCCTTGCCGGTCATGTAAGGTTTATTGAAGGGAACGTTCATCATGCGGACTCCGGACAGGTCGATGGGTTGGCACGGGCGGGAAACACCCAGAATTTTTGGAGCGCGAACATCAGCAGGGCAACCACGAAGATCATCGTGGCCTGCACAATCGCGTGGGGCAGATGGGCGCCGTCGACCAGCACGAGCAGCGCCGCGAGGTTGACTAGATAGCCGAGCGCATAGGTTGCGAAATAGCGTAGCAGGACCGTACGATCTTGTTGCTGGTATTTAAATGACCACTTTTTGTTGAAGAGAAAGGTCTGCAAAGTGCCCACGATGAATAGCAAGGTCATCGCCAGTTTGTGGCCCATGCCCGCGCCAGTCAACAGCAGATACAGGCCATAGCCGACGGCATTCGAAAGCAGCCCGACGATGCCGTAACGGAGCGCCTGGAAAAACGTCGTCTTCATCGGCTTGCCTGGCGCTGACCCCAGATGTAATCGCTCGCAGCGGGACCGGTGTGGAACAGGAGGTCCAACACCGTAACGCCGTGCTCGAAGGGCAGGACACCCTGCACATACTCGGGATAACCGCCATATTCCTTCCAGACCAGCTCTACACCGAGGGCTGCGCAGTCAGCTTCATCGATATAGCTCTTCGCTGCCGGGCCGGAGATATAGTGTGTCGCGCCAGACTGCGCGACCAGGTCGAGAATACGCTCGAGTCGCTTGCCCGACAGTTGGTAGGCGCGCGAATCCTCGAATACTGTGCGGATTCCCAGGAGCTCGCTGGATATCAGCTTAATCATGTGCTGGTTCAGCTCCGACAAGTTGGTCCATTTATGGCCCAGATAGATTTCTTCGAAAAAGGCGCGGTAGCGCTCGAAGTGGGGGGCGCGGCGGTAGTTCTGGCGGATGGTGTCCCAGTGGATGGCCTGCCAGGCATGATCCTCAAGGGCAACCTCGCAGATCATGCGCTTGGTGTCGGCGCCGCAGGGAATCGACAGCCAGCGTGGCCCGCCTGGGGTCATGATCTTGTTGCGGTTGCGCCAGTCGCGGTTCGTATACTGCACATCATCATAGAAGATGAAGGTGTCCGCATCGTGAATCAGGTCGAAATACCCTTTCCACGGAATATAGTTAGATTGGAGAATGACTACTTTTTTCATACACTTGCTCCAGTATAGCGTTCCAGCATCTTGATACGGGTCCTGGGCGGGACGAGGCAATGATCGACAATTGCCGCACCGGCGCCGACGAAGCTGTGCGCACCCAGCTCGACATAACCACACAGCGTTGCATTGGGCGAAACGAAGCAGTTTTCACCGACGCCTGTATCATGGTTGATGCATGCGCCCGGCCAGACGACCGCGATGTCGCCGATACGCGCGCGTACGTCAACCACTGCACCAGCCATAACCATTGCGCCTGGGCCCAATACGGCGGATTTCGCGACATAGGCACGCGGATGGACCAGCGGCGGTGCGATATAGCCAGCAGCCGCGACCCGTTCCCACACCTGCCAGCGCGCGGCGAGGTTTCCGTAGCCGATTGCAATAGCGATATGATAATCGCCAGGAGGATGCGTCTGCCTCACCTGATCGAGCGTTCCGAGGACGTGGCCCTCCTGAGAAAAATCGTCGATCAATCCTGCGACCCGATAGCCGCAGTCCTCGGCCAGTTCCGTCACCGTTTCTGAAAATTCCTTGGAACCGTAGATTAATAACTGCATCCGGCTTCCTCGCTATTGCGGGGTTCGCCTGCAAATGCCGGCAATACCGCCATATTCCCGTAAATATCCTTGATGATGTAGGTAGGACGATTCTGCACTTGGCTAAAGACCTTGCCCAGATAAATACCGATCAGTCCCATGCTGGTCGTGGTAATGCCCAGACTGAGGGCCATCAGGCCCATTAACGACGTGTAACCGATCATCGCGTCGTCAAACAAGATCTTCCTGCCTAGCAAGTATGCAAGGAACAGGAAGCTGATTAAGGTAATGGACACGCCAATATTGAAAAGCCAGGTCAGCGGTAACACGGAGAATGAACTTACTGCGTTGACCATTAATTTGACGCGCCGCAGTAGCGTGTAAGTGCTTGCTCCTTCGCGTTGCGTCTTTTTCAACGGCATGCCTATTTGCCTGAACCCGGCCCAGCTCATCATTCCTGCCATGAACAGGTTGTGATCGCCCAGACGCAACAAGGCATCCACATAGCGCCGTGTCATGATGCGTTCGGTCGCAAGATTCGGTGGGATCTTGGTGTCGCTGAGCAGATTGAATGCGGTATAAAACAGGCCTCCGCTGGCCTTTTCGAACATCCCACCCTTGCGTGCTTCCTGGTAACCGTAGACAACGTCAGCCCCTGTGGCGTCTTGCTTTGCCTTGAACTCGGCCAGGGTCAGCGGAGAGACTTCCAAGTCGCTGTCGATCAGGAAGACTCGCTCGCCCCTTGCCTGCTGCAGGCCTGCCTGCATCGCGTAGTGATGTCCGAAATTGCGCGACAAATCAACGACAACCAGTTCTGGAATCGCCTTTGTTGCCGTCACCGCATATTCAAGGGAGTCGTCTGGAGAACCGTCGTTGACCAGCACAATCTCGAACGAAGGACTGCCGACAAGCTTTACGGCTTCCAGACATTCGGCAAGGAAGCGCTCCAGGAAAGAGCGTGATCGATACATTGTTGAGACGATGCTAATCGCTGGCCTGACCGATATAGAGGGGGTATGCATACTTGATCCTTGTTGCGCGATGACGACGCCGCGGGTCGAGCGTCCTGCGTGGTGCAAAAGTGCGACTGGAATTTACCATTCGGCACTGAAATTGTCTTCATTATAACGTTTTCATTGAATGAAATCGCAAGTTGACTAACTGAAAGTCCGACAAACACACCGAGCACGCGAACGAGGCAGCGAGCGCGTGAAAGACGGGGGATGCTGTAGAGGGTAGGTCGGCGGTACAAGGTTACGCCGCCAAGCCGGGAGCGGCGATCATGCCGTAGTTACTGCATCAACTCCGAGATCATCTTCACCGGCGCATTCCCGTAGCCGAGGAACTGGTCGTGGAATTCCTTCAGGTTGAAGCGCTCGCCCAACTGCTGCTTGCGGCGCTCGCGCAGCGCCATGATCTGCTCGTAGCCGCTGTAGTAGCTGGTCAGCTGCACGGAAGTGAGCTGCACGCGGCGCCACTTCTCGTCGGCTTCCTGGCGGGTCTGGAAGGCCTGGCGCGTCAGCAGGTCGATCGCTTCCGGTTGCTGCATGCCGAGCACGTGGACGCCGTAGTCGAGGATGGTGTTGGTGACGCTGCGCAGGTTCCACTTCGAGTACATCAGCCACATCTCGGGCGCGTTGTCGCCGTAGCCGTTCTCCAGCATCATGCGCTCGCCGTACACGGCCCAGCCCTCGACCATCGCGCCGTTCCCGAACAGCGACTTCACGAGAGATGGCGAACGGTTCGCATACACCAGCTGGGCGTAGTGGCCGGGGATGGCTTCGTGGATGTTCAGGATCTGCAGGATCCACTCGTTGTACTCGCGCAGGCTGCTCTCGGCCTGGGCCGCAGTGAGGCCGTCCAGCGGCGTCACGTTGTAATAGGTCTTGTCCTTCGGACGGTAGGGGCCGGGCGCGTCGATGCTGGCGCCGGCCACGCCGCGCTGGTACATCGGGGTCTCGCGCACTTCCAGCGGCTTGTCGGCGTCGAGAGTAAGCAAATTCTTCTCGGTG
>Ga0265780_10009777_pt1 | contig 11470 bp, 10 predicted proteins | sample P1T30metagenome_FD_192432 | JGI IMG/M metagenome (GOLD analysis project Ga0265780, IMG submission 192432) | Plant litter microbial communities from East Loma Ridge, Irvine, California - P1 T30 | ecosystem: Environmental > Terrestrial > Plant litter > Unclassified | place: USA: California... | reverse complement strand
TGGCTGCGGGCGGCGTTCGTCGCCTGCTGCGACAACGACGGCGAGTCGGTGCGCATGTACGTGATGTGGCCGTTCTCGTACAGCGACTGCGCGACGCTCATGGTCTGGCGCGCGGAGAAGCGGAGCTTGCGCGCCGCCTCCTGCTGCAGGGTCGACGTCGTGAACGGGGCCGCGGGGCGGCGCGTGTAGGGCTTCGACTCGACCGACGAGACGACGATCTGCACGGCGTCGCCCTCGAGGGCGCGGCTCAGCGCGCCCGCCGAGGCCTCGTCGAGCGCGACTGCCTCGCCCTTGAGGCGGCCGCGGTCGTCGAAGTCGCGGCCGCTGGCGACGCGGGTGCCGTTGACCCGCACCAGGCGCGAGGAGAAGGGAAGCGCCTCGGTGCTCGGCTCGAAGGTGGCGGTGAGGTCCCAGTAGGAGGCGGAGACGAAGGCGAGACGCTCGCGCTCGCGGTCGACGACGAGGCGCGTGGCGGCCGACTGGACGCGACCGGCCGAGAGCCCGGGGCCGACCTTCCGCCAGAGGACGGGCGAGACCTCGTAGCCGTAGAGGCGGTCGAGGATGCGGCGCGTCTCCTGGGCGTCGACGAGCGCGGTGTCGAGCTCGCGGGTGTTCTCCTGGGCCTTCTGGATCGCGTCCTTCGTGATCTCGTGGAAGACCATCCGCTTGACGGGCACCTTCGGCTTGAGCTCCTGCAGCAGGTGCCACGCGATGGCCTCGCCCTCACGGTCCTCATCAGTCGCGAGGTAGAGCTCGTCGGCGCCCTTGAGCGCGCGCTTGAGGTCGGACACCGTCTTCTTCTTGGCGTCGGAGACGACGTAGTAGGGCTCGAAGCCGTTCTCGACGTCGACCGAGAACTTGCCGAGCGAGCCCTTCTTGAGCTCGGCGGGCAGGTTCTTCGGCTCGACGAGGTCGCGGATGTGGCCGACGGACGCGAGGACCTCGTATCCGCTGCCGAGGTACTGGGCGATCGTCTTGGCCTTCGCGGGCGACTCGACGATGACCAGCTTCTTCGTGCCTGGCACGGGACTCCTTGGGGTGGGGGGACGACGGGGACCGGTCGACGGGACCGGGAGCGAGGGACGACAGCGGGCCCTCCGGGCCGCGCCTCGGCCGGCGCGACGGCGGGAACGGGTGCGGCCGACAGGCACACCATACACACACCGCCGTCACGGCCCGTTCACGGCGGTGCGGGGCCCGACCGGTCGCCGGCGGGCGGCGGCCCGGCCGTCGCGGAGGCCGCGACGACCACGCCGGAGACCACCGTCGAGACGCGCACGGTGGCCTCGTGCCCGTCGACGACGCAGCTGCCGAGCACCGTGCCGTTGGCCGCCGCGGCGGCCGCCGCGCGGGTGCACGGCGACCCGGCGACGAGGCCCGCCGCGACGTCGGCGGCGGCGAGCGCCGAGGCGTCGGCCGCCCCGGCGACGCGGCCCCGCTCGGCGAGCACGCGACAGCCGGCGACCACGACGACGCAGAGCGCGACGAGGGCCACGACCACGAGGGCGGAGGCCGCGGCACTGCCCCGCTCGGAGCGCCACGACGGTGCCGAGCACCGCGACGACGGCGACGCGCGGTCGCTCACCGGCCGAGCCCGGGAGCGCAGCTGCGGGACGACAGCACGACGACGCCCGCCAGCGGTCCGACGTCGACGGCCCGCTCGACCCGCACGCAGACGAGGTCGCCCTCCACGGAGGAGGTGGCCGAGGCACCGGGGGCCAGCCGGGCCAAGGTGCCGGGCACGGCGGACTCGTCGCCCCGAGCGGTCTGCCGGGCGACGACGGCCGCGGCGTCGGCCAGCGCCACCGACTGCCGTGCGGCGCCCGTCGCGGCGACGACGAGACCGACCACCGCCAGCAGCGCCGGCACCGTGACCGCGAACTCCGCGGTCACGCTGCCCCGGTCGTGCCGGAGGCGCGGGACGGGACGGGCGCCGCGCGCCGGCCTCTCGAGGCCGTGCAGCCACCGCCCCGGCCCGGGCCGACGCGCCGACACCGTCAGCCCACCGAGAGGGCCGAGCGGACGAGGTCGCTGAGCACCCCTCGCACCTCGTCCGACCTCATCACGGCGAGGAGGACGCCGGCGAAGCCGACCGCCGCCATGATGACGATCGCGTACTCGGCGGTGGCGGCCCCGCGGTCGGAGCGGAGGGCGTCGAGCGCGCGGCCGAGGCGGGAGCGGGACGGCAGGCCGACGGCGGTCGCGGTCTCGACGCGGCCCGTGCAGGTGCTGCGGATGGTGGTCGTCGTGGTCATGAGGTCCTCCTGGCTCGAGGTGGTGCGATGGGGGTGCGGCGCCGGCGGCGCCGGATCGACCGGCGGTCGACCCGCAGCGAGTCTCGCTCGGCGGTGGCCGACGCCGGCGGTGCCGGCCGTCGCGCTGGGGAGCGACCTCACAAGGTGCTCGCCGTGGAGGAGACGAGCGACACGACGAGGGGGACGACCCCGACGACGAGGAAGGCGGGCAGCACGCACGCGCCGAGCGGCAGCATCAGCGTCGACTCCAGGCGCCCGGCCGCGGCCCGGGCCCGCGTCGAGGCCTCGAGCCGGCGCTCGGCCGCGGCGGCACGGAGGAGCTCCGACGCGGGGGCACCGGCGCGGCGGGACAGGTCGAGGACGTCGATCCCGTCGGCGTCGGCCTCCGCGGGCCCGAGGTCGCAGCCGCTCTCGTCGACGGCGGCCCGGACGGCGTCCATCGCTGCCGACCAGGCGGCGCCGCCCGAGACCGCCACCGACAGGAGCTCGAGGCGCAGGCCCGGCACGGCGTCGGACGGCGTCGCCGACCGGACGAGGTGCGCGGTCCATCGACGCGCCGCCTCGACGAGCGCCCCGCCGAGGACCAGGCACGTCCACCCCACCGGCGAGCCGACGAGGACGCCGACGGCGTCCGCGCCCATGCCCGCGGAGAAGAGGACTCCGACCGGAGGCAGCGCGAGCACGATGCGACCGGCCGACCGGGGCCCGCTCAGGGCCACCTCGACCTCCCGCCGCGCGCGGTCCGCCTCGCGGAGGGCCACCACGAAGGACCGGAGGCACTGGCCGAGCGGCGCACCGCTCCCCTCCGCGACCCGCCAGGCGCAGGCGACCTGACGCCACTCCGCCTCGAGCCGCGGGCCGTCGCGGACGCGCGGGAACGGCGACCGCCCCAGGGCGGCGAGGAGCGCACCGGAGACGGCCTCCCCCCGGGCGGCGGCGTCCGCCACCCCGCCGAGGAACGACCGCAGCACGTCGCTCGGCTCCGCCTCGCCCACGTGACGCCAGGCCGACGCGGGCGCCACGCCCGCGCCGAGCAGCACGGCGACGCGCTCGACGACCGTGGCGACGGGCGTGACCGACACGCGCCTCCCCCGGGGCCCCGACGGGCCGTCGGCCGGGGCGCGATCCGGACCGCGCGCGGGGTCGCCGGATCGTGCCTCACGCGGCACGGGCGGCCCCCGACGCACCCGCCGACGCGTCGCGGGAGCGCAGCTCGCCGCCCGGGCCGAGGACGAGCCGGCCCACCCGCTCGAGCCTCCGTCGGCCCTCGCGACGCTCGACGTGGAGGACGGCGTCGAAGGCGCTCACGGCCTGCCGGGCCAGAGCGGCCGGCGAGAGGCCGGCGACCGCGCCGAGGGCCTCGAGCCGGGCCGGCACGTCGGCCAGGCCGTTCGCGTGGAGCGTCCCGGCCCCGCCGTCGTGGCCCGTGTTGAGGGCCGACAGCAGGTCGCGCACCTCGACCCCGCGGCACTCCCCCACGACGAGGCGGTCGGGTCTCATCCGGAGCGCCTCGCGGAGGAGGCGGGCGGTGTCGACCCCGCCGACGCCCTCGAGGTTGGGTTGTCGCGCCTCGAGCGACACGACGTGCGGGTGGACGACGCGGAGCTCGGCGACGTCCTCGATGGTGACGATGCGGTCGGAGGGCGGCGCGGCGCCGAGCATGGCGGCGAGGAGGGTCGTCTTGCCCGCGCCCCCGGCCCCCGTGACGAGCACGTTCGCCCGGTCGACCACGCAGGCCCGGACGGCCTCCTCGGCTCCCGGCCCGAAGAAGCCCTGGGCGGAGAGGTCGTCGAGCGTCACGGGGTCGAGTCGCGGGAACCGGACCGACAGCAGGGTGCCCGTCGTCGAGACCGGGGGCAGGACGGCGTGCACGCGGACGCCGTCGGCCAGCCGCACGTCGACGCAGGGGCTCGACTCGTCGACGTGCCGCCCGCCGAGCGCGACGAGGCGGACGGCGAGCGCGCGGGTGGCCGCCTCGGAGAGGTGGACCCGCGGGTCGGGCCGGGCACCGGAGCCGCGGTCGACCCACGTGCCGGCCCCGCCGTTGACGAAGACGTCGGTGACCGACGGGTCGGCGACGAACGGGGCGAGCGGGCCGTCGCCGAGCAGCCGGGTCCGCAGGGCGAGGGCCTGCCCGCCGCCCCGGTCGGACGACGAGCCCCGGACGACGGGGACGAAGCGGCCCGGCGGCCACGCGTCGGCGGGCCGCAGCGAGGCCGGGGGCAGAGACGGAGGCGGCGACGGAGGATCGAGGGAGCGGTCGGCGATCATGCCGCGACGTTAGGCACCGAGCGACCGGGAGCCGCCGGTGCCGAGCGGTCGTCGTGGACCGTCGCCTGCCGGAGGAGCCTGGGGAGGGACCGAGTGAGAGGGGCGGCACCCATCGGGGGGAACGGATGCCGCCGAGGCCACGCCGGATCGGGGGAGGATCGTCAGCGCGGCCACGTCGGACGAGGTCCGACGTGGATCACAGTACCCCCGGGGCGCAGGACGGGACCGGCGCCTGGCCGGTGCGCGAAGGGCGGGGCCGACCCGCGCCTCCCCCGTGTCGTCGGCGTCGGGCGCGACCGGCCGTGACGGGTCGCGACCCGGGGCCGGAGTAAGGTCGGCGCGACGGCGAGAGCCGGCTGTTCCGCAACGACGCGAGAGGACCGAGATGGTCGACGGCACCGATGACCTCCTGACGCGGGGGCGCGCGTTCGCCCCCGACCCCGACTTCGCCGCCCGGGCCACCGCCGGCCCCGAGCTGGCGGAGGAGGCCGGCCGCGACCGCCTCGCGTTCTGGGCCCGCCAGGCCCACGAGCGCGTCAGCTGGGAGCGCCCGCCGACCGAGACCCTCGACTGGTCCGACCCGCCCTTCGCGCGGTGGTTCGCCGACGGCACGCTGAACGTCGCGGTCAACTGCCTCGACCGCCACGTCGACGCCGGCCACGGCGACCGCGTCGCGCTGCACTGGGAGGGCGAGCCGGGCGACAGCCGCTCGCTCACCTACGCCGAGCTGACTCGTGAGGTGAAGCGGGCGGCGAACCTGCTGACCTCGCTCGGCGTCGTCGCGGGCGACCGGGTCGTCATCTACCTGCCGCAGATCCCCGAGGCCGTCGTGGCGATGCTCGCCGTCGCCCGACTCGGGGCCGTCCACTCGGTCGTCTTCGGCGGCTTCAGCGCGGAGAGCCTCCGGGCCCGCATCGACGACGCCCAGGCGGTGCTCGTCATCACGGCCGACGGCGGCTGGCGGAAGGGCGCCGTGTCGCCGCTGAAGCCCGCCGTCGACGCCGCGCTGGCCGCGGACGGGCCCGCGACCGTGCGGAACGTGCTCGTCGTGCGCCGCGGCGGCAACGAGGTCGACTGGACCGAGGGACGCGACCTCTGGTGGCACGAGCAGCTCGAGGGCGTCGCCGACGAGCACGAGGCCGAGGCCTTCGACGCCGAGCACCCCCTCTTCATCCTCTACACCAGCGGCACGACCGGGAAGCCGAAGGGCATCCTGCACACCTCCGGCGGCTACCTGACCCAGGTCGCCTACACCCACGCCACGGTCTTCGACCTGAAGCCCGAGACCGACGTGTGGTGGTGCACGGCCGACGTCGGCTGGATCACCGGCCACAGCTACGTCGTCTACGGCCCCCTCGCCAACGGGGCCACGCAGGTGCTCTACGAGGGCACCCCCGACTTCCCGGCGGCCGGGCGCTGGTGGGACGTCGTCGAGAAGTACGGCGTGACGCTCTTCTACACGGCGCCGACCGCGATCCGCAGCGTCATGAAGGCCGGCCGCGAGATCCCGCAGGCGCGCGACCTGTCGTCGCTCCGGCTTCTCGGCTCGGTGGGCGAGCCGATCAACCCCGAGGCGTGGCTCTGGTACCGCGAGGTGATCGGCGCCGACCGCCTCCCGATCGTCGACACCTGGTGGCAGACCGAGACCGGGGCGATCATGGTCAGCCCCCTGCCGGGCGTCACGACGACCAAGCCGGGCGCGGCGCAGACCCCGCTGCCGGGCGTCTCGGTCGACGTGGTCGACGACGACGGCACGCCGGTGGCGCCGGGCGGCAGCGGCCTGCTCGTCGTGACCGAGCCGTGGCCCTCGATGCTGCGCGGCATCTGGGGCGACCGCGACCGCTACGTCGAGACGTACTGGAGCCGCTTCGGCGACCGGTACTTCGCCGGCGACGGTGCACGGCGCGACGAGGACGGCGACGTCTGGCTGCTCGGCCGGGTGGACGACGTCATGAACGTGTCCGGCCACCGGCTGTCGACCGCGGAGATCGAGTCGGCGCTCGTCTCTCACGCCGTCGTCGCCGAGTCGGCGGTGGTCGGCGCCGCGGACGAGGCGACCGGCCAGGCGGTCGTCGCCTTCGTCGTCCTCCGCGACAAGGCGAAGGTCGACCTCGACCCGGAGGAGGCAGTGGCCTCGCTCCGTCGGCACGTCGCGGAGCAGATCGGCGCCATCGCCCGCCCGCGCACCGTGGTGCTCGTGGACGAGCTGCCGAAGACCCGCTCGGGCAAGATCATGCGCCGCCTGCTGCGCGACGTCGCCGAGGGACGCGAGATCGGCGACACGACGACGCTCGCCGACGCCGCCGTGATGGGGGTGATCAGCGCCGAGATGCGCTGACCCCGCCGCACGCGACGACGGGCCCGGCCACCGCGGTGGTCGGGCCCGTCGTGTCGACCTGCCCCTCCGCTCGGAGGAGACGAGGAGGCGCGGTGCGCGTCGTCAGCGCACCTCCAGCACCAGCTCCACCTCGACGGGCGAGTCGAGCGGCAGCACGGCGACGCCGACGGCACTCCGGGCGTGGCGCCCGGCCTCGCCGAAGACGTCGCCCAGCAGCTCGGAGGCCCCGTTGATCACCCCGGGCTGACCGGAGAAGCCGGGATCGGAGGCGACGAAGCCCGTCACCTTGACGACGCGGACGACCTCGTCGAGCGAGCCCAGGACCGAGCCAGCCGCGGCGAGGGCGTTGAGCACGCAGGTCGCGGCCATGCCCTTGGCGTCGTCGGGCGACACGAGGCCGTCGCTCGTGCCGACCTTGCCCGTCGCGGGGAGCACGCCGTCGACGAAGGGCAGCTGTCCCGCGGTGTAGACGTACGAGCCCGTGCGGACGGCCGGCACGTAGGCGCCGGCGGGAGCCGCCACCTCGGGCAGCTCGAGGCCGAGCTCGGCGAGGCGGGCGGCGACGCCGGTCATCAGGCGTCCTGCTGCTTCGCCCGCTTGAACCAGGCGACCGGGCCGCCCTCGGGCCCCTGCGTCACCTGGACGAGCTCCCACCCGTCGCTGCCCCAGTTGTTCAGGATGGCCGTGCTGTTGTGCACCATCAGCGGCGTGGTCATGTACTCCCAAAGGACCATTTGTGGTTCCCCTCAGCTCGGATGTCAGCGGTGTCACTTACCCTGATCTTATGTCTGCCCAAAAATCGAAGCCCACGTCCGTCGTCGGGGCGCTCTTCGGCTTCATCGGCTTCAGCGTCCTCGCTGGCCTGCTCGTCACCATCGGAGTGACCCCGGCGATCGCGGTCGCCGGCATGACGGCCTCGAGCTCGATCGGCGTCTTCGAGTCGATCCCCGAGTACATCGAGATCGGCAAGCTGCAGCAGCGCAACACGCTGTACGCCAAGCAGGGCGGACAAGACGTGCCCTTCGCCACCCTCTACAGCGAGAACCGCGTCGAGATGAAGTGGGAGCAGGTCTCCGACAATCTCAAGAACGCGGTCGTCGCCGGAGAAGACCGTCGCTTCTACGAGCACGGCGGCGTCGACGTCACGTCGCTCGTCCGCGCGGCCGTCGGCTCGGTCGGCGGCGGCGAGCTCGGCGCGAGCGGCGGCGGCTCGACCCTGACGATGCAGCTCGTGCGCAACATCCGCATCGCGCAGTCGCAGCAGCTCGACACGCAGGAGGAGCGCGACGCGGCCTACAAGGAGGCCACGACGACCACCCTCGACCGCAAGCTCGAGGAGATGAAGTTCGCCATCGGCCTCGAGAAGAAGTACACGAAGGACGAGATCCTCCTCGCGTACCTCAACATCGCCTACTTCGGCGACCAGACCTACGGTGTGCAGGCGGCCTCGCAGCACTACTTCAACAAGAACGCGTCCGACCTCACGGTCGAGGAGGCTGCGAGCCTCATCGCGATCGTGCAGTACCCCGACACCCGCAACCTGTCGACGCCCGAGAAGTACGAGGGCAACAAGGCCCGCCGCGACGTCATCATCAAGGCGATGCTCGCCGAGGGCTTCATCGACCAGCCCCAGGCGGAGGCGTCCCTCGCCTCCGACATCGCCGGGTACGTGCACCTGACCGCGCCCACGCAGGGCTGCGCCGCGGTCACGGCGTCGGGCGCCCAGTACTTCTGCGACTACGTGAAGAAGAACATCAAGAACCTCGCCGTCCTCGGCGACAGCCCGGAGGAGCGCGAGAAGAACTGGGCCACGGGTGGCTACAGCGTCTTCACGACCCTCGACCTCGACCTGACGGGCAGCGCGAAGGAGAAGATCGACCGCTACGCCCCCGCCGGCGAGACCCGCCTGCAGCTCGGCTCGGTCGTCGACTCCGTCGAGGCCGGCACCGGCCGCGTCATCGTCATGGCGCAGAACACCACCTTCTCCGAGATCGCCGGCGAGGACCGCACCCAGACGTCGGTGAACTTCAGCACCGACCAGGAGTACGGCGGATCGGGCGGCTTCCAGCCCGGCTCGACGTACAAGCCCTTCACCCTCATCGACTGGCTCGAGCAGGGCAACGGCGTCAACCAGACCGTCAACGCCACCCCCCGCACCTTCCAGCTGACGGCCGACGGTGCCCCCGCGGTCAAGTGGACGCCGAAGAACGACGCCAACGAGCGTCCCGGCTACATGTCCGTCGCCTCGGCCACGGCCAAGTCGATGAACACGGCCTACGCCGCGATGGCCACCCAGCTCGACCTCGCCGACATCAAGAACGTCGCCGAGAAGCTGGGCGTGCACCGAGCCGACGGCAAGCCCCTGCAGTACGAGAACCCGACGTCGATCATCGGGTCGAACGAGGTCGCTCCGTTGACCATGGCCGCGGCGTACGCGGGCATCGCCGCCGGCGGCAAGTACTGCGAGCCGATCGTCGTCGACAACATCAAGGACGGCAACGGCACCGACATCGGCGGCCAGCCGCAGACCTGCACGCAGGCCCTCGACCCCGACGTCGCCGCCGGTGCCGCCCGGGCCATGTCCGGCCTGTGGAGCGGCGGCGGAACGGCCCCGAACGGCCTGCCCCGCGACGGCATCCCCGAGATCGGCAAGACGGGCACCACCGACGACAAAGACCAGATCTGGATCATCGGCGCGACGACCCGTCTCGCCACCGCCGTGTGGCAGGGCAACTACGACGGCGGCAAGAAGAGCCTCCGTGCGGCCACGTCGCCCCTGCAGTCGACGTACGGCACCTATGCCAACGCCCGCAGCGCGTTCTTCCGCGAGGTGCAGACGGTCAACAACACCGTCTACGGCGGAGGGGCCTTCGCCACACCGTCCAACGCCGTGCTGCGCGGCTCGGGCGTCAGCGTGCCGAAGCTCGAGGGCAGCACGCCCAGCGCCGCCCAGAGCCTGCTCCGAGGCGTGTCGCTGAGCTACCGTGACGGCGGCACCCAGCCGTCGGCGTTGCCCGCCGGGCAGGTCTCGGGTTCCGACCCGGCCGCCGGCACGCTGGTCTCGAAGCGCTCGACGGTCACCGTCTACACGAGTGACGGATCGCTCGCGACCACCGTGCCCGACGTGGCCGGACAGAGCGTCAAGAACGCCACCAAGGCCATCACCGACGCCGGGTTCACCGCCGCTCCGACGGTCACGGGCTTCACGGCCGGCGACGGCAAGAACGAGTGCCGGGTCGCCTCGACGGACCCCGGGGCGAACGCCTCGGCCTCGAAAGAGACCGCGATCGGCATGACGCTGTACGGCACGAAGGACGGCACCGACCCGGGCGACTGCCAGTGAGTCCGATCGACGCTCGACGGCTGACGGCCGCGACCACCATGGTGGGCGCGGCCGTCGGCCTGGGGACCCTGGCGTGGGGCACGCTCGTCGAGCGCAACCGCTTCACGGTCCGGCACGAGGTGCTGCCCGTGCTCGACCCCGGGTCACGGCCCCTGACCGTGCTGCACCTCTCCGACCTCCACCTCGCCCCGTGGCAGTCGGAGAAGCAGGAGTGGGTGCGCGGCCTGAGCGTCTACGAGCCCGACCTCGTCGTCAACACCGGCGACAGCATGGGGCACACCGACGCGCACACCGCCCTCGAGTACGCGCTCGAGCCGTTCCGCGACGTGCCCGGCGTGTTCGTGCACGGGTCGAACGACTACTACGGGCCCGTCTTCAAGAGCCCCCTGCGGTACTTCGCCGGGCCGAGCACCCTGCACCGCTCCCCCGACCTCCTCGACATCGGCCGCCTCGAGTCGTTCTACGAGAGCCTCGGGTGGCTCGACCTGAACAACACCGCACGCGCACTCGAGGTCAAGGGCAATCGGCTGGAGCTGTTCGGCGTCAACGACGCCCACCGCGGCTGGGACCGCCTGGACCGCCTCCCGGGTGCCCTCGACGACCTGCGCGAGAACGTGGGCTGGAACGACAGCACCGGCCCCGAGCCGCTCTCGATCGGCGTGACGCACGCGCCGTACCAGCGCGTGCTCAACTCGTTCGTGACGAACGGCGCCCACGTCATCTTCGGGGGCCACACCCACGGCGGCCAGGTCCGGGTGCCGGGCTACGGCGCACTCGTCACGAACTGCGACATCCCCCGCAGCAAGGTCAGCGGGCTCACCACGTGGAGCCACGCGCGCCGCACCGCCCACCTCGAGATCTCGGCCGGGCTCGGCACGTCGATCTACGCCCCCGTGCGCTTCGACTGCCGACCGGAGGCCGTCGTCCTCACCCTGACGTCCTGACGCGTCGACGGCGGCGGCGCTCCCCCGGCCGCTCGACCATGCCCTGACGAACGTCGAGCGGGTGGCACGAGCCGCCCCTCGCATCCGCTACTATTGACGAGTTGCTTCATCCGGCCGCGAGGCAGGACGAACCAACGGGGTGTGGCGCAGCTTGGTAGCGCGCCTCGTTCGGGACGAGGAGGTCGTGGGTTCGAATCCCGCTACCCCGACACGAAAAAATGGCCGGACCCTTGGGTCCGGCCATTTTTTCTTGTGCTTGTCTGGTGGGGCGGTCCCCGCCCGCCCTGCGGCACAATGGCCGGACCCTCTGGTCCGGCCA
>Ga0265780_10009776_pt1 | contig 11470 bp, 10 predicted proteins | sample P1T30metagenome_FD_192432 | JGI IMG/M metagenome (GOLD analysis project Ga0265780, IMG submission 192432) | Plant litter microbial communities from East Loma Ridge, Irvine, California - P1 T30 | ecosystem: Environmental > Terrestrial > Plant litter > Unclassified | place: USA: California... | reverse complement strand
CACTATTTAATAATCACTTTATACAAATGAAAAAATTATTCTTATTTACATGTCTTTCCGCTTTAGCTTTAACGTTCAACTCATGTTCTGATGATGACAGCGCTCCTGCAAACGGCGGTACAAGCGGCTCTGTTACCATGACTATTGACGGCACACAAAAAACATACAACACCGTTACAGTAAGCCCTGATGACCATGTTGTATACGTTACGGCGTCACAGGACGGTGCTGCAGATAATACCGTAACTTTTAGTGCCTCGAAGGGCACTATGGGCACTGGTGTTATTCCTGGCCTGGAGCTAGTGTATAACGGTAAATCTGCCTATGCAAATAGTGATTTTAACTGTAATGTGGCTGTAAATAGCAACGGTAAATTTAAGGGCACATTTATAGGAAGTTTCCAGATATATAATGAGCAAACCGGCGAAGCGACAGATCACACCATAACAAACGGCAGCTTTGATATAAGCTACTAACAAGAAACATTACTAGTAAAAAAGGCTGCCGTGAGCAGCCTTTTTTTATCTCTAAACTTTAAAAATTTTTATACATCCTGCAATGTCCTTTTTCATACATTAGCTATACAAAATCAAGCTGTTATGAAAAAAAATTACCTACTTATATTGCTGCTGATCTTATCATTTGCCGGTAGTGCACAGCCCGGCAATAATGAGTGTGCCAATGCCATTGAACTTACCATAAGCCAGGACATAAACTGCAGCACACCCGTAAACGGCACTGTACTCAATGCCACGGCAAGCACAGGCACCGTGAGTTGCGGCGGTAGTGCCGATGATGATGTATGGTACTGGTTTACCGCCATATATGACAGTGCCTCTATTACTGTAAGCAACCTGAGCAGCCTTACCGCTATAATGCAATATGAAATTTATGAAGGTTCGTGCACAGGCCCATCTGTTATGTGTGCTACAACCTACAACAATACCTTTACCGCAAATGTTACCCCGGGCACCAATTATTACATAAGGCTGTATACCGTTACCGGTGCAGCAAACCCACCGGCAGATACTGATTTTACCATTTGCATGGTTACGCCACCACCGGGTATAGGCGTAAGTACAAGCCAGTATACACCGCAGCAATTAGTACAATCCGTTTTTGTGGCACAGCCGGGGCTGAACATTACTAACATTACCTCGTCTACAGGTAGTAGCCTTACTACAGGACAACCCAATGGTCTGGGCTATTTTTCGCAAAGCGACAGCCCTTTTCCGTTTGAAGATGGTATACTACTTTCTACCGGCAGCGCCAAAGCCGCCGAAGGCCCTAACGGTAATATACAAAGCGCAGGCACCACTGCCTGGGGTGGCGACGCCCAGCTCAACACAACTATAGGCAGCCTTTCATCAAAAAACGCCACCGTGCTGGAGTTTAACTTTGTGCCGAGTGCAGATAACCTTGCCTTTAGCTTTTTATATGCATCAGAAGAATATGGTACTTTTCAATGCGATTATGGCGATGCATTTGCTATTTTGCTAACAGATAATGCTACGGGGTTAACCGTAAACCTGGGTGTTGTTCCGGGTACTAATACGCCCATATCATCTTACAGTGTGCGCAACGGCGCCTACAACAGTGCCTGTGCCGGGGCCAACGTATCTTACTTCGGCACGTTTTATCAACCGGGTGTTGTAGATGGCCCTATAAACTTTAATGGCCGCACGCAGCCCTTTTTTGTAGATACTCCCGTTATAGCGGGCCACAATTACCACATTAAGTTTGTAATTGCCGACCGTAACGATGAACAATTTGATTCGGCACTATTTTTAAATGGTGGTAGTTTTAACATTGGTGCCCCCATACCGCCGGATGATAACATACAAATAAGCGCACTGCAGCCTTATGCCGTGTGCGATGATAATAATGATGGCTTTGCGCTGTTTGATCTTGCCGGCTACGTGCCACAGATACTGGGAGCGGTATCGCCATTTGGCAATTATAACGTTACTTATTTTGAAAACCCCGGAGATTCCGAGACCGGTGAAAATGCCATAAGCATAACAGGCGGCTACACCAACGCCGTAACACTTGGACAAACGCTGTATGTAAGGGTAACGCCGGCAGGCAATGCTGACCTGTATGCTGTGGCCACCCTGGACATTGTTGCCAATCCCAGCCCCATATATGAAGACAATCTTCCGGCTATAGCCATTTGCCCCGGTACAGCTACCGACCTTACTGTTACCGTTAGCGAACTCTGGAATATAAGCCAGTACACGGTAACCTACCACCTTACCGAAGTGGCGGCAGCTGCCGGTAGCCCTGCCATAACGCAGCCTCAGGCTTTTACATCTCAATCTGATGAAGTTTTTACATGGGTACGTATAACAGACCCCGAAACCGGGTGTTTTGAGGTACTGCTGCAACCCGTGTTCACCTGGGCAGAGTTTGTAGTGGTAAACGTAGATGAAGGCTCTGCCGCAGTATGGTATGAGGATGAAGTTGATGGTTTTGATTTTACCCTTGCCCTTAACGGTGTACCCACAACCCAAAGCAATTTTACCCTTGCCGAACTTAACTATTGTAATAATACACTTACAGTTACTAATACAACCTGCAACGCCAGTGTAGATATCTTCTTTAGCATTTATCCACCGGCACCCACTGCTGAGAGCCCACAAATTTTTACCGAAGGCCAAACCCTTGCCGATTTAGAGGTTGAAGGCAACGGCATAAGCTGGTTTACAGCCGCTGTGGGCGGCAGCTCCCTGAATATGGAAACTCCCTTACAGGATGGTGTTACTTATTATGCAGCACAGTTTATAGACAACTGCGCCGGCATTGATCGCCTGCCGGTAACTGCTAACCTTGTGGCAGGGCTTAACGGCAACAGCCTTGCCACAATGCGCTGCTATCCTAACCCGGTTAACAACGAACTGAGGCTGGAACACACCACAACCCTAGTAAGCGCTACTCTATACAACACACTGGGGCAGGAAGTACTGCATGCAAAAATAAACAACACTGCTGTTACCCTTAACCTGGGCAATCTGGCAAATGGTATTTATCTGATGAAAGTGCAAGCCGAAAATGATGAGAAGATAATTAAGATTGTAAAGGAATAAATTTTTTAATCAAGAGGTTTTTTAGACCCTTCCGGTTATTTTTTCAGAAGCGTTTTGTGCTTTAAAAAAACCGGATTTATAACGCGAATCCGAAGTCCGAAAGTGAAATATTAAGCACTTTTTTGGCCTAAAAATGAAAAAGCCACGCAAAAATGCGTGGCTTCCTCTGCTATAACCAAACCTCTTTTTTAACGCGCCGCAATGGTTTCAACAAACGTTTTGTTGTTGTAAGTCATTACAAGCGTGATATTTTTTCCTGCAGTATTTTTAACGTCGAACTTTTTAGCAAGGGCTTGCTGACCTGTAACTGTCTCAGCATAAAGCTCATTGTTGTTTTCGTCGTACATTTTTATAGCTACCGGTGTTTTTTCTGCATTCAATATGTTTACCGTAACTACTCCGTTTTTAGCAACCACTACCGGCTTAAGCACCTCAGTAACAGCTTCGCTAACGGTAGCATATTTATCAGCTATGGTAATTTGATGACGAGATACTTTTGCACCAGTCTCAGTTTCAATAAAGTAAGTGCCCTGAGGAAAAGCCGTAAGGTCGTAGCTCCTGTTGATTTCAGTACCATTACCTTTAATGTTTTCATCAAAAATTACCCCACCATCATTGCTATATATTGCTACATGAACATTATTTGACTCTACAACAGTAAAGCTAACTACCTTACCTGCACCTTCTTTAACCCTTACTGATAGCTTAGCATCATTTGCGCTGGCTGTAAATACCGTAAAAGATGCTACTAGTGCTAATCCGAATTTTAATATATTTCTCATAACTTAAACTGTTTTTTGGTTGAACAATTTTAACACTGCTAAATTACACCCATACTGTAAAAATTGTTACATCAATATTTACAACATTATATGCAATATTAACTTTACGAAAACGTTTTTTAGTTAAAATAAGCAAATATACATACATTTAGATTAAATTTGTAAGGTAAAACCGAACCATAAATGAGATATTTAAAGCCTGCGCTTGAAGTAGTTGAACCCTCTTTTGGGAGCTCATTTACCTACATGAAATTTAACCGGAACGCCAACCTTAAGGCACACTTGTGGCACTATCATCCTGAGGTAGAGCTGGTTTTTGTAAACGGAGGTTCCGGTAAACGGCAGATAGGCAGCCACATAAGCTATTACACCGATGGCGACCTGATACTTATAGGAAGTAACCTGCCCCATTGCGGCTTTACCGATGACCATACCGGCAATATTGATGAAACCGTGATACAAATGAAGCCTGATTTTTTGGGAGATAACTTTATGGCATTGCCCGAAACCAGAGATCTACTCCATTTGTTTTCGAGGGCACATGGCGGTATCGCGTTTGGCCCTGAAACCCGGCAGGCTGTAGGAAAAAAAATGGAACTGATGTCGCACCAACTGCCTTTTGAGCGCTTGCTAACGCTCATATCGGTATTGCATGATCTTGAAAAAGCAGACGATTATAAGGTACTTAATGCTGAGGGGTTTGCGCTCGACACTCAGGTACAGGACAACGACCGTATTAATATGGTATTTAACTACGTAAAGGACAACTTTAGAGAAACCATCGCCCTGGGAGATATTTCAGAAAAAGCAAGTATGACGATACCTTCTTTTTGCCGTTACTTTAAGAAGATGACCAATAAGACCTTTGTTCAGTTTGTAAACGAATACCGCGTGGTACATGCCTGTAAGCTACTGGCAGAGAAACCGATATCAATATCTGAAGTAAGTTATGAAAGTGGATTTAACAACTTTAGCCACTTCAATAAATCGTTTAAAGAGGTTACGGGCAAAAGTGCTTCGCAGTACCGTACAGCCCTTCGTGCCCATCTGGAATAGGCTACTTCAGCTCAATCCAAACCGGGGCGTGGTCGCTTGTTTTCTCCCAGCCGCGCACATGGCGGTCTACCCCACCCGCTTTTAGCCTGGGTGCTATTTGCGGGCTCAGTAAAAAGTGGTCAATCCGCAGGCCGGCATCACGCCCATACGCATTGCGGAAGTAATCCCAAAACGTATAGATCTTCTCATCAGGATATAGTGTACGGATGGCATCCGTCCACCCCTGGTCGCGCAGGTTTGCGAAAGCCTGGCGTACTTCGGGCCTGAATAAGGCATCTTTTTCCCAGCGTTCGGGTTTGTATACATCAAGTTCGGTCGGCATTACATTATAATCACCCAGCATAATTACAGGAATCTTAAAATCAAGCAATTGCTGTGCCCTTTCCGTGAGCCGTTCAAACCACCTAAGTTTATAATCAAACTTAGGCCCGGGTGCAGGATTGCCGTTGGGCAGGTACAGGCAGCAGATCAATATATCATTAACCATGCCCTCAATGTAGCGGCTTTGCACATCTTCATCATCGCCCGGCAATGTGCGGCCCACTTCTTTAATTTCATAGCCACGTGCCAGTATCGCCACACCATTCCAGCTTTTTTGCCCATGCCAAATAGCATTATAACCTGCATTGTTTATAGCCTCAACAGGAAATTTCCCTCCGGGAGCCTTTAGTTCCTGCAGGCATACCACATCCGGTTTTGCTTCATCGAGCCAGCGCAATAGTACATTAAGGCGGCCATTTACACCGTTTACATTATAGGTTGCAATTTTCATAAAACATAGTTTACAATGAAGTTACAAAATATTTCATCCTAAAAACACTATTTCACGCAACCTTAGCAATTGCAATGCATCTACCAGATATATTCTGCCCACGGGCAATCATTACTTGTACGACTTAAACCCTGCTTTGCGAAATGGCAGGGTTTTTTGTTTAAAAATGACTAATAAAAAGAAAACCCCGCTTAGCAAAACTAAGCGGGGTTTTATATATCGAACCGGGTTACTTACTAAAGCTCCAGTGCTTTTTTAGGATTATTATCCATAAGCAGTTCAGCAGGGTTTTCCAGCGCTTCTTTAATAGCTACAAGGAAACCAACCGACTCACGGCCATCGATAATCCTGTGGTCATAAGAAAGAGCCACATACATCATTGGGTGAATCTCAACTTTACCATTTACGGCAATAGGGCGCTCAATAATATTGTGCATACCCAATATACCTGATTGCGGAGGGTTAATGATAGGCGTAGAAAGCATGCTGCCAAATACACCACCATTAGTAATGGTAAAAGTACCACCGGTCATATCATCTACCGTAATCTGGCCATCGCGGGCACGAAGCGCAAGACGCTTAATCTCAGCTTCAATACCGCGGAAAGAAAGTGTCTCTGCATTTCTTACAACCGGTACCATAAGGCCTTTAGGACCTGATACGGCTATAGAGATATCAGCAAAATCATAAGTTGTTTTAAAGTCGCCATCGATCATTGAGTTAACATCAGGGAACAATTTAAGTGCCCTTGTAACTGCTTTTGTAAAGAATGACATATAACCAAGGCCTAAACCGCCATGTTTAGCTTTAAACGCATCTTTATATTCGTTACGGATAGCATTTATAGGCGTCATGTTTACCTCGTTAAAGGTAGTAAGCATAGCTGTTTCGTTTTTAGCAGCAACAAGACGTTCAGCTACTTTGCGACGAAGCATAGAAAGCTTAGAACGCTCAGAGCCACGTGTACCTCCTGTAGGGGTACCCATAGATGCTTTTGCATTAACGGCATCATCTTTAGTAACGCGACCGCCCTTACCTGTACCGCTTACGGTTGCAGGGTCAATGCTTTTCTCATCAAGTATTTTTTTAGCCGCAGGAGAAGGTGTGCCGGAAGCATAGCTCTTTTCGGGAGCGGGTGCAGCTTTAGGTTCTTCTTTTTTAGGTTCCTCTTTAGGAGCCTCAGCCTTAGGGGCTTCTTCTTTCTTTTCTTCTTTTGCAGGGGCAGCACCACCATCAGGTTTTGCGCCATCTGTATCAATAAGGCATACCACCTGGCCCACTTTTACAGCGTCGCCTTCTTCGGCCTTAAGGGTAATAATACCCGCAACCTCAGCAGGAAGCTCAAGCGTGGCTTTATCAGAGTCTACTTCGGCAATAGCCTGGTCTTTTTCTACATAATCCCCGTCTTTAACCAGCCAGGTTGCAATTTCAACTTCTGTGATAGATTCCCCCGGAGAGGGTACTTTCATTTCTAAAATCATGTCAGTATAATTTTATTGGTGTTGCTAAACTATATTGTATATAAAAATACGATTAATTAAATAAATCTTTATTAAAAACCATAGCAATGGCTGCTGCGTGGCGTTTTTTGCTACGTGTGTAGCTACCGGCGGCCGGCGCACTGTAAGCCTTAAGTGATGCTACACGAAGCTTAACTTCAGTAAAGTTCATTAGCATGTAGCTGTAAGCACCCATATTACGCGGTTCTTCCTGTGCCCAAACATAATCATCAACATTGCTGTATTTTGCAATAACGGCTTTTATTTGCTCTATTGGCAGCGGGAACAATTGCTCCAGCCTTACAAAGGCCACGTCATCACGCTTAAGGTTTTCGCGTTCAGCCACAAGGTCGTAATAGAATTTACCGGTACAGAATACCAGTGTTTTAACCTTTACAGCATCTGCAATAGGGTCATCAAGCACTTCCTGGAAGCTGCCGTTTGCAAGCTCATCAGCGGTAGAAACTACCGATGGGTGGCGCAGCAGACTCTTAGGTGTAAACACGATAAGCGGCTTGCGGAAATCGGTCTTCATCTGCCTCCTTAAAAGGTGGAAAAAGTTAGCCGGTGTGGTACAATCTGCCACAAACATGTTGTGGTTAGCACACAGCTGCAGGTAACGCTCCATACGGGCACTACTGTGCTCTGCACCCTGGCCTTCATAGCCATGAGGCAATAAAAACACAAGGCCGTTCTGGTTGTTCCATTTATCTTCGGCAGCACTAATGTACTGGTCTATCATTATCTGCGCACCGTTAGAGAAGTCGCCAAACTGGGCTTCCCAAATGGTAAGCGTTTTAGGAGCCGCAAGAGCATATCCATAATCAAAACCTACTACGCCATACTCTGAAAGCAGTGAGTTAAAGATGTTGAATTTACCTTTTTGATCCTTAAGTGTATTTAAAAGAACTACTTCTTCTTCGCTATCCTCTACCTTAACCACGGCATGGCGGTGAGAGAAGGTGCCCCTCTCTACATCCTGGCCGCTTATGCGCACATCATACCCTTCGGTAAGTAGTGAGCCATAGGCTAAAAGCTCACCCATAGCCCAGTCAAGCTTATCGGTTTCAAAATACATGTTTTTCCTATCATTGATAAGCTTTTGTATTTTAGAAATGAATTTCTTGTCGGCAGGAAGCTCTGTAATAGTTTTAGCTATATCAGTAAGTATGTCTTTATTGAAAGCTGTATTAACCTTTTGAAGCATTTGCTGCGCATCGGCCTGCTTGTAACCTTCCCACTCATTTAGCATGAAGGGAGTGATAATCGTCAGATCCTTTTTGCGTGAAGCCTCAAGGTTTTCTTCAAGATTAGCTTTATATTCTTTTTCAAGCCCGGCCACATAATCTTTTTCTATAGTACCGGCAGCAAGAAGCTGATCGGCATACAGGTCGCGCGGGTTTTGGTGCTTAGATATTAGCTTGTAAAGTTTAGGCTGTGTAAAACGTGGCTCATCGCCTTCATTATGGCCATATTTACGGTACCCCAACAGGTCTATAAACACATCCGAACCAAACTCCATCCTGTAATCAAGGGCAAACAGTGTAGCGTGTACAACAGCCTCGGCATCATCTGCATTTACATGCAATACCGGCGATAGCGTTACCTTAGCCACATCTGTACAATATGTAGATGAACGGGCATCAAGGTAGTTTGTAGTAAAGCCCACCTGGTTGTTAACCACTACATGGATGGTACCACCGGTTTTATAACCATCAAGTTTAGCCATCTGAACAATTTCATACACAATGCCCTGTCCTGCCACGGCGGCGTCGCCATGTAGCGCTATAGGAAGGACCTTGCTAAAATCATCCGGAAAATATCTGTCCTGCTTGGCACGCGCAATACCTTCAATAACCGCACCTACAGTCTCAAGGTGAGACGGGTTTGGCGCCAGGTTAATGTTAATACGCTTGCCATTTTTAGTTACTTTATCTGCCGTAAGGCCAAGGTGGTACTTAACGTCGCCATCAAAAAGGGCATCATCATCATAGTCCTTGCCATCAAATTCGCTAAAAATATCTGAAGTGTTTTTACCGAAAACGTTAGCCAGTACATTAAGGCGTCCACGGTGTGCCATACCCATAACAAACTGTTCTACGCCCTTATCGGCCGCAGCTTCAATAAGCGCATCAAGTGCCGGTATAAGCGATTCGCCACCCTCTAACGAAAAACGTTTCTGGCCTACGTACTTGGTGTGCAGGAAGTTTTCAAAACTTACTGCCTCGTTAAGTTTGCCAAGAATGCTTTTCTTTTGGTCTGCATTAAAATCAGGCTGGTTATGGTTAACCGAAAGCCTGTTTTGTATCCACTTCCTGGTTTCAGGGTCGCGGATGTACATGTACTCAATGCCAATATGCCCGCAGTACACCTTTTGCAGGTGATCTACGATCTGGGCAAGGGTAGCATTTTCCATGCCTACTTCTTTACCGGCGTCAAACACCGTGTTTAGGTCGGCATCGCTTAGTCCAAAATTTGCTAAATCAAGCGTTGGGCTAAAGTTGCGTCGTTCCCTAACCGGGTTGGTTTTGGTAAAAAGGTGTCCGCGGGTGCGGTAGCCTTCAATAAGACTAAGCACCTTAAACTCTTTTTGTAGTTTTTCAGGAATGCCGGAATAGTCAGAAACCGGTGCCTTTGGGGCGTCTGACTGCTGCTGTACAGGGGCTGCATTTACTACCTCGGTAGCACCTGAGCCATAATCTGAAGCGGCAAAATCAAAACCCTGGAAAAAGGCACGCCAACTTGGCTCTACACTGTCCGGATTATCTATATATTGATCGTATAAATCTGCGAAAAAAGCAGTATTAGCTGCGTTTAAAAAGGAAAACCTGTCCATACGTATGTATTTGTGACCTTGTCTTTAAAAAATTTTACGCAAAAGTACACTATTTGTAATAATCTTTCAACGATTTTTATATATTTATGCATACCAATTCCATGTAAGGGCAGCTATGAAAACAACCTTTATAATTTTCTTAACAAAATTTAGACTCCTGATTTTGTTAGCACTGACTTTTTCGACTGTAAGCGCGCAGGACGAAGACGATTTTTGGAGCCATGTGCGTTTTGGCGGAGGTGCCGGCGCTGCATTTGGCTCCGGTTATACTGATATTATGCTGGCACCGGGCGCTATTTACCAGTTTAACCAGTATGCTGCACTTGGCGTAGGTGTGCAGGGCAGTTACGTAAAACAAAAATATTTTTACGATTCCTGGATATATGGCGGCAGCCTTATAGGCCTTTTTAACCCCATACCCGAAATACAGCTATCGGCAGAGCTGGAGCAGCTAAGGGTAAACCTGCAATATGATGAGCGCTATGCCGCAGACAGCAACATATTGTACACTGAACGAAATTTTTGGAACACCGCCCTGTTTTTAGGCGCCGGCTACAACACGGGTAATGTAACCATAGGCGTGCGCTACAACGTATTATTCAATGAAAACGACATGGTATATAGCGATGCACTGATGCCGTTTATAAGGGTTTATTTTTAAAAGAAATTGAACACGGATGACACGGATTTAGCGGATTAATCAATATGACATGATACAGTACATCACTTACGAAGCAATTAAAGAAGAATTCAGTGAATTCAAAGATTATATATTTTGGATTTTGTGCTCATTCTCGCTCGTCTCACTAGGAATTCAATTTATCTATAATTGGAAACTATCTCAAAAAATTGAATCATATAAAAATGAACTAAAGAAAAACGAAATCAAATTTAGCCGGTTTAATGAATTACAAATAGAATCATTAAAAAATTTATATGATCACATAGTTACTTTCCATTTCAGGTATAACAACCTATTATATCCAATTTTTTTTACACATGATACCTTAAGTGGGAATTTGAAGGTATTAAAACTAGAATATAATATCTGCATGGAATATTTCCACAGAAATAAAATATTTTTAACTGAAAATCTAGTTCTTAAGATCAAAGATATTGAGACTAATTATATATTAGTTAGAGTTTTTTTTGATCAAGAGATAGCTTCAATTTCAGAAATTGAAGACAGACTTGAAACAAAAAATCCTCAAGAAATATATGGAGACCCGGAATCTGAAGTTACAAGCATCAAAAAAAGATTAGAAAACTTAAAAGATAAACAGGGTGTAATAAGCTTTGAACAAGATATTAAAGGAATGAGAGATTTAGTTGAGAAATACTTTAAAGAACTTACTACTTAGTAAATACGTACTCCGTTCTTCATAAACTAATACCTGTTCCTGAACCATACCTTTTGCCACTCCCTTTTTAAAATAAGA
>Ga0265780_10009775_pt1 | contig 11470 bp, 10 predicted proteins | sample P1T30metagenome_FD_192432 | JGI IMG/M metagenome (GOLD analysis project Ga0265780, IMG submission 192432) | Plant litter microbial communities from East Loma Ridge, Irvine, California - P1 T30 | ecosystem: Environmental > Terrestrial > Plant litter > Unclassified | place: USA: California... | reverse complement strand
ATCGTGGCCAGGTTGCCGATGGCGCCGTGGTTTGCGATGGGCCTTGGCGGCGGCGTGGCGAGCGGCGCGGCGGTGGTGCGGTGCATGCGTTTAACCATTGTCTTCAAACCCCGGATACAGCGCCATGCCGCCATCGACATACACCGTGGTGCCGGTCATGTAGTCGGCCAGGTCGGACGCCATGAACAGCGCCAGCGCCGCCACGTCTTCGACGTCGCCGATGCGGCCGTACGGGATCAGCCGCAGCAGCTTCTCGCCGGCCGCGCCTTCGGTGGCCTCGGCATTGATCGGCGTGCGGATCGCGCCCGGCGCGATGGCGTTGACGCGGATGCGGTCGGGCGCGACTTCCTGCGCCAGGGAGCGCATCAGCATGCCGATGCCGCCCTTCGATGCGGCGTAGTTGACGTGGCCGGCCCACGGGATTGTCTCGTGCACTGAACTCATGCACAGGATGGCGCCGTTGGCGCGCATGCGGCCGCGGTTGCCCTGCGCACGAAAGCGCCGGATCGCCGCGCGCGTGCACAGGAACTGGCCCGTGAGGTTGACGTCGATGACGCCTTGCCAATCCTCGAGGGTCATTTCGGCGATCGGCGCGTCTTTCTGGATGCCCGAGTTGGCGACCAAAACGTCGATGCCGCCGAAGGCCTTGATCGTCTCGTCGAACAGGCGCTCGACATCGGCTTCAACGCCCACATTGGCCTGGACCGCCACGGCCCGCCCGCCCGCAGCAGTGATCTGTTCGACGACTTCTTCCGCCTTGTCGCGGCTGCTGTTGTAGTTGACGACGACCTGCGCGCCAGCGTCGGCGAAGGCGAGACTGATGCCGCGCCCGATGCCGGAATCGCCGCCGGTGACGAGCACTACCTGATCCTGCAAGCTGATGTTCATGGGATTCTCCGGAAGGTCTGGGCGTACAGGTGCGTACGCCAGCTATTGGAACGACCTTAGCAGAAAGCGGAGATGCGACCGGTACGCCTGCGCCGGCAATGTCGTACGGAAAAAGAAGAGAAAAATAATGTGCCGTGAGTGTGAGTCAACGCACCGAAACGACTGCCCACCGGGCATAAGATCGAGCTGTCTCTTTCAGGACATCCCTAGTTTTGGACTTTTGCCCGCTCCTCACCGAGCGGGCGTTTTTTTGCCTACAAAAGCGCCGAGGTCAGACTCTTGACCTCTTCGCCCGACTCTTCCATCACGCCCTTGAGCGTGCCGTGGCCGAACACGAAGTCAATCGTGGCCGCGCCTGCATAGGTCGTGGCGCCCACCGGTGCAAACAGCGGCGACGGGAACGGCGACAGATCGTTCGCCAGCAGCAGCGTGTCACCCAGGGTTTCTGGCGGCAGCGCGCGCATGCCGTCCCACAAGGCTTCGATAGCGCTCATCACCGGCGCCGGTACACCGAGTTTCCCCAGCACGCCGCGGCCGATGACGGCTTCGCCATGGTCGAGCCACGCGTCCAGATTATCGTCCAGCAGGCCGGGCATGGCTTCAGCGCGCGACAGCAGATAAAAGCCGCCGACTTCGTGCACGATGCCGGCAAACAGCGCGGTTTCATGGTCGACAAAGGAGACGCGGCGCGCGATCACCTGGGCCAGCGCGGCGACGTGCGCCGAGTGGGTCCAGAGCTGGTCGGCCTTCTTGCGCAGGCTTGGCTCGCGGATTTCGCTGGCCAGCTGGCGCACGATGACGGACGCGGCCAGCGCGCCCAGCGTGCGAAAGCCCACCCGCTGCACGGCGGCGCGCACGTTGGTGACGTCGTTGCCGGATCGGTTATAGGCGACCGAATTGGCGATCGCCACGGTGCGCGCGGCCAGCAGCGGCTCGGCCTGCACCAGGCGGGCGGCGGCGTCGATGTGGCAGTCCGGTTCGCTCAACGCCCGCTGCAGCTTGAGCGATGCGTGTACGCTGGTGGGAAACGTGAGTTCGCCACGGCTGGCTTCAGCAGCGATGCTGTCGAGAGAGGAGAGTTGGTCCATGAAAAAATTATACCCCCAACGCATCGGAACGCTACCAAATATATTGCCCTAGGGAACCACAAGCGGCGGCATGTGGCTCCCGGCGAACCGATTACGCTTCGCTGAAGATCGCGTCGCAGCCTTCTTTCGGCTCTTCGGTGTTTTCCAGTTCGTCGGCCAGGCCCAGGTCGAACAGTTCTTCGCACGCGTTCATGTAGCTGTTTGGCTTGGTTGCGCCGATGAGGCGATAGATCTCGCCGTCCTCATTGCGCACGCCGATCAACATCGCTTCCTGCTGGACTTCATCCAGTGGGGCAACGTCGAGCAGGATATTGCCGATGATGTGCTTGTCGAAATGGGCGGGCTTCTTGTCGTCGATGAGGGCGGTTTTCAAGGCATTTCCTTCAGGTGGGGTGGTGATGGCGGGGGACCGTCGCCGTGGCTTGTGATGCGGGTGCGCAGCAGCGCCAGTGCGGTTTCGAGCGCGGCGAAGTCAGTGTCGCTGTAAGCGTGGAACAATTCCTTGCCGCGTGCAATCACGATCGGGAACACATCGCAGAATACCTGTTCGCCGGCCGGCGTGAGGCGCACGAAGAACGAGCGCTTGTCGTCACAGCTGCGCTCGCGCAGCACCAGGCCTTTGTGCTCGAGCCGCTCGATGACGCCGGTGAGCGTGCCCTTCGTGATCAGGGTGCGCTCGCCCAGTTCCTTGTAGCTCATACCGCTCGTGTTGCCGAGCGTGGCGATGATATCGAACTGCGCATGCGTCAAGCCGTGCTGGCGTACCGATTCGCCCGAGACGCGCTCGAAGCTCTGCATGCACTCGGCCAGCAATCTGACGCTTTTTAGATATCGTTCCCCCATGGGCGGGGATTATAGCCGCCCGCCGGGCCGTTCGTTGCTCCGCCCGTTACAGCTCATGCAATATTGCGCTGTTGGCAGCCACCGGGCCATTAACGATGATTGTTCTCCGGTATGATAGACGACCATGTCGTTTGCACAGGCCTGTGGCCCTCTACCGTTAGTGAACCTGCCCGTCCGCCGCGATGCAGCCTGACCTGTCCCTGCTGGCGCAGGAGCGGCTGTTGCGCGTGCTCCTGGTCAATGCTGGCGAGCCCGATGCGCTGACCTGGTCCGGGCTGTACCAGCCGCTGCGGCTGGCCGCCAAGGTGCTGGGCCCGGAGCGCCTGCACGTCGACGTGCGCAGCCCCGATAAATTCATGGGCGACGCCCAGCGTCACTGGCACCTGGTGCTGCTGGTGGCCGACGAGGCCGAAGCGGCGCTGCGCCCGGCCAACCTGCGCGCCTTGGTCGAACGCTGCCGCGCCGCACCGGCCTGGGGCGGCGTCGGCGCCGGCGTGCTGTGGCTGCTCGATGCCGGCGCGCTGCATGGCGTGCGCACCGCGCTGCCGTGGGCGCTGTACCCGGACGTCAATGCCCAGGCTGCGCAAGCCCTGATCACCCCCAATCTGTACGAATTCGACGCCAACCGCCTCACCTGCTGCGGCGGCGCGGCCAGCATCGACTTCGCGCTGACGCTGGTCGACCTGCTGTTCGGCGCGACCGTCCAGGCGCAGGTAAAAGAAACGCTGTGCATCGACCGCGTGCGCGGCCCGGACGAGCGCCAGCGCGTGGCGCTGCAAGCCCGCTTCGGCGCGCTGCAACCGCAATTGTCCGAGGCGGTGGCGCTGATGGAGGCGAATATCGAAGAGCCGCTCTCGACCGATGAGATCGCGCAGTTGTCAGGCATCTCGCGGCGCCAGCTCGAACGCCTGTTCAAGCAATACCTGGGCAGCCTGCCATCGCGCTACTACCTCGAACTGCGCCTGCGCCGCTCGCGCCAGTTGCTGCTGGACACTAATCATTCGATCGTGCAGGTGGGGCTGATGTGCGGGTTTTCGTCGGGGTCGCACTTTTCGACGGCGTTCGGGGCCTTGTTTGGGAATACGCCGCGGGAAGAGCGGCAGAGGAAGCTGGCGCAATAATCAAGAGGCAATAAATCGATTGATCACGCGTTGTACATCCAGTCGCGCAGGTTGAACGTCGGCGGCGTAGCCGCCAACCCTACGTAGGGTTGGCAGGTTTCCTGCCGACGCGTTCATGCTCCAACGACCTTGAACCCACTTTAACGCAAGGACTCGCCATGACCGAACACGATCACACCCCGGTATCCCCCTGGCACGCCGGCGAAATCGCCCTGCAGCGCCGCGTCGGTGTAGATGAGCAAATGGCGCGTGTCGGCCACGCCATCTTTCGCCCGGTGATGCAACCCCAGCAGCAGGCATTCTTCGCGCAACTGCCGTTCATCGTCATCGGCGCCGTCGACCCGCACGGCATGCCATGGGCGACGGTGCGGGCCGGCTTGCCGGGCTTTCTCGGTTCGCCCGATCCGTCCCTGCTGACCGCCGAACTGGCGCGCGATGCCGCCGATCCGGCCGAACGCGGCATGGAAGAGGGCGATCAGGTCGGCCTGCTCGGCATCGACCTCGCGACACGCCGCCGCAGCCGGCTCAACGGCACACTGCGGCAACGTGATGCGCAAGGCTTGTCGGTGGCTGTCGGCCAAAGCTTCGGCAATTGCCCCCAGTACATTCACCGCCGGGGGCTGACGTTCGTCCGCGAGCCATCGGTCCCGTCGTCCGTGCCGGCCGTCGTCTCGACTGCGCTGGACGAGTCCGCGCGCCGCATGATCGCCGCGGCCGACACCTTCTTCGTCGCCTCGTACGCCGACCGGCCCGACGCCGGGCGCCAGGTCGATGTCTCGCACCGTGGCGGCCCGGCCGGCTTTGTCCGCATCTCGCCTGATGGCAGCCTGGTCGTGCCGGATTACAGCGGAAACCAGTTCTTCAACACGCTCGGCAATTTCGTCGTCAATCCCCGCGCCGGCTTGCTGTTTACCGATCCGGCCAGCGGCGATGTCCTGCAAATCAGTGGCAAAGTCGACATCATCCTGAGCGGCCCCGAGGTGGACGCCGTTGAAGGCGCCGAGCGCCTGTGGCGCGTGTTTCCCGAAAAGATCGTCCTGCGGCGTGACGCCTTGCCGTTTCGCGCCACAACCGTCCTCGTCCAAAAATGAAAATGCCTGTCGCACTTCTAAAAGAAGTTGTCATCAAGCGTTTCTATAATGGGTCGATCATGCGGAAGAACTGACCCCGCACCATTCACACTGATTGATGAGGACAAAGCCATGAACGCACAGCTTGATTCGGGTATCGCCACGCGGTCTGTCACCCGGCAGACCTTCGACGAGGTCCTGGTCCCGACCTACGCCCCCGCCGCCATGGTGCCGGTACGCGCGTCGGGCCTGGACCTGTGGGATCAGGAAGGCAAGCAGTATCTGGACTTCACCTCGGGCATCGCCGTCACCTCGCTGGGCCACGCCCATCCGGAAGTGAACGCCGCGCTGATCAAGCAAGTCAACACCGTCTGGCACCTCGGCAACGGGTACACCAACGAGCCGGTGCTGCGCCTGGCCAGTGCGCTCATCGAAGCAACCTTCGCCGAGCGCGCGTTCTTCTGCAATTCGGGCGCCGAAGCCAATGAAGCGGCCCTGAAGCTGGCGCGTAAATACGCGCACACCAAGTTCGGTCCGCACAAGTCGCGCATCGTGTCGTGCCTGGCCTCGTTCCACGGCCGCACGCTGTTTACCGTGTCGGTCGGCGGCCAGTCGAAGTACACCGAGGGCTTCGAGCCGCTGCCACCTGAACTGAGCCACATCCCGTACAACGACATCGAGGCCGCGCGCGCCGCGATCCTCGATGATGTCGCGGCCGTGATCGTCGAGCCGATCCAGGGCGAGGGCGGTGTCATTCCCGGCAACCCGGATTACCTGAAAGCGCTGCGCGAGCTGTGCGACCAGACCGGCGCGCTGCTGATCTTCGACGAAGTCCAGTCGGGCATGGGCCGCACCGGTACGCTGTTCGCCTACGAGCAGATGAACGTCAAGCCGGACGTGCTGACGTCGGCCAAGGCGCTCGGCAACGGCTACCCGATTGGCGCCATGCTCACCACCACCGAGATCGCCCAGCACCTGGGCGTGGGCAGCCACGGCACGACCTACGGCGGCAACCCGCTGGCGACCACCGTCGCACTCAAGGTCCTGGAAATCATCAACCAGCCGGCCTTTTTGGCGCGCGTGAAAGACGCGAACCTGGCGATCATGACGAACCTGCTGCAACTGGCGGCGGACTTCCCGCAAGTGTTCGGCCAGCCGCGCGGCATGGGCCTGCTCCTGGGCCTGCCGATGGCGGACGCCTCGAAGGGCCGCTCGAAGGACTTCACCAAGATCGCCGAGAAAATGGGCCTGATGCTGCTGATCGCCGGCCCCGACGTCGTGCGCCTGGCGCCGGCGCTGATCGTCTCGGACGCGCAGATCGCTGAAGCCGACCGCATCATGCGCGCCGCCGTGGCCGAATTCGTCGCTGAATTCGTGGCCGACCCCGTGGCTGCCGAAGCACCGACCGCACCGACCGAGGCCCCGGTGCCTGCTCCCGACGCCGCTTGAGGCTGGACCACCGGCCGGCTGCCTTCAAACAGGGTGGCCGGCCGCACGCACTGACTCACAGGGAGACCACATGTATGTTGTCCGTCCGGTAGATCGCGCGGATATCGGCGCGCTCGAAGCGATGGCCGCTATCTCGATGCCGGGGGTGCACACGCTCCCGCGCACGCGCGAAGGCATCAACGCCGCCGTCGAGCGCTCGCTCGCCTCGTTCGCCGCGCAAGTCGATATCCCCAGCGAAGAATCGTATCTGTTCGTGCTCGAAGACCTGCGCTCGCGCGAGGTGATCGGCACTGCCGCCATCCACGCGTCGGCAGGCTCCAATGGCACCTATTTCGCGTTTCGCAATGACGTCATCCAGCAGGTCTCGCGCGACCTGAACATCAGCCACAACGTGCATGCGCTGACGCTGTGCTCCGAGCTGACCGCCTACTCGCACCTGTCGGGCTTCTTTGTCCGCAACCGCGACAGCGCCGGCATCGAAGCGGCCCTGCTGTCGCGCGCGCGCCTGTTGTATGCGATGCTCGCGCCGCACCGGTTTGGCGACCGCTTCTTCGTGCCGTTGGCCGGGCGCGTCGATGCCGACGGCCAGTCGCCGTTCTGGAATGCGCTGGGCCGCAAGTTCTTCAAGATGGACTTTCTCGAAGCCGAGCGCCTGATCGAAGGCGCTCGCAACCGCACCCTGATCGTCGAACTGATGCCGCACTATCCCGTCTACGTGCCGCTGCTGCCGGGCGACGCCCAGGCGGCGCTGGGCCAGATCCATCCGGGCGGCCAGATGGCCTTCGACCTGCTGGCCGAAGAAGGCTTTGAGGCCGACGAGTACATCGACATCTTTGATGGCGGCCCGATCCTGCAGGCGCACAAGAACGCGCTGCGCTCGTTCGGCGCCTCGCAGCGCCTGCGCGTAGCCGCGGCCGGCCAGGAGTTGGCTGGCAACGGCGCGCCGGTGGAATACGCCGTCGCCAGCGTCGACAATGGCTTCCGCGCCGTCACGCTGCGCTGCGCACCGCTCGAGAACGCGTCGACGATCGCGCTGCCGCGCGACATCCAGCAAGCCCTTGGCGTATCTGCCGGCGACGAGGTCGTGTGCCTGCGCATCGAAGGAGACGCATCATGCTTGTAATCCGCGCCGCCAAAACATCCGACCTGGACGCCCTGATCAATATGGCGCACCAGGCCGGCAGTGGCATGACCACGCTGAAGCCCGATCCCGAGATGCTCGGCCAGCGCCTGGCCACGTCCGAAGCGTCGTTCGCCGAGACCATCCGCCCCGAACAGCGCGACTACATGTTCGTGCTCGAGCAGCCGCAGGACGGCAGCATCGCCGGCGTGTGCGCGATCAAGGGCGCGGTGGGCCTGACCGAACCGTTCTACAACTACCGCATCGGCACGCTGGTGCACTGCAGCCGCGAGCTGAATGTCTTCACGCGCATGGAGACGCTGTACCTGTCGAACGATCTCACCGGCTCGACCGAACTGTGCTCGCTGTTCCTGCTGCCCGAGTACCGCGTGGGCTTCAACGGCAAGTGGCTCTCGAAAAGCCGCTTCCTGTTCATCGCCCAGTTCCAGCAGATGTTCACCGAAAAGATCATCGCCGAGATGCGCGGCTACCAGGACGAGGCGGGCGATTCGCCGTTCTACGAAGGCCTGGGGCGCCACTTCTTCAAGATGGATTTCAACCACGTCGACGGGCTGACCGCGATCGGCAAGAAATCCTTCATCGCCGAACTGATGCCGCGCCAGCCGCTGTACGTCGACTACCTGCCGCAATCGGCGATCGACGTCATCGGCAAGGTGCATACCTCGACCCAGCCGGCGCGCCGACTGCTCGAGCAAGAAGGCATGTACTACGAAGGCTATGTCGACATCTTCGACGCCGGCCCCGTGCTGCAGGGCCGGGTGTCGGAACTGCGCGCCGTGCGCGACAGCGTGCTGGCAGTGGCGGCCGAAGGTTTGCCGGCGATTGACACCGGCGAGAGCGCCGCCGACGCGCCGCAGGATTCGGCGGGCGACACCGAGCACATGCTGGTGTCGAACACCCGTCTGGACGACTTCCGGATGATCCTCACGCGCGCCGTGCCGGGCGCGAACAGCGTCGTGCTGAGCCCCGACGAGCTGGCGCTGCTGCGCATCGACGCGGGCGACAACGTGCGTACCCTGACACTCAATACCAGGAAGAACACCCATGGCTAATCTTTCGAACTATATTGCCGGCGAATGGCTCGCCGGCAGCGGCCCCGAACTCGCGACGATTGACCCGTCCACCGGCCGCCAGACCTGGACCAGCAATGCGTCGACCGCTGACGACATCGCGCGCGCCGCGCAAGCCGCGCATGGCAGCTTCGAAGCCTGGGCCTTGACGTCGCTGGCCGAACGCGTCGCGATCGCCACCCGCTTTCGCGATCTGCTGAAGGAAAACGCCGAGTCGCTCGCCGCGACGATCGCCGAAGAAGTGGGCAAACCCCTGTGGGAAGCGCGCACCGAGGTGGCCACGATGGCCAACAAGATCGACATCTCGGTCCAGGCGCACGACGCGCGCACGGGCGAGACGCATGCCAAGATCGCCGATGGCACCGCCGTGCTGCGCCATCGTCCGCACGGCGTGTTCGCCGTCTACGGCCCATACAACTTCCCGGGCCACCTGCCGAACGGTCACATCGTGCCGGCGCTGATCGCCGGGAACACGCTGGTGTTCAAGCCAAGTGAGTACGCACCGCGCACGGCGCTCAAAACCGTCCAGCTGTGGGAACAGGCCGGCCTGCCGAAGGGTGTACTCAATCTGGTCAACGGCGGCCGCGACACTGGCATCGCACTGGGCCAACAGGCGCTGATCGACGGCGTGCTGTTTACCGGCAGCAGCCAGACCGGCGCCGCGCTGCACAAGCAGTTCGGCGGCCAGCCGGGCAAGATGCTGGCGCTGGAAATGGGGGGGAACAATCCGCTCGTGGTGTGGGGACTCAGTGATCACCCCGAGGACATCGACGCCGCCGTGCATCACACCGTGATGTCGGCCTTTATCTCGGCCGGCCAGCGCTGCACCTGCGCACGCCGCCTCGTGATCGAAAATAGTCCTGCAGGCCAGGCCTTCCTGGCGCGCCTGATCGAGGTGGCCGCGCAACTGCAGGTCGGCCCGTCGAACGCCGAGCCGCAGCCGTTCATGGGGCCAGTGGTCTCCAGCGCCGTCGCCGCCCGTCTCGTGCAGGCGCAGGCCGACATGGTTGCCAAGGGCGGCAAGCTGCTCTTGCCAATGCGCCAGCTCGATCCGAACACCGGCTTCGTCACGGCCGGCATCGTCGACACCACCGATGCCCAAGGCATCCCGGACGAAGAATGGTTCGGCCCCTTGCTGCAAGTGATCCGCGTGGCGAGCTTCGCCGACGCGCTGCGCGTGGCCAACGCCACCGAATTCGGCCTGGCGTCAAGCCTGCTGTCGCCATCAGAAGAGCTCTGGCAGCACTTCGCCGTGCGCGCCCGCGCGGGCATCGTCAACTGGAACCGCCCGACCACGGGCGCAGCCAGCTCGGCGCCGTTCGGCGGCGTGGGCAAGTCGGGCAACCATCGCCCGAGCGCGTATTACGCCGCCGACTATTGCGCCTACCCGGTCGCCTCGATCGAGAACGCTGCGCTGGAAATGCCGGCCAAGCTCTCGCCGGGCTTGACCTTCCCGGCCGCAGGAGCGTAATCATGCGTGACGCACGCGAGTTCAATTTCGATGGCCTGGTCGGGCCATCGCACAATTACGCCGGCCTCTCGTTCGGCAACGTGGCCTCGTTCAGCAATGTGCGCAGCAGTTCCAATCCGCGCCAGGCCGCCTTGCAGGGTCTGGCCAAGATGCGCGAACTGGCTGCACGCGGTTTCGCGCAGGCGGTGATGCCGCCGCAGGGCCGGCCGAACTTCCGCTTGTTGCGTAGCCTGGGCTTTTCGGGCACCGACGCCGATGTGCTGGCGCGCGCCTACCGCGAAGCGCCGGTGATCCTGGCCTGCGCCTGGTCGGCCGCGCCGATGTGGACCGCCAACGCCGCCACCGTCAGCCCGTCGGCCGATTCGCTCGACGGTCGTGTGCACTTCACGGCCGCAAACCTGAACAACAAGCTGCACCGCTCCGAAGAACACGTGCAAGCCACGCGCACGCTGCGCGCGATCTTCGGCGACAGTGAACATTTCATGGTGCACGACCCGCTGCCATCGGTGCCGGCGTTCGCCGACGAAGGCGCGGCAAACCACACGCGCTTTGCTGCCAGCCATGGCGCCGCCGGCGTCGAATTCTTTGTGTATGGCCGCGTCGAGTTCGACCCGTCGGCCCCGGCGCCCAAAAAATACCCGGCGCGCCAAACGCTGGAAGCCTCGCAAGCCATCGCGCGCCTGCACGGCCTGGATCCGGCACGCACCGTGTATGCGTCGCAAAATCCGGACGTGATCGACCAGGGCGTGTTCCACAACGACGTGATCGCGGTCGGCAACGGCAATGTGCTGTTCTATCACGACCAGGCATTCGCAGACGAAGCGGGCACGCTCGACGCGCTGCGGCGCGCGCTGGCCGTCGCCGGCACCGAGCTGCATCCGGTGCGCGTGGCGAGCAGCCAGGTCGCTGTCGGCGACGCTGTCGCCAGTTACCTGTTCAATAGCCAGCTGCTGTCCAAGCAGGATGGCCGCATGGCGCTGGTGGTGCCGCACGAATGCCGCGAAAACGCCGCCGTTGCCGATTATCTGGCAGGCTTGCTGGCAGGGCGCGGCCCCATCGACGAGCTGATCGAATTCGACCTGCGCCAGAGCATGCGCAACGGCGGCGGGCCTGCGTGCCTGCGCCTGCGCGTGGCATTGACCGATGCCGAAACCGCCGCGATGCACCAGGGCGTGATCATGACCGAGGCGCTGTATGCGCAACTGGTCGCGTGGGTCGAGCGCCATTACCGCGACCGCATCGAGACGCAGGATCTGATGGACCCGCAGCTGGCGCTCGAATGCGCTGGCGCGTTGGAAGAACTCACACGCATCCTCGGCTTACCGGGGC
>Ga0265780_10009773_pt1 | contig 11472 bp, 8 predicted proteins | sample P1T30metagenome_FD_192432 | JGI IMG/M metagenome (GOLD analysis project Ga0265780, IMG submission 192432) | Plant litter microbial communities from East Loma Ridge, Irvine, California - P1 T30 | ecosystem: Environmental > Terrestrial > Plant litter > Unclassified | place: USA: California... | reverse complement strand
CACCGCGGCGAGCCGATGGGCCTGGACAACTTCTCGAACTACGTGCGCGAGATCATCGAGCGCCATCCGCTGGAAGGCGACACCCGCTATGGCGCGGCGATGGAAGCGGTACGCCGTTACTACTTCCCCGACGCCCGCGGCGGCGAGCGCAAGACGCCATGCCAGGCCGCGCTGCCGGTGTACGTGATGTTCGTCACCGACGGCAGCACCTCGGACAAGCCGCTCACCGAGCGCCAGCTGCGCTGGGCTAGCCGGGAACCGATCTTCTGGCAGTTCATGGGCATCGGCAAGGGCAAGAAGTCGAAATCCAAGCGCCTCATCAATTTCGCCGATTCCGATTTCCCCTTCCTGGAAAAGCTGGACGAACTCGATGGCCGCCTGCTCGACAACGCCGGCTTCTTCTCGGTCGAACGCCCCGACGAGCATGCCGATGCAGCCCTGTACGACCTGCTGATGGATGAGTATCCGGACTGGGTGAAGCAGGCGAAGGCGAAGGGACTCATTTCCTGATAAACAACATTCTGCCCCAAGCACATTGACGCCCGGCCCGCGCATGCCGTAAGATTTCTTAACAAAAATTTCACAAAGCGGCATGCGCGATTCATCGTCCACCAGGTTCATCCGCTTTCACCTCAAGACGCGCCACCTGGTGTTGCTGGTTGAACTGGGCCGCCATGCCTCGATCCTGCACGCGGCCGAAGCGGCCGGGCTGACCCAGCCTGGCGCCTCGAAACTCATCGGCGAGCTCGAGCACGCGCTCGGCGTGCCGCTGTTCGAGCGCCTGCCGCGCGGCGTGGTGCCGACCTGGTACGGCCAGGTGCTGATCCGGCGCGCCGGCGCCGCCCTGGCCGAGATGGATGCGGCGCACCAGGAAATCATGCAGGGCCAGGCCGGCTTCGGCGGGCGGGTGGCCGTGGGCTGCGTGCGCGCGGCGGCAGCGACCTTGCTGCCGCAGGCAATCAGGCTGCTGAAGGAACGCAACCCGCGCGTGCAGGTGGCGGTGGCCAGCGACACCAGCCAGGCCATGATCGAAGCCTTGCGCGCCGGCGAACTCGACATCGTGATCGGCCGCATCCTCGACCCGGGCGCCGTTGCCGAACTCGATTTCGAGCCGCTGGCCGACGAACCGCACAGCCTGATCGTGCGCGCCGGCCACCCATGGCTGGGACGCACCGACCTCGGTTTCGGGGACCTGGCGCAGGCGCCCTGGATCCTGCCGCTGGCCGGACGGCTGCGCGACCAGCTGATGGCGCTGTTCATTGCCAGGGGCTTGCCCCAGCCTTTCGATGTGGTCGAAACCATCTCGCTGCCGCTGGTGATGCGCCTGCTGGCCGACAGCGACCGTGTGGTGGCGCTGCCGCTCGAACTGGTGCAGGCCGGCCTGGACGCCGGCACGCTGGCGGTGCTGCCGCTCGACGTCGACCTGCGCGCCGGCGTCTACGGCATCGTCACCCGCAAGCGCCATCACCTGCCGCCCTCGGCCGAGGCGATGCTGGCGGCCCTGCGTGAAGCGGCCGGGCTGACGCCGCCCGTACATACCTGACGTACCTACCCGACGAATACGGATTTGGCATACATCGCGCGTGTTTCGTTATGGAGGGCAGGGGTTGCGCGCCGTATGATCTCAGCAATGACAAACGAGGAGGGGACGATGGTGGACTTTTTGCGGACTGCGACTGTGAGCGGAGGCGGGGCGTGATGCGCTGGGCGGGACTGTCGCTTGCCTTATCGATTGCGCTGCTGGGCGGCTGTGCGGCGACGCATCCAGTGACCAGTTCAATCGGCAACTTCCCCGACCCCTTCGTACTCCCCGACGCCGGCGGCTACTATGCCTACGCCACCAACGGCGACGGCAAGAATTTGCCAACCCTGCATTCGAGCGACCTGCAATCCTGGCGCGCGCTGCCCGACGCCATGCCGACCTTGGCCAGCTGGGTGCGCAAGGAAGTGCCCCACGTCTGGGCGCCGGAAGTCATCAAGCTGGGCGAGCGCTACGTGCTGTACTACACGGCGCACGATGTGGCCTCGGACCGCCAGTGCGTGGGCGCGGCGGTCTCAAACTCGCCGGCCGGTCCCTTCGTCGACAAGGCCAGCAAGCCGCTGATTTGCCAGGCCGAGCTGGGCGGCACCATCGACGCCAGCCCCTTCCTCGAGGGCGGCCGCCTCTACCTGTACTTCAAGAGCGACGGCAACTGCTGCAACCAGCCGACCCACATCTTCGTGCAGGAACTGCAGCCCGACGGCCTGGCCGTCACCGGGCAGCCGACCAAACTGCTGACCAACGGCCGCAGCTGGGAAGGTAAAGTGATCGAAGCGCCGACCATGGTGCAGCGCGGCGGCAAGTACACCCTGTTCTACTCGGCCAACGATTTCGGCAACGGCACCTATGCGGTGGGCTACGCCACCTGCGCCGGCCCAATTGGGCCCTGCCAGCCGGCCGGCGATTCGCCTTTTCTGAAGAGCCGCGCCGAGCGCAACCTCTACGGCCCGGGCCACCAGGTGGTGTTCCGTGTGGGCGAACAGGATTTCATCGCCTATCATGCGTGGGAACTGAAGCCGGACGGCACCCGCGCCGAGCGGCGCTTCCTCTACATCGACAAACTCGACTGGGTGGACGGCAAACCGGTGGTGAAGGGCACGACCCTGATCAGGTAACAGATAAGCGACCCGGCCGGCACAGGCCGGGCGCAAGAAAAAAGCGGAGACAACGTGGCGCAACGCAGACGATTTATCGCGGCTTCCCTCGTGCTGGGCATGGGTATGCCTTTGCTGGCGCGGGCACAGCGGCCCACCGAGGTCAGGCTGTGGACCCTGCTCAGCGGCGGCGACGGTGCACGCATGCGCGCCCTGGTCGAGGACTTCAACGCCAGCCAGCGCGCCGTGCGCGTGGTCAGCACCACGCTGAAATGGGGCGAGCCTTTCTACACCAAGCTGATCACCTCGTCGGTGGTCGGCGCCGGGCCCGACGTCGCCACCGTGCACCTGTCGCGCCTGCCCAACCTGGCCGGCGGCGGCGTGCTGCGCGCCATCAGCGACGCCGAGCTGGCGACGGCCGGCCTGCGCGGCAGCGACTACTTCCCGCGCCAGTGGGAAAAATCGCGCTACGAAGGCCGCAACTACGCCATCCCGCTCGACATGCACCCGATGGTCATGTACTACAACAAGACCCTGGCCGACAAGGCGGGGCTGCTCGACGGCGCCGGCGTATTGAAACCCATCGTCGGCTACGAGGCCTTGACGGCTGCTTTCGCCGGCGTGAAGGCACGCAGCGGCAAGGCTGGCCTGGCGATGGAAGCGAGCCAGGGCTCGTATGCCATCTGGCGTCTGTGGCTGTCGCTGCTGAACCAGCGCAAGGCCACCCTCATCGAGAACGGCCGCTTTGCCTATGGCCGCGCCGGCGTCGAGGAACTGGCCAAGGTCAGCGCCTGGTTCACGCGCGGCTATGGCCCGGCCGGCCTGGATTATCCGGCATCGACCAGCCAGTTCATGGGCGGCGGCGCCGGCTTCATGCTCAACGGCGTGTGGGAAGTGCCGGAACTGGTGCGCGCCACGCGCCAGCGCACCCTCGGTTTCGAATACGGCATCGTGCCGCTGCCGCGCCTGTACCAGGACGCCAGCGTCTGGACCGACTCCCACGCCTTTGCCATTCCCTCCAACGAAGACAAAACGATGGACCCGGCCAAGCTGCGCGGCGTGCTCGCCTTCATGGCCTACGTCAGCCGCCATTCGATGGGCTGGGCCGAAGGCGGCCATGTGCCGGCCTACCGTCCGGTGGCCGAATCGGCGGCGGCCAAGGCCCTGATGCCGAACGCCCTGTATGCCGAAGCCGCGCAGAACGTGGTCTACGACCCGGACGGCTGGTACATGGGTGCGGCGGGGCCGGTCGAAGCGATGGCCTCCAAGTTCATGCCGGGCGCGCTGTCCGGACAGCTGACCCCGGCCGAAGCGCTGGACATGTTCGAGAAAGAGGCCTCGCGCCTGTTGCGCAAACGCCCGCCGCGCTACTGATCGCATCCCATGGAGACCACGACCTTGACATCCGCCGCCACGCAGGCGCGCACCAAGAAACGCGCCGACGGCCGCCGGGAAAGCATTCCCGCCGCGCTGCTGCTGGCGCCGTTCGCCGCCGCCTTCCTGCTGTTCTTCCTGCTGCCGGCGCTGCATACCTTCTACATGAGCCTGACGGAGAGCAGCCTGACGCGCACCAGCGCCTTTGTCGGCCTGGCCAATTACGCGACCCTGGTGCAGGACCCCTCGTTCTGGTCCTCGCTCTGGAACACCTTTTACTTTGCTCTTCTCACCGTGATTCCGCTCACCGTCCTCGGCCTGGTGATGGCGCTGCTGGTGAACCGGTTTGCCCGCATCCAGTCCTGGCTGCAGGGCGCCTTCTTCCTGCCCTACGTGCTGCCGATCTCGGTGATGACCCTGATTGCCGACTGGATGCTGCAGCCGTCGTCGGGCGTCATCAATCACATCGTCGGCGGCCAGAATGCCTGGCTGTCCGACGTGCACTGGGCGCTGCCGGCGGTGGCGATCGGCACCATCTGGTGGACGGTCGGCTTCAACATGCTGATGCTGCTGGCCGGCCTGCGCAACATCCCCGGCGAGCTGTACGAGGCCGCCGCCCTCGACGGCGCCAGCGGCTTCACCCTGTTCCGCGCGATTACCTGGCCGGCCTTAAGGCCCGTGGTCGGCACCGCGCTGCTGATCCAGCTGATCGCCTCGCTGAAGGTGTTCGGCCAGACCTATATCCTCACCAGCGGCGGACCCTACAACACCAGCCGCGTCACCCTGCACTATATGTACGAGACCGCCTTTACCCAAAGCGATGCCGGCTACGCGGCCGCCGTCGCCATGGCCTTCATGTTCGTGGTCATCGCGCTGTCGCTGCTGGCGCGCATGGTGGCAAGGAGGGCGGCATGAGCGTGCGCTTCCATATCATGCGCTCCCAGGTCGGCTGGACGGTCGCTGCCGTGCTGGCCAGCGTTGTGCTGATGGCTCTCTGGCTGTTCCCGCTGCTGTGGGCCCTGTCGACGGCGCTGCGGCCCGAGCACGAAACCGTGTCCGCCGTGTTCCACTGGCTGCCGCAAACCTGGACCCTGGAGGCATTTACCAAGACCCTCAGCGCCGGCAACATGCCGCGCTGGCTGTTCAACAGTGCGTTGGTCGCCTTCCTGGTAACGGTGGTGACGATGGCGATCAGCCTGATGGCCGCCTACGCGTTTTCGCAGTTGCGCTTCCGCGGCCGCTCACTGCTGTTCGGCCTCGCCATGCTCGCCTTTTTGCTGCCGTTCGAAGCGCTGCTGGTGCCGCTGTTTCGCACCATGCATCAGCTGGGCATGATCAACAGCTACGCCGGGCTGGTGCTGCCGCAGGTGGTGTCGCCGGTCGTCATCTACGTGTTCAAGCAGTTCTTCGACGCGATTCCGGCGGATTTTCGCGAAGCGGCGGTGATGGACGGCGCGAACCCATTGCGCGTGCTGTGGAGCGTGTACCTGCCGATCTCCGGCAACATCGTCTGGGCGATGGCGATCGTCACCTTCATCGGCGCCTGGAACAACTTCCTCTGGCCCTTCATCATCGTCACCTCGAACGACATGATGACGATCCCGCTCGGCCTGACCCAGACCTACGACGCCTTTGGCGTGCGCTATGCGCAGCTGATGGCGGCGGCGCTGCTGGGCGCCTTGCCGGTGGCGCTGGCCTACGTGGTGTTCCAGCGCCGGGTTACCCAGGGCTTCCTCGCCGCGAGCGGGCTCAAAGGATAAGAACATACAGGAGTAAAGCATGGCATCGGTCAGCCTTCGCGGCATCAAGAAACAGTACGAAAAGAACAGCGTCATCAAGGGCGTCGACCTCGAGATTGCGGACGGCGAATTCGTGGTCTTCGTCGGGCCTTCGGGCTGCGGCAAGTCGACCCTGCTGCGCATCATCGCGGGCCTGGAAGACATCACCGAAGGCACGCTGGAAATCGGCGGACGCGTCGCCAACGACATCGAGCCGGCGCGGCGCGGCATCGCCATGGTGTTCCAGAGCTATGCGCTGTACCCGCACATGAGCGTGGCCGAGAACATGGGTTTTGCCTTGAAGCTGGCCAAGGTGCCGAAAGCCGAAATCGCGGAGCGGGTAGGGCGCGCCGCCGAGATCCTGCAGATCGGCCACCTGCTCGAGCGTAAGCCCAAGGCCCTGTCGGGCGGCCAGCGCCAGCGCGTGGCGATCGGGCGCGCCATCGTGCGCAAACCCGAAGTATTCCTCTTCGACGAACCCCTGTCGAACCTCGATGCGGCCCTGCGCGGCCAGACCCGCGTTGAACTGGCGCGCCTGCACCGCGAACTGAAAAGCACCATGGTCTACGTGACCCACGACCAGGTCGAGGCCATGACCCTGGGCCAGAAGATCGTGGTGCTGAACGGCGGGCGCATCGAGCAGGTGGGCACGCCGTCGGATTTGTACGAGCGGCCGGCGAACAAATTCGTGGCCGGCTTCCTCGGTTCGCCGCGCATGAACTTCTTTGACGCCACGCTGGCCGGGCAGGGCGCGCGCAGCGCCAGCGTGCAGTTGGCGAGCGGCGAACGGGTGGAGGTGGCGGCCGACGTGGCGCGTGCCCAGGCCGGCGCCCGCGTCACGCTCGGTGTGCGTCCCGAGCATTTGCAACTTGCGCGGCCCGGACTGGAAGGCGGGGGCATCGCGGCGACGGTGGCGCTGGTCGAGTACCTGGGTGACGTCACGCTGGTGTATGCGCAGGTGGGCGAAAGCGGCGACATGGTGGCGGTGAAGACGGATGCGGATTCCGCGCCGCCGGCCTTGGGCAGCCGGGTCGAACTGGTGTTCCCGGCCACGCGCGCCTTTTTGTTCGATGCCGACGGCAAGGTATTCGCGCCGGGTTGGGTGGCCAGCACGGCCGAACCGGTGGCACAGATTCCGTAAAGTGTTTGGATCTGTGTCATTCGTGCGTCAGCCATGACGTTTTCGGATAGCTCTTGCGTGTTTCGTTATTGGTGGCGCCCTGCTTGCTCTTTTAGTATTTGATGAGGCCTGAGGCCGGCAACGACCGGCGGGGCGAGTGGTTTCTCATAATAAATTCAGGAGACATGCATGACACGATTCGAAGTCAAGCCGATCTGCGCAGCGATCATGTTGTTGACGGCCTACAGCGCCTCGGCGCTGGCGCAAACCGCTACCGATAACACTCCGGCGGCAACCAGCACCAGCGCCAACGTCAGCGCTGCCACGAGCAGCGGCGCCAGCGCGGCCGGCAGCACCGGCGCGGGCGACGAAGCTCAGCAGGCCGGGCAGTCCGTGCCCGCCACCGCCCAGCCCGCACCCGAGGTTCCACAGGCGGCGCCGGCCGTGGTCCAGGTGACGGGCCTGCGCGGCAGCCTGCGCTCGGCCGAAGCCATCAAGCGCGATTCGCTGCAGGTGGTCGACGCCATCAACGCCGAGGACATCGGCAAGTTCCCCGACCGCCAGGCCGGCGACGCCCTGCAGCGCGTGGCCGGCGTGCAGGTCGGCCGCGACCGCGGCCAGACCAGCACCGTGATCATCCGCGGCTTGCCGGATGTCGTGACCACCATCGACGGCAACGAGATCTTCACCGCAGCGGCGCGCCGCCTGTCCTACGAGGACTTGCCGGTGCAGTCGATCGGCGGCCTGGAAGTGTACAAATCGGCCAGCCCGAACCAGCTCGAGGGCGGGATCGCCGGCGCTGTCAACGTGCGCCTGCGCGCGCCATTCGATTCGAAAGGCTACAGCTTCACCGGCTACGTCGAAGACCGCATGAACCAGAGCAACGGCAGCGACGCCAGCAAGGACTCGCACAATCCTGGCGGCGGCTTCTCGGTCAGTAACCGCTGGGATACCGGCGTGGGCGAAATGGGCGCGCTGTTCGACGTCGCGGTGAATCGCGAGAACTGGACCTTCCCGGTGCAGTGGGTCGACCGGCCGGAAAACGTGTTCGCCGTGGGCCAGGACGGCAGCGCGCGGCGCCTCGGGAATACCGGACCGTTCGCACTGAACCCCGGCGAAACGCTGGGCCAGCTGCCGAACATCGGCGGCATCTACAACAGCGGCAAGCGCGAACGCCAGAGCATCCACGGCGCCTTCCAGTGGAAGATCAGCCCGCGCCTGCAGGCCACCGCCCAGTACCTGGGCACCGGCTACCAGGGCCGCAACGCGGTCAACTACATTCTCGACATCGTGACGTGGGCGCCGCGCCTGAACAACGTGGTGCTGGCGCCGCAGGGCGAGCATTGCAACACGCCGCGCGGCGTCATCTGCCCGATCATGTCGGCCAATGCGCCGGCCGCCCAGTTCAGCCCCAGCCCCTACGACTGGGACCCGTACATGGCAACCAGTACCTGGGGCCAGAAGGAACGCACCTATACCCACTTCCTGAATCTCGCCCTGCGCTACAACGATGGTCCGCTGACGGTGAACACCCACGTGGCCTACACCAAGTCGAAGTTCGTCAACGACACGCTCATCGTCGACCAGCAGGTGCCGGGCGCCAGTTCCAGCGTGTACGCCTACGGCCGCGACGGCCATGGCGGCTACAACACGGTCACCACGCCAGGCAGCGCGAATGCCCTGCGCGACCCGAACCAGTTCGTGTTGCGCGGCATGGTGCAGAACTGGAGCGAACAGGCCGGCAAGCAGGCCCAGTGGCGTTCCGATGGCACCTACCGGCTCGGCGGAGACGGCTTCTTCCGCGCCGTGCTGGCAGGCGTGCGCCTGTCCGAACGCAAGGTCAGCAACCATAGCGCCGAACGCGCATCCGACTTCAGCTCGGCCGTCCGTCCCACCCCGATCGGCCTGTTCGGGCCATCCTTCGAAGAGCTGGTGCCGGGCCTGGACCGCCTGGGCGGCCCCTGGTACACGCCTTCGGCCAACTACCTGATCGAGAATGCCGACACCGTGCGCAATGCCTACGGCCAGCCAAGCGGCCGGGTGCCGGACGACCCGACCCGCCTGTTCGACCAGCGCGAGCGCAACGCCACCTTCTACCTGTCGGGACGCTGGGAAACCACCCTCGGCGGCATCAAGGTCAGCGGCGAAGCCGGTGCGCGCGTGCTCAAGGACAAGCGCCAGTTGCGCGGCCAGAACCGCATCGGCGACGTGGTGACCGACGTCGATTTGTCGACCTCGGAAACCAATGTGCTGCCGAGCGCCACGGCCATCGTCAACTGGAACGACCAGTGGCAGTCGCACCTTTCGGCCGGCAAGACCCTGACCCGTCCTGGCTTCCGCGAGCTGAATCCGGCGCTGTCGCTGGTGCCGCCGACCGTGAATGCCCCGGGCACCGGCGGCGCCGGCAATCCCTACCTGGCGCCAACCAAGTCGAAGAATCTCGACGCCACGCTCGAATACTATTTCGCCAAGGACGGCTACGCCCAGGTGGCGCTGTTCCACCGCGATATCGACGGCTACCTGCAGAACTTCACCCAGGACGAAAGCATCAACGGCGTGACCTACCGCGTGAACCGGCCGCAGAACTCGGGCAAGGGCACGCTGCGCGGTGCCGAACTCAGTGCGCAGAAATTCTTCGATTTCCTGCCCGGCTTCTGGAGCGGCTTCGGTGCGCAGGTCAACTACACCTGGATCGACGGCGACAACGAAACCCGGACTTCGCTCAACAGCAATGTCCTGACCAAGTCGGCGCTCATCAACGTGGCCAAGCAGAACTACAACGTCGCCCTGCTGTACGAGGGCAACGGTATCACCGGCCGCCTGGCCGCGACCCGCCGCGGCGACTACGTCGAGCAGATCTTCGAGGAGCCCTACCTGCAGGACCGGGTGGTCAAGGCCACGACCTTCGTCGACCTGAGCATCGGCTACGAGCTGACGCCGAACGTGTCGCTGCACTTCGACGCGATCAACCTGACCAAGGCCAAGTTCGAGAGCGAGCTCGGCCCTTACCAGCCGCGCGATATCCGCTACAACATGACGACCTATGGATTGAGCCTGCGCTACAAGATGTAAGAGGAACTTGATAAACCTACTGCGCGTCGAATTCTTGGCCTGCGATGCTCGCTGTACGTCCGTACAGCTGCGCTTCTCGGCCAAGACTTCTTCCGCTCGCTACGGTTTCTCAAGCTCCTTGTAATTCAACACCCTCAGTTTCAGGAGACACGCTGTGCCCCGCACTTACCAGAACCCGGTCTACCCCGACACCATGGCCGACCCCTTCGTCCTGAAGCATGAAGGCTTGTACTACGCCTATGGCACCGCGCCAGGTGGCGCCAATGGCCGCCAGATTCCCGTGCTGCGCTCGGCAGACCTGGTCGACTGGGAGCCGCTCGGCCATGCGCTCGAGCCTACCGGCGCCGCGCACTACTGGGCGCCCGAAGTCGCCTTCCACGAGGGCCGTTTCTACATGTACTACTCGTCGGGTTCCGCCGACGAAGGCACCGACCAGAAGCTGCGCGTGGCCGTGGCGGACGATCCGGCCGGGCCGTTCGTCGACACCGGCAAGATCCTGGTGCCGGACCAGGCGTTCTCGATCGACGCCCATCCTTATCGCCACAGCGACGGCGAATGGTACCTGTTCTACTGCGTCGACTTCCTGCACGTGGCGGACGACCACCGCGTCGGCACCGGCATCGTGGTCGATCGTTTGCTCGACATGGAGACGCTGGCCGGCGAGCCGCAGATGGTGGTGCGCCCGCACCAGGACTGGCACATCTTCCGCAAGGACCGCACCATGTACGGCAGCGTGTACGACTGGCATACGGTGGAAGGCGCGTCGGTGCAGGAGCACGAGGGGCAGTTGTACTGCTTCTACAGCGGCGGGGCCTGGGAAAAGGACAACTACGGTGTCAGCTATGTCGTGGCCGAGCATCCGCTCGGGCCTTGGCATCGTCCCGAAGGTGGAGAAGAAGCGCTGCTGATGCGCAGCGTGCCGGGCGCGGTGATCGGGCCGGGGCACAATTCCTTCACCACATCGCCGGACGGCAGCCAGACCTGGATCGTGTACCACGCCTGGGATGTGGCGCAGACCACGCGCCGCATGTGCATCGACCGTCTCGATTGGAACGATGGACGCCCGTCCACTGCCGGCCCCAGCCACGGACCGCAAGCGGCGCCGGCCGCGTAGGGTGGACGGCTCGGCCCTGGAGGCCGCCCTGACGCTGCCTGTGCGCCGTCCACGCGTTCAGGCGACGCTGGCATCTCCGTCATGTCCCGAAGACCGGTAACGGGCGGTGTCGTTGAACGCGTGGACGGCGCGCACGTTCCTTGCTGTTCGGCGATCCGGGTGTAGCCGCCCACCCTACAGCCGGATGCACGAGGCGGGAGCGTGAAAGCCGTCCGCCCATGAAAAAAGCCCGCGCGAACGCGGGCTCCAAGTTACAGCAAGAGACAATCAGAACTTGTAGCGCAGCCCCGCCAGGTACTCGCGCCCCGTCACGTTGTTCACCACCACACTGTTACGCGCGCGGCTGATGAACTGGTCGTTCGGCTCGTTGGTCAGGTTCA
>Ga0265780_10009771_pt1 | contig 11474 bp, 12 predicted proteins | sample P1T30metagenome_FD_192432 | JGI IMG/M metagenome (GOLD analysis project Ga0265780, IMG submission 192432) | Plant litter microbial communities from East Loma Ridge, Irvine, California - P1 T30 | ecosystem: Environmental > Terrestrial > Plant litter > Unclassified | place: USA: California... | reverse complement strand
ATCCCCTGTTCGGCGAGCATGGCGACATGCGCACGGCTGCCCGCGACATCCTGCCGCCACATCCGCTTGTCGAAGGGGATCGAGGCGTTTATCTCGCGCATCACCGCGGCCGGCCCTTCGGCGAACCGCCCGCCCCACATCTGGTTGGAACCGCTCATGGCATCCCGCGTCGCGATCGTCTGTCTCCTCGGCACCGCGCTGGCTGTGGCCGCGTGCGATAAGCCGTCCCCGGGCAACGGGCAAGCCGGCGAGCAAACCGCGGCCACCAGCAGCGACGAAGTTCCGGCCACCGCTGCGCCGAAGGTCGACAAGATCGACCGCAGCCACAAGGGCGAGGCCGCACCAGAGGTCTCCTTCACCCCGGCCGCGGGTGGCGCGGCGACGACGCTGGCGGCGTTCAAGGGCAAGCCGGTACTGGTCAACCTGTGGGCGACGTGGTGCGCGCCGTGCGTCAAGGAAATGCCGACGCTCGACGCCGCCGCCGCGACGCTGGGCGACAAACTGCCGGTGCTCGCGATCAGCCAGGACATGGAGCCCGCCAAGGCCACCGCCTTCCTCGCGCAGCGCAAGTTCGCGCATTTGCGCGCGTTCCTCGATCCGAAGCTGGGGCTGAGCACCGGCTATGGCGCGAACCTGCCGACGACGATCCTGTACGGCGCCGACGGCAAGGAGATCTGGCGCGTGACCGGCGACATGGACTGGACCGGCGCGGAGGCGAAGAAGCTGCTCGCCGAGGCGGCGTAGGCAGCCGTCCTCGCCACGGACAAACGCCGTCATTCCCGCGAAGGCGGGAATCCAGAACCTCTGACGTCCGAGGCCGTTGCGAAAACCTGCGCGTCTGGATTCCGCCTTCGCGGGGAATGACGGACTTGGCCAGTGTGACGAGTGGCCGTGGCTGCGACGAACGAAAGCTTTCGAGGATCATGACCCGCCCCGCCCCCACCAGCACCGCGCCCGCGCTCGTGGCGGTGGTCGTCGCGAATGCGGCGCTCGCGTTCGGACCGCTGTTCGTCCGCCTCGCCGATACCGGCCCGGTCGCGGCGGCGTTCTGGCGGATGGCGCTGGCGGTGCCGGTGCTCGCGATGATCGCCTTCGCTACCCGCGAGCCCGCCGCGGCCGCGCCGTCGCGACGGGTGTGGCTGTTCGTCGCTCTGGCCGGCCTCGCTTTCGCTGCCGATCTCGGGACGTGGCATCTCGGCATCCTCCATACGACGATGGCGAATGCCACGTTGCTCGGCAATTCGGCGACCTTCCTGTTCCCGCTCTGGGGGTTCCTCGTCGCGCGTGCCTGGCCGACGCGGATGCAGGGCGTCGCGCTGCTGCTCGCCGCCGCCGGTGCGGCGCTGCTGATGGGGCGGTCGTACCAGCTCGACCCAAAGCATCTCGCGGGCGACCTGCTTTGCATCGTCGCGGGGGTGCTCTACGCGCTCTACTTTATCCTGATGTCCGACGTGCGCCGTGCGCTCGCGCCATGGCCGGCGCTGGCGCTGTCGTCGCTCGCCGCGCTGCTGCCGCTGCTCGGCTACGCGCTGGTGCTCGGCGAGCGGATCGTGCCGCAGCACTGGACGCCGCTGATCGCGCTGGCGCTGGTCTGTCAGCTGCTCGGGCAGGGCTGCATGATCTATGCGCTCGGGCGCCTCTCGCCGCTGGTGATCGGGCTGGCGCTGCTGATCCAGCCGGCGGTGGCGGCGACGATCGGCTGGGTGCAGTTCGGCGAAGCGCTCGGCACGCCCGATTTCGCGGGGATCGCGATGATCGCTGCGGCATTGGTGCTGGTGCGCGACACGCGGCGCAATGCTAAGGAACCGCCACCCGCCAATCCGGTGCCGGAGGAAATGCGATGACCGAGGATCTGACGCCGGACGACCTGACGCTGGACGAGGTGCGCGCGCGGCTCGCCCCCGCGATCGCCGCCAATGCCGCGTTCGACGGCTGGGGCGACACCGCGCGCGATCTCGCCGCCGAGCAACAGGGCATCGACCGCGATGTTGCGCGACTCGCGTTCGGCGAAGGCGCGGTGGCGATGATCGACGCGTGGTTCGCGCACGTGGATGTCGAAATGGCCGCGGCGTTGCCGCCCGCGACGCTGGCCACGATGAAGATCCGCCAGCGCATCACCGCATTGGTCGAGGCGCGGCTGGCGGTACTCGCCCCCGAGCGCGAGGCGCTGCGCCGCGCGCGCGCGATCCTCGCGCTGCCGGTCAACGTCGCCACCGCCGCGCGGCTCGGCTGGCGCAGCGTCGACGCGATGTGGCGGCTGGCCGGCGATACGGCGACCGATTACAATCACTACACGAAGCGCGCGATGCTGCTGGCGGTCTATGCCGCGACCACCACCGTCTTCCTCGACGACGACAGCGAGGAACAGGCGGATACCCGCGCCTTCCTCGCGCGGCGGATCGACGGGATCATGCGCTTCGAAAAGGCCAAGGCGCAGTTCACCCGCCGGACGCAGCACCGCCCGAGCCTCAGTCGCTTTGTCGGGCGGCTGCGGTATCCGGTCGTATGAAGCGCCAGATCGGGCCAAAGGCGAATTGATAATCACTCTCATTGTGCTTATAGAAGCCGGGTGACCACGCCCATCAGCCTCGAAACGCTCCCGCGGCATCAGGCCGCCATCGTCGACGATATCGACTGGTCGCGGCTCGCCACGCCCGAGGCGCGACGACTGCGCGAACTTGGGTTCGATTCGGGGGTGCCGGTGCAGGTGCTGCACCGCGCGCGGCTCGGCGCCGGACCGGTCGCGTGCCGGATCGGGCGGATGACGGTCGCGCTGCGCCGCCCGGTCGCCGGTGCGATCCGCGTCTCGATCGAGCCGCTGGCCGCCGAGTGACGCGCCGTCGGCGCTACGCGTGATGGAAATGCCTCCGCTGGTCGCGATGGTCGGCAACCCGAATGCCGGCAAGAGCGCGCTGTTCAACGCGCTGACCGGCGCGCGGCAGAAGGTCGGCAATTACCCCGGCGTCACCGTCGAGCGCCATTCGGGCCGGCTCGCGCTCGACGACGGACGGCCGGTCGAGCTGGTCGACCTGCCCGGCGCCTACAGCCTCGAACCCTCCTCGCCGGACGAGCGCGTGACGCGCGACGTGCTGCTCGGCGCGCAGAGCGGCGAGCGGCGCCCGGACGCGCTCGTCGTGGTGCTCGACGCCGCCAATATCGACAACCATCTGCGCTTCGCGATGCAGCTGATCGCGCTCGGGCTGCCGGTGGTGATCGCGCTCAACATGGTCGATCTCGCCGAACGCGACGGGCTGGTGCTCGACCCGACGGTGCTGGCGCGCGAGCTGGGCGTGCCGGTCGTCCCGACGGTGGCGGTGCGACGGCGCGGGATCGACACGCTGCGCGCGACGCTGACCGGGCTGGTCGGGACCGCCGCCGCGCCGGCCGCGCCCGCTGCGCCGGTCGAGGACATCCGCACGCTGCAACGCCGCGCCCGCGCATTGTCCAAGGCGGCGACAGTCAGCGAGACGCCGACGCGCCGCTGGCACCATGCACTCGACAGCGTCGCGCTGCACCCGGTGTTCGGGCCCATCCTGCTCGTCGCGTTGCTGTTCGTGATGTTCCAGGCGGTGTTCAGCTGGTCCGAGGCTCCGATCGGCTGGATCGAGGATGGGTTCACCGCGCTGGAGGCGGCGCTCAAGGGCATGATGCCCGACGGCTTCCTGCGCTCACTGCTCACCGATGGCGTGATCGCGGGCGTCGGCGCGGTGCTGGTCTTCCTGCCGCAGATCCTGATCCTGTTCCTCTTCATCCTCGTGCTCGAAGCGTCGGGCTATATGGTCCGCGCCGCCTTCCTGATGGACCGGATGATGGCGGGGGTCGGACTGTCGGGGCGCGCGTTCATCCCGCTGCTGTCCAGCTTCGCGTGCGCGGTGCCGGGGATCATGGCGACCCGCACGATCGAGGACGAGAAGGACCGGCTGACCACGATCCTGATCGCGCCGCTGATGACCTGTTCGGCGCGGCTGCCGGTCTATACGATCATCATCGGCGCGTTCATCCCGGCGCGGCAGGTGGTGCCGTTCGTCGGCCTGCAGGGGCTGGTGCTGCTCGGGCTGTATTTGATGGGGATCGTCGGCGCGTTCGTCGCCGCGCTGCTGCTGCGCCGCACCGTGACCAAGGGCGAAAGCTCGGGCTTCATGATGGAGATGCCCAAATACCAGCTGCCCCGCCTCCACGATGTCGCGATCGGGTTGTGGAGCCGCGCGGCGATCTTCCTGAAGCGCGCGGGGACGACGATCGCGCTGACCACCGTCGTGCTGTGGGCGCTGCTCAGCTTCCCGCAGGCGCCGGCCGGGCAGAGCCAGGTCGAATATTCGGTCGCCGGGCGGATCGCGAGCGGGCTGGAGGTGATCGTTCGTCCGATCGGCTTCAACCACGACATCGCGCTGGCGCTGATCCCGGCGATGGCGGCGCGCGAGGTCGCGGTCGCGGCGATCGGCACCGCCTATGCGATCGACGATACCGAGGATGCGTCGGGCGCGAAGAGCCTCGTCGATCATCTGCGCGGGCGCTGGTCGCTGCCGACCGCGCTCGCCTTCCTGATGTGGTTCGTCTTCGCCCCGCAATGCATCAGCACGATCGCGGTGACGCGCCGCGAGACCAACGGGTGGCGCTGGCCGGTGTTCATGTTGGCTTATCTGTTCGTGACCGCCTATGTCATGGCCGGAATCACATTCTGGCTGGCGACGTTCGCCGGTCTCTAAGAGGGCTTCATGGCAGGCAGCGTCAACAAGGTCATTCTCGTCGGCAATCTCGGGCGCGACCCCGAATCGCGCTCGTTCCAGAACGGCGGCAAGGTGGTGAACCTGCGCATCGCGACGTCGGAATCGTGGAAGGACCGCAACACCGGCGAGAAGAAGGAAAAGACCGAATGGCATTCGGTCGCGATCTTCAACGAAGGGCTGGCGAACGTCGCCGAGCGCTTTCTGCGCAAGGGCAGCAAGGTCTATATCGAGGGTCAGCTGCAGACGCGGAAGTGGCAGGACCAGCAGGGCAACGACAAATACAGCACCGAGGTCGTGCTGCAGGGCTTCAACTCGGTCCTGACGATGCTCGACGGCCCCGGCGGCAACGCAGGTGGCGGTGGCGGCGGTGGTCGTGACGACTTCGGCGGCGGCGGCGACGATTTCGGCGGCGGCGGCGGTTATGGTGGCGGCGCGCGCGGCGGTGGCAGCAGCGGCGGCGCGGGCGGCGGATCGCGCAGCGGCGGCGGTGGCAATTATGGCGGCGGCTTCGCGGACGACCTCGACGACGACGTGCCGTTCTAAGTGACGCCGCCGCTCGCCGACCGGACACAGATCTGCCCCGAGGCGCTCGACGAGGCGAAGCGGTCGCAGGCGCTTGCCGCTTACGACGTCGATTCGCTGCGGGGAGAGGCCGCGCTGAAGCAGATCACCGACTTCGCCGCGCATCTGTGCGGCGTGCCGGTCGGGATCGTCAGCATCCTCGACACCGATCACCAAACGTTCCTGGCGCGCACCGGTGTCCCCGAGGGGCCGGAGCCGCCGCGCGAACATTCGTTCTGCGGCCATGCGATGTGGGGCGACGGGCTGATGGTCGTCCCCGACGCCACCGCCGACCCGCGCTTCGCCACCAATCCGCTGGTGACTGGCGACATGAACCTGCGCTTCTACGCGGGCGCGCCGCTGATCTCCGACGACGGGTTTCCGATGGGCTCGCTGTGCGTGCTCGATACGGTGCCGCACCCGGAAGGGCTCACCGCGCTGCAGCGCGAGGGGCTGACGGTGCTCGCCGCCAACGTGCTCGCCCGGCTGCGCGATTCGCGCGACATTGCGGCACGGCGCGCCTCGGTGCGCCGGGCGCGTACCGCCGCGGCGGACAGCGAGACGCGCTTCCGCGTGCTCGCCGACACGATGCCGCAGATGGTCTGGTCGACGCTGCCCGACGGCTTCCACGATTACTATAACGCACGCTGGTACGCCTTCACCGGCGTTCCCGAGGGGTCGACCGATGGCGAGGCGTGGAACGGGATGTTCCACCCCGACGATCAGGCGCGGGCCTGGGCGGCGTGGCGGCGTTCGCTGGAAACCGGCGAACCGTACGACATCGAATACCGGCTGCGCCATCATGCGGGCGGCTATCGCTGGGTGCTGGGCCGCGCGCTGCCGATCCGCGATGCCCGGGGCGCGATCACGCGCTGGTTCGGCACCTGCACCGATATTCACGAACAGAAAAGTACGCTGGAGCAGCGCGAGATCGTCAGCCAGGAACTGAGCCACCGGATCAAGAACATCTTCTCGGTGGTCGCCGGGCTGGTGCATCTGACCGGGCGCACGCACCCGGAGCTGGCCGGGCTGCTCGGAGAGTTGCGGCAGCGGATCACCGCGCTCGGCCGTGCGCACGACTTCGTTCGCCCGCACAGCGACCAGTCGCGCCCGACGCTGCGGCAGGACAGCCTCCACGGGCTGCTCGGCGAATTGTTCTCGCCCTATCAGCTGCCCGGCAGCGAGCGGATCCGGATCACCGGCGACGATGTGACGGTCGACGATCGCGCCGCGACCCCGCTGGCGCTGATCTTCCACGAGCTGGCGACGAATGCGAGCAAATATGGCGCGCTGTCGGTGCCCGACGGACATATCGCGCTGACGATCGCGACCGAGGCGAGCGATGTCGTGCTGCACTGGTGCGAGCGTGGCGGGCCGCCGCTGTCGGGAAGCCCGGCGCAAGCAGGGTTCGGCTCGCAGTTGATCGAGATGAGCGCCGCGCGTCAGCTGGGCGGCTCCGTGGTGCGGGACTGGCCGACCGCCGGTCTGGAAGTGACGGCGCGTGTCCCGCAGGTTGCCTTCAGCCGTTAGCGGACGTCAAGCGATCGTCGTCCACTGGACGAAGTCGAGACACTCGCCGCCGGCCGTCTCGCGCTGCGCCGCGGTCCGCGCCGCCGCGAGGATCGCCTCTTCGTTGAACGGCTTGCGGACATAGCCCAATGCGGCGTCGCGGTTGGTGATCTGCCCGGGGTTCGCGGTCACGAACACCACCTTGACCCCATAGTCGCGCGCGATCCGCTCCGCGATCTCGGGACCGGTCGGGCCGTCGCGCAGATTGACGTCGACGAACGCGAACCCGCATCCCGGCGCCGCTTTCAGCGCCGAAGGCGCGTCGGCCGCAATCGCCGCGACATGATAGCCTGCATCCTCCAGAATGCGTTCGAGGTCGAGCGCGACGAAAATCTCGTCCTCGACGATCAGCGCGGTAGCGGTCATGTCGGAGTTCTCGTCACGACGGGCTTAACCGCGATCAACTTTGCTTTGTTCCCGGCGCAGCAGGAAGATCGCGTGCTCGGCGAGGAAATTGGCCGCCGCGCCGCCGGTCTGCTTGTCGCCGGACAGGAACCACGCCCCCTCCACGATCACCCCGCGCTCGGCGAGATGCGCGCGAAAATCGTCGATCGTCAGATGGTGGATGTTGGGCGTATCGTACCAGCGTTCGGGCAGCAGCCGCGTCACCGGCATCCGCCCGCCCCACAACAGCGACAGCCGCACGCGCCAATGCGCGAAGTTGGGGAAGCTGACGAAGGCATATCGCCCGATCCGCAGCAATTCGTCGAGCACCCGGTCGGGCGCGCGCGCGGTCTGGAGCGTCTGGCTGAGGATCGCATAGTCGAAACTCTGGTCGGGATAGCCGGCGAGATCGGTATCGGCATCGCCCTGGATCACCGACAGCCCACGCCCGACCGCCACTGCGACATTGCCGGGATCGAGCTCCAAGCCGCGCACGTCCGCGCCGCGATCGTCGCGCAGCGCCGCCATCAACTCGCCGTCGCCGCAGCCGATATCGAGCGCGCGCGCGCCGGCGGGCAGATGCGCGGCGATGATCGCCAGATCGGGTCGCAAACTCATCGCCCCGCGCTCAGAAAGCCGTGGATGACGCGGTCGAGTTCTGGCGAGTCGAGCAGGAAAGCGTCATGCCCGAACGGGCTCGACAGCTCGACGAAGCTCGCCGGCGCGCCCGCCGCCATCAGCGCATGGACGATGCTGCGCGACTCGGCGGTCGGGTACAGCCAGTCGGTGTCGAAGCTGACGAGGCAGAAACGCGTCGCGGTGCCGCGAAAGGCATTGGCGAGCAGCCCGCCATGCTCCTCGGCGAGGTCGAAATAATCGAGCGCGCGGGTGATGTAGAGATAGCTGTTGGCGTCGAACCGGTCGGTGAACGCCAGCCCCTGATGACGAAGATAGCTTTCCACCTGGAAATCGGCGTCGAATCCGAACGACTTCTGCGCGCGCGCCTGCAAGCGCCGGCCGAAGTTCTCGGTCAGCCCCGCTTCGGACAGATAGGTGATATGCGCCGCCATCCGCGCCACCGCCAGCCCGGCGGCGGGCGGATCGCCGTCATAATAATCGCCGCCGCGCCAGTTCGGATCGGCCATCACCGCCTGCCGCCCGACCTCGTGAAAGGCGATGTTCTGCGCCGAATGCCGCGCGGTCGAGGCGATCACGACGCATTTCTCGACGCGGTCGGGGAAGGTCGCTGCCCAGCTCAGCGCCTGCATCCCGCCCATCGATCCGCCAACCACCGCCATCAGCCGCGCGACGCCGAGATGATCGAGCAGCAGCGCCTGCGCGCGCACCATGTCGCGGATCGTGATGACCGGGAAGGTCATCGCATAGGGGCGGCCGGTCGTCGGATCGGTGCTCGCCGGTCCGGTCGAGCCCATGCACGAGCCCAGCACGTTGGTGCAGATCACGAAATAACGGTCGGTATCGATCGGCTTGCCGGGCCCGACCATCCGCTGCCACCAGCCCGGCTTGCCGGTGCGCGGGTGCGCGCTGGCCAGATGCTGGTCGCCGGTCAGCGCGTGGCAGACCAGCATCGCATTGCCGCCGTCCGCCGCCAGCGTGCCATAGGTTTCATAGGCGATCTCGACCGGCGCGAGCAGCGCGCCGCCGTCGAGCCTGAGCGGCCCGGGCAGCACGACGCGCCGCGACAGGCCGAACCGCTGATCGAGCGAGGAGGGCGTGGTGAGCATCGAGCCGCCGCCTTTACGCGCCGCGCGGGGCCGGTGTCGAGATGGCGGGTCGGCAAGCATCGGCCTGCCCGTTGCCGACCTGATTCAGATTGATCGGTTCCGGCAGCCACGTTGACCGATCGGTAACTTCGGCTGCCTAGCCCCGCGACCGCGGGGCATGGAGGCGCTTATGGAATTACTCAGTTCACTTGCGGGGTTTATCGACAACGAAGGGCTGGCCGAGGCGTTCGCGATCAAGCCCGACGACCCCGCGAAGATTCGCCGCCCGCTGCTCGACGGGATCGCGCGCAGCCGCGAGCAATTCGCCGAGCGCGCCGCCGGCGCCTTGAAGGGCGGCAGCCGCTGGTGGCAGCTGCAGAACGGCATCGTCGCCTTCACCGTCAAGCTGGCCGGCAGCACCTTCGCGCTCAGCGGGTCGCCGACCAACCATATTCCCGAGGCGCTGTTCGAGGCGTTTCTCGACAAGCTCGAACAGATCGTTGCCGCCGGCGCGCTCGACGATGCGCTCAAGGCCGCGCAGGCAGAACGCGCGCGGGCGCAGGCGGCGGGGGCCGGCGCGAACCGGCGTCGTGCGCGCAGCAGCGGCGAACGTCACCCCAGCAACGACCGCGAGGATTGGGACAGCCTCACCTGGGCGCAGCGCCAGAAGGTCAACGCGCTCTTCCGCGAAGGCTGCAACCCCGACGGCACCACGATCGCCGAGGTCGGCTACAAGCCCGACGCGCCGCTTTAAGGGTTCCGCCCCTTCCCCCCGCGGCGCGCGCGCGCTACCCGCATTGGCCATGACGAACGCGCCCGCTCCCAAGCCCTGGATCATGGACATCGCCCCGTACATTCCGGGGCGCTCGACCACCGACGACGGTCGCAAGGTCGCCAAATTGTCGTCGAACGAGAATCCGCTCGGCACCTCGCCCGCCGCACGCGCCGCCTTCGCCTCGGCCGCCGACACGCTGGAGCGCTATCCCGACGCCAGCGGCGCGATCGTGCGCGAGGCGATCGCGGCGCGCTTCGGGCTCGACGCGGCGCGGATCATCTACGGCAACGGCTCGGACGAGATCCTGCACCTCGCCGCGGGGGCCTTCGCCGGGCCGGGCGACGAAGTGATCTTCGTCCGCTACGGCTTCGCGGTCTACGAGATCGCGACGCGGCGGGTCGGCGCGACCCCGGTGATCGCGCCCGACCGCGATTACGCCACCGACGTCGACGCGATCCTCGCCTGCGTCACCGAGCGGACGCGCGTCGTCTATGTCGCCAACCCCAACAACCCGACCGGCACCTTCGCGCCGGCCGCCGAGATCGCGCGGCTCCATGCCCATCTGCCCGGCAACGTGTTGCTGGTGCTCGATCAGGCCTATGCCGAATATCTCGCCGACCGCGACGACGACGGCGGGCTGGAACTCGCGAAGACCGCACGCAACGTGCTGGTGACACGGACCTTCTCGAAGATCCACGGCCTCGCCGCCGAGCGGATCGGCTGGGGCTATGCGCACGCCGACATCGTCCAGGCGCTGCACCGCATCCGCCTGCCGTTCAACATCACGATCGGCGGGCAGCGCGCCGCGGTCGCCGCAATCGAGGATCGCGCGTTCGTCGAGCACACCCGCGCGCACAATGCCGAATGGCGGGCGTGGTTCGCCGAGGAAATCGCCAAGCTCGGCAATGCCGGGCTGCGCGCGATCCCCAGCGAGGCGAACTTCGTGCTGGTGGTGTTCGAGGGCGAGCTGACCGCCGAGACCGCGTACAAGGGGCTGATGGACGCCGGCTATATCGTTCGCTGGCTGCCGGGGCAGGGGCTGGCGCAGGGCCTGCGTGTCACGATCGGCACCGAGGCGGAGACGCGCGGCGTCGCCGCGGCGCTGCGAGAGCTGGTCGAGCGTGGGCCGACCCCTGCGCACGCCGCCCCCGCCGATAAAGGCGTCGAGCGCGGCTGATGCTGCCGTTCGCGCGTGTCTCGATCATCGGCCTCGGGCTGATCGGTTCCTCGATCGCGCGCGCGGTGCGGCAATATATGCCGACCGTGCGGCTGACCGGGCATGACGCCGACGCGGGCGTGCGCGAGATTGCGCGGCGGATCGACCTGCTCGACGATGTCGCCGATCATGCCGGCGCGGCGGTGACCGACGCCGATCTGGTGATCCTGTGCGTGCCGGTCGGCGCGATGGGCGCGGTCGCCGCCGAGATCGCCGCCGACCTGCCCGCCGATGCGATCGTCAGCGACGTCGGAAGCTGCAAGGCGTCGGTCGCGCAGGCGCTGTCGGCGGTGCTGCCCGCGGCGCGGGTCGTCCCCGCGCATCCGGTCGCGGGCACCGAGCAGAGCGGGCCGGAGGCGGGCTTTGCGACGCTGTTCCGCCGTCGCTGGTGCATCGTCACGCCGTTGCCCGACAGCGACGAGGCGGCGACGATCCGCGTCGAGGATTTCTGGCGGCGGCTCGGCGCGGATGTCGAGCGGATGGCGCCCGACCACCATGACCTCGTCCTCGCGGTCACC
>Ga0265780_10009770_pt1 | contig 11474 bp, 7 predicted proteins | sample P1T30metagenome_FD_192432 | JGI IMG/M metagenome (GOLD analysis project Ga0265780, IMG submission 192432) | Plant litter microbial communities from East Loma Ridge, Irvine, California - P1 T30 | ecosystem: Environmental > Terrestrial > Plant litter > Unclassified | place: USA: California... | reverse complement strand
ACAACCGAACATCGGGCCACGAACACGTCGCGGGAGAGCTCCGGTGCGCAGATGCTGCGCCGACCGGGCACCGAAGGAGCAAGCTCCCCGCCAATCTCTCAGGTACGCGTACCGCGACGGACTGGCCGCTCTGGAAAGCAGCGTCGACGACCCGCGTCGCGACGCTCGCCCACGGTGAAAGCCGACCTCGGTCGGTGAAGCTCTCAGGCCCACGACAGAGGGGGAGCCCGACCGCGACGCGCGGCCGAGCCCGCCCGCCGTGCCCCCGCCGCACGGCTCCGTCCCCGGCCGAGACCCCGTCACGGCCCGTCAGCCCCGTCAGGAGCCTCGATGTCCGACGCCACCTCGAACGTGCCCGCCGCCCCGGCGCCGACCGATGCCGACCTCGCCGGCACCGACGAGTCCGACGAGCGCCTCAGCCCGCTCCACGAGGTCCACGTCGCCGCCGGTGCCTCCTTCACCGACTTCGCCGGCTGGCAGATGCCGGTCCGCTACAGCAGCGACCTCGCCGAGCACCACGCCGTCCGTTCCGCCGCCGGTCTCTTCGACCTGTCGCACATGGCCGAGATCGCCGTCTCGGGCCCGGAGGCCGGGGCGTTCCTCGACCAGGCGCTCGCCGGCACGCTGTCGACGATCGCCGTCGGTCGGGCGAAGTACTCGCTGCTGCTGAGCACCGAGGGCGGCATCGTCGACGACCTCGTCGTCTACCGCCTCGACGACCACGACTACCTGGTGGTCGCCAACGCGTCGAACCGCGACGCCGCCTTCGCGGCGCTCGCCGGCCGGGCTCACGGCTTCGACGTGACCGTCGACGACGAGAGCGACGACACGGCGCTCGTGGCGATCCAGGGCCCCGAGTCCGAGGGCGTGCTCGACGAGCTCGTGGCGGCCGACCGCCTCCACCCCGACGAGCCGCTGTCGTCGCTGCGCTACTACCGGGTGCTGCAGGGCACCTTCGACGACTCGCCCGTGCTCCTGGCCCGCACCGGCTACACCGGCGAGGACGGCTTCGAGATCTACGTCGACCCCGAGGTCGCCCCCGCCCTGTGGTCGGCCCTGGTCGACGCGGGCGGGCCGCGCGGCCTCGTCCCGGCCGGCCTCGCCAGCCGCGACACGCTCCGCCTCGAGGCGGGCATGCCGCTCTACGGCCACGAGCTCGGCCTCGACGTGCGCCCGGCCCAGGCGGGCCTCGGCCGCGTCGTCGACCTCTCGAAGGACTTCGTCGGGCGTGCCGGCGTCGAGCCCGTGCCCGGCTCGCGCGTGCTCGTCGGCCTCGCGCTCGAGGGTCGCCGCGCCGCCCGGGCCGGGTACGCCGTCGTCACCGACGACGGCACCGTCGTCGGCGAGGTGACGAGCGGCGCCCTGTCGCCGACCCTCGGCCACCCCGTCGCCATGGCCTACGTCGACCCCGACGTCGCCGACCGCGGGCCTGCCCTGGCGGTCGACGTGCGCGGCACCGCCGTCCCGGCGAGCGTCGTCCCGCTCCCGTTCTACAAGCGCTCCTGACGCCCACGCGGCCGACGCGGCACCGCCCCTCCCTCCTCCTCGCCTCACCACGAAAGGCTCGGTCATGACCGATCTCACCGCCCTGAAGTACACCGCCGAGCACGAGTGGCTCCTCATCGACGGCGACACCGCGACGGTCGGCATCACCGACTACGCGGCCGACAAGCTCGGCGACGTCGTGTACGTCGACCTGCCCGCCACGGGCACCGAGGTCGAGACCGGCAAGGTCGTCGGCGAGATCGAGTCGACGAAGTCGGTCGGCGAGCTCTACGCCCCGGCGCTCGGCACCGTGCTCGAGGCCAACGCCGCCGTCGTCGACGCCCCCGACCTCGTCAACAGCGACCCCTTCGGCGAAGGCTGGCTGATCAAGATCACGCTCGCCTCGGCCGACCAGGTCGGCCTCCTCTCCCGCGACGAGTACGTCGCCCTGACCGCCGAATGAGCGCCGTGCAGAGCGGCTCCGTCTTCGGCGACTGGTCCGACCGCGCCGCGACCGGCTTCGTCGACCGCCACGTCGGCACGACGACCGACGACCAGGCGGCGATGCTCGCCGTGCTCGGCCACGACAGCGTCGACTCGCTCGTCCGCGCCGCCGTCCCCGACAGCATCCACGCGCTCGACCAGGGCGCCAGCGTGCTGCCCGCCCCGATCGGCGAGAAGGAGGCGCTGGCCGAGCTGCGGGGGCTCGCCGACCGCAACCGCGCCTCCCGCAGCCTGCTCGGGCTCGGCTACTACGACACCGTCACCCCCGCGGTCATCCAGCGGAACGTGCTCGAGAACCCGAGCTGGTACACGGCCTACACGCCCTACCAGCCGGAGATCTCGCAGGGCCGCCTCGAGGCCCTCATCAACTTCCAGACCATGGTCTCCGAGCTGACCGGGCTCTCGACGGCGAACTCGTCGATGCTCGACGAGGGCACGGCCGTCGTCGAGGGCATGCTGCTCGCCCGTCGCGCGTCGAAGGCCCCGACCGACGTCTTCGTCATGGACGCCGACGTCTTCCCGCAGACGAAGGCGCTCCTCCAGGGGCGCGCCGCGGCCGTGGGCATCGAGCTCGTCGAGCTCGACCTGTCGACGACGCCCGCCGACCAGCTGCCCGCCTCCTTCGGCGTCTTCGTGCAGTACCCGGCCGCCTCGGGCGCCGTCGTCGACCACGAGGCGATCGTCGAGGCCAGCCACGCGCACGGCGGGCTCGCCGTCGTCGCGGCCGACCTGCTCTCGCTCACCCTGCTGCGCGCACCCGGCGAGATCGGGGCCGACGTCGCCGTCGGCACGAGCCAGCGCTTCGGCGTGCCGATGGGCTTCGGCGGCCCGCACGCCGGCTACATGGCCGTCCGCACCGGTCTCGAGCGCCAGCTGCCCGGTCGCCTCGTGGGCGTCTCGCAGGACGCCGACGGGCACCCCGCCTACCGGCTGAGCCTGCAGACCCGCGAGCAGCACATCCGCCGGGAGAAGGCGACGTCGAACATCTGCACCGCCCAGGTGCTGCTCGCCGTCATGGCCTCGATGTACGCCGTCTACCACGGCCCCTGGGGGCTGCGGCACATCGCGCGTCGCGTGCACCAGCACACCGCCGACCTCGCCGCCGCGATCGGCGCGAGCGACCTCGAGCTCGAGGTCGACTCCTTCTTCGACACCCTGCAGGTCTTCGCCGCGGGCCGGGCCCACGAGATCGTGGCCGCCGCGCACGCCCGCGGCTACCTGCTGCACGCCGTCGACGACGACTGCATCCGCCTCTCGTTCGACGAGACGACGACCCGCGACGACGTCGAGGCCGTCGCCGCGGTGCTCGGCGTCGAGCTCGCCCCGGCCGCCACGGCGCCGACGGCGCACGACCTCGCGTCGGTCGGCCCCGTCATCCCCGAGGCGCTCGTCCGCACCTCGGACTTCCTCACCCACCCGGTCTTCCGCACGCACCGCAGCGAGACCAGCATGATGCGCTACCTCAAGCACCTCGCCGACAAAGACTATGCACTCGACCGCGGCATGATCCCGCTCGGCAGCTGCACGATGAAGCTCAACGCCGCGACCGAGATGGCGGCCGTCACCTGGCCCGAGTTCGCGGCCGTGCACCCCTTCGCCCCGGCGAGCGACGTCGAGGGCTACCTCGAGCTCATCGGCCAGCTCGAGGGCTGGCTGGCGGAGGTCACCGGCTACGACACCGTCTCGCTGCAGCCGAACGCGGGCAGCCAGGGCGAGCTCGCCGGCCTGCTCGCGATCCGCGGCTACCACCTCGCGAACGGCGACGCGGAGCGCACGGTCTGCCTCATCCCGCAGAGCGCGCACGGCACCAACGCGGCCAGCGCGGTGCTGGCGGGCCTCCGGGTCGTCGTCGTCGCCTGCGACGACCAGGGCAACGTCGACCTCGCCGACCTGCGGGCGAAGGTCGCCGAGCACGCCGCCGACCTCGCGGCGCTGATGGTGACGTACCCGTCGACGCACGGCGTCTACGAGCACGACATCCGCGAGATCACCGACGCGGTGCACGCCGCGGGCGGCCAGGTCTACGTCGACGGCGCGAACCTCAACGCGCTGCTCGGCTACGCGCGGTTCGGCGAGTTCGGCGGCGACGTCTCGCACCTCAACCTGCACAAGACCTTCTGCATCCCGCACGGCGGCGGAGGCCCGGGCGTCGGCCCGGTCGCGGCGAAGGCGCACCTCGCGCCGTTCCTGCCGGGCCACCCGATGGCCCAGCAGGCCGACCGCCGCACGGGCTCGGCCCCCGCCGCCGAGGGCGATCGCCTCGCCCACGGCGGCGTGCCGGTGTCGAGCGCGCCCTACGGGTCGCCGAGCATCCTCCCGATCAGCTGGGCCTACGTGCGCATGATGGGCACCGAGGGGCTGACGGCGGCCACCGGCGCGGCCGTGCTCGCCGCGAACTACGTCGCCGCCCGCCTGCGCGACCACTACCCGGTGCTCTACGCGGGCGACGACGGCCTGGTCGCGCACGAGTGCATCCTCGACCTGCGCCCGCTCCGCGACGAGACCGGCGTCACGGTCGACGACGTGGCCAAGCGCCTCATCGACTACGGCTTCCACGCCCCGACGATGTCGTTCCCCGTGGCCGGCACCCTCATGGTCGAGCCGACCGAGAGCGAAGACCTGGCCGAGATCGACCGCTTCGTCGACGCGATGATCGCCATCGCCGGGGAGGCGCGCCAGGTCGCCGACGGCCGTTGGTCGTCGGAGGCGAGCCCGCTGCGCGGCGCGCCGCACACGGCCCGCTCGGTCATCGAGGGGGAGTGGTCGCACGACTACAGCCGAGAAGAGGCGGTCTACCCGGTCCGCTCGCTCCTGGCGGGCAAGTACTGGCCGCCGGTGCGACGAATCGACCAGGCGTGGGGCGACCGCAACCTCTTCTGCGCCTGCCCTCCCGTCGAGGCGTTCGCCTAGGCGTCGGCCCCGGGGCGTCAGTCCCGGGGCGTCAGCCCGGCAGCCCGAAGAAGGCGGGGAAGGTCGCCGCCGCCCACGGGTAGCCGACGAACACGGCGGCGTCCATGAGCACGTGGGCGACGACGAGCGGCAGCACGCGCCCGGTGCGGTGGTAGAGCCAGCCGAACGCGAGCCCCATCACGACGTTGCCCACGAAGGCACCGAAGCCCTGGTACAGGTGGTAGCTGCCGCGCAGCAGGGCGGCCGTGACGATGACGGGCCAAGTCCGCCAGCCCAGGTCGCGGAGGCGCGCGAACAGGTACGCGACCACGATCACCTCCTCCGTGACGCCCGCCCGCACCGCGGAGAGCAGCAGCACGGGCACCGTCCACCAGTGCTGCCCGAGGTCGGTCGGCACGACGGTCACGGTCAGGTCGAGGGCCTTGCCCACGAGGTAGAGGGCGATCCCGGGCACGCCGATCGCGAGGGCGAGGCCCACGCCGCCGAGGGTGTCGCGGCCGGCTCGCGAGAAGTCGACGCCGAGGCGTGCCAGGTGCGGTCGCTGCTCGCGCCAGAGCAGGAAGGCGACGAGGGCCACCGGCACCAGGTCGACGACGATCGCCAGCACCTGGTAGATCAGGTCGAAGACCGGCCGGTCGCTCAGCGAGGTGTTGAGCGTGGCGGTCTGCTGCGACAACGCGACGTCGCGCGTCACCCGGTTGATGATGGAGAGCACCGAGTACACGGCCGACGCCCCGAGCGACAGCCCGAGCACGAGGGCGATCTCCACCCGGAGGCGCGTGCGCCCCGCCTGCCCCGCCCCGGTCGTCGAGGCACGCCCGTCCCGCCCGGTCGGCCCGGCCCCCGTCGGTGCGGGCAGCTGCTCGTCCCTGTCGCTCACGCGGCCGATCGTACGGGACGACGACGGGACGACCACACGTGTCGTGCTGGTGAACAGCGGATGATAGCGGGGTGCCGAGGGAATCCTCGCAGCGGATTCATGCGCAGTTCTGGCCGAGCACGCAACGAAGCGGCCGTGCGCGCAACGATCCGGCGACTTGGTTTCCGTCGTGTAACCGTTCCCGCTGAGGTTTGGTGATGCCTCCGGGCGGTGCTTAGGGTACTTCCATCCAACGCGGTCGGGCTCATGGGGGCCTCGCTGCGTCCTTTCTTGCATCAGGAGGAACATTGAAGAAGACGCGCATGGGCTTCGGGGCCATCGCCGTCGTGGGGACGGCAGCACTCGTCCTCACGGGCTGCTCCAGCGGAGGCGACTCCGGCGGCTCGGCCGACGGCGGCTCGGGCGACGCCACGGCGATCATCACGACCAACGGCAGCGAGCCGCAGAACCCGCTCATCCCGTCGAACACGACGGAGACCGGCGGCGGCAAGATCATCGACTCGATCTTCGCGGGCCTCGTCTCCTACGACGCCGACGGCGCCTCGCAGATGGACGTCGCCGACTCGATCGAGTCGGAGGACAACCAGAACTGGACCGTCACGCTGAAGGAGGGCAAGACCTTCACCGACGGCACCCCCGTCACGGCCGAGTCCTTCACCAAGGCCTGGAACTGGGCCGCGCAGCTGAGCAACGCCCAGAGCGGCTCGTACTTCTTCGACGACATCGAGGGCTTCAGCTACGACGCCGACAGCGAGCTCGCCGTCACGCCGACCAGCGACACCGAGTTCACGGTCAAGCTCTCGACGCCGGAGGCCGACTGGCCCCTGCGCCTCGGCTACTCGTCCTTCTCGCCCCTGCCCGAGTCGTTCTACGACGACACCGAGGCCTTCGGCGAGAACCCGGTCGGCAACGGCCCGTACAAGCTCGACGGCGAAGGCGCCTGGACCCACAACCAGGACATCAAGCTCGTCACCAACGAGGACTACGACGGTCCCCGCAAGCCGGTCAACGGCGGCCTGAACATCAAGTTCTACACGACGCAGGACGCGGCCTACGCCGACGTGCAGGGCGGCAACCTCGACATCCTCGACCAGGTGCCCGACACGGCGTTCTCCTCGTACACGAGCGACTTCCCCGACACGAACGCGAACCAGCCGGCCGCGATCTTCCAGTCGATCACCATCCCGCAGTACCTCGAGCACTTCGACGGCACCACGGAGGAGGGCAAGCTGCGCCGCCAGGCCATCTCGCTCGCGATCAACCGCGAGGACATCACCAAGGTGATCTTCCAGGACACCCGCACCCCCGCCAAGGACTTCACGTCGCCCGTCATCGACGGCTACAGCGAAGACCTCGAGGGGTCTGACGTCCTCGACTACGACGCCGACCGCGCCAAGGAGCTGTGGGCCGAGGCCGACGCCATCTCGCCCTACGGCGACGACACGTTCACCATCGCCTACAACGCCGACGGCGGCCACCAGAACTGGGTCGACGCCGCGACGAACAGCATCGCCGACACGCTCGGCATCCAGGCCGAGGGCCAGTCGTACGCCACCTTCGCCGAGCTGCTCGACGACGAGGACAACGACGCCATGACCGGTGCCTTCCGCTCCGGCTGGCAGGCCGACTACCCGTCGCTGTTCAACTTCCTCGCGCCGCTCTACCAGACCGGCGCCGGCTCGAACTACGGCCGCTACACCAGCGACGAGTTCGACGGCCTCCTCAAGGAGGGCGCCGCGGAGACGTCGGTCGAGGACGCCAACGCGAAGTTCCAGCAGGCGCAGGAGGTCCTCCTCGAAGACCTCCCCGTCGTCCCGCTGTGGTACTCGAACGTGACCGGCGTGTGGGCCGACACGGTCAGCAACGTCCAGTTCGGCTGGAACTCGGTGCCCCTGTTCTACGAGGTCACCAAGGGCTAGGTCCCGACCGGAGGGGCCGCGAGGCCGCTCCACCGCTCACGGGGGGTCCGTGCAGGGAAGCTTCCCTGCACGGGCCCCCCGGTCGGGCGTCCACCCCCACACGACCCACAGGATTGCGACATCCATGCACGCGCAGAAAATCGAGGCGGCCTGATGCTCTGGTACACCGGCCGGCGCCTCCTCCAGCTCATCCCCGTCTTCTTCGGGGCGACCTTCCTCATCTACTTCATGGTGTTCGCCCTCCCCGGCGACCCCGTGGCGGCGCTGTTCGGCGACAAGCAGCCGAGCCCCGCCGTGATCGAGCAGATCCGGGCGCAGTACAACCTCGACAAGCCGTTCATCGTGCAGTACCTGCTCTACATCGGCGGACTGTTCACGGGTGACCTGGGCACGACCTTCGCCGGTCGCCCCGTCATCGACGAGCTGACCCGGGCGTTCCCCATCACGTTCCGCCTCGCCATGCTCGCCCTCCTCTTCGAGGCCGTGGCCGGCATCGTCGTCGGCCTCGTCGCCGGCCTCCGCAAGGGCAAGATCTTCGACACGAGCGCCCTCGTCGTCAGCCTGCTGCTCATCTCGGTGCCGACGTTCGTCATCGGCTTCCTGCTGCAGTACGTCTTCGGCATCCAGCTCGGCCTGTTCCGCACGACCGTCTCGTCGCAGGCGCCGTGGTCGGAGCTCGTGCTGCCGGCGATCGTGCTGGCCTCGGTGTCGTTCGCGTACATCGTCCGCCTGACCCGCGCCTCCGTGTCGGAGAACCTCAGCGCCGACTTCGTCCGCACGGCCTCGGCCAAGGGCCTCACGCGTCGCCGCGTGATCTCGGTCCACATCCTGCGCAACTCGCTCGTGCCGGTCGTCACCTACCTCGGCGTCGACATCGGCTCGCTCATGGTCGGCGCCATCGTCACCGAGGGCATCTTCAACATCCAGGGAGTCGGAGGCACGGTGTACCGGGCCATCCAGCTGAGCGAGGGCCCCACGGTCGTCTCGTTCGTCGCCGTCATGGTGATCATCTTCATGCTGGCGAACCTGCTCGTCGACCTCCTGTACGCCGTTCTCGACCCGAGGATCCGCTATGCGAAATGACCCTGACCAGAAGCTGTCGGCCGACCACTTCGTCGCCGACCTCGACGAGACGCCCGTCAAGGCCGTCGACGCGGTCGACGAGTCGGAGAAGCCGCGCTCGAGCTGGAACGACGCCTGGGACAGCATGAAGAAGCGCCCGACGTTCTGGATCAGCGCCGTGCTGATCCTGTTCGTCATCGTGGTCGCCATCGCCCCGGGCCTGTTCACCCACACGTCGCCCACGCGCGGAGCGAGCCTGCCCGACAGCAACGGCGGCCCCGAGGCGGGCCACCCGATGGGATTCACGCTCCAGGGGCTCGACGTCTACGCCCGCGTCGTCTACGGCGCGCAGGCGTCGCTGACCGTCGGCCTCCTCGCGACGATCATCGTCACGATCGTCGGCGTCGTCATCGGCTCGCTGGCCGGCTACTACGGCGGCTGGCTCGACGCGGTCGTCTCGCGCATCGGCGACATCTTCTTCGCCATCCCCACTGTGCTGGGCGCCATCGTCCTCATGTCGGTGCTGCCGAGCCGCACGCCGCTCACCGTGGCCCTCGTGCTGTCGCTCTTCGCCTGGCCGCAGATCGCCCGCATCATGCGCGGCTCGGTGCTCGGCGCCAAGAGCAGCGACTACGTCATGGCCTCCGCGGCGCTCGGCGTCTCGCGCTTCCGCATCCTGCTGCGGCACGTCGTCCCCAACGCGATCACCCCGGTCATCGTCGTCGCGACCGTGTCGCTCGGCACGTTCATCGTGGCCGAGGCCACCCTGTCGTTCCTCGGCATCGGCCTGCCCAGCGGCGTGATGTCGTGGGGCAACGACATCGACCAGGCGCGCTCGTCGCTCCGCGTCGCGCCCATGCCCCTGATCTGGCCGGCCGCCGCGCTCAGCGTGACGGTGCTGTCGTTCCTCATGATGGGCGACGTCGTGCGCGACGCCCTCGACCCGAAGGCGAGGGCCCGTCGATGACGACCACCGCGACCACCCCCGAGCAGTCGCCCCGCGCCTCCTCGACGGCCCCCCTGCTCGAGATCAAGGGCCTGAAGATCGGCTTCAAGACCCAGGCGGGCTACGTCGACGCCGTGCGCGGCGTCGACATCACGATGCGCCAGGGCGAGTCGCTGGCCATCGTCGGCGAGTCGGGCTCCGGCAAGTCGACGACGGCGACGTCCATCATCGACCTCCTGCCGGGCACCGGCGAGGTCACCGGCGGGCAGATCCTCTTCGAGGGCCGCGACCTGACGAAGGTCACCCCCGCCGAGATGCAGCAGATCCGCGGCCGCGACATCGGCTACGTGCCGCAGGACCCGATGTCGAACCTCAACCCCGTGTGGAGCATCGGCTTCCAGGTCGAGGAGGCCATCAAGGCCAACGGCGTCGCGACGGGCAAGCAGGCCGTCCGCGCCCGCACGATCGAGGTGCTGAAGGAGGCCGGGCTCGGCGACGCCGACCAGCGCCTCAAGCAGTTCCCGCACCAGTTCTCGGGCGGCATGCGCCAGCGCGTGCTGATCGGCATCGGCCTCTCGTCACGCCCGAAGCTGCTGATCGCCGACGAGCCGACCTCGGCCCTCGACGTCACCGTGCAGCGGCGCATCCTCGACCACCTCGAGTCGCTCACGCGCGACTACGGCACGTCGGTGCTCTTCATCACGCACGACCTCGGCCTCGCCGCCGAGCGGGCCGAGAAGCTCGTCGTGATGTACAAGGGCCGCGTGGTCGAGTCGGGGCCCTCGAAGGAGATCCTCGCCAACCCGCAGCACCCGTACACGCAGCGCCTCGTCGCCGCGGCGCCGAGCCTCGCGAGCCGCCGCATCCAGTCGACGATCGAGCCGACGCACGCCCACGCCGGCGAGATCGCCGCCGAGGGCGCGGACGACGCCGAGCTGATCGCCCGCGCCCACCAGCGCGAGGAGGCCGGCAAGGCCGACGCCGAGTACATCCGGGTCGACAACCTCTCGAAGACGTACCGCATCCGCCAGGGCGGCTTCAAGACGACCGAGCTCAAGGCCGTCGACGACGTGTCGTTCGCGATCCCGCGCGGCACGACGACGGCGCTCGTGGGCGAGTCGGGCTCGGGCAAGTCGACCGTGGCCAAGCTCGTGCTGCAGCTCGAGTCGATCACGTCCGGCACCGTGAAGGTCGGCGGACAGAGCGTCGGCGCCCTCCGCGGCAAGGAGCTCTTCGACTTCCGTCGCCGGGTGCAGCCGGTCTTCCAGGACCCGTACGGCTCGCTCGACCCCATGTACAGCGTCGGCAACACCATCGCCGAGCCGCTCGTCACCCACGGCGTCGGCGACCGCAAGAGCCGCCAGGCCCGCGTGCGCGAGCTGCTCGAGCAGGTCTCGTTGCCGGTGTCGACGGTCAACCGCTACCCGAGCGAGCTCTCGGGCGGCCAGCGCCAGCGCATCGCCGTGGCCCGCGCGCTCGCGCTCAAGCCCGACGTGATCGTGCTCGACGAGGCCGTCTCGGCGCTCGACGTGCTCGTCCAGGGGCAGATCCTCGACCTGCTCACCGACCTGCAGACCGAGCTCGGCCTCACGTACCTCTTCATCACCCACGACCTCGCCGTCGTCCGGCTCATCGCCGACAACGTCGCAGTCATGCAGAAGGGGCGCGTCGTCGAGGCGGGCACGACCGACGAGATCTTCGCGGCCCCGTCGAAGCAGTACACCCGCGAGCTGCTCGAGGCGATCCCGGGCGCGGCCTTCGAGTTCGG
>Ga0265780_10009769_pt1 | contig 11474 bp, 10 predicted proteins | sample P1T30metagenome_FD_192432 | JGI IMG/M metagenome (GOLD analysis project Ga0265780, IMG submission 192432) | Plant litter microbial communities from East Loma Ridge, Irvine, California - P1 T30 | ecosystem: Environmental > Terrestrial > Plant litter > Unclassified | place: USA: California... | reverse complement strand
TTGCTGAAATACATTTCAGCCATCCATGCTGGCGAGCCGTGAATATGTTGCAAGAAGGCTTCGTGCTTACGGGCTGCCTGGAATTCTGGGCAGTCTTGGTGGTCTGGCTTCTCTGGGTGAATTTGCTCCACGACAACATCGTTACTCTCTTGCACGGCAGGCTTGGTGATGAAAGCGGCCTGGTTGCTATTGGAAGCTGCAAGTTGAGAGGACATGATGCTGGTGGATGCGTGTTCTGCTTTCGAAAGTGTAGGCGTGTGATGTTGGTATGCGCGTGGTTGAGAAAGTGTCTGGTTTGGTGAGTGCACTTGGATGAAGATAGTCTGAAAGTCTTGGAGGGAAAGTGAACAAACAACTAGTTTTACTGTAAAATGCCAGAGTTATTATATACATATCGCAATGCAAAGACGAAAAGCACCACTAACGCTACTATGGTTGACCTGCGATACATTAGCCAATGCAACATAGTCATTCATACTGCCACAGTAAACAAGTCTGGAACTGCGAGGAAACCTTGTAGCCTAACCTAGGGACAGAGTTGAGAACCAAGGTTGCCGGAAAGAGCGGGTCACCAACCGGAGCGCAAGCTTACAAAGGACACACGACGAGAAGTGTAATCGCGTGGTACAGTCACGAAGAGACTACAGAAAGTAAGTAGAAAGTTGTATTAAATTAGGAAAGGTTTCACACTTTTCGAACTAAGAAGCAGTTGATATCAGTAGCCGAAAGAGAGGAGGCAGAGGGGTATTCAGGCTGTGAAGAAACGCCGCACGCTATGCTTGATGGAAAACAAGACCGCAACGAGAACAAGACAAAAAGAGTACAGCAACACAACAGAAATGGAGGGAGGTCCGCAGGCCTGCTTCCGGTCATACCATGACCAAGTTCGAGGAGCGACCTCATCTTCGAGAGGACCAGAGTCCCAAAAGCCTGGAGGACTGCAAGTGTGCTCGATGTGAGATGGTATCCATCTGGAAATCTCTCTTCACTCGCCAAGATGTTCACGCTCGCGACGTTTCGCCTCGTAGTCCGCGTTGAACTGGTCCAGTAGTCCCGAAGCTCCGTCGCATGTCGCAAATCGAAGGGGCATGCTGTGTCCCAGCTGATCTGGATCTTGCGCACCATGCGGAATGCCGTACGCCATGTGGAGATTTGTGGTCCGGCGCTTGTTGAAATGCTTCATTGAAGCCATCACGATACGCTTCTTTTGGTAGTCGTACCGAGCAGTATTGCTCTCCAACGACGTGTCGGAGTTGCGACGGTTGGCGGCCTTCTCGTCTTCGCTCTCGTATGAGCTTGCATCCGAGCTCGACTCTGACGGCGAGGCAGCACTGATCATGTTGGTGAAGTGGCCTTCGGAGACCACTTGGTCTGCTTGGCAGCCATATCCAAGCAAGATCTCACCATCGTGACCGCGGGGGAAGATGAGAGTGCAACCTTCGAGCTCCCATTCTATATCGCTCGCTTTCTGGAGCTCGCCCTCTACTTCAGTCATGTCGTCTGCCTCACCGATGGGCTCCAAGGACTCACAGTACGTCTCCTCAGCTTCCGAGAGCTTGACGTAATGGATGACCGGGGTCTCGATGGACGAGGCCCACCCAAGGACGATGTTCCGCTTTCGCTCTGGAAATATGTTCTTCAGCGCGACAGGGTCATTGAGGTGATGCTCCCCTTCGTCATCACTGTATTCGCTGATGATGTCGCAGATGCAGGTATCATCCACATCGGCAACATGCTTGCTGTTTTGCAAGATGGCGCGCATCTTGTCCTGTAGAAGAAGGATGACGCTGCGGTCGTCAGATTCCAGGATTCGGGGAATATTCAATTCCTTCAGAGAGATCTTGCGCAAGGCCTTGTGTTCTTCCTCGGTCTTCGCGACGTCAGGAATTAGATCTTCGATCCTGACCTGCAGCAGGCGACCAGGTTCCAGAAGCGCAGCTGCGTTTAATTCAGCTTGCATCATCTTCTCGGCCTCTAGGGGCGCGTCGCCGCTCGCGGCGTGGATAGTAGCGCGAAGCCTCTTCACGGGTGGTGCTCCTTTATGCTTGTTGACGAGAGGGAAGACTTTACTCAGGAGTATCTCATGCGCAAAGATATCGCTTTCGAGGTAGTTTTCCGGAAGTTCGAGCGCGACGTTGAACCAAGGTCTCAGGAGAGAGAACTCTTCGTGCCAGGGCGGAATAACCGGGAAGTCGGGGTTCTCGAGGAGCTTGGCCGCTAGAAGGCTGTAGTCCTTTTCCGCGACACGACCGGCGGGGAAGTCGTCCAAGAAGAGGTTGAACTTGTTATGGCGGCTCATTTGGTCAGCTGTGTGAAGCTTGACAGGAGACGAGTGTGTGGGTAGCTCCAGGACATGTAGAGCCTCGATCTCCAGTGCTGGCTTGATTTCGGACGCTACCGCACGATGGGTCGCGGAGAGACTATCGTGGGGGATGCGAAGTAGGTTCATCAAGATGTTGTCCCACTCTGCATGATTGACTTGGGCCACAAGGGTGGTAGAGGCGAGGGGAGTCGAGCGAAGAAAGCGTGTTGCGCTGAGGATGTCCTCCAATGCTGGCGCTGTCAGTGTCTCAATCTACTAACTACATTTAAAGACTTGCGTACCTTTCATCTGCTCCTCCTCCAACTTGAAGGCGACTGTTGCAGCGCTCCATGTCGTCAAGCTCGGAATGGCCCATACCGGACCCAGGCGCCGAAACTTAGCGTAAGGCGACAGACCATGAGCGGGAGTTGAGGGGTTGACTGTCTGGCGAAGATATGTCTCCGCAGGGGGTAGAGCGCCAGTGCGACTACCACGCGCGCCAAATGGGCCGCTGGGATGCTCGAAGATGGTGTACGCATTGCTGAAGAAGTACGGCGCGGCCGGAAGAGAAAAGCAACTCGCGCGTAGTCCGAGGTGAGCCATGTCGGCGGCTTTGTCGGGTTACAGAGCGTGGTGGATGTTTTGACGACTCGCGCGAGTGGTGAGACGGTAGAAGCTGTTGTTTGTATATATCAAAGTTCTAAGCGCGTGATCTAGGCGTCACTGGGAACTTTCGCGGTTCTGGGTTAGCGTATCGTAGTGAAGTGTACACTTGAAAGGGGCTCGTGCTTTCTGACGCAGGTTGAAGTAGTGAATTTTGAGCAGAACCTGCAAAGAGTGCACGAAAAGGATTATGGGTCGCGTGGTCATACAGTCACGGCTGCAAAGGGCGTCTATAATGGCGCGCAGCCTATGTCAGTCGCAGAATGGACGCGGTCTCTGGAGTAGGAATATGGACTGTGCAGCATGTGCTTGCTATCATACAGTCTTTACTTTACCAGAACAGTTGCACTGCTGTTTGCCGTAGACATTTCAGACCTATCGGCTTGCTGACGCTGTTTGTGAAGAGTTACTCTCCCGTGGACTCCCTGGAGCCAACGGCAGACGCATACAGCGCACAGGTCATGCTCGCGGTAGCCATTCCTTGAAGACGCCGTCGATCATGTGGGAGCCTGAAATACCATGATTGCGACTTGTTTAGCGTGAACGTGAAATCTGGGCTTCTTTCAAAGTAGGTATATGGGAAACAGGTAATCGATCCGAATATTGATGGTGTCTACCTCCCGGTACGCAGCAAAGTACCGGTGAGATTCCAAAGGCTTTTCCAATCATATCCATGCTCTTTACAAGGTTGGCTGTTCGCTCGTGATAGCATCTATGAAGATTTGGTTTATGTGTCCACCCAAACTTCGAATGGGGAGCGAACGCGATCTGGCAGCTTCAGCTGTGCGGGTTCCTGAGGCATGCTTGACCTACGAAAGGTTATGGGCTTCTCTCGTGAACATGCACTCATGAGCGCAGTAGGCGGACGTTGCGCTAGGATGGCAGCTGGGTGTAGTTGAAGAGACAGGGGGAAGCTACGCTAGGTTGAGGTTTGCCGATGACGTCATGGGCAAGCGCCGGCATCACCCGGCACCTTTGGCCGCTTGAGGGCAGACGCGACTACCGAACACGTCTTTTAAGCTCCTTGCACCGTACACATGCATTTGTATCGTTGCGACAGCCACATGTAGCGTCAACCACTCGCACGGCGAAGTTGCAGCGCGGGTGTGGGCCTATGTCAGACACCACGCCGCAGCAACTTACGAAAAAACTCCAGCTGCACAAAATTACTCGCGGTCTACGATCTCTTTAGTACCCGCACGCGGAAAATGCGAAGCACTCGTCGAATACTAAAAGCGCTGCTATCAAAGACACTCGTAAGCAAGGCTGCTGTCAGACTCATCGATCTGTGTTTCGCGGACCAAATCACACAAAAGCTCACACCAACTTAACTTCCAGTTGTCACGTGTTCAAATCACACATTAAATGTATCGGTATGATAGTCTTGAACTTTCAAAAATCCTAGTTGACCCTTTATATCGATCGTCATGCCTCCGACGCCTCGTTCGGACGGTACGGGCATTGACGCATTGCGGACTACGATCACGACACAGCACCGCGGATTCCAGAACCCACAAGCGTGTCACAACCGATAGAAGGCTGTGAAGCCGATGTAATTATTATTTGAAATCGGTCAAGGACTTCACGCGCTCAGCACTGCCTCTTGTCGTCCCTTTGTGGTCTCGATCGGTCAAAACGTGACATATGAAATTGAGCCGACCAATCGACCTCACGAGATGACGCGGGGGGTGTTCAGCTCGCTTAAGGTGGCATAACAAGAGCTAAATAAAGAAGCGCATATGCATGTCAGATCAGCGGACACATCGCAGACAGCGACCCCACAGGCGCTTGATAAAGAACAAATCGCGCTGCAATTTCTCACAGTCCCAGTTCCTTACGTGAGACATTTCTTCGAAATATTACTACCACACCATCTGCCAACGGATAGACTCGTCTAAGCTCTAAGTCGAGGGGAAGAACATATCTCATGATGACAAGCGATGCCTATACCGGAGATTCTCTTCCGATTAACTTACATTCACCGGTAACTCCCAAGAATACCACCGGATTTGTGTCATACGAAGAGTATTTGTGGAAACTGAAGGGATCAACTTGCTCGTGTGGGAGCAGTCCCAGCACTGATGAATTGTGGCTAGCGAGTTTCGATGAAGACGGTCGTTGTGTGGAATGGGCTTATCATGACCTAGGCCTTGATAATAGGCTCGAAGTTCCAAGCGATGGGACCGGTTTCAGACCTCACATAGCAGTTCTTTCTCTCGATGCCTTCCGAGCGGTATTACAAAATCCAGATGAGAGAGTCTCCTACAGAGTAGTTGTGGTGACTGCTGGAGGATATCACAGCATTTCCTCTCACACGAAAGACATCCTCGGCATCGGGTTAGATCTAGGTCCTGAGTTATTCGAATATGCTCAGATGTGTGTTGGCGATCCACGTATTGGTAGTCACTGTGTGTTGCCTCGATCTTGGCACAAGGTTCCCCCGGCCTTACGTGTGGGACGGAATGCTTTGTACATCCTTGAGGCCGGGCTAGAGAAAGCGACCAAAACTGGTATGTGCAATCGCCCATTTGCAAGAAGTCATGTTAGCTAACTAGTATTGCAGCAATCCTGTTTCTGGGGAACAGTTCCCCGTCAGGGGGCCCAAGGCCTAAAGTTTCTACCAGCTCTGTAATGTACCCACCCAAAAGACCATCACAAATTCTGAGGAGATTATACGATCCAACTGATGAGCCTGACGGCGACCACCATCAGATCACATGGCTCGTTCAACGCTTCATCACATCAGGAATCGGCTGCGATAACTATTTCGGCAAAGACAACTTTCTCTACGTTTGCTTAGCGGCGCTACTTGAGCTGCAATTGTCCACAGTGCCTTTGTATGTGCCTCATATTGGCATGCACGGCTTGCAGTCCTCGGTGATACTAGAATATTGCGGGGACTACCGAAGGGGTCCCGGAGGACATGTGGCCGATTTTGCTGACCCAAGCATTATATGGGCTCGATTGAGGAAAGATGTTGATGAGCAACGAACTACCCTGCGCTGGACAACACGCTTCTTCCGGAAACATCTCGACTACAAAGACAAGAATCTTCGAGAAGCTTTCGATGACATCATGGAACGCTTCACCTTCCGAGTACAGGATCTCGAACAATCTGAGTCACAACTCAGAGATCATCTAGCGGCGGAAGGCGCAAGGAAGAGTATTTACATGGCTGAAATGAGCATCCGGGAGAGCAAAAGAGTCATGCTACGTATGATGAGCCCCTACGCTGTCTACGAACCAAACTAATACAATCCAAGTGACGGCTCTGGCATTTGTATTCTTTCCAGTCTCCCTCGCATCCTCGATTTACGGAATGGTACGGGTGGTTTGCTTCCTGCTTATGTTCTTTCGCTAACAGATATCGTAGAACGTGCAGCAAATAAACGATAGCGGTCATTCCATCACCGCTTTCGTGATCACAGCATGTGCAATGTGTGCATCTTCTGTAGCGCTGTGGGGCGTTTCCGCTGCTTTCCAATCTTACAAAGCTCGACTGATATCCGAAGTAGAGGCTGAGCAGCTGGACGAGAACACGAAGTACCCATTGTATAAAGAATTGATTCTGCACGGTCCGCTTCCTACATTGCTGTGGTTATGCAAGCTACCATTTGTTTACATAGGGAGTTGGATCTTGTGGAGCCTACTACTAGTAATGGATTTGAGCCAGTACTTGTGGAAGCGGGATGATTCAATGGTAGTTGCGGAGATGGAATGATTTAATGGTACTTGCGGAGACGGGATGATCTAATGTTAACAGCATTATAGGGATCGAGCAAAAGTGTTCTACAGCTTAGAGCTACGCAGAATCTACGCCGCTAATATATATGTACTTTGCTTATGTTTTTAACCTAAGAAATGAGGAAGTTAATTTACCTTCTGTTTAGAACTGCTGCAAATCTGCTCTTTGTAATATAACAAAGTAAAAGTGCGTTTATGTTGGAATAAAGTCGCAACAACTATGTACGCTGCATTTGAGTACATTGTCCCGAAAAGCAATATATAGTGCACCACGATCTCATTGAAGAAGAGACCGATGAAGACCTTAAGTTCTTTTCACTTAGAACTCGGAAGTCCGCCTGCCAACACTCCAAGAACTCTCCTCACAGCTCCGCCACGGGAGGTGATCAACATGTCAGTCAGCCACGAAGGCGGAGTTCGGGCCATGTACCTCCGTGGTGTATCCTCGTAGAGAGAATATGGCGCGCCAAGTATCCCTTGCCACGCTGTACATCGTCAACTGTAAGACTCGGGCTTACCTCGTAGAAGCGGTGAGGCTGTTCACATTGAGCGACGAAGACAGCGGGCAGTGTTGTTATCAGTGAATCTCGTCCGCGCACTTGGCACTCCGCGACGTACCGGAGTGAAGCGCTCAAAACGAACTTTTTGATTAGACGGTCAGTTTGAATGATCTGCAAGCGGTTGTTTTGACGTGCATGGGCCACTCCAGACTCAGATTGAACTTGGCGGGCAAGCGCGACGAGGTGATGACATCACCAGCTTTGGCTGAAGCGCGCACCGAGGCACACATGTTCAAAACTCATGAGGCTGGTGAGAATGCGATATAGACATTCTGAATCAAGTCTCTGCAATTTCTGAGACAGCGTGGCGATTAGTGAGGGAAATATGTGACGATATGCTCCACTTCCCCTGGGCAACCTGGCAGCTCCCGAGCTAAACCATGCGCTGGTACCCGCTTGGCGTCTACACAGCCTACCTCACCAACCACCTCGTCATCTCAACCGGCCAGGAAAACAGCAAGCCAGCACTGCCCTCCTCCCCCTCTCGATAACTAACCACTTTCGCCGGGTCCTCGCTGCGAAGACACAACCTCAAAGCATTTGCCAATTCTCCTAGCCTGTCTTCCGCCAATCGCAGGGCGTGCATTCGGCAGCTACCTACCAGACCAGCGAGCTTGGCTTCGACAAGTCATATACTGCTAGCTTTCCCGCGCCGTGCGCATCTGACTCTTCTCCCGAACAGCAATGAGTGAGTAACAATGGCCCTTTTGATTCATTTTCCCGCACGCGGCAGTTAGCCGGCCTTGTCATAGTCGCTTCGCGCAGCCTTGGTATTTGGATCGACCCTACAACACCATCGTTGTTCGGCTTTCCTAACCAAACCTCCATCGCCGCCGACCGACCGACCGGGGCGCAGCACAGCATCCTCATCAACTTCCATCGCGCACTCGGCCCACGAATTATATATCGCTAACCTGTGCCCTTGGCAGAAAACATAAAGCAGTCTTTCCACCGTCACGGTCGAGCACAGAGTTATCACCGTCACCAGCAGCAAGCCATGCCCCAGCCCGCCAACGGCCGGCTCCACGATGAGCACACCCCGCTCATCGGGCGCACCCAGAATTATGAAGACGAGTCGCGCGTCAAGACTATGCCCAAGCATGTCTTGCATTTGATCTACGCGACACTCGCCAGCAACTACGTCAACGTCTTCCTCGTCTTCGTGCCGCTCGGCATCATCGCCGGCGCATTGCACTGGAACCCTACCGTCGTCTTCGTCCTCAACTTCATCGCTATTATCCCTCTTGCTGCCCTCCTGAGTTTCGCGACTGAGGAACTATCCGCCAAGCTTGGTCAAACTCTTGGTGGATTGATGAATGCGACTTTCGGAAATGCAGTCGAACTCATTGTAAGCTTCCGCGCGCATCCATTGCGCTGCAACATTGGCTAACCGCATCAGGTCTCTATTGTTGCGCTCAAGCAGGGCGAAATCCGAATTGTCCAAGCCAGCATGCTGGGCAGTATTCTGTCCAATATCCTTCTTGTGAGTCAAATTATTCTGTTACTCATACTTCAGCGCTGACTGTGACCAGGTGCTCGGATGCTGCTTCCTCGCCGCGGGCCTGACTCAACACGAGAGCCGATTCAACGAGACCGTCGCATCTACCATGTCTTCGCTCATGGCCGTCGCATCCGCCTCGCTCATCATTCCCGCCACCCTCTACGCCGTCATGCACGGTGACAACAAGAAGGACAACCTTGAGACTGACAAGAACATCCTGGTCCTCTCCCACGGCACTGCCATCATCCTGCTCATCCTCTACATCCTATACCTCTACTTCCAGCTCTACTCCCACCACAGCCTCTTCGCTGATGTCGAGAACCAAGAAGGTGGCGGCGAGGAGGAGGAGGCTCAGATCTTGTCTCCCGTCGCTGCCGGTGTTGCGCTCGTCATCGTTACCGTCCTTGTCGCTATTTGCGCTGAGTTCCTCGTTGATAGTATCGACTCGATTGTGGAATCCGCACACATCAGCAAAACATTCGTCGGTCTAGTCTTGATCCCCATTGTCGGAAACGCCGCCGAGCACGTCACCGCCGTCATCGTCGCATACAAGGGCAAGATGGACCTCGCTATCAACGTCGCTATCGGATCCTCCATGCAGATCGCTCTCTTCGTTACTCCCTTCCTTGTCATCCTCGGCTGGATCATGGGTCAGCCCATGACCCTCCACTTCCAGGGCTTCGAGACGATGATCTTCTTCATCTCTGTCTTGATCGTCAACTACCTGATCCAGGACGGAAAGAGCAACTACCTTGAGGGCGCCATGTGCATTGGTATCTACGCCATAATCGCACTTGCGTTCTACATCTACCCCGACAACGCAGCCGGCGACATCACCGTCGATGTTGTCAAGCGCTTCTTCGCTGCTACCTAGAGCGTGCAAGCGTGCTAGCTGCAATCGATTCGCGTTCGCTGAGCGGCGCGGTGAATCCCATTTCCTTTGTACAATCTATGTTCTGCTCTAATATATCTTGGCACAAGACTACAGAACGGAAGGGCCTCTTTAGTTTCCTATTTGCTACTGCATTTCCTTGGTTCCTAGTCTCCTTGTACGAGTATCTGTGGGGCGGTGCAGCTGTCCTTGGCGTTATATCTTCTTGTGGCAGTGCATCGGAACGATCGGCTGCCGAAAAGTGGAGTGTGGCTTGACGATCGAATGTGGTCTGAGCTTGGCAGGGACCTCATGTTGGTAAGGTTGAAGGAAGGGAGGGGAGGATTTGTATATGTAGGATCAAATGAACTGTCAAGAAATATTTGAATGCTCTTGTCGTCGTGGATACTCACCTGCTCAGGACAGGCTACTCAAACAACACTCTAAGCCCTGCTTCACTGTCTACCCCATCACATCACCAACGCCTCACCGTCCCGTCTTAGCAAACTCCCCCCAAGCCGCCGCCCAAACCAGATACCACGTCCTTGACGCCCCACCATCAATCCACCTCTCATCCCAAAACCCATCGATGCCATCCCTGAAGAACGAGTAACTCGCTCTCGGATCAATCAACGCGAGATTCGCATATAGTATCCCGCGCCACCCTCCTTCTACATTCGCCCGCCCTTCCGTGAAGAGCGCATCCCATTCCTCTCTTACAAACCCCCGGGGCCGGATCAGCGAGGTACACGGCGAAATGGGGACGATGTGGATGCCGTGGATGAGGGAGGTTTCGAGACCGAAGTACGCTGTTTGGGTGTGTTAGCCAACAGTGGGTTAGATGGGGAGGCGGAGGGGGTTCTCGATGTGTATGTGTGTGTGTGGGTGTGGTGATGGGCCTTACAGCAACAGCAAAAGGTACTATGACGGGCATACGTACTCGCGTGATCGATTTTATTCTCAAACAGGATGCCCGCAACTTTGTTCTGCGTGTAGCGGTTTGGGTGGTTTGTGTTGTTGGAGCGTATGTACATGTACGAGTTGAAGCAGCGGGCTTGGATGGCGAGTTGGAGGTTTCCTATCCACCCGTCAGTAAGCCTTCTATACAAGAACTCTCGGTCTTTTTGCCAGGAAATTGGGTATGCATACCCCTCTTCTCCATATTCGCATCCCCACTAACCCTCCCCCACATCTTAACCGCATAGCACGAAAACGCATCTTCCCCCGTACTCTCCATATCCTTCCCATCTGCACTCTCAAACAACCCCTTCGCCCAACTATGTCCATGCCACCAGTCAAACGCGCGTTGAAATGGGTAGTCGCGGCCGTTGTAATCACTCTCCGCGTAGTCCTTCACCAGCATATTCGTCCACGCCTTGTTATCCCCTTGATTCAACCACTCCGGATCCAAATACCCGATTACAGCAGCCGTATAGACAAAATATGCGTAGTGGAAGTGATGGTCGTTGTAATACGTATTACCGAAATCGGCATTTGGATCCGTGAAGCCAGCGGCGGAGACGACGCCTTTCCAGCTGTCGTCGTAGTAAAGCGGATTACGCTGTTGATTTTCAACATACCGCGCGAATTCCTGTTTTAATTTGTCTAGACCCGCGTTTGCGATGGCTTCGTGGTTCAACACGTCTTTGATGACCCAGACGATGGTTGCGAATTTAGAGAGAGCTTTGCCGGCAAAGTACATGGAGTCTTGGGGTATGCGCTCGGTCATGGCGCGGCGGAGGTCGCGTTCTGCGACTGCGGCGATGAAGGCGAGGACTTCGGGGGGATAACGCACTTTGGCGTTTGCGCTCATGGTGGGGTTCCAGGGGCCGA
>Ga0265780_10009768_pt1 | contig 11475 bp, 11 predicted proteins | sample P1T30metagenome_FD_192432 | JGI IMG/M metagenome (GOLD analysis project Ga0265780, IMG submission 192432) | Plant litter microbial communities from East Loma Ridge, Irvine, California - P1 T30 | ecosystem: Environmental > Terrestrial > Plant litter > Unclassified | place: USA: California... | reverse complement strand
CGGCGCCAGCCCAGGCCGTTGCCGCCGCACCCGAGGCGGCTCTCCAGAAGGCCCAGTCAGATGTCGACCCATCGGCAGGTGAAGTTGCCCAGTCGCTCAAGGGCGCCGATTTCACCCTGCGCGTCCTCGTCAACGGCAACGACCGCTACCGTGACCTGGACATCACTATGGCCGACGGCAAACCCATCCGTTTGATCCGCGCGCTGGGGGCAGAACCGGGCGAACTGGAGCACGTTACCTTCGACCAGGCCGAGACCTTCGCGCTGGTCCGGCTGCTTCCCGACGAGGCGCGCGAGCAGATCGTCAGCACCGGCAGCCAGTGGCTGATGCGCGGCGAAGGGACGCTCGGCCGCTACACGCTCTACCGCATCGCGGGCGTAGAGTTACAGGAAATCTTCAGCGTACTCACGGAACGCGAGCGCGAAGAAGGCAATGGCCCGCCGCCGCAAAAGCTCAGCGCGCGCGTCGAACCGACCACGCGCGACGGCGCGCCCGCCTTCGCCTACCACGTCAAGGCGGGGGACGCCGCCGAGCGGACCATCGTGTTCGTCTGGAATGGCGAGCGCTTCGACGATGCGAATAACGAGTACGCCAGGATCGAAGAGGAATACGCTCCCTGATGCAAGGCGGACCTAGGCGAGCGCGGCCTCGTGCCCGGCCATCAGCGCCAGGTCGCGTTCCGCCACCTTGAGCGAGGCCGGGCGTGCCGCCATCCGCTCGGCGAATTCCACCAGCGCCGGCAGGCGCGGCACGCCGGCAAAGGCGATGCCCCAACCGAGGGCCGAGCCCCACAGGATGTCGGCCGCCGACATGGTGTCGCCCAGCAGCCAGGGCGCGCGCTGCAGCTGGGCGTCGATCACGCCGAGCATGGCGTCGAAGTCGCCATAGGGCGAACTCATGTGGGGAGCCGGTTCGCGCCCCATGCTGCGGTCCACCAGCGCCGGCTCGAAGCAGGCCGCGTAGTAGACCAGCCAGCGCAGGTAGGCGCCGCGCCGCGGATCGTCCAGCGACGGCGCCAGGCCGGCCTCGGGAAAGCGGTCGGCCAGGTGGATGAAGATCGCCACCTGCTCGGTGACCACGGTGTCGCCGTCGAGGATGGCAGGCACTTTACCCAAGGGATTGATGGCCAGGTAGGCCGGCTCGCGCTGCTCGCCGGCCTTCATGTTCAGGACCCGCAGTTCATACGGGGCGCCGAGCTCCTCGAGCAGGATATAGGTGCTGGAGGAACGGCTATGCGGCGAATGGAAGAAGGTGATGCTCATGGTATGCCCCTGGTTGGATGGTTGTCGGTAAGGCGATCCGCGGTCGACTTGCAAGCATGGTAGGCCTGTCAAGCTGACATCCTGTGTCAGGTATACATGCGTTACACTGCCCCGATGCGCGCCAGCCGACTCCTCTTCATCCTCACGACCCTGCAGGCGCGCGGCGGCGCCAGCGCGCGTGCGCTGGCCGACGAATACGGGGTGTCGCTGCGTACCATCTACCGCGACGTCGACGCCCTGAGCGCGGCCGGCATCCCGATCTACAGCGAACGCGGCAACCAGGGTGGCTACCGCCTTCTGGACGGCTACCGGACCCGCCTGAACGGCATGTCGGCGCTGGAAGCCGAAGCGCTGTTCCTGGGCGGCCTGTCGGGCCAGGCGGCCGAGCTCGGCCTGGACGCGGCCTGCGCCAGCGCGCGCAATAAATTGCTGGCCGCGCTGCCGGCCGAGGTGCGCGAAGGCGCCGGCCGCATGCACACCCGCTTCCACCTGGACGCACCGGGCTGGTTCGATGCCGCCGAACGGCCGGACTGCCTGCCGCGCCTGGCGCAGGCGGTGTGGGGCGAGCAGCCGATCGAGGTCCGCTATCGCAGCTGGAAAGGCGAGAAGACGCGGGTGCTGGATCCGCTCGGCATCGTGCTCAAGGGCGGCGCCTGGTACCTGGTCGCGCGGGTCGAGGCCAGCGTGCGCACCTACCGCGTCTCGCGCATCCTCGAGCTTCGGGTGCTGGACGGCTGCTTCCAACGCGATGACGCATTCGACCTGGCGGCCTACTGGCAGGATAATGCGCGGCGCTTCGAGCAGGAACAGCATCCGGAGCGGGCCACCGTGCGGCTGTCCCCCTGGGCCGTCAAGATGATGGAAGCCTTCCTGCCGCCGTTTGTCGTCGCCAACGCCACGATCGGTGATGCCGCCGAGGATGGGTGGCGCACCGCCAGCTTGCCGGTCGGACCGGCATGCCACGCCGCCCACGATCTGCTGCGCTTCGGCGCGGAAGCGGAAGTGCTGGCGCCGGAAGCGCTGCGGGTCCGGATCGGGCTGATTGCCGCGGACCTGGCGCGCAGGTATGACGCCGCGCCCGCGCTGGCGTCTGAATAATTTTTTAGCAACCTTGTTTTTGTAAAGCGAATCCCATGAGTTCCTACCCTCCCTGCCCCACCTGCTCCTCCACGCTGACCTACGAGGACGGCACCGGCAACTACGTCTGCCCTGAGTGCGCCCATGAGTGGCCGGTCACGGGCGACGCCCCTGCGGAGGAGACCGCCAAGGTCTGGCGCGACGCGGCCGGCAACGTACTGCAGGACGGCGATGCGGTCACCGTCATCAAGGACCTCAAGCTCAAGGGCGGCGGCGGGGTGGTCAAGCAGGGCACCAAGGTCAAGAACATCCGCTTGGTCGAAGGCGACCACGACATCGATTGCAAGATCGACGGCTTCGGCGCCATGAGCCTGAAGTCCGAGTTCGTGCGCAAGAGCTGAGGGACTAGAATTGCCGCATGAAGATGCGGAAGAAGTCCGAGCTGCCGACGAAGCAATGCGCGCACTGCGCCCTGCCCTTCGCCTGGCGCAAGAAATGGGAACGCGACTGGGAACAAGTGAAATACTGTTCCGAGCGCTGCCGCCGCGCAGCCAGGCCGCCCTCCCCGAACGCCGAGCCATGATGCTCGGCGTTTTTTTTGACCAGTTGAAATAAATTACTTCGCATGCTAAGCTTTCGCATGAGAACAATGTCTATGCCAACTAAATGACCCTCTCCGACCAGACCCTCGGCAGCCTCACCGCCGCCCTCACCTACGCTTCGCGCGCCTACCGCGCGGCGGCCGACAAGATCGCGGCCGACTACGGCCTGTCGCAGGCGACCGGGCTGCCGGTGCTGGTGATCAGCCGCTTCGGCGAGGATGGCGTGCGGCCCGGCGTGCTGGCGATGGCGCTCGGCCTGGAGGCGTCGTCGCTGGTGCGGGTGGTCGATTGCCTGATCGCCTCCAGGCTGGTGGAACGCCATGAGGACCCGGTCGACCGCCGCGCCAAGATTTTGCGCCTGACCGAGGACGGACGCCAGGCGGCGGAGCAGATGGACCAGGCCCTGCGCCCGTTCCGCCGCAAGCTGTTCGGCAGTTTCGAGCCGGCCGACGTCGAGGCCTGCCTGCGCGTGCTGTCCGGCCTGCCGGCGGCGATCGACACGCTCACTGCCGGCGGCAAGGACGCGTGAGCCCGTCATGAAGTTGGCCAGCAGGTCGGAGATGCTGTTCTCCATCAAGTCATTCGCGGCAGCGATGCTCTCGGTTTACCTATCGATGCGCATCGGACTGCCGCGTCCTTTCTGGGCGATGATGACGGCGTATATCGTCTCCGCCCCTTTCGCCGGGCCGACCCGCTCCAAGGGCGTGTACCGCGCCGCCGGGACCGTGCTCGGCGCGGTTGCCGTCATCGTGATGGTGCCGCAGCTGGCCAACTCGCCCGAGCTGCTGTCGCTCGCGCTGGCGCTGTGGATCGGCGGCTGCCTGTATTTCTCGCTGCTTGACCGCACGCCGCGCTCCTATGTGCTGATGCTGGCCGGCTACACGGCCGGCCTGATCGGCTTTCCGTCGGTGGGCGACCCCGGCGCCATCTTCGACATCTCGCTGGCCCGGGTCGAGGAAATCGTGCTCGGCATGGGCTGCGCGACCCTGGTCCACACCCTGGTGCTGCCGCAGAGCTTCGCACCGGTGCTGCTGGCGCGCCTGGACGGCGCGGCGCGCGACGCCGGGGCGTGGATCCGCGATGCACTGTCGCTTGATGCGCGCAGCGCGAACGACCGCCGCAAACTGGCCGGCGACATCACCGAGCTGCGCCTGATGAGCACCCACCTGCCCTTCGACACCTCGCACCTGCGCTGGACCGAGAAAGCGGTCAATGCGCTGCAGGAACGGCTGGCCCAGTTCGTACCGATCGTCTCGGGCATCGAGGATCGCCTGGCGGGGCTGCGCGAGATGAACGCAGACGCGGTGGCAGCGCGCTGGCGCACGCTGCTGGATGACGTGACGGCGCTGACGGAGACGCCGAAAGAAACTCCGCTGGCGGTGCAGGGCGCGGCCCTGCATGCACGCATCGACGCGCTCGCGCCGCAGGCCAAGCGCGATCTCGATTGGAGCGGCTTGCTCGAGCTGAACCTGGCGGCGCGCCTGCACATGCTGGTCGACCTGGTGCTGGAGACCCGCCTGCTGCGCCAGCACATCGACGCCGGCGTGCAAGGGCGCCTGCCGGAGGCGGTGCGCCGGTTGCCCGCCGTGGCGCCGAGCAGCCTGCACCAGGACCGCGGCATGGCGCTGCTGTCGGCCTTCGCGGCGGTCAGCGCGGTGCTGGCCTGCTGCGCCTTCTGGATCCTGAGCGGCTGGCCGGCCGGCTCGGCCGCGCCGATGATGGCGGCGGTGCTGTGCTGCTTCTTCGCCGGCCAGGACGACCCGGCACCCTTCATCCAGGGTTTCCTGACCTGGACCGTGTACTCGATCCCGGTGGCGGCGCTGTACCTGCTGGCGATCCTGCCGGCGGTGCACGGCTTCGAATCGCTGGTGCTGGTGTGCGCGCCAACCTTCCTGGTGCTGGGCGTGCTGGTGGCGCGGCCGTCGACCTTCGGGCGCGCCATGCCTTTCCTGTTCGGCATCTGCGGTGCGCTGGCCATGATCGACACCCACAGCGCGGACATCGTCTCGTTCACCAACGGCATGCTGGCGCAGATCATGGGCCTGGCCGCGGCCGCCCTGTTCACCCGCGTGCTGCGCAGCGCCGGCGCCGGCTGGACCGCACGGCGCCTCCTGAAGGCCGGCTGGCAGGAGCTGGCGCGCTTGGGCAGCGGCGAGCGCGTGACCTCGCCGGCGGAATTCTCGGCGCGCATGGTCGACCGGGTCGGCCTGCTGACGCCGCGCCTGGCGCTGGCCGGCGCGCGTGAAGACTTGCAGGCGGTCGATGCGCTGCGCGACCTGCGCGTCGGCCTGAACATGACGATGCTGCAATCGGTACGTGCTGCGCTGGGCCGTGCCGACGCCGCCGTCGCCACCCTGATGCATGGCCTGGCGCACCGCTTCGCACGCCTGCCGGCAGTCGACGACAAGGTCGAGGCGCAGCTGCTGGATAGTCTCGACAACGCGCTGCGCGCGGTGAGTCACGGCGGCCGCGACGCCGCCCAACGCGAGGCCCTGGCGGCCCTGGCCGGGATGCGGCGCGACTTGTTTCCGCACGCGCCCGGCTATCTACCTTCCACCTCCCTTGTTCCCGAGGAGATCCGATGATCGGCGAAGTCAGCATTTATGGCCTGTATGTGCCGCCGCTCCTGCTCCTGACGCTGGCGGCGCTGCTGCTATGCCGCGTCCTCAACCTGGCGCTGGCGCGCACCGGTTTCTACCGCCTGGTGTGGCACCCGGCGCTGTTCGATGTTTCCCTGTTCGTCATCGTGCTCGGCACGTTGGCCTATTTCACCCGCAACTGGTCCTGACATGGCTATCAACAAATTCATTCCGGCGCTGGGCCGGGTCGGCATCACCCTGCTGGCCGGCGCCGGCGCGCTCTACGCGGGCTGGCACATGTGGCGCCACTACGAGCTGGCGCCCTGGACCCGTGACGGGCGCGTGAAAGCCTATGTGGTGCAGGTGGCGCCGGACGTGACCGGCCAGGTCACCAAGGTCTATGTGCACGACAACCAGCACGTGGCCGCCGGCGCGCCGCTGTTCGAGATCGACAGTGCCCGCTTCGCCCTCGCCCTGCGCCAGGCCGAGGCCCAGGTGAGCGCCAGCCAGGCGGCCCTGGTCCAGGCCCAGCGCGAGAACAAGCGCAACACCGAGTTGGACGACCTGGTCTCCCTGGAAACCCGCGAGCAGGGCTTGATGCGCACCGACCAGGCCAAGGCGGCGCTGGCCCAGGCCATCGTCAACCGCGATACCGCCCGGCTGAACCTGGAACGTTCGCACGTGGTGTCGGCGGTGGACGGCATCGTCACCAATCTCGACCTGCGCGAAGGTTCGTATGCGACCGCGGCGCGTCCGGTGATGGCGCTGATCGACCGTAATACCTTCTATGTCGAAGGCTATTTTGAAGAAACCAAGCTGCCCGCCATTCAAACGGGCGACCCGGTCGAGGTGACCCTGATGGGCACGCGCCAGCCGATCCGCGGCCACGTCGAGAGCTTCGCCGAGGGCATCACCGACCGCGATCGCAGCACCGGCGCCAATATGCTGCCGAACGTGAACCCGACCTTCAACTGGGTGCGCCTGGCCCAGCGCATCCCGGTGCGCATCGCGATCGACCGGGTGCCGGCCGGAGTGCGCCTGGTGGCGGGGCAGACGGCAACGGTGGAAGTACTGCCGGCTGCGCGCCAGCCCGCGCCCGCTGCGCGCGCCGTCGCGGCTGCACCTGCCGCCAGGGCGGCGCACTGAGGAGGAAGACATGCTGCGCATCCCATTCATGACCCGCAAGGCGCTCGCCGTTCTGCCGCTGGCGCTGCTGGCGGCCTGTACGACCCTCGGTCCCGACTACCAGTTGCCGAAGGAAGCCGTGGTGCAGCGCGAAGCAGCCCAGGGCCCTTTGATGGGCGCGGCCGAAGCCTCGTTCACGTCCGACCCGCTGCCGGCCGACTGGTGGCGCCTGTACCAGGACCCGGTGCTGGACCGGCTGGTGGCCAAGGCTTTCAGCGCGAACGCCGACCTGCGCGTTGCCGCGGCCAACCTGGCGCGCGCCCATGCCGTGCTGGAAGAGGTTGAGGAGAAGAAGCGGCCCGAAGTCGAGATGTCAGCGGCGCCGCTATACGGGCGCATCGCCGGCGCCTCGCTCGGCCTGCCGGAACAGCTGCCGCGCACCGGCATCTACGAGGGTGACGTCAAGGTGGCGTACCAGGTCGACCTGTGGGGCCGCATCCGGCGCGCCATCGAGGCCGCGCACGCCGACCAGGAAGCGGCCCAGGCGGCCAGCGACCTGGCCCACGTGATGGTGGCGGCCGACACCACCCGCGCCTATGCCCAGGCCTGCTCGGCCGGCTACCAGCTGCAGGTAGCGCAGCAATCGGTCGCGCTGCAGCAGCAGTTCGTCAAGCTGACGGCAGAGCGCATCCGGCGCGGCCGCGGCATCGCGATCGACACCAGCCGCGCCCAGGCCCAGCTGGAACTGCTGCGCGCCAACCTGCCGCCGCTGGAAGCCAGCCGCCGCACCGCGCTGTACCGCCTGGCGGTGCTGACCGGCGAGACGCCCAGCAGCTTCCCGCGCGAAGTCGCAGGATGCGCCACGCCGCCGCGCGTGGCCGCTGCGATTCCGGTCGGCGACGGCGCGGCCCTGCTGCGCCGCCGTCCGGACGTGCGCCAGGCCGAACGCCAGCTCGCCGCCGCGACCGCGCGCATTGGCGTCGCTACCGCCGAGCTGTATCCGAACATCACGCTCGGCGCCTCCTTCGGCGGCGTCGGCATCATGGACGAGTTCGGCGATGCGAGCACCTGGAAGTTCTCGCTCGGCCCGCTGATCTCCTGGAACCTGCCGGCGCTCAGCCCGGCACGCGTGCATATCGCGCAGGCGAAGATCAGCACTGAAGGCGCGCTGGCGCGTTTCGATTCGGTGGTGCTGAATGCGCTGCGCGAGACGGAGAGCGCGCTGACCGTCTACGCACGCGAACTCGACCGCAACGGCGCCCTGCGCGCGGCACGCGACCAGAGCGCGCTGGCGGCCAAGCAGACTGCCCGGCTGTACCAGTTCGGCCGCACCGACTTCCTCGCCGCCCTGGACGCCGACCGCACCCTGGCCGGCGCCGAGAGCATGCTGGCGGCCTCCAGCGCCAAGCTGGCGGAGGACCAGGCGCAGCTGTTCCTGGCGCTTGGCGGCGGCTGGGAGCACAGCCGCCCGGTCCACGGTGCACAGGACCAGGCCAGCCACGGCGGCGCGCACGACAAGCCTGCTCCTTGAGGAGGCGCGGATGCCGATGCCGCTCAGGCCTTCTTGAGCGCGTCCGCCTTGTGCGCCGCTTCGGCGCCGGTCTTGTCGCTGGCCACCAGGTATTCCGGATGATCCTTCGACGCCGCCACGTGGTGGCCCTTGATGTCGGTGGGCGCGGTCAGCTTCTTCTTGACGGTTCCGTGTACTGTGCCTTGGGACGATTGCCATTGCACCTTGTCGCCAGCCTTGAATGCGTTTGCCATGATGGGCTCCTCGAAGTAGTCGAACGGCGTTCGCAGTGTCCCGGCATTGAACTGCCACGACACATCCGCGAACCGGGATCGCCATTGAAGCACAGATCGCCTACCACGCTTGCACGCCAGGATCCTCCAACGGACGTCCGGTCTACTTCGTCATGACACGCCCATCCACGAGCGCGGCCGCCTTCACCGGCGCGGGCGCGCTGCTATTGTCGTAGTGAACGACCTCCTTGCCCGACACCGGATCGTTGCGCCAGATCCTGAGCGCGAAGCGGCCAGACGCCGCATCGGCAAGGCCCACCGTCGTCGCGAGCCGGAAGCGGTAAATCCCTGCACCATTGAGCGTACCTGCGCCGTCGAACACCTGCTGGGCGCCGTCGCGGCCGAGCGCGCGCAGGGTGGCGCTGTGAAAGCGCAGCCCCGGCAACGCGAAGCGCAGCTGCGCGGGCACCCTCGCCCGGGGCTCCTGCACGGTCGGCGCGATCGGCGAGACCGGCGCCACCAGGTTGAAGCGCGCCTTGCCGATCCAGGATGGCGTCTTGTTCCAGGCGCCGCGTGGCGACAGCATGCTGCCACTGGCGGCCACCATGCCGGCGTCGGCAGCAACAATGGTACGGGTGACGGTGACGCTACGGCCATTGCGGTCGAGCACCGTCGCTGCGACCCGGTACACGCCGGGCTGGGCGAAATAGTGGCTCGCACTGGCACTGCCCGTTTCGCTGCCCTCCGCGGTGCGCGCCCTGCCGGCCTGTACGCCGCTGCCATCGCCCCAGGTCCAGCGCACCCCGCGCACGCCCACCCTGGCGGGGTCGATCCACGCCACCGTCGCGGCAAAGGCGGTTCCGGCGCTGACCACGTCCGGCGCCATCACCGGCCCGGTCACGGGCCCGGACGCCGGTCCGTCGCCTGGCGCGAGCAGCACCAGGCCGGCATTCGAACTGGCCACGATGGCGCCGGCGTCGTTGATCGCCAGCGCATCGTCCAGCACCAGCCCCGGCGGCGCCTGGCGCAGGCGCTTGTTCAGATCGACCATGCCGGCCTTGGCCGACCACAGGAAGGCCCGCGAGACCTGGGCCCGGTCGTCGGCGAAGCCAACCACCTGGCCGCGGTCGTTGGCGTGGAAGGCGCGCGAGCCGGCGCCGCCCAGGGTGCCGAGCAGCCGCATGCCCTCGGCCCGCGTCCAGGTCATGGCGCGCTGGTCGCCGCTGGCGAGGTTGACCACGCCGGCGATACGTGCTCCCGGGCTCATATTGAGGGCGAAGGATTCGACGCCGCCGGCGGCGCCGAGGTCGCGCATGCCGGCGCCCGGCTCCCACAGGAAGGTGCGGTACAGCAGTTCCTCGCCCGGCAGCACCCGGCTGCCGGCCACCTCGCCCCGGGCGCCGACCGCGACGGCCTCCGAATAGCTGCTGCCGAGCGTGTCGATGTCGGCCAGGCCTTTGGTGGCGGTCCAGACAAAGGCATGGCGTTCGAGGCCGGCCGTGTCGGCGGCGCCCGCGATCTGGCCGGCGTCGTTCAGCGCGGAACCGAAGGAGGCGCCGTTGAAGCCCGGCGCCAGCGCGCCCAGGCTCGTCATGCCGTCCGTCAGGCTCCAGCGGAAGGCCAGTGGCGGCGTGGCCGGCACCCCATCCGCAGTGCCGGTGACCACGCCACGGTTGTTGATCGCCTGCGCCTGCGCATTGCCGGTGCCGGGCAGCAGCCCGAGGTCGAGCATGCCGCCCCCCGCGCTCCAGACGAAGGCGCGTTCGCCGCCGGCGGCGCTGCGGGACACGCCGGCCAGCTGCCCGCCATCGTTCAGGCTCAGCGCCACGGTGTCGCCATCACTCATGGCGCCGATGTCGGTGACCGTCCGGCCGTCGAAGAAATAAGCACGCGATACAGCGCCGTCCCAGAGCGAGAACGCGGCCTGTCCCGTGGCGTTAATCTTGGGTAATGCACTGAGCTCGCCCGAACCCAGGTTGAGCACCCGGTAGGTGACCGGGGCGGCCAGCGCCGTAGCGCTTGCCGCCATGCCGAGCAGCAGGATGGACAAGCATCGTCGGCCAGCGCCGAACCAGTTGCCTTCATGATCGCAACACATATTCTCTCCCCATGAAATCGCACTTCCGTCCGCCGCGATGGCGGATGGAACACGTGAATCATGTGGGCCGTGCGTCGCGCACGATTGGAGCAATCCCACTCCAATGCGTTTCATTGATATAGATCAAACGGATGCTTGCGATCAGGGGTTTCCTGCTGGCGAGTTCCTTAATGCAATTGCGATCGCATGATCCGCTCAGGCCGCCTTGTCCGGTAGCGGCAGCCCTTCCGCCAGCGCCAGCCGGATCATCGCCTCTTCCAGCACCACGCGCGCCCGGCCCGAGGCCAGCTCGAGTTCGCGGTGCAGGCGCGCATCTTCCTGGTTGCGTGACGCGCACTGGGCGCTGTAGCGCTCGAAGCTGCCGACCATCATGAGGATATCGGACAGGTGGCGCGGGCATTCGCAGCTGAGACGGTTGCCGGCGGACGTGATCGCCGCCAGCGCGGCGTCGTCGAGGCGGCGCGGCGCCACCGCTTCGCCCGCGGCGTCGGCGGCGGGCAAGCCCTGCCCGGCCAGCGCCGAGCGGCACAGCAGCACCAGTTCGCCGATCTCGGCCGGCACCCGCGCCACCAGGCAGCCCTCGGCGCGCAGGGCGCGGATGGTGGCGCTGCCGCCGAAGCGGTACAGCACCACGGTGGCGACCGGCTGCACGGCAGCGCGCGCCGCCGCCACCAGCGCCAGCGGGGCGTCGTCGAGCTCCGAGGCTTCGATCAGCAATACGTCGACCGCCATGCCGTCGCCGCCCGCCACGACCCCGTCGAGCCGCGTATGGTGGCGCAGCACCTGCAGCGCGCGCCCGTCGCGGCCGCTGGCGGCGATGCGGCGCGCCAGGCCATCGCCCACCACCACCATCCGCATCGGCCCGCTGACCTCGAGCGCGCGCGCCGGATCGGGCGCGATCATTTCTTCCAGCCGCTCCACCGGCAAGCCGGTCAGCACGCCGATCGGGTGACCCAGGTCGACCAACTGCTTGAGCAGGCCGAGGCGGC
>Ga0265780_10009767_pt1 | contig 11477 bp, 10 predicted proteins | sample P1T30metagenome_FD_192432 | JGI IMG/M metagenome (GOLD analysis project Ga0265780, IMG submission 192432) | Plant litter microbial communities from East Loma Ridge, Irvine, California - P1 T30 | ecosystem: Environmental > Terrestrial > Plant litter > Unclassified | place: USA: California... | reverse complement strand
TGATGGCAAGGAACACCGCAACTCCACCAGTATTGTGCAAACTACCCCGCAAATTGCCGGAAACGAAAACCGTTTGTTGGGCACCTTCGCACATGAGTACTTTCATAGCTGGAACGTAGAGCGCATACGGCCAAAATCATTAGAGCCATTTAACTTTGAGCATGGTAACATGAGCAGCGAGCTATGGTTTGCCGAGGGCTTTACCCAATACTATGGCGAAATGCTGCTGGTACGTGCCGGTTTGCGTAACCAGGAGGGTTACACACGTACTATAGCCGGTTTGGTAAACACGGTTTTGAACACACCCGCCGCTGCCCGTTACTCTCCTGCGCAAATGAGCCGTTATGCCGTTTTTGCAGATGCCGGTGTATCTATCGACCCAAACAACAACGCTAATATATTCACCAGCTATTACACTTATGGCGGTGCCACAGCACTGGCTTTAGATTTAAGGCTGCGCAGCGAATTTAATTTAACACTGGATGATTATATGCGGGCCATGTGGTTAACCCACGGTAAGCCCGAAAAGCCATACACTATACCGGACCTGCAGGCTGTACTGGCGTCAGTAACCAAAGACCCTCTATTTGCGGCCGACTTTTTTAAGAAATATATATACGGTGCAGAAAAAAACGATTATCAGCAATTGCTGGACAAAGCCGGTTTGATATTACGGAAAGCTCAGGCAGGTAAGGCGTGGGCCGGAACGCTGCGTACCAGCCCTGCTGATGGCGGACTTTACGTACAAAGCAATACGGTAATAGGCACTCCGGTTTACAAGGCAGGCATTGATGCCGGTGCTGCGATCCTGACGGTTGATGGTAAAGAGGTAAAAGATTTACAGGCATATAATGCTGCACTGGATGGCAAAAAGATAGGGGATGCTGTAGTATATACTTATAAGGACCGGGCCGGTAACCACCAGGCAACGGTAACCTTGCAGGAAAACCCTATGTTAGAAGTTGTATCATACGAAACGGCAGGTAAAGAACTATCGGCTGTCCAAAAAGAATTTAGAAGTAAATGGTTATCAACCAAAGTAAAATAATGATTAAAAAATATACTATTGCCCTGGCCTTGGTGGCTTCGGGTTTGGGCAGCTTTGCCCAGGATGTGAATAAGCTGATACAGCAAAATGATGTGGAGCGACTGATTAAAACGCTAAGCGCTGACGATATGCAGGGTCGCGGAACGTTTACTCCGGGCATTGATAAAGCAGCCACTTTTATTGAAGGGGAGTTTAAAAAGATTGGTTTGCAGCCGCTCAAAGGGAATGCTGGTTATCGCCAGAGCTTTACGGTTTACCGCACAACGCCTACGCTGATGCAGGTGAGTATAGAAGGGCAACCTATTGCTGCCAATAATATTGCAATAGCCGGTGGTGCCGATTTTACCTGGAAAAACGATGCCGATGTGCAGGTGGTAAAAATTGCTGCCGGACAAAACTTCCAGACTGAATATCGCACCTACATGAGGAGCGGTAAGAAAACCCTGATGTTGATTGACCCGCAGTTTGAAGCAATATTTAAGCAGTTGCACAGTCGTTTTGCTGATGGCAATGTGAGTATGAAAGAGCCAATTGCTGCTAACAACACACAACAGGTGGTGATGGTACTGGGCAGTTTTGGAGAGGTTAAAAACTTTGAAGTAAGCTTTAAAATTAAGTCAGACAATCCACCCATATTTAATGTAGCCGGTATGTTGCCCGGTAAAAGCAAACCCGACGAATATGTGGTTTTTTCCGGGCATTACGACCATTTAGGCATCCGGCCTGCAGTGGAAGGGGATAGCATAGCTAATGGTGCTGATGATGATGCTTCAGGAACAACGGCCGTGATCAGCCTGGCTAAATACTATAAAAAGCTGAACAGCAATGAGCGTACCCTCATCTTTGTAGCTTTTACAGCTGAAGAAATTGGCGGTTACGGCTCCCAATATTTTTCAAAACAGCTTGATCCTGAAAAAACAGTGGCAATGTTTAATATTGAAATGATTGGTAAAACTTCAAAGTTTGGCCAAAACACTGCCTTTATTACCGGTTATGAGCGTTCGGATTTCGGCGAAATTTTGCAGCGTAACTTGGAGGGTACTGCCTTTAAATTTCACCCGGATCCTTACCCGGAGCAAAATTTGTTTTACCGAAGCGATAATGCTACCCTGGCACGTTTAGGCGTACCGGCGCATACCATATCTACCGACCAGATAGATACGGATAAATTATATCACTCGGTAAAAGATGAGTTTGGTTCTTTAGATGTGGCCAACATTACGGCTACTATAAGGGCTATTGCATTAAGTTCCCGCAGTATTGTAGCGGGTAAAGATTCTCCAAAGCGTATTGCCAAACTGGAGCGCTAACCCTTTTAAAACCTAGTGTTGTAAAACCACAAGTATGGCACTTGTGGTTTTTTTGTTACGTTTGATTTTAATCCATTGATTGCTATATGACGATTGTACTGCAAACGGAAAGGCTTACGCTGCGCCAGTTTATAATGGCCGATGCCCCGTTTATAGTAGAGTTATTAAACAGCCCCAACTGGCTGCAGTTTATTGGCGACCGTAACATAAAAACTGTGCCCGAAGCACAAAGTTATTTATTGCAAGGCCCCTTGTTAAGTTACGTGATAAGTGGCTATGGCCTTTATATGGTAGAGCTGAAAGACAGTGGTGTGCCCATAGGCATGTGCGGACTGCTTAAGCGCCCTTATTTACAATATATGGATATTGGCTATGCCTTGCTGCCCGAATATGAGAGCATGGGATATGGGTACGAAATTGCCACAGCAACATTGCAATATGCATTTGAGCATTTACAGCAAAAGCATGTGGCAGCCATAACAGCGATTAACAACCAACGGTCTGTTGCCTTGCTCAAAAAGATGGGCTTTTATGACAGCGGAACAGTAAACCCTGACGAGAACACCGAATTGCTGTTATTTATTAAAGACGCATAAGCTTTACAGCGCTTTGCGCATCACGTAGTCATTCATCCAATAAGGCCCGATGGGGATGTCTTCCTCATAAGCAATTACAAATCCCATCTTTTCATAAAATGCTTTCGCATTATTGCCGCGGTTTACATTAAGGTCGAGGGTTTTTTTACCGGCTTGCCGTACTTCATTAATTACATGCTCAATCAAAGCTTTGCCATAACCTTTGCCCTGTGTGGTAGGGTGGCAATACAATTTTTGCAGCTTGTACACATCTGCATCCTCTTCACGTACCGAGTATGACGCAAACGCTACCGGTTGCCCGTCTTCTTCTAATAAAATATAAAGCTGGCTTTGTGTATCAATCTGCTCAGCAACTTTATCTGAAAGGTAAATGGCCGACAGCATGTAAGTAATTTGTTCGGTAGATAAAATTTGGCTGTAAGTAGGCCACCAGGTTTGATGGGCAATTTTAACAATCTGGTCGGCATCCGCCGATGTGGCTTTTCTGATGGTAAACATGAGTTTGAGCTTTAAGTACAAATAAAGAATTGGCCGGGTAGCTAATAACAAAGTAATAAACAAAGTATTAGAAAAGAATTAAACATAAAGGGCTTCACCTGTACAATTTCGACTTTTATAAACGTACCAGGAAACGTTTAGATACCGGCCATCATTGTGATTAATACTTATACCGGTTGCCCCAAAGTTTGCGGAGCTTTTCGCGGGCTTCGTTCTCGCGGGCATTGCTACCCGGGTCATAGAGTTTGGTGCCTTTAATATCGTCGGGTAAAAAGTCCTGGTCGGTAAAGTTGCCTTCATAGCTATGGGCGTATTTATAATCTTTACCGTAGCCAATGTTTTTCATGAGCTTGGTAGGTGCATTACGCAGGTGCAAGGGTACAGGCAAATCGCCGGTTTGCTTTACTAGGGACATAGCCTCGCCAATGGCCATGTAGCTGGCATTGCTTTTGGCCGACGTAGCCAGGTAAACAGCCGTTTGCGACAAAATAATACGAGCCTCGGGCATGCCAATTACATTAACCGCCTCAAAACAGCTTTGTGCCAGCAGTAACGCGTTAGGGTTGGCATTGCCGATATCTTCGGAAGCCAAAATGAGCATTCGGCGGGCAATAAAGGATGGCTCTTCGCCGCCCACCAGCATCCGGGCCAGCCAGTACACTGCACCGTTAGGGTCGCTGCCCCGCATAGATTTGATGAAAGCCGAAATAATATCGTAATGCTGCTCGCCTGCCTTATCATATAAAGCCATGTTTTGCTGCACATTATCCAGCACGGCTTGGTTTGTGACTACAATCTCCGGTGCATCAATAGAATTAATTAATAACTCGAAAATGTTAAGCAGTTTACGTGCATCACCACCCGAAAGCCGAAGCAGTGCCTCATATTCATGAATGGTGATGTGCTTTTGTTTAAGCGTCTCATCCTGTTGCATTGCTTTGTTGAGCAGGCTAATTAGGTCATCTTCGTGCAAGTGCTGCAAAATATACACTTGGCAGCGCGAAAGCAAAGCCGATATGACCTCGAACGATGGATTTTCGGTAGTGGCGCCTATTAAAGTAACAATGCCCCGCTCCACGGCACCTAATAAAGAATCTTGTTGTGATTTAGAAAAACGGTGAATTTCATCTATAAACAAAACGGGTAAGGTTTGTCCGCCTTGTTTAAGCAGGGCCGCTTTCTCAATCACTTCCCGCACATCTTTTACGCCCGAATTGATTGCGCTTAATGCGAAAAATGGCCTTGATAAGCTTTGTGATATAATGTAAGCCAGCGTTGTTTTACCTACGCCCGGTGGCCCCCAAAATATCATAGATGGCAATTTGCCCGACTCAATGGCTTTACGCAATACAGCGCCCGGCCCAACCAAATGCTGTTGCCCCACATAATCATCAAGCGTTTTGGGGCGCATACGCTCGGCTAACGGCGGCAGGTTGTTCATGTGGTCAAAATTGATAAAAGTTAAAAGCAAATCCTAATGGTTAGCAAAGCTGGCAGGCGTTCTTTAATCATTAAGGTTGACCAATCCCCGGCTTTTTAACTCTTTTAAATAAATGTCCAGCTCAGCATCTCCCATGCCATAAATAGCATGCTGCCTCCAGAAAGCTTCGTATAAAGAGGTTCGACTGTTAGCACCATGTTGATACAAATTCAGCAAAGTTTGGGCAATGTAATTCAAGCCCTGAGCATCTGTTTGCAGGCGTTTAACCTGTGCCAACAGTGAGGCTTTCAGATGATGCAGGCTTCCCCAAAAGGCAACTCTGTTCAGCCAGTCCTGTAATTGCTGTGCATCAAAAAGCATGTATTTTTGCCAGGCTTCTTTAGCCAGAGTAAAATCATAGTCGGTTAAATGTAGGCGGCTATCATATAAGTCTTCCAGTTGGTCGGGCAACAGTTGTCCCATGCCTCTAAAATTTTCAATTTCCGGATAGTTTTCCGGGCTAATTAAATATATATTGGGACCGGATAGATCGGATTGTTGCTGTAACAGCTGCATTACGCCTAACAAGTTTACTTGGCAATGCAGGTCAAACTCAAACCACAAAGTAATTTCTTCGTAAGGGCGGCTAAGCTTTTCCAGTTCGGTAATTACTTTGTCTTGGTAGCTGGCCGGAGCATCGGTAAATGTTTTACTAATCCAATCGGCGCGTTGCTGCCAAAAGGTGGCATCTATAACCGGCGCAAGCGGACCTTCAGAAAATACTTCGCGCCAAACCAGCACATCGCCATCTAGTCCCGTTTGTATAAATTGTTCGTAGGTGGCATCGCCGTTGAGTATATGCAGTTGGGTCATAAACTTACTTGTTGTTAAGGCAAGTTAAATCTACTTAAGCTTGTTTGCGTGATTTTATAGTATTTTATTCAACTGCTGTGCAAAATAGGCAAGTCATCAACAAAAACTTACATTTGCCATGCTATGAAAAAAATGCTGCTGCTTATAGGCCTAAGCCTTTTTGCGGGGCGGTTAAAAGCCCAGCTTACTCCTTTCGAATTAAGTAAAGATAAAAACTACACGGCCACTTATGCCGAGGTAATGGCCTATTACCCTAAAGTAGTTAAGCAATACCCGCAGCAGGTTAAACTATTTAATTACGGCAGCACGGATGTAGGCAAGCCTTTGACACTGGTGGTTGTATCCAAAAGCGGCGTTTTTGATCCGGCAAAGATTAAGCAGCAAAACAAACGGGTAATTCTAATTAACAATGGAATACACCCGGGCGAACCGGAGGGGATTGATGCCAGTATGATGCTGGTGCGCGACTTGCTGCAAAAAAAGAAGCTACCCAATAATGTGGTGGTTTGCTTTATTGCCTTGTATAACATTGACGGAAGTTTAAATCGCGGCATATCCCGCATTAGCCAAAATGGGCCGCGCGCTTACGGTTTTAGAGGTAATTATCGCAACCTCGATTTAAACCGTGATTTTATTAAAGCTGACAGCCGCAATGCCTTGGCCTTTATGCAAATACTGAATACCTGGCAGCCGGACGTGTTTTTGGACAATCATGCCAGCAATGGTGCCGACTACCAGTACGTGATGACGCTGATTGAAACACAAAAAGACAAACAGCAACCTTTGTTGGCCGAATATACTGCTAAAACATTGTCGCCCGAGTTATACAAGCGCATGGCCAAAAGCGGCTATGAGATGATACCGTACGTAGAGAGTGTGAAGCGTACGCCCGATTCGGGCATTGTGGCTTTTTTAGAAACGCCACGCTTTTCTACGGGATATACCGTACAGCATAATATTATCAGCTATGTAACCGAAACGCATATGCTAAAGCCGTATGATAAAAAGGTTTATGCTACTTACGAGTTTATGCAGCACCTGATTGACGTTTGCCAGCGCGATGCCAGGCAAATAGGAGAGCTTAAGCAACGCGCCGATGAACAAGTAAAACAGCAAAAAACATTTGCTCTAAATTGGGATCTAGATGAGCAAAAGTTTGAAATGGTACCCTTTAAAGGTTATCAGGCCGGTTATAAACCCAGCGACATCAGCGGTTTAAACCGTTTATATTACGACCGGAGTAAGCCGTATACTAAAGAGATTAAATACTACAATACTTACAAACCAACGATAACAGTTGACAAGCCGATAGCCTACCTTATTCCGCAGGCTTGGGGAAAAATCATTGATTTGTTTAAGCTGAATAAGGTGGCTATACGCCGTTTAACGCATGATACTACATTGTCTGTGCAAACCTATTACATTGCCGACTATAAAACCGGTACCCGGCCTTATGAGGGGCATTACCTGCACAACGGCGTGAAGTTAAACACCATCAATAATAACCGCGTTAAATTTTATGAGGGTGATTACGTGGTTTACACCAACCAGGCCATTAACCGCTATATTGTTGAAACGCTGGAGCCGCAGGGAGTAGATTCGTTTTTTGCCTGGGGATTTTTTGATTCGATGCTTAACCAGAAAGAGCATTACTCAGATTACGTTTTTGAGGATATTGCATTTGACTACCTGAAAAAACACCCGGAACTACAAAAGCAACTTGATGACGAAAAAGCAAAGAACTCACAACTGGCCCAAAGCGGTGCGGCACAACTGGAGTTTATTTACCGCAACTCTCCTTTTTACGAAAATACTTATATGCGTTACCCGGTAGGGCGACTGATAACTGATACCAAGCTTGATTTACAATAAATGGAACAATTTTTAACCATGGCACCGGTGGCGTCGGCCTTGTTCACGCTTAATATAGTTTTATCGTTAATGGCCTTTTACAACGAACGGATGTACAGCGAGTTTATGTTGCATCCGTATAGTATAGCTCGTGGCCAAAAATTATGGACCATAATTACCAGCGGTTTTATTCATCGGGACTGGATGCACCTGTTGTTTAACATGTGGTCTTTTTTCTTTTTTGCCTTCCAGCTCGAGGCTATTTTAGGACATTGGCAATTTGCTTTGTTATATATCGCCAGTTTAGTATTAAGTGATCTGCCAACCGTTGGTAAACATAAAGATGATTTTTGGTATCATAGCTTGGGGGCTTCTGGCGCTATTAGTGCGGTAGTATTTAGTTTCATCCTGTTTAACCCTCGTGCTGAAATGGGAGTATTTCCTTTGCCATTCAGAATTCCTGCAATTTTATTTGGAGTTCTGTATTTGGTATATTGCGTTTACGCCTCCAAACAATCGCGCGATTCTATTAATCACGATGCTCACTTTTTCGGCGCCATCAGCGGCATTATGATCACCATTTTGTTATATCATGATGTAATACCTTTGTTTTTAAGGCAATTGGGTTTATAAAAATATAAAGGCGCTAAACACATATATTAGCGCCTTTTTCAATATGTCTGAAATCTGGCAATAGACGATCAACAATGTCTGTACGCTATACTCTGGCAATTACAAAGGTAACTCCACCGCCTCAGCACCAATTTTATATCCATCAGGTGTCAACAAAAAGCTTTTGGGGTGCTCCGGATCTTTAATGATTTCTAACAGCAAAAAGCCCCACTTTTTCCAGAAGCTTTCCAGCACCTGGCCATAAGTTTTGTTGGTCCATTCATCAAACATTGGGCGGCTGCTGGTGCCTCGCAAAGGGGCAGCCTCTATAAAAATATCGTCGCCCACAGGCATAATATCATACTCCGGCAAACGGTTAAACAAAAAGGCCGAATAAAACACCCGCGCATTAAACTCTTCAAATTGTATGGAGTGCAGGGTGTCATTTTTGATCTGGTCATACATTTGCTGATGGTAACGGAAGTTGGCCCCATTATCCTGCAGGCAAATAATCAATCCGAAATCCTGTATCCGTATGGAGAACGTCAAGGTGTTAATTTCATCGCGGTAAGCAAATTCATTTTCGGCATTGTTTACCTTGAATAAAAACAAACTGAACGGCGTAAATTCATCAAAAACAATAGGCAGGTTAATGCTTTGAAGCATCATCAGCAAGTTGCCAAATTTATGGCTTAACGCCTGCGACAAATGAAAAGCATCGCCCTGTGCATGTTGCTGCCGGATGCCGGCCTGCATTTCGTTAAAAATAATACCGTATAGCAACTTGCCAGCCCACTGAAAGAGTTTTAAAGGCTCCAGGTATTTAACAGCATCGTACCCTTGGGTAAAGGCTGCCTCTACTTCAGTTTCCAGCGGAGTTAAATATTGGTCGTTAATAGTGGTTAAGCAGGGCAATTTTAAATCTTTATAGCCGGTATAGCTTTCGTCCAGCAGTTTAATGGCTTTATCTTCGAGGTTATAACGGCTCATGAGCCAAGCCGGAAAAACCTGTACTTTTTCTTCTTCGCTTTGTAAGGCCTCTCCGGTTAAAAAGCAGGTGCGATTACTGAAATTATTTTTGACGAACGGATTGTAAATAGTTGCCGGCATAGGTGGCAAATATACAAACCCCTGCATAAGCCAAACTGCACGTTGCATCATTGACAGGTAAATTCGTTAGTTTTAAATTTTATTATGAAACTCACTTTTGCCCCCTTCGAGCTGCAGTTGAAGCATCGTTTCACCATTGCCAAATTTTCGCGTACCTCAACCCCCATAATTTTACTTCAATTAGAGCACGATGGTTGTATTGGGTATGGTGAGGCCTCGATGGTACCCTATATGGGTGAGAGCGTACAAAGTGCAGCCTCATTTTTAAGCCGGGTAGATGTTGGCCAGTTTAAAATGCCTTTTGATTATGCGGATATCATTAATTGCTTTGATAGTATTGAGCCGGGTAACCCTGCTGTTAAAGCAGCTATTGATATTGCCCTGCACGATTTGGAAGGCAAACTGTTGAACAAACCCTGCTGGCAACTTTTGGGCAGCCAGCCCGACAGTATGCCGGTAACCAGTTACACCATTGGGATAGACACGCCGGAAGTGTTTCGCCGAAAAGTAGAAGAGGCTGCAGGTTATAAAGCCATCAAAGTTAAATTAGGAAGTGCGAATGATAAGCAACTGATTGAGATTGTACGTGCGGTAACGGATGTGCCATTATATGTGGATGCCAATCAGGGTTGGACAGACCGGGAAGCCAGCCTGGATTTGGTTTACTGGCTGCACGGGCAGGACGTAAAATTGATTGAACAACCAATGCTCAAGACCGACCCCGACAGTAATGCCTGGCTCACCGAACGCAGCCCCATTCCAATATTGGGCGATGAAGCGGTACAGCGTTTAAGTGATGTAGATAAGGCGCATGGCGTATACCATGGCATTAATATTAAGCTCATGAAATCGGCCGGAATGTTTGAGGCTAAACGCATGATTGACCGCGCCCGCGAGCTGAACATGAAAATATTGATTGGCTGCATGAGCGAAACCAGTTGCGCCACCTTGGCAGCCGCGGCTTTAGCCCCGCAATGCGACTGGGCCGATCTGGACGGGCCGCTGCTCACCAGCAACAACCCCTACGCCATGCCACCCTTCGAACATGGAAAATGGGTGCTTACAAACAGCCCAGGATTGGGGCTGAGTAATTTATAATTTTTGGAGGTGTATTTAATAAAAGTGTTCGATGCTTTACTGAGCACCTAAAATAACCGGCGTTTTGCCGTTACCCATAATAATCACTTTGGCATTTTGTGAGGTGGCTATCTCTTTTTGAGCCTGAATGCTTTCGTATTGGAGTTGTTTGTCGGTCAGGTTGGTGGCTATAATGCGTTGATAGTCGGCTATACCCTGTGCCTCTACCCGTTTGCGCTCAGCCTCCTGGCGCTCCTTCTGTAGTACAAACTGCATTTTTTGTGCCTCCTGTTCTGCATTAATCTTTGATTCGATACTTGCTTTTACTGAGGCAGGTAAACTGATATTGCGTACCAGTATCTGTTGAAGTTCAAGTCCGTTCTTGGCAAAGTTTTCTGATATGTAACGGTAAATGCGGCTCTGAAACTCATCACGCTTCACAGAGTAAAGATCAACAGCCTGATAGTTAACAGCATTATCACGGATTACCGTGCGTGCTACAGGACGTACAATTTTATCAATATAATCAGCGCCAATATTTTGGTAAATGAAAGGTGCTTTACTGGTCTTAACCCTAAAAAGCACCGAAAGATCAATAGTAACCTCCAACCCGTCCGAGCATAAAACCCTGATGGCATCGTCACCGGCCACATCGCCCTCGCTATGAATGGCGCTCATGGTGTAATTTTGAGTTTGTATGGTAAAAGGCGTAATGTCAACCAATGGATTTACTACGTGTAAGCCACTTTCTAATACTTGCCCCTGTACTTTGCCAAACAGCGTTTGTACGCCTACCTTACCAGGATCAATTGTTTTGAATGCCGAAAGCAAAACACCGAGCACCATCAATACGATACCGATAGTTACAGCTATGCCGCCAAAACGGTTGTAAGGTCCGGACGAACGTTTAAATGTGTTGCCTGCCAGTAAGGCTAACAACCCCAAAATGATGAGTATCATTGACTATTTTTTACAGGGCGCTCTGTTTCACGCACCTGTTTAAGCAGTCTTATTTTGAGGATTACGAACATTACTGCCACAAACAGAGCACCTATCAAAGATGCATATTGTTTATGAGAATA
>Ga0265780_10009766_pt1 | contig 11477 bp, 9 predicted proteins | sample P1T30metagenome_FD_192432 | JGI IMG/M metagenome (GOLD analysis project Ga0265780, IMG submission 192432) | Plant litter microbial communities from East Loma Ridge, Irvine, California - P1 T30 | ecosystem: Environmental > Terrestrial > Plant litter > Unclassified | place: USA: California... | reverse complement strand
CATCAGTATACTCTGTATTTTTTTTTACAACGCTGTTATCAAACGGATTAATGGTTTGTATAGCCATAATGATATTATTAAAATTTAATAAAAATTAAAAGCCATAACACCAATGGGCTATGGCTTTTACAATATATATTTGAAGTTTTTTAAGAATTCACAAAGTCGATAATGTCTTCGTTAAACCTGTTCTTGTGGGTATAAAACAGCCCGTGCGGCGCATCATCATACACATGGTACTTAGCATGCGGAACGCGTTTTACCGTTTCTTCAGATGATGCATCAATAGGCACCGTTTCATCGGCTTTACCGTGAATTACCAATAGCGGAATCTTAATGCTGTCAACATCGGCCCTGAAATCGGTTGTAGACCACGCCTGCATTGCTTTTATTGTAGAATACCCTGCCGAACTTAATGCCAGTACGGCATCGTGCTGCAGCAGCTCTTCGCTAACCGGCTTGCTGAAAAGGTGCACACCATAAAACATTTTGGCAAAAGATGCCAGGAATTTTGGCCTGTCGTCTTCAATTTGTTCCCTCATGCCATCAAAAATTTCCTGCGGCAGCCCTGTTGGGTTATCATCGGTTTTTAAAAGGAACGGCGTAACGGCGCTTACAAGCACAGCTTTGGTAACGCGGCCTGCGGTATTGTATTTAGAAAGGTAACGGGCAACCTCGCCCCCACCCATAGAAAAACCTACAAGGGTAACATCGGTAAGGTTAAGCTCTTCTAAAACAAGGCTTAGGTCCTGTGCAAAGGTATCGTAATCGTAACCATCCCACGGGCGAGACGAAAGGCCAAAGCCCCTCCTGTCGTAAGCTATTACGCGTATGTTATGTTTAGGGAACTCGTTTAACTGGTATTCCCACATTTGGTAATTTAAAGGCCAGCCGTGTATAAGTACAACGGGTTTACCCCTGCCGATGTCCTGGTAAAATATATTTACTTCTTCTGAACTACCGGAAAGGCTAACGGAATTGGTGGTGATAAAAGGCATACGTAAGTATTTTTTTTGAATTAATAATTATTATAAATTTACTAACCAAAAAAAAGAACATGCCTACGATTAAGAAATAATTGGCTGTTAATGAAAGGCTAAAGGAACGTTTAGGGTTGAGAGTTTAGGGTTGCGAGTTTAGGGTTGCAAGTTTTGTAATTTTGTGATTTATTATTTGTTATTTGTGATTTGGTACTTGTGATTTGAAATTCATAATTTGAAATTCATAATTCTAAACCACTCCCATTTTCTCCATAATAAACGTAGCACTTTTATTTTTACAGATGCCATCCCGAAGTTTATAATCAAAGTACAATTCGTTATCAATTATCTGCACTTCAAAACAGCGGTTTACCAGTTTATCAGGGTATTGCAAGGCAGTATCGCATACCTCAATATCGTGGGTGGCAATAGCGCCCACGACGTTTAAGCCTACCATCTTTTTTATGACTTTAATAGTGCCCATCTGCTTATCGTCGCTGTTGGTGCCGCGCAGTATTTCATCAAGCAGCACAAAGGCACGGCCATTACCCAAGGCATCCATTATTTGGCGCAAGCGCTTTATCTCGGCAAAGAAATACGATTCAGAATCGGATAACGAATCGGATAATCGCATCGATACCAATACCGGCAGCGGATGCACAACGGCTTCGGTAGCGCAAACCGGCGCACCGGCACCTGCAAGCACCATATTAATTCCCAAACTTCTTAAAAACGTACTTTTACCCGACATGTTAGAGCCGGTAAGTATGGTAAATCCAGGTTTAAAAACAATATCATTACCTACCCTTACCTGCTTTTTAATAAGTGGGTGCGCCAAATTTTTAAAAGCAATCTCGCCGTTAGTAGAAAGCGTTGGAAAAGTAAAATCAGGGTTGTTGTAATACAGGTTGCCCAGGCTGCCCAGCGCTTCGGCCTCGGCAATGGCATCCAGCCAAAGCGGCACATTTTGCGCGTGTTGTTTTTTCCATTTTACAAGCGACTTATACACATGAAAATGAAACAACAAGAACCCGTTTAATACCGCAGCCCCTAATATGTTGTTTACAATATCCATCTGGCCAAAAAGCTTTGCCAGCTTTTTTATGTGCAGGCTGGCTTTTTGTTCGTTGTAATAAAGGTTGGCTTTTAACGCCGTTAGTTTTTCACTTTCAAAATTCTCATTTTCAAGCTGCTCTATAACAAGGCTGTAACGGCGAATGATATCGTGAATCTCGGTAGTATCGCCCACCTCTTTTTTAATGATCTTTACATAGCCGAGTATAAAACTAAGGTTAAAGGCAATAAGGTAGCCACCTACGGTTGTAAACGTAGTGTCGCCGGTTGTAAAATACCCCATCAGGCACACTACAATAGCCATTGGCGATGCTACAGCGATAATTGCCGCTATAGCGGAAACATCCCCCGCTGCCCTTTGCAGCCAGTTGGTAAGCCTTTGGTACACAGCAACACTGTCTTTATTATTGCGGCCAAGTGCCATTACCTCCTGCCTCCACTCCGGTTTGGCAGCCAGTTCTTTAATGGCATGTTGGTTTTTAAGTATTTCATCCTGGGGTGTAATACCATTGAGCATAGCTGCGAGTTTTTGCTTGCCTTTATAGGTTTCGGTACGGTTAAGGTTATGAAAGAGCGACCGCTGCCCAAAAACATCAAGATCGTGCGAATACGGGTGCTGAAAGTTTACAAACTCAGCGCCATCATCAAACGGAAGTGCCGTTCCATTTAAGTACGCTATTTCATTCTCATTCACCTTTACCAATGCTTCGGCACGTTCTTTTTGCTGCGATACCTGTGTGTGCTTTTTCATAAGCACAGAAAATACAACAGCACAAATTACCATACCTACAACAAATTGGCTGCCATCAGTAGCGGCAATGCTGTAATACCCTAAAATAAGAAAGATAACAGCCATAGCCAGCCTTGCCATGCTTAACGTATTGTATTTAGATCGCTGCATGGCAAGTTCCTGTAAGAAAATAGTTTTGCGGGTAGTGTAAAATTCCATAGTTTTTGCTAAACGGCAAATATAGATAATAAAAAATCCCGCCGGGGCGGGATGGTGTTCTAATCTTCATGAAAAACCAGCAAAGGCACTTTACTGTGGTACGCCATTTTTTTAGTAAGGCTACGGTGAAAAAGGCTCTCAAAAAAGCCTCTCTTATGCGTGCGCATCACTAAAAGGTCGGCGTGTTGGTTTTCAATAAAATCGAGTATGGTTTGCTCTATATGGTCGCCGTCAATATTAAAAAAGTCAATATCCTCGTCGCGGTAATATATCTTCCACTCGTTAATACGCTCATCAATATCTTCCGGGTCATCGTCATTTTTTATATACAGGCAAGAGAGCCTTGCTTTAAATTTAGTAGCAATATTTAACGCATTGCGCAGGGCATCATTATCTTTATCCCTGTACTGCGTGGTAAAGGCTATATTTTTTATGGGGCTGTAGTTAGCCTCAGCAGGTATGCCCAATACAGGTACTTTTGCATTGGTAATAACCGATGCCGTAGTAGATCCTAAAAATGTTTCTTTAAGGCCGCTGGCACCTTTAGTACCCATTACCACAAAATCTACCCCTTCCTCTTCGCAAACCTTGTTAATGTTGTACACCAGGTCGCCATACAACAGCACATTACGTACCTTAATATGTGCCATACTATGCTCTTCGGCAATCTTATGCAGCTCCGGCAGTTCATCCCTAAAGCTTTCAAACTGGTGCATCTCTACAATGTCAAAAATCTCAAGCGTGCTTTCCGGCAGCGGTTGCGACTCAACAATCGGCAGGTCGTACACGTGCAGGATAAGCAATTCAGAATCAAACTGATTGGCAAAGTTTAGCGCATATATAAAAGCATTGCGTGCTGTTTCAGAAAAGTCAGTCGGAAAAAGTATCTTTTTCATGGCATGTAAACATTGGTTGTTGTGTTAAAGATACTTAAAATCATGTATTTTTCTTACGTTTTATATAATGCTTAACACAAACTTTATTTAAGATTTCAGAATTAAGATTTCAGATTTTGCCAATCGCAAACCCTAAACCCGCAACCAATAAACTTATGTAGTATCTTTGCAGCAACGAAAGGATCTATACAAAATGATTTCACAAGATACCATAGTAGCGCTTGCCACGGCTTCGGGGTCGGGTGCTATTGCCATATTACGAATTTCCGGTGCCGATGCCATTACCATTGCTGCAAGCGTGTTCCAGTCGGTTTCCGGTAAAGATATCACGCGCCAAAAATCGCATACCCTACACCTCGGCCATATACAGGACGGTACCAAAATATATGACCAGGTGCTGCTTTCCCTCTTTAAAGGGCCTAATTCTTACACCGGCGAAAACACGGTAGAGATTTCCTGCCACGGCTCGGTTTACATACAGCAGCAAATCATCCAGCTCCTGCTCAGAAAAGGCTGCCGAATGGCCAATGCCGGGGAGTTTACCCTGCGTGCTTTCCTTAACGGAAAGTTAGATTTAAGCCAGGCTGAAGCTGTTGCCGACCTTATTGCCAGTGATAACGAAGCCAGCCACCAGATTGCTATGCAGCAAATGCGCGGCGGCTTTAGTAACGAGATTGCCCGCCTGCGCGAGGAATTGCTAAACTTTGCATCGCTTATTGAGCTGGAACTTGATTTTGCCGAAGAAGATGTTGAGTTTGCCGACCGAACCCAGTTTTTTGAACTGCTTTCGCGTATTGAGTTTGTGCTTAAGCGCCTTATAGACTCTTTTGCAGTTGGCAACGTGATTAAGAACGGTATACCCGTGGCTATTGTGGGCGAACCCAATGTGGGTAAATCTACACTGCTAAATGCCCTTTTAAATGAAGAACGCGCCATTGTAAGCGACATTGCAGGCACTACCCGCGATACTATTGAAGATGAACTTGTTATAAGTGGAATAGGCTTCAGGTTTATAGATACGGCCGGCATTCGCGAAACCGAAGATGTTGTTGAGAGCATTGGCATTCGCAAAACGTTTGAAAAAATAGAACAGGCACAGGTGGTGGTCTATTTGTTTGATGCATCGCAATTTGCGGTAGAAGGATCGGGCATAAGGGTTGAGATTGAGAAAATAAAAAACCAGTTCCCGCTTAAACCGCTGTTGATTATTGGCAACAAAGCCGATAAGCTTACTGATGCCCAAAAAGCCCAGGCGGTTAATGATATTCCGCAACTATTGTTAGTATCGGCAAAAGAAAATATTGGTGTAGAAGAACTTAAAGAAAAGCTACTCTCTTTTGTAAACACCGGTGCGCTACGAAATAACGAAACCATTGTTACCAACACCCGCCATTACGACTCGCTTATTAAAGCGCTGGAAGAGATACAAAAGGTACAATTTGGTATGCGTTCCGGCATTTCTGCCGATTTATTAGCTATCGATATTCGCCAGGCTTTGTACCACTTTGGAGAAATCACGGGCAGCGTAAGCAACGACGAATTACTGGGTAATATCTTTGCTAATTTTTGCATCGGGAAGTAATTCAGGTAAACAAAAAATGATATGGTACTTGACTACAGGAAACATGATCTTTATGGAAAGACACTGATACAAAAGATTGCGTTAACGCCTCCATTCAGGTTTGATTTTCCCGTGAGTGAACAGGCTTGTTTTTTATACGTGATGGAAGGGGAATTTAATTACCAGATAGATGATAGGGAGATCAATATTCCCAAAGACTATTCATTATTCCTTAATTGCATTACTTCAGGAAAGCAAATAAATAATGCAAACCCTAAAAGTAACTGTGAAATAGTTATTGTTACTTTTTATCCTGAAATACTTAAAAAGATATACGATAGGGAATTACCATTGGTGCTACACGAACCAAAAAACAAAATATCGAATAAGTCAAGCGAAAAAATTAATAATGATTTCCTGATTCAAAAGTACATTGAAGGGCTGTTATTTTACTTTGAAAACCCGTCACTTATCAATGAAGACATTCTTATTCTTAAAGTAAAAGAAATTATACTTCTGTTATCCCAAACACAAAATGCAGAGGCAGTGCAACTTATATTATCGCAACTGTTCTCCCCTGCCACATATACCTTCAAACAGATTATTGAAGCACATTTATTCTCTCAGCTAACGATTGAAGAGCTTGCCGCGCAAAACAACTTAAGTGTGTCTTCCTTTAAACGAGAATTCGCAAAATTGTATAACGATACCCCGGCAAATTATATTAAAAACAGAAAGCTTGAAAAGGCGGCTGAACTTTTGGTGGTTTCTGACAGGCGTATTACCGAAATTGCTTTTGACTGTGGATTTAACGACCTGGCCAATTTTACTAAAAGCTTTAGCGATAAGTATAGTATCACCCCAACAAACTATCGGTTGCAACAAAATAGTTGATACAGTATTGTAAATCCAAAGTTAAATGAGTTAAATAAACGCTCTAAAAATATCCGGCATCCTGAAAAGGATGCTTTTTTTATGGACTGAATTGCCAAATAATTGAACCTAATTACAAAGTGGTTTTGTTACTACTGCCTGACATTTGTACAGTTATTATTTCAATAAAATTAACTCAATAAAATTAAAAATGGGACTATCATATTTAGGGATCTTTCATACCATTATTGGTGTTGCTGCAATCGTGGCAGCCGTGGCATCGTTTATCAAATACGGCAAGATCAATTTAGGCGCACTATCAGGAAAAATTTATTTTTACACTACAATAGTAACTTCGGTAACTGCTTTGGGCATTTCAAAACATGGAGGGTTTAATCCGGGGCATGCTTTCTCAATATTTATTTTATTTTTGGTAGTGGAGGCTTACTTTTTACACTCAAGGAAAAAAGACAGCAACAGGGCCCGTTATTTTGAAAACTTTTGTATGTCCCTTAGCTTTTTCCTATCACTTGTGCCCACCGTTAACGAAACCTTTACAAGGGTTCCTATTGGACATCCGTTAGCAAAAGATATTAAAGATCCGGTAATAGGCACAACGCTCCTAATTTTGCTGATATTTTTTATTGCCGGTTCAGTATATCAATTTGTAAAACAAAGGCGTGTTAACAGCGCAATTAGCCTGTAACCAACCCTCCTGAACTTTTTAGAGAATTACCAAGGATTAAACAGCATAAAAGCTATTGATACTTTGCTAGTATAACAAAACGCCCGATATGCCGGGCGTTTGCTTTTTCATTATATGTATTTAGCTTACTCCAAAAGATTCTTTATGCCAAAGGCGGTTAAAACTTTTGCGTATTCAGTTGCTACGGCGTTGTTAGCCGCCTCAACAATTTGTCCTGTAGCAGGATCAACAACGGTTCTTAGTGGCCTTTGCCCTTTAGGTAAATTTATCAGGTTTACTACCGCATCTGCAACAAGCTGCGGGTCTGGTTTTACTGTTTCAAATATTTGGCCTATAGCCGCAAACATTTTATTTGGAACATCTTCTATAGCTTTGTAGCCGTCTATAACCGATGTGTCAGAACCTGCCTGTACTTTCTGCGACATTTCCGTAGGAAAGGCACCCGGCTGAACAATGGCTACATCTACCCCCAGCGGCCGCACTTCATAATGCAACCCTTCGCTTAAACCTTCCAGGGCAAACTTTGAAGCGCCATACACTACCGAGAACGGAGCGGAGAATCTGCCCCAACCGCTCGATACATTGATAATTAAACCATCGGATTGGTTACGCATAAACGGCAACACCAGTTTCATCAGTCGCCAGGGGGCAAAAACATTAATATCAAACATGCGCTGCACATCATCGGTAGTAGAACTTTCTGCAACTCCAAATATCGCTGCACCGGCGTTATTTACTAACACATCTATTGTTCCTTCTTTCTCAATGATCGTGTCAATAGCATTTTTTACGCTCGTTTCATCAGTTAACGATACTTCTAAAACGGTTATGTTCTCTACAGGGGCCAGGGCTTTTGCTTTGTCGGCATTTTTTCTTTCAATATCTCTCATAGTAGCATAAACTTTATGCCCCAAAGCCGCAACACTATTCGCTGTCAGCCATCCAAACCCACTATTTGTTCCTGTAATTAATACAACTTTTTTACTCATATCATTGTTCTTTAAATAATGATACAAAGGTTAGCATCTAAAAAAAGAAAATAGTTACCAAATGGTAAAAAGTAAATTACCGGATGTTTTTCCTGATCCTGCTTAAAGATTGCTGTGTGATGCCCAGGTACGAAGCAATGTGCGATAGTGGAATGCGATTAACAAGGCCCGGAAAATGCTCAATAAATGATAAATAACGTGTGGTAGCATCTTCTGAAACCAGCGGGCTCCTTCTTTCTATTGTTTTGAGCAGGCAATTTTTTAAAATCAGTCCGGTAATTGCATCCCAGCCAACAATGGTATTCCCAATTTCATCCCAATCTTTCTTAGAAAAAATAAGCAATTTGCAGTCGGTTACTGCCTGAATGTATTCAGATGCCACTACCTGTGCCTCAAACTTTTGCTGGTCTGAAACAAAATTATTTTCATCAACAAAATGATGGGTAACCTCCTGGCCTTTGTTGTTGTAATAGCAAAAACGAACAACACCTTCAAGAAGAAATCCTACATGGCGGGGTATCTTTCCGGCTTCCGAAAAATATTCATCCTTACGGAGTTCAAGAGTTTTTGCTTTGCTCATAATAAGGTCCGTCTGATGGGTATTGAGGTTCCCAAACTGCAATATGTAATCAATAAACGCTTTCATACATGAAAGATAGGATTTATTAAAAGCATTTAATTTACCATTTGGTAAATAATTACGTGCTATTATTTGGCCTGAATTGCCAAGGTAAATCCGATATGCGAAAAACCTTTCCTTTATCTTCTTAGCTATAGCTACTTAATACGATGGTGGGGAAATCTTGCACCCTCCCCAACACATTTCCATTTTACCACTTCTGCACGCAGTATAATGTTGCCTCCTAACTTCGGTTATACATACTGTGAATTTTAATACACTGTATGGCGTTATATTTACTTAACCATTTCCAGTGCTGCAACAGTTTGCAGTGCGCCATTGGCAATTATATTTTGTAATTGTGTTTTTACGAACTCTGCAAAGCCCTGTAAATGCGATAGATCAGTACCCCAAAGCGATTCGTTTTTAAGTACTTGTTCTGCCACAGCATTGGCACCATTATTTTGCCATAACTCATAAAAATAAGCTGCTGCATCATCTTTTATTTCATATTGTTCGCCATCCCTGTCGCCAAAGTATTTATCGCCGTCTTTTTTAACCGCTTTCATATACAGCAGGTATGCCGCAAAACCGGTAGCCATGTACTGAGGCACCGAATTATTAAGTTCATAATGACAGAGCAGCAACGGCACGTTACGCATATTCATTTTAGAAGTGTACTGTGCTGTAATGCTCTGCCATTGGTGGTTAATGAATGGATTGCAAAAACGCTCGAACGTATTTGTAACAAAGTCGGCCTTTATATTTTCATCTATCTGATACGGAATAGCATCGCTTATTTGCTTCATGAGCTTGCGGGTAAATGTGCTGTAGTGCTCATCGCCCACAGCTTCCCGTGTCAGGTTAAAACCGCTTAAAAATGCCGTGCCGCAGTTAAATGTGTGGGTACCGTTTAGTATGCGTAATTTAAGTTCTTTGTATAATGTAATATCCGGCTCAATTTTTACGGCATCATCAATTTTGTAGAATGACAGCACCTCTTTCACTTTCTCATCGCCTTCTATTGCCCATAAGCGAAATGGCTCACTCATGGTAAGCAGGGCATCAGTATAGCCTAATGCAATTTCTAATTCTTCTAAATCTTTACCTGATGGCTTACCTGGAACTATCCTGTCTACAAGCGAATTACAAAAAGTGTTGCTGTTTGTAAGCCAATTGATAAACGCACCATCCAATTTATTAAAGCCTGCAAGTTCTAAAACTATGCTTTTAAGTTTATCACCATTGTCGGTAATAAGCTCTGTAGGCACTATTACCATACCGCTATCGGCAGCGCCATTAAATGCTTTGTAACGTTCATAAAGAAATGCAAGTAGTTTGCCCGGAAATGATGATGGTACACCCGCTAAAACATTTTCTTCAACCAGTTGGATGCCAACCTCAGTAGTGTTAGACAGAATGATATTCATTTCGGCATTATGTGCACATTCTAAAATTGCGGCCCAGTCTGACTTTGCAGCCAGCACACGGCTTATTGATGCATTAATGATATCCTCTTTAATTTCCTGCCCATCGGCAAGGCCTCTCACACAAATAGTGTACAGGCCATCCTGCTGGCCAAACTCATCATTACTGCCATCGGTAGATTTTACAATTACAACCCTGCCATTAAAGATACCCTGCTTATTGGCCTTATCAATAAAATAATCGGGCAGGCCGCGAAGCAGCACACCGGTGCCAAATTGCAAAACCTTTTCAGGTAAAGCCAATAATTTTTCGTTGGGAATTTCAAGTCCCGGTTTCTCTTTTATATTTTTTAAGGTATGTTTAGATAACTGCATTTTTATTTTGTTTGTTAAATAGTCATTTTGTAAAATCTTCTGCCGGTGCACGATTATGATAATTAGATATACAATTTAATTCTATAGATCAACCAGTCGGAATACTTTCTTCACTACAAGTCGGTTATTGGAGCATATTTTGGTACCAGCGATTTCATAACAGCCCAAGCGATTATGTACGCCACGGCGCAAAAGGCGAACATTATGGTATAGCCGGTTTCTATATGGCCTAAGGCTTTGTAATGATCAAACAGAGCGCCACCGGTCTTGGTAACTATTACCCCGCCTATACCTCCTGCCATACCGCCTATGCCTATAACGCTACCTATGGCTTTTTTAGGGAACATATCGCTAACTGTAGTAAATATATTGGCACTCCAAGCCTGGTGGGCACTCGCACCAACGCCTATCAGTACGACAGGTATCCAAAAACTAAAATCGCCAAGCGGTTGTGCAAGCAAAACAATTAACGGGAAGAGCGCAATAGTTAGCATGGCCCGCATACGCCCATCATACGGTGAATAGCCTTTGTTAATGTAGTGGATGGGGAACCAGCCTCCGCAGATGCTTCCAAACATGGTCATGGTGTACAATACCGCCAGTGGCAGCTGTATCTCGCCTGACTCCATTCCGTACTGTGCATTAAGATATTTTGGCAGCCAGAATAAAAAGAACCACCACACGCCATCGGTCATAAATTTACCAAATACAAATGCCCATGTTTGCTTGTAGCCAAGTAGTTTAAACCATGATATCTTTACGGTTGCTTCTTCATGTTTTGGCATTGCCGGATCTACAATATCCTCTTTATCGCTGTTAATATAATCCAGCTCCGGTGCCGAGAGCCATTTTTGACTTTGCGGTTTGTCATAAAACATAAACCAGAATATCAGCCACACAAAACCGGCAGCGCCCACCAAAATAAACGCCATGCCCCAGCCCCATTTGGCGGCAATAAGCGGCACGGTAATAGGTGCTAATATAGCGCCAACATTTGCGCCCGAGTTAAAAATACCCGTAGCAAAAGC
>Ga0265780_10009765_pt1 | contig 11478 bp, 12 predicted proteins | sample P1T30metagenome_FD_192432 | JGI IMG/M metagenome (GOLD analysis project Ga0265780, IMG submission 192432) | Plant litter microbial communities from East Loma Ridge, Irvine, California - P1 T30 | ecosystem: Environmental > Terrestrial > Plant litter > Unclassified | place: USA: California... | reverse complement strand
AACAATGGACAGGAGACCGACATGGACGCGAATCAACGTAGTGAAGGCAACAACCAGACGAATAACGGCGCCAACGAAAAGTGGAATGCCGACGCCAAGGGCGCTACCCGCGACGGCGCCAGCGAGCAGCGCGCGCCATCGGGGACCGGCATGGCCAGGGCCGATTTGCCAAGTTCGTCGGCCGGCCAGATCGCCAGCACCGGCGGGCAGCAAGGCACTACCGACAGCCATCAGCGCCAGATGGAAATGCACTCGGGCGCCTTCGGCAAGCTCGAGCAGCCCGTCGGCGAGCGCCAGCAGGATGCGGGTGCGTCGATGGGCGAAGATGTGGCCAATCGCCAGGGCAAGACCCGCACGGACGACAATACGGCGTCGCCAAACCTGGCCCAGCCATCCCAGCCTGGCGTCGCCCCAGCGCATGACCCGCGCGATGTGCCCGGCACCGACGAGCGGGAAGCGCGCGGCACCGAAGCCGGTGTGCCGGGCGTGCAATATGGCGACATCTATGGCAATCGCCAGAGCGCCGACGACAACCGCGCCGACACCCAGGACGCCAGTTCGAGCAAGATCCAGGAAAGCACCGATCGCGAAGGCTCGCAAACGGGCGAGGCGCGGCGCGATCCTGCGGTGGACAATATCCACCAGTCCAACGATGCTGCGGGCGGCCTGCCGCGCAGCCCGGGCGGCACTGGCCCGCGCACCGAGGGTGAGGATTACCAGACCGGCAGCAGCATGAAAGACGAACCGAATCCCGTACACGAATCGAACGATGCAGCGGGCGGCTACCCGCGCAGCCCGGGCGGCGCCAACAAGCTGGCGGGCGACCGCAAGAGGGACGACGATACCGGCTTTTCGCGGGGGTAAATTTCTGATCACGTAGTCCCACCCCGACGGCGCGCGGCTTGATCCAGCGCCAAGCCGCACGCCGTCGCCGGAACCCATCCATTAGTAAGGCAGTCGAACCGCTCGCCATCGCCACCATCGTGCGCTGGCGCCAGCCAGCGGAGACACGCCATGCCTGCCACGCACCATGCTTCAAGCACTGCCCTGCCCAGCGGCGACACGGCGCGCACGCTGGCGCGACAGTGGCTTGGGATCGACCCCGCGCGCTTCGTCGTGCTGCACGTTGGCGGCATGGCCGCGCGCGCCGGCATCGACACCGCCATCCTCGGTGTCGCCAGGCTGCGCCAGCGCCACGGCGTGGACGCGATGCTGGTCGTGGCGCTCAGGCGCACCGGCGCCACCAGAGATGTTCATATACCCATTGCCAACGAGCTCGCGCGCCTGCGTCAGCTGACCCACGCCCTTGGTGTGGCGCCGCACGTGCGCTTCGCCTGCGCACCGTCGCCTTCTGCGCTGCCCGACTACCACGCCGCAGCCAATGTGCTGGCCACGCTCCCGTGGTGTCCATCATCAGGCGTGGCGGCGCGCGCGGCAATGGCATGCGCCCGGCCGGTGATTGGCGTCTTGCTCGCAGGCGGGCCAGGCCTGGTGCTCGACGGCGTCACCGGCTACCTGATCCCGGCGCACGACGCCGAAGCACTGGCCGCCCGGCTGGCGCGGCTGCAGCGCCTTCCCCGGCTGGCGCAGGCGATGGGCAACGCCGGCCACGCACATCTTGCCGACCTTGACCGTCTGGCGCAGAAGGCTTCCCGATGAACGCCGCAGCGCGCCGAAAGCCGGCGGCATGAAAGCCATCTTCCTCGACAACGACGGCACGCTGGTCGACGGCATGCCATTCGACGTCGAGCCGCGCCGCATCCGCCTGGTCAGCGGCGCCGGCCCCGCGCTGCGCCTGCTCACGGGCCTCGACTACCGGCTGTTCGTCGTCGCGAACCAGTCCGGCATTGCGCATGGCTGCTTTGGCGAAGAAGCGATGACGCCGGTGGCGGATCGCCTGACCGACCTGTTGTTTCGCGAGCAGCTCACCCTCGACGGCTTTTACTATTGCCCGCATCATCCGCTGGGCACGGTAATCGATTATGCGTTTGCCTGCGCCTGCCGCAAGCCCTCGCCCGGCATGCTGCTGCGCGCGGCGCACGAGCATGACATCGACCTGCGCGCGTCGTGGATGATCGGCGATATCCTGCACGACGTCGAAGCCGGCAATCGGGCCGGCTGCCGCACGCTGCTGATCGACAACGGTACCGAAACCGAGTGGCGCCTCGGTCCGCGCCGGCTCCCCACGCGCATCGCGCCCGACCTGTACCACGCGGCCATGCTGATCGCGCAACAGGGCGACATGCCCTGACAACCAGGCAACGTCAGCCCGCCAGCCCTAGGGCGCCAGCGGCGTCCGCACGGCGATCCGGGCCTGCTGGCGCAGCTCGCCGCGCGCCTGCCGGACGATATCGCGGGCGGCGTGCAGGCCAAGCACGGCCATGATGGTGGCCACCACGATATCGGGCCACCCGGCCCCGGTGCCGAACACGCCAAGCGCTGCGAGCATCACCGCCAGATTGCCGATCATGTCGTTGCGTGTGCACAGCCACACCGAGCGCATGTTCGCGTCGCCATGGCGAAACGCGTACAGCATGGCCGCCACCGCGCCGTTGGCGGCCAGCGCCAGCATGCTGACCACCCCCATGGTCTGGGCATGCGGCGCCTGGCCGCCGGTGCCCAGCCACAGCGCCCGCCCCAGCACCAGCAGGCCGAACGCGCCCATCACCAGGCCCTTGGCGTAGGCAGCGCGCGAGCGCCACACCAACGCCAGACCCAGCACGAACAGCGACACGCCGTAATTGGCGGCGTCGCCCAGGAAGTCGACCGAGTCGGCCAGCAGGGACACCGACCCGGCCGCCACGCTGCTGGCCAGCTCGACGCCGAACATGCAGAAATTGATGCACAGCGCTACCCACAGCACGGCGCGGTAACGCCCGTCGGGCGGGGGTGCGGCGGGACTGCAAGAGCCGGAACAACATGACGACATGGGCACCTCCAATGACAATCCATGCATTAGAATGTCTGTAGTAACTACAAGGTCAAGGGAGAGTTCGATGCGAATCGGTGAATTGGCGACACTGACCGGCTGTCAGTCCGAAACGGTGCGCTTCTATGAGCAGAAGGGCTTGCTGCCGCCACCGGTGCGCTCGCAGGCGAACTACCGGGTCTACGATGCGAGCCACGTGCAGCGGCTGCACTTCATCCGCCGCTGCCGGGCGCTGGGCATGTCGCTGGCCGAAATCGCCACGCTGCTCGGCTACCAGGATCAGCCCGAGCGCTCCTGCAGCGGCGTCAATGCGCTGGTCGACCACCAGCTGTCCGAGATCGATCGCCAGATCGCCGAATTGCAGCAGCTGCGCACTGCCCTGTCGGCCGTGCGCGCCCGCTGCGATTCGGTGCAGACGGCCGGCCAGTGCGCCATCCTGCACGAGCTGACCGAGCACGCATAGCGAGCAGGCGCCGTCGGTCCGCCTACATGCGCGGATCGTCGATCGCGACCTGGTCCGGCGGCACCATCCGGTCGCTACCGCGCACCTGCTCACCCATCAGCACGCGGTGGATGACGGCGCCGTGCACACCGTGCTGCTTGAGAAATTCGACGGCGCTGCGGGTGCCCAGGCTGGCCTGGATCCCGATGCCCTGGCGCACCAGGTGCGTTGCATCGCCGTACGGGTTCGCTGGCAGCACGCGTGCGGCATCCTGCGGAAGATCGGTATTGGCCGCATAGCGGCGGTCGGTCTGAGAGACGTGCATCTGATTCCTTTTTGGCGGGCGGCGGGCAAAAAAAATCCGCCGGCATCGAAGCTGGCGGAAAAACGCAGAATCCGGTTGGGATGACGCGAGAGAGAGACACAGGGCCAATCCTAACGTCCTTCCGTTTCACCTTGATGACATCGCAACACCGGCACGCCACGCGCACCGGCCGACGGCCCGGCCCGGTTGCGCCGCGCACGATTGCTATTCTCATTGCCAGTCATGCAATCAACCCGTATCGTGTCCGGTCGAACATTCCAACACTGATTCCATTGAACTCACGTTTCAGCTTCCTGGCCGGCGGCGGCGAAATGGGCGCCCTGATGCGCGCCCACGACTGGCAAGCCACTCCACTGGGCGCGCCCGATACCTGGCCCACGACGCTCAAGACCATGGTCAGGGTCGTGTTGTCGAGCAATCACCCGATGTTCATCTGGTGGGGCGACGACCTGATCCAGTTCTACAACGACAGCTATCGCCAGACACTCGGTCCCGAGCGCCACCCGTCCGCGCTGGGTCAGGCAGGCCGCGCGTGCTGGGAAGAGGCATGGGACCTGATCGGGCCCGATATCGACGCCGTCATGGCCAGCGGCGCCAGCGCCTGGTACGAGGATCGCCTGGTGCCCCTGACACGCAATGGCCGGCGCGAAGACGTGTGGTGGACTTACGGCTACAGCCCGATCGAAGACGATGCCGGCATCCATGGCGTACTCGTCATCTGCAACGATGTCACCCAGGGCCATCTGCTGCGCGAGCGCCTAGAGCAAACCAACCACGCGCTGATCGACACCATGGATGAAGGGTTCGGCCTGCTCGAAATGATCGACGACGCCGATGGCAACGCGGTCGACTACCTGTTCGTCGAAGCCAATCGGGCCTTTGCGCGCCATACGGGCCTGGTCGACAGTGTCGGCAAGACCGCGCGCGCGATGGTGCCGGACCTGGAGCAGAGCTGGGTCGACGTGTATGACGAGATCGCCCGCAGCGGCGTGGCGCGGCGCTTCGAACAGGGGTCCGAAGCGATGGGCCGCTGGTTCACCGTGTACGCAAGCCGCATCGTGCACCCGACCAGGCGCCGCGTGGCGCTGCTGTTTACCGACATCACGAACCAGAAAAACGCCGAGCGCGCCCTGCAGGCAAGCGAAGCCGCCGCGCGCGCCGCCGCCGCCCAGGCCGAGGCCGACCGCCGGCGTCTCGATGCGCTGCTCAGTTCGGCGCCAGTGGGCATTATCTATGTCGACGAGCACGGCGCGATGTCATCGGCCAACCGCATGAACCGCGTGCTGTGGGGCGAGCACCCGATGTGCACCAGCCAGGAACAGTACGCCGAGTGGCGTGGCTGGTGGGCCGACGGCGGGCCGCGCCAGGGTCAGCGAATTGAACCGAACGAATGGGCGCTGGCGCGCGCGCTGCGGGGCGAGCAGGTCGACGCCGACTTCGTCGAGATCGAACCGTTTGGCAAGCCGCATGAACGCCGCACACTGCTCACCCGCGCCACGGCGATCCGGGACGAGGCCGGCAACATCACTGGCGCCGTGGCGGCGTCGATGGACCTGACAGCGCAGGTGCAGACCCAGCGTGCGCTGCGCGAAAGCGAAGGCAAGTTCCGCACCATTACCGAAGCGATGCCGCAGATGGTGTGGTCGTGCCTGGCGGACGGGACGAACGATTACACGAACCGGCGCTGGCATGAATTCACCGGCATTTCCGATCTGGAACTGAACGGCACAAAGTGGACACGCGTGATCCACCATGACGACCTGCCCGCCCTGCTCGCCGCCTGGGACGCCAGCCTCCAGCACGGCACGCTGTTCGAGGTGGCCCACCGCCTGCGCCACCACGAGGGCGACTACCGCTGGGTGCTCAATCGCGCCCTGCCGGTGCGCGACGAGGCCGGCGCCGTGATCCGCTGGATGGGCACGGTCACCGACATGCACGATCAGAAGCTGGCCGCCGAAGAACTCAAGGCGGCCAACACGCGCAAGGACGAATTTTTGGCGATGCTGGCGCACGAATTGCGCAATCCGCTGGCGCCGATCAGCACCGCCGCCCAGATGCTCAAGTTATCGGGGGTCGATCCGAAGCGCACCGCGCATGCCGCCGACGTCATCGGCCGCCAGGTGCGGCACATGGTCGAGCTGGTGGACGATCTGCTCGACGTTTCGCGCGTCACCCGCGGCCTGGTCGAACTCGAATGCATGCCGGTCGATCTCAAGACGATGATCCAGAACGCCATCGAACAGGCGCGCCCGCTGATCGAAAAGAAGGGCCATACGCTCTCGACCCGCCTGGGCGCCGCCAACGTCACTGTCATGGGCGACCGCAAGCGGCTGGTGCAGGTGATGGCCAATCTGCTGGGCAACGCGGCCAAGTACACGCCAGACGGCGGCGAGATCACGGTATATGCCGAGGTCGCCCCGGGCGGCGTGAAACTGAGCGTCAGGGACAATGGCATCGGCATCGACGCCAGTCTGCTGCCTGACATCTTCGAGCTGTTCACCCAGGCCAAGCGCACGCCGGACCGGGCGCAGGGCGGGCTTGGCCTGGGTCTGGCGCTGGTGCGCAGCATGGTCAATCTGCATGGCGGCCAGGTCGAGGCCCAAAGCAACGGTCCCGGGCGCGGCAGCTGCTTTGCCGTGACGCTGCCGGTGGGCGCGCGCCCTGCAGACGCGCCGTCCGCGGTGCACGACGATAGCGGCCTGGTGGCCAGCACGGCGCTGCGCATCATGCTGGTCGACGACAACCGGGATGCCGCCGAGTCGCTGGGCATGATGCTGTCCGCCGTGGGCCACGCAGTGCGGGTCGAGGATTCGCCGCTGGCCGCCTTGCGCCGGGTGGAAAGCGAACGCTTCGACGTCTGCGTGCTCGACATCGGTCTGCCCGACATGGACGGCTACGAGCTGGTCCGGCGCCTGCGCGCGGCGCCGCTGGTGGCCGATGCCGTCATGGTGGCCCTGAGCGGCTACGGGCAGCCGCAGGACATGGCGGCGTCGCGCGCGGCCGGTTTCACGCGGCACCTGGTCAAGCCGGTGGATATTCCATTCCTGCTGTCGATGCTCGATGAACTGGCGCCAGCCGGCGCGGTCGATGCGGGCCGCGCATCGATCTAAGGTGGACGCACGCCGCACCGCAGCACAATCGTACGGCGTGCTTTGCCGCAGGGCGTAACATGGACTTTTGTAAGCACATCCGTGACTCCCGGAAGGACTTCGCCAGTGAGCTATGCCAGTGACCAGAACGCGGCTGCGCCCCGGTTGTCCGATAAGGCGCAGCAGATGCTCGGCCTGCGCGACGCCGTCTTCGCCCTATTGGAAGAGCGCGTGCGAGAACGCGTGGTCCAGGCCCGCACGGTGCAGCACCCGATCCTGATCGATACCCTGCCGGCGTTCTACGACAACATTGCCCAGAGCATCAGCCCGGATTACCCCCGCACCTCCGCTGTCGATGGCACAACGATCGCCACCGAACATGGCGGTGAACGCGCGCGCATCACCTCCTACGACCACGGCGCCCTGATCCAGGAATACCAGATCTTTCGCCAGGCCATCTTCGACGTGCTGCACAGCGAGCACGTCGTGCTCGACCACCGCGAAAGCCACGCCATCCACGCGTCGATCGATTCCGGCATCCAGGAAGCGGTTGAAGCTTTTTCAATGGTGCACAGCGGCTTTCGCGAGCGTTTCGCCGCCGCGCTCACGCACGATATGCGCGGGCCGCTCAGCGCCACGACGAGCGCCCTCGAATTCATCTTGCTCAGCCACGACCCGGCCCAGATCAAGGCAGTTGCCGCCAAGGCGCTGGCAAACACCCGGCGCATGAGCGGCATGGTGGATGAACTGCTCGACACGACGGCCTTCCACAGCGGGGAGAACATTGCGCTGAACATGGCGCGCGTGACAATCTGCGACCTGATTAACGACGTCCTGGCCGATGCCCGGCTTGCGCACGGCCCGCGCTTTGTATTCGACGAAACGCCGGTGACAGGCTGGTGGGACCACGCCGCGATCCGGCGCGCGATCGAGAATCTGGTCTCGAATGCCATCAAATACAGCCCGCAGGATACGCCCGTCACGGTCAAGGTCGTTGAGGTGCACGGGCGCATGCTCGTGTCGGTGCATAACGAAGGTGAGCCGATTCCGCCACACGAGCAGGAGTGCATCTTCCAGATGTACCGCCGGGCCGAAATGGCCCAGCGCGGTGACCCGCAAGGCTGGGGCATCGGTCTGCCCTATGTGCGCGCCGTGGCCGAAAGTCATGGCGGCAGCATCGGACTCGACAGCAGCATCGACCGTGGGACCACGTTCCTGATCAATATCCCGGTGGATGGCCGTGTATTTGCCGGTGCACCGACGCTGACCGATGGGCAGGGGCTCGGCGCGATTTCAGGCGACTGAAGCATTGACAGTGTGGTGAGTCCGTTGACATACAGGACTCATCCAGTATACTGGACTTTTAAATCCACTATACTGGATGCCCTTGGACATCAACCTCTTGATCGCCCGCCGCATACGGGAACTGCGCGAAGCCGCGGGGCTGTCGCTGGCGGCGCTGGCCGAGCTCAGCGGCGTAAGCCGCTCCACCATTTCCCTGATCGAGCGCGGCGAAAGCAGCCCCACTGCTACCGTACTCGACCGGCTCAGCGCCGCGCTCGGCATCACCCTGGCCTCGCTGTTCGACCAGCCGGCCGAGACCCCATCGCCGGTATCGCGCAGCGCCGATCAGGTGACCTGGACCGATCCGGTGTCCGGCTACCTGCGCCGTACACTCTCGCCCGCCGCCGACGCGGCGCTGCAACTGGTCGATGTCCACTTCCCGGCCGGGCAGCGGGTCGCCTACGACACCGCCACACGCGAGCGCGACGTCCACCAGCAGGTGTGGCTCATCGACGGTGCCATGGAAATTACGGTCGGCGCAGAACACTGGACACTGGCGGCTGGCGATTGCCTGGCAATGCGCCTCGATCGCCCGATCACGTTTCATAATCCACTGGACCGCACCGCACGCTACCTCGTCGCGCTCAGCACCCATCCATTGGCGCCAAGGAGGACCGCATGACGAACGAACTCACGCTGCGCACCCTCATGCCCCACGAAGCGCTGGCTTCCAGCGCGCAACTGGCTGCGCTGCTGTGCGACTGCGTCAAAGGCGGCGCGTCGGTCAGCTTCATGCTGCCGCTGGCGCACGAAACCGCGCTGGCTTTCTGGCAGGGCGTGGCGGCCAGCGTCGGGCGTGGCGAGCGCACGCTGATCGTGGCCGAGGATAGTCAAGGCGTGGTCGGTACGGTCCAGCTGATCACCGCCATGCCGGACAACCAGCCGCACCGGGCCGATGTGGCCAAATTGCTGGTGCGGCGCCGGGCGCGCGGCGCTGGCGTCGGCCAGCGCCTGATGGAAGCGGTCGAGCAGGCAGCCAGTCAGCAAGGACGGCATGTGCTGGTACTCGATACGGCCAACGCAGCGGCGGAACGCTTGTATCAGCGACTGGGCTGGCAACGCGTGGGTAGCGTGCCGGACTACGCGTATCTGCCGGATGGCGGCCTGTGTGCGACGACGTTTTTCTACAAGCGACTCAGCTGATTTCCTTAAATACCACATACTGCAAATAGGAAATTTTCTACACGTCATGTGACCTGTGGTAATGTATTTACGCCCGCCTGTCCTACTCTGGCGCAGGTCCCGTCCTCTTTCGGCGTTCATTCCGCCACTCGCCCTGCCATTGGACGGCCCGCCAACCAGACCAAGGAAGTCACGTGCAGCGCTACATTACCCCGGCCAATGCTTCGCTCTCCGGAAAGGTCAGGCTTGGCCTGTATTACTGCCAGCGGATCGTGACCAGCCGCAGGGTCAGGCGCCTCGCCAACTGGATCTTGTTATGTGCGATGCGGCGCTGGCTGCGTGTCCACGCAATGCCACCGCTCGCCTCTGCCGTGACCGCGCCACTGCAGCGCGAGGGCGTGGCGAATCTTCCCGCCATGATATCGAGCACCGAAGCAGCGCAGATGCGGGCCTGGCTGACTGGCATGCCGATGCTCGACAGCCGCGGTTCCGGCGCCGCGTTCACGCTCGACACGGTGCCGGTTGGCTGCAAACTTGGTGATTATCCGCTCGAGACTGTCGTGAATTGCCCGTTCGTGATCGAGATTGCGAACCATCCCACCGTCCTGGCGCTGGCGGCCGATCATCTGGGCTTCACACCCACCATCACCGGCCTGGGCCTGCGCTGGACCTTCCCGAGCGACGCGCCGCCCGACGAAGTGCAAAGCTTCCACCGCGACTGCGAACTGGGCAGCTTCAAAATGCTGATCTACCTGACCGATGTCGACGAAGACGCCGGACCGCACACGTTCGTGATGGCGTCGCATCGCGACCGCATGCCGCTACGCCTGCGCATCTACAGCGATAGCGAAGTGCTTCTCAGCCATGGCCGCGGCGTCACGGTACTGGGACCGGCGGGCACGGCGTTTGCGATCGACACCAGGGGTTTGCACAAGGGCACGATCCCGACCAGGACGCCACGCCTCATGCTGAACGTGCAATATTCGCTGCTGCCTTGCCTGCTGTTTGAGTACGCCCCGGTCTTCTATAGCGGCAATGCGATCTTCGCGCAGTATGTGAATCGGCTGATGATTGGGTAAGGAGCGGCCAGGCTCGCCCCATCGCTCCAGCCACACGCAAGAATGAAATCGGCCAACCTTCGGGTTGGCTTTTTCATTCCTGTCGCTGGTGACGCGAGAGACCGATATTCCAGCCCATGCAGTACATACAACTGCGCATGTCAAACCGGGCCAGGCTCAGTCATTGAGTAACAATTTATTCCAATGAGAATTAACAATTTAGTGTCGAAAATTTTTACACCTGAACAACAACCAACCGTGCAAAATGGCAATTCTCCCTCTGCACCAGCTATCTGGCACGCTTATTGCTTTAATGTTGCAAGTTGTTCAATCAAAATTTATGGAACTTTTATGAAGCATTTCAAGAAGCTTGCTGCCGCCGCAATCCTGTTCACCAGTTCGGCTCTCGCCAATGCCGGTGTCATCACGGACTACATGACCGACACCACCCCGGTTGGCGTTTCACAAGTGGAGAAGGACCAGCCTTTCAACTTCACCTTCGACTTCAACGATGGCAGCTTCGATTTCACGAAAGGCAAGGACCTCATTACCGCTGCATGGTTGACCGTCAATTTGCGCGACGATGGCGGCAGCGAGACCTTTAAATTCTTTTTGAACACCGCTCAGTTTTTCGATGCCAAGAACATCCCGGGTACCGGCGCGAACCCACTCACCACGACCTACACCGCTCTTTCGCTCGGCAACGCGCTGGTAACTGCGCTGAATCAGAACGGCATCCTGAATCTCTCGATCGGCATCACTTCGGGCGATGGTTCCTTCGACGTCGTCTCATCGAGCCTGCGCGTGGAAGTGCAACGTGAAGTGGGCGAAGTTCCTGAGCCAATGAGCCTGGCACTGCTCGGCTTGGGCCTGCTGGGCGTGGCCAGCATGCGTCGCAAGGCCTGATCGGTATCTGGCCGCGATTCGGGCTGCCTGCTGGCAGCCTTTTTTATTCGAGACTATGTGCTATTTGTGTCGCGTATTCAGCGGCGCCATCCGGATGAGCGGTGAAAATTGTAGCGATGCAAGCACGGAAACGAAAAAGGCCAACTCTGCAGTTGGCCTTTTTCGTTGATTCTCTTGGTCGGGGCGAGAGGATTCGAACCTCCGACCCCGTGCACCCCATGCACGTACGCTACCAGGCTGCGCTACGCCCCGACTAGTCAATA
>Ga0265780_10009764_pt1 | contig 11478 bp, 15 predicted proteins | sample P1T30metagenome_FD_192432 | JGI IMG/M metagenome (GOLD analysis project Ga0265780, IMG submission 192432) | Plant litter microbial communities from East Loma Ridge, Irvine, California - P1 T30 | ecosystem: Environmental > Terrestrial > Plant litter > Unclassified | place: USA: California... | reverse complement strand
GGTTCTGGCGAGCTCTACGATCATTCTCACAAGAGGAACGAGCTCGATTCTTGATGTTTGTGACTTCTTCGTCCCGAGTACCTCTCGGTGGATTCATGCAGCTCCAAGGAGCTTCTGGTATCCAACCATTCCAGCTTCAAAAGGTGAGTTCAATCAGTGTTTATGCTAAGGACTCTGCTAACTGGATAGCTATACTCGAAGAAAGGTAGTCTACCTCAAGCGAGCACATGTTTTAATTTGTTGCTCTTGCCGCAGTACGAATCGTATGAACAGCTTCGAGAAAAGCTCATGTTTGCCATTTACGAGACTGGTGGATTTGGCAAGGCATGATCGGGGTAGTATGGATGATGTACGAATAGATGACGTGATGCAATGCCATAGGATATATACAGTAGTAACCTAGTTATGTGGATGCAATAATGTATTAAGGTAGATATGATATGATATGATCGATCGGGGATATCCGATGATCGATTTGATTTCATGAGAAATGACCATCTGACGAGAGACGTAGATCATGTAAACGTCATAGATGATCGTGAGTAGATGATATAGGTTGATGGCTTGATGTATATATGTATACTTTGTACACTGTACATCTCATCATATACTCACACAGTCATTCATCATGGCAAACAAGGCAGCAAAGAAGAGGGTACTAGTAGTAGGAGCTGGGTCAGCGGGCATGTCGTGCGCAGACGCCCTTGCCAACCACCCAGATAAATTCGAGACTACCTTGATCGGTACGCCACAGCATTCTAGCATCGGATCACGGAGACTCAACTAATTTACAGATGCTCAGGGCTACTGTGGTGGTCAGGCATTCTCCATTCCCGTTGACAAGGAGCGACACGGATCAGCATGGATGAATCAAGGTGTTCAGGGAGGAAGTTATATCTACCAGTAAGTTACCACCGTCGTTCACACCTTACGAATCTGACATGTAGGCACACCTTCCATCAATTCCAGAAGCAAGGATACGAAGCCAAGCCTGTCGATTTGCAAGTATCATTCGGAAAGGGAGACAAGGTCAGTAGCCTCAGCAAGAGTTGTAGCCAAGCTGACGCTCAAGTTCTGGACCAACCTTTTCCCGACCAAGCTCGTGGACCAGCATCAAAAGGATATCAAGCGATTCGCCACTGCAATCAGGTGGATGAGAAGGCTCGAGGTCCTCTTTGCTCTGATTCCCATCAGAATTAGTTTGAAGATGTGGGGACTTAGCGACGAGTTCATCAATTACATGGTTTACCCAAGGTACGTCCCGACAGCTCTTCGTAGATTGTTGACTGACTCTCAGTCTCGCCCTCTTCCTTGGAACCGGTAACGCTACCCCTCACCTCCCCTCTGCCGTTATGGAACGACTTTACACTTCTCCAACTTACGGAATGTGGTATTCTATCGATGAAAAGAGTCTATCCAGCAACCTTCCTCCGATGGTAGTCTTCCCTGAGACGACCGAGTTTTACACCAAGTGGCAAAAGGATCTCGAGTCCAAGGGCGTCAAGGTCCGACTCAACACCGAGCTCGATACCGTGCTCAGTAGATCTCCTACTGTCAAGGTACTTTTACGGGGCCGACGACAGCAGGAGGACCTCCACAACCCCAACGACGCCGATCATGACTTGCCCCAGAACGAAGAGGAGTTCGACGAGATTGTTTTCTGTGTTCTTGCTGATACTGCTAAGAGGATCTTAGGCAAGAAGGCTAGAGGTATTGAGAAATGGGTTTTGGGCAACACGAAATGGAGTGATGATGTCACCGTCACACACACTGTATGTTTTCGACGCTTGCTTGATGAAGCCCGTAAACTGATTGCCAGGATATCGACTACATCAAGAAGTACTACACTATCGAATTTGACGAATCTCAGGCCGTCACCACTGTCGGTGGTCGTGACGATTCTGCCAGGTACGCCAAAGGCGAGAAGGAGTTCCAGCCCATGTACATGATCAAGCAAGTCCCAGCGGATCCCAAGCTATTGGTAAGTCTCCTCTGTCATACGTATATCACTTTGCTTATATGCTCAGGAAATGTGCTTCGACTGCTCCGCTTTCCAATATCAGCTTGACAAGACCAAGCCTTACAAGGACCACATTTTCCAGACCATCTTCCTCAACAACAAGGACGAGCACACATGGCAAAAGGACGAGATCAAGAAGGACTGTATTAGTGAGTAGCCTCGTTCAGCTCTGCTGATGGTAGTCCGAGAGGATTGGTGGCATCAGCTGTGTCATGGATGGACACATTACGCCTTTGTTGTCCCCTTCATCTGGGCTTTGAACCGAAACTCCAAGCATACAACCTACGCTGCCGCCTGGACGCTCGTGAACGCTCACGAAGTTGCTGCTATTTCCGGAAAGGCCGCTGCCTACAAGCTCGGAGCTGACTACCCTACCGAGCTATACGAAAATGACTTCGCCAGGTTGTGTATGAACTTGTACCTCGCGCTGGCCCACGGCAAGTGGCTCAGCAAGAATCGAACAAGCCACTTCTAGAGTAGTGCGACAGTCTTGGATGAGTAGTATACATTTTCTTTAGTGATGTACCGTAGCTGTGGCTCTATCTATGCAAGTATAATTTATCCTTCAGCAAAACAGCAGAACTCATGGGAAACAAGACGCTCTGGGACTGACAAGTCGCATTCCGATATTATTGGCAATCTCCATACACTGATCGTATCTTTAAATTGAGCAGCCCATTCAAAGGTCACGCCTGGTGGAATACTCGACTCAGACCAGAGCTGGGAATGTTAAAGAGGGGAAGCATGGCTTATGACTCGCATGGTCTCTGATTGTAAGATTCGGCAAGACATGCAAGTATAATATTCCATTCATCAGACAACCAGGGCGTTGGCCCCTTCGAATACAAATTCCAGCTTTTTACGAATAGCCCAGAGTCTCCTAACTGTGTTCAGAGATGTTTATCATGCGTCACCTCGACTGTCTCCTGTGGGATTGGGGATCCCTCTCTCGCGCCGACAGCAGATTGGATTGGGCCCTTGTAGTGTTTCCTGGCATAGACTGCGTACCATAGGATGGCGATTGACGAGAATCCAGCAAACACAACCGAGGCGTAATTCATCGACGTGGGAGTGACAGGGATGGCAGTGGCTGAAAGGTTAGTCAAAGCCCATTGCATGGAAGAGAAAAAAGGAGGCTTACGCATGCAGAAGAGGATGATGGAGAATGAGATCCAGACTACCGTAATTCCGTTCTATATGTCAATCACCGGTACTACTATGAGATGAGGGAGACTCACAATGAGGTAACCAAATTTACCAAGAGAGAATGGAGCGTTTCGAACGTCTCTCCTGCCTCTGATGAGGGAACACAGAACGGGATAGGCATAAGAGCACCCAAGACAAATAGTGGCCACTATACATCAGTGATCTGACAACTCGTAAAATGAGATCACTGACCACCGGTGAAAGCGTTGAAAGCAGCAGAGGATCCGAGGTAGATCAAACCCAACAATGCACAAACTGCCGTAGACAACAAGAGCGAATTGACGGGAACGCCAAATCGAGGATTGACGACTTTCCACCATTGGTATCCTGGGATACCACCATCACGGGAGAAAGCCCATGTACATCTCGATGCTGCAGTCAAGGATCCGACGGTCGCGAAGAACCAGATACCGAGGACTGATCATCAGCTTCAGTACAAGGAAAGCGCATAACAACCTACTGAGGAAGGTGAGACCGAGAGCTGCGCCCGAAGATTTGGTGACGGTCTTGTAAAGTAGTGGCATGGGTTGGAGGGATGCTACTTGAAGTAGCGGCTGGATGTCGGGTAGGACGAAGTTAATAGGCAGCTAGATCGTAAGTCAAGGTGCCTCGTGCAGATGGAACTTACCAAATAAGCGATACCGGTGATGGCAGCTGCGAGAACAGAGAGGACTGTCTATCAGCCTCCTAGCACGTTCACCAAAGAAAATTACTGACCCATAGCTTTTGGTACACTTTTCTCAGGCTGCTTGACCTCCTCGCAAAGAGATGCGACCATACCATAACCGGTCAAAACGTAAGCCCCTTGAAGCAATCCGACAAACCATGCCCAGGCAGCTGGCCATCCGGATGGAGAAGCGTCGAAATGGGTGAATGCGAATTCTGCAGAGTTCCTCGTATCAGCCATGGCGAGCAGCGTGACGATGATCTACGGATGTCAGTCTCCAGAAGGGCGAGCAGATGATGCACATACACTATCTTGTCAGCTGAGTACGATGCTGTTGGGAGACTTACATGATGACGGAACCACCTGTCCAATAAAGACAAAGGTTATTCAGCTTATCAAGGTGACTGCTGTCAGTAACGTCACGCGAGCTTCTGGATAACATCCTCACGCTGCAAAGAACAGGTTGATAAGCATTGATCCGAGCAAGGAAGCCCAGTATACAAGCAGTGTCTGCCAGGCTGTAGGGACATAGTCTTCGTGGTATAGCGTTGCACAAGCCAGAATAAGTTGACTCCCACCAAAGGCAATTGATACGGTGACACTGTTGATCAGCTCGACCCATCAATGTGGTGGGAGTTGCTCACGTCCAGTTGCCGACTGTTCCGAGCCATCCTGTCAGGTAACTAGAAAAGGCACTGTATTTGGGAGTGGAGAGCATGGCGGCCCAATCTGCTTATCAGCTCCCGTAATTCAGTAAACTGATCACACGACTTGCAGTAAACACCTCCGGAGGTGGGATAGACGGAGCAGCTATTGATCAGCCAGTGCAGACAGCAGGACGGTTGTCAAGCTCACATTTCTGCCAGACTGGAAGCGATACACATGGATACACAGGAAACAAACACCCACTGATAAGAGTTAGCTTCCATAACGACAAAGCTTTGAGACATGACTTACACCCCAGAGGATTGTCACTGGTCCACCGTCCGTCAAAGCGATGTTTAAAGTCGTACTAGAGCCATATGGTACGGCCATGATGGCGAAACTAAGCCCTAGGACTGACACCATTCCCAAATTCCTCTTCAATTCCTGCTTGTATCCCATTTCCTTTAATGCTGCTGTCGTGGTGTCGTCCGAAGATCCGCCCTTCTCCACAGCAGCTGTCGCTGCTATGACATCCTTGTCCATTTTCTCAGTCATTGTGTGTCGAAGTGGAGTAAGAGTATTGAAGGTACAGTGAGAGGTATCAACTAGCGATATGCTCCGTACCGTTAGGAGTTGTAATCAGCTGAGGTCCCGTTTATCCTATCAGACCCGCTTGCTATCGTCCCTCCTGATGCTAAATCCTCGCTTGCGATAATCACGGGTAACAAGAGAGAGAAGGGAGTACGCAAGTGGCTGTGCCTTGATAGAAGATCACCTGATTTCAAATCTCGTAATGCAGATAAACAGATATTTACTCGTACCTCTCTCTACCTGGCCACTTCTCTGATATTATTTATTACTGATACAATCCAATCGACCTAAATCCTTGGCTTGACCTCGCTACGTCTTCCCTGCCCAAGATAAGTGTACGTATGGTGACGAGCGCGTATCGCCCTGAGCGGCTGTACCACACATACCACTACTATCAAAACAGGCACACATTCCAGCCGTCTCCTCCCAGTGCCTCTTTGTAGCCTTTTGCCTGTCAATCTGTGTGAACGACACAGGCTTCATCAATGTAGCTTTCATCATGCCAAGGGAGATGTACCGGCATGCTTTGGTTGATCTGAGCTCCATCGTACTGTCGAATTCGGAAGGAAAGCCATGTGATGGGGTAGGTGCGATGGAGTAAGGGGGAGCAGCAGTCGAAGAAGCAGAGGACAAATCGGAATGGATTTCAAGTGATTTCTCTAGTGTCCAGGTCCTCACTGATCCTTCCATTGGCTCTGAATTGGTGTGTGTGATGGGCTCGCCGTTTACATCTTGGTTGAGATGAGAGTATTCGACCTTTAGTTCTAGGTGGTGCGAGATGGTCGAGAATGCTGGAATCTCGTCGGTAGTCGTTGAGTTTGCACCAATAATAGGTGAGGGTAGTATCAGAGCAGTGGACAAACCAAAGCCATCAGGATGGGATCGGTCAACGATGAGATCGTCCTTGCCCATGCTGTCCCTGACGTACTCCACACCTTCCGCTCCACGCCAGATATAGGACCCGTGGAATGGCCTCATACGGCCAGCCATCCATGACCAGGAAGTCCCATAGGAGTAAAGCTGATACTTATCCAAAGACTCTCTATTTCCCTCCTCGACTTCGACGGAGATACTTTTCCCTGTTGAGTATTTCGCGGGACAAATCGGTCTTGTTGTAATTTGGACAAGACTCGCAGTAACCGAGTGGATTGTTGTGGATGGCGACAAGGCAGTAAGATCAATCGAGAGATCAGCAGATCCACCTAGCGTGAACTGCTGGCTGTCCAGAGCGGCTGTAAGGTGACCGAGTCCGCCCATCTCAGAGGAATACCGCCAATTGTATGTCGTGTCTCCCTCTTCTGTATTACAGCAAAAGACAGTTACTGGCTCGATAGCGCGGGCGAGTGTAGGTGTCGGGCCAAAGACCGACGAAATGGTTTTTTTGGGACGTATCCGGCGAAGCAGTGATGTTAAAGAGGAGGATGTTGAGGCGTCGAGAAGGTCGTCGTAGCATGGTGTGTTGTCGAGTATAGCCGCATGTAATTGATGCGAGATCTTGTCGAATTGCGTAGTGCGGGTAGAAACCAGGGTAAGAGGGACTTCAATAACGAATTCGAACCTGGACACATGAGCCTTGAGCGATGGCCTCAGAAAACTTACACGCTTTCACCGGCTGCAAGTGTTACTGGACCCCTGACCACATCCACCTCAAATCGGTCAAACATATCTCCCGAGGTCCAGCAGTATTTTCCATTCCTCATCCTCTTTCGTTGCTGCACCTTGGCTTCCCAGATCACTTTGATCCCCCCAGTCTCCTTGGAGCCGGTACTATGAGCGGTGACGTGTCCTACAAGGGGTATCGTTTGACGCATTGAGGTGTCCGAGCATGTTGTTGAGAGGAGGACTGGCGCTTGAAGTAATTTGGTGGAAATGCTGAGCATCGTAAAGGGCAAGAAGTTAGCTGGAACATCGTCAGTCAGATCCCTGGGCCATTCTTCTTATAATACCCCTGCCTTTCGTCTTCCGCTGAAGCGAAAGGCGGACCTCTATCGATGCATTCATGGTAAGTAAGACCGAATGATGAGGTGTATCATGAGTTTAGGCGGACTCGCGGCTCGGCGCTAAGCCCTGCAGAACGCTTGAACTCTACGCTTGGCGCTTATTTAGCCGAATGGATAAATTCAATTGCTCAAAGCATTGGGACGGTAGTCTACGGGGCGGATCGCGCAAGAGGTTAAGTGGCTTGGCCAATATTAAAGTCCGAAGATGCATCGACCATATTGAACCTCAAAAGAATATTAGAGAAAGCCCTAATCGCGTCATTTCAGTATGCCAATCCGCCACTACCCCCGTCCGATCCGTCTGTCCCCAGGTACATTCCAAGATGACAAGCATATCCTCCAGTGCTTTTTCCGGCCCTTGCTCCCTCAGAAACCGTCTGATGAAATTGCGGTCCGCCAGCTCCGTCACCAGACTGCCAACAATAAAAGCGGGTGTGGTGTAGAAGCTGGACCACCAATCCATCAACAGTCCATCTTTCAATTTCCGCATGGCCGAAAGTGTAGGCAGAGAACGTAAGAGAGAGAGCATTAGAGCGATATTGTCTCTCATCACTGGGTCGTATGTCGATTTTTTATGAAGGTCTCGGTCCACGAGGATAAGTCCCAGACTTCGCCAGATCTCTTGCTCGACTGCTAATTCGGCTGCCATGGTGGTTGGATGACGGGGTTTGCCTTTATCAAAGACGGTGAAGGCGGGTATATATGTCGCTAGAGCGTTCCGGACGGTGGTGATGGATATAGACATCTGACTGGTCGCGCTGACTGAGGGATTCTTCTGAACTTTCGCAATGAGGTTGAAAACCCTAGCCAATATGATCGCCAGACTCGAAGGAAGGCCGAACCACTATGATCAGTTTATCTCGACATTAGGAACTTACATTATCATGGGACCCGTCATTGGCGTAATTACTGGCAGACCCATTTGCTGGTACGAATTCAAAGTTGAAGAAAGTCTCTCGACGCTGACAGAGACTTCGATTCCAGTCGATCATTGCAAACGCTCTCAGACAGAACGCACTGACCCCGACCCGGCAATCAAAGTCGATATCGGGTCGAGGTCCATACGTGTGTGAGAGTAGCTGTTCGACCTGATCCATGATCGCATACGCCCTTGAGCCCTCGAATAAGGCAGACACGCTCAGCTATCGTGAGCATGGTTCGGACTGGATGACATACGTGTAGATCTTCTAGTGCCCATAGATGAGCCTCGACCGTCAAGCTTGGGCTATAGCATGAGCTTCAGCACTCCTGTGCGGTGGCGAAATACGAACTCTTTGGGGCTACGGGCCAGACAAGTTGCCTCGTGAGCAATCGCCTCTGCGTCCACGTTGAGCTCCATGTATGGTATCATGTCATCTGAATTGGCTATGCCTTGTATAGGTGTTCGGGTGTGGTGCCATTGCCTAAGTACCTTAATATCTGAAGATCAAAATCTTGGGAGCAATATACTGTTTATGACTTACACATAGCCGCTGCCGCTTCTTTACATCTCTGGTTTAATGTATGGCTAGACGATACGTGCCTGTGTCTGCCAAGCATGACTTCACGAGTTCCAGGAGGGTAAGTGACGGCCCATGCTGGACCCAAAAAGCGATCATCTACCATGAGCCCCGAGCTCTACCGAGACTCGCTATGACTCACAGAAGTCGTTTAGAACTGTTCGGATTTGTGGGGTGATAGGCGTGTAGGAGGTGCCAAGTGATGTAGACCCGTTCCGAGTTGCCGAGGCGGATTGCTGTATTGAGCTTGGGGCTCCCATTTCCATGGCCATACCAGGGTACATATATGAGGAGAAGTCATCCTGTCCATACGGTACCGTTTCTGAGTGTATAGGGGCCAAGTCTCCCATAGACTGATATAGCGACATATCGATAGGAGGTAGAGACTGAGCGAGAAGTGAGTCCAGATCCATCGAGAGCCACGCATCATCATTCATCACTGCGTCTCCATCCCTTTGTGGTCCAAGGTTTAATCCTGCAGGTGTGGATGAGGAGCCGGTGTCGAAGTTGAAGACATTGCTGTTACTGAAGGAGAAGCGATTTTGGGAGTCGATGCGGGGCATCGGTGCGGGCGAATCATCATCCTCTTCTTCCATCGTCTCCATAGGGCCGAAGCCATTGACTGACGGTGTTCGTCTACGTTCGACATCTGCCCTTGTTCTTATACATCTCCATCCTCCTGATTTGCATCTTACACAAGCTCCCCCTTCATACTGAGAACGTCAGCCTTCACCTGATATAGACCAATCAGTGACATACCTCCTCTGGACATTTCTTTTCTGCGTTGGTCAGCACTTGCAATCTTCGAATAGTGTGTCAGCTCTGACTTACTTCGTTTTCGACTAGGATATCAGTCTTCAGCCCGTGACCATGGTACGTATAAGCTCACCAAGTCAAGCATCCCGTCCGAGACCGCTTCAACGGCCTCTTTCCGTCCGGAACTAACTCAACGCCAGCCGTTGGTGGAACTTTGCTTAATATGGCCCCAGATCTTCCAGCAGGTTGAGTAGAGGAGCTAGCTACCTGATTTGAGAGCACTAAGGGCGAAGGCATGTCTGACAATGCTTGGTCCAGACGCTGAATTTAGATCAGTCCTAATTGCATCCACCAATAGACCGTATGTATGGTTCACCTCAATATTTCTCCGAGGATTCTCCTTTGACCGGATACCCGCTATGCCGTTCGACCACGTGTCTATTTAACCGAATAGATTAAGCGTGTTTCGGGTAACTCCGCCCTGTTTCCAGAAGAGTCTAGTCCGATGTATCTCCAATGTCTCGCTGTCTCTGAGGATCGCAAAGCAACTGCCAATGTAATTTAGTTCAACAACGCCCTCAAATAAACCCCGTAGCATGAGTATGATGGCAAATACCCCGAGTGGTGATCCACTACATATATCGCCAGAACTCAATTATACTCCCAATCGCAAACGACGAGCTGCAACACCTCCACCGACAGATCAGCCACCTTTCGGTACACTACACTTAAACTGGATGGGCCCGAGTAACAATATTCCCGAAACACCCACAGAACCTATTCCTCATCGCGATAAACGAAGACGCCCGAATCTGGCCAACGGGCTGAGGGGTCTTTCACTTACACCCAAGCCAGACCGAGGACCTGAACCGCTACCTTCCTACTCGGAATCGCAGGAAACTCGGAATGAAGTCGATGAGGATGATCTATTCGAGACCACACCTCGCGTGGCAGACGAATTACAAGTCGAATTACTGCCCAACACCCCTCGTCGCACACGGCGACCTTATCCATTCCCCTCGGCGTCTTCCTCAGACTCGTCTGGGGAAGAGTCTCGAACTTCCGAAGATCCATACACGTTCACTACGAGGCGTCATCGCAATCGCGCCTTACAAAGCCAACAATCCGATGTTGTTGAGCAACCAATACCTTTCGAAGAGATACCGGATGATCTTTCAATCCAGGATGTTACGGAGCCAAGGGGAACAAAAAGACGGGATGAGACACAACCTTACAGGAGACAAAAGCGACGCAGGGAGGATATGGACCTTGATATGGAGATGGACGAAGAAGAGGGAAAGCGGGATCATTCCAAATGGCGAAAAAACACTACTTCATACGAACCCGAAAAGGATCGTAAGTCACCCATATCATGCCTTGACAAGCATACTGATCTTGCAGGTGTTGTCGTTACTTCATTGTCCGATACGGAATCCGAGGACTCATCTTCCGAGTCTATATCCTCAAGCCAACGTAGCGACCTAAATCAACCAGGCGCACAGGGATTCACGTTATCACCGTCTCTCCTGACGCACCTTCTCAATTCCCAGCGCAACCACTTCGCTCCTACCCCTCATCAGGAAAAGGGCTTGATCCTGTATCGACCCCTTGGAATACCTCCCGCGCCCGATATTGTGCAGCAGTGGCCTGGCCAAGATGATTCCAGTAGATTTGAGGAATTGGATGATGATGAGAACACTGCAATGGGTGGACAGGAGGATACTGGCGGTATGGAGATAGATATGGAGGAGCCCATGGAGCTGGACTGAGGGGTCAGGGAATCTCGCATATTTGTAAACTCCTCTTAGTTGTAAATGCTGTTGTCATATCGTTGTAATCGCATAATCATCGTTTGCACCCATCGACGACGTCACTGAGTCACGCGACCTTGAAATCTGATTTTGTCTTTTCAGTTTCAAGTTCAACCAGTGGTACACACCTTCGGAAAGACCTTGGAATCCTATCACTGCCGGCGCCAGCTGTAATATCGCCAACGTGTCAGTGTATGGCGGTGTAGAGCACATGCGCACCCGGAGGTCAGAAGTCGCGGACACACGTTCGTCACCATGTACGCCTCTTCAGATGTCGAGATGA
>Ga0265780_10009763_pt1 | contig 11479 bp, 7 predicted proteins | sample P1T30metagenome_FD_192432 | JGI IMG/M metagenome (GOLD analysis project Ga0265780, IMG submission 192432) | Plant litter microbial communities from East Loma Ridge, Irvine, California - P1 T30 | ecosystem: Environmental > Terrestrial > Plant litter > Unclassified | place: USA: California... | reverse complement strand
TGGAGCACCACGGCGCTGGGCGTAAACCGGTGGTAGATCGTCTGCACACCCATCCGCACCGAATGCTGGGGTGTCGGGTAAAAATCGAAGTCGTATTTCAGCGAGAAATCCCGAATACCCGAGCTGTAGCGTAGCGAAAACTGATCGGTGGCATTAACCTGCGTACTGGGCTGATCGGACGAGATCTTCAGTTTATAATCGCTGAAAATCAGTGACAGGTTCGAAAACAATTTCTGGCTGAATAAATGATTCCAGCGGAAAGTACTGGTGGCATTCCCCCAGCCCAGGCTGACATCGGACCCAACCGACTGATCACGGGCGTAGAAACGATCCCGGCCAAAGTAGCCACTGAGATAGACTTTGTCCTTCGGACCCAGATCGTAATTGGCTTTCACGTTCAGGTCGTAGAAGTAGTAACCGGCCTGGGTTTCGCCGTTGCTCTGCGCCCGAATGATGGGGGCCGTAATGGCGTCCAGATACGTCCGGCGGCCGGAGACAACAAACGAGCCTTTGCGGTTTTTGGTCAGGGGGCCTTCCAGCATCAGCCGCGACGAGATCAGGCCAATGCCGCCTTCGCCGTGGAGTTTTTCGCGGTTGCCATCTTTCATGTTCAGCTCGATCACCGATGAGAGTCGACCGCCAAAGCGCGCCGGGAATCCACCTTTGGTCAGCTCGACGCTTTTGATCGCGTCGCCGTTAAAGACCGAGAAAAAGCCGAACAGGTGGTTCGCGTTATAGACGATGGCATCATCCAGGATGATCAGATTCTGGTCGGGCCCGCCCCCACGCACGTAGATGCCCGTCTGCCCTTCGGAGCCTTTCTGCACGCCTGGCATCAGCTGCAGCACTTTCAGAACGTCTTTCTCGCCCAGGAAAGCCGGGATTTTCTTGATCTGCGAGATCGGGATATCGATCTGGCTCATCTGGGCCGTTTCGCTCACTTTTTCGTCCGTCGACTGACCTGCTACGTTGACCTCGGCCAGTTCCTGCCCAGGCTGCAGGCTGACATTCAGGCTGGCGTTTTTCTGAAGCGCCACCGTTGCCTGGCGCGTGTTGTAGCCCACGAACGAGAAGGCCAGCCGCACACTATCGCGGGCGGGCAGCGTGAGCGAATAAAAACCGTATGTATTGGTCGTGGTGCCTGTCGACGTACCGGGTATATAGACATTCACCCCGATCAGCGCTTCCTGGCTTCCCACCTCCCGAACGTAGCCGCTGATGGTCGTTCGACCAGAGGAGGACTGCGCCTGAGCCACCTGCGCGGTAAGCAGGATCAAGCTCACAAAAAGTATTCGTATTGGCATGCTAAAAATGAATCGACAGGTAGGGGCAAAGGGTTGTTAGCCCAGTCATTCGGTAAGGGTATACGGCCTTACTTAATTAGTTAACAGGTCTTATAGAAGTATTCGTATAACAAAACAAAGGCCAGCGGGATGAATTGCTCACTTTTGCGGAATATGCGGAACAAAACGACTGTTTACTAAGTACTATTATAGGATTATCTGGCATGAATACAGATGAAATTGCCATGCTTCAATACGACAAACTTACACTGAATATACCCGACACTACCAAGCCCCGCGTTGTTATCATCGGCGGTGGATTTGGCGGTATGAATCTGGTTAAAAGCCTGCGTGACATGGACATGCAGGTTGTCCTGTTTGACAAGCAAAACTACAACGGTTTCTGGCCCCTGCTTTATCAGGTGGCAACGGCGGGTCTGGAACCCGACGCCATTTCAGAACCTTTCCGGAAAATGTTCGACGGTTACGAGGACTTTCATTTCCGGATGGTACGGGTCAATAAAATAGACCCTACCAACAAGACTGTTACGACGCTTATTGGCGATCTATCATACGATTACCTGATTATTTCCAGCGGCTCTAAATCTAATTTCTTCGGCAACAAAGAAATCGAGAAGTACTCGTTCCCGCTGAAAACAGTACCCGAAGCGCTGGACGTACGGAGTCAGTTTCTGCAATGCTTTGAGCAGGCTGGTATTACCCGTGATCCAAGAGAACAGCAGAGTCTGCTGAACTTCGTTATTGCGGGCGCCGGTCCAACGGGTGTTGAGATGGCGGGGTCGCTCGCTGAAATGCGGAAGCACGTTTTACCAAGTGACTACCCTGGACTGGATTTCAGGCAGATGAACATTTACCTCGTCGAAGGGCTGGGCAAAGTGCTGCCACCCATGTCGGACGAAGCGGGTAAAAAAGCGCAGTCGTATCTGGAAGGCCTAGGTGTTATCGTCAAGTTAAACACGATGGTCGAGTCATACGACGGAACGACCGTTACGTTCAAAGGCGGTGAACAGATCGAAACCCAGACACTGGTCTGGAGTGCTGGTGTTACGGGTGCGCTGATCGATGGTATTCCCGAAGCCGCTGTCGAACGCGGCAAAATTCTGGTCGACCCCATCAGTCAGGTTCAGGGACTAAAAGATGTGTTTGCCATCGGCGACATTGCCTTAATGAAGCTGGAGAAATACCCCAAGGGGCATCCCGGCGTAGCGCAACCCGCCATTCAGCAGGCGCAGCACCTGGCAAAAAACCTCCGACGGATGCGTCGCAACGAGAAAACCGAGCCATTCGAATATTTCGACAAAGGATCACTCGCTATTGTTGGCCGGATGAAGGCCGTTGCCGATTTACCGGGCAATATAACCCTGGGCGGTTTCTTTGCCTGGATGGCCTGGCTATTCGTGCACATCTGGTACCTAGTTGGTTTTCGCAGCAAGCTGATTGTGTTCAGCAACTGGATATACCGGTTGTTCACCTACGAGCGCGGTACGCGGATCATTATCCGGCCGTACGTTCGTAAAGATGACAAAGCCGGTCAGGAATTCGTCGTCAAAAACCAAATGAGCTAAATTCGACTTTATAGGGCGTAGCCCGGCCCATCGCTGTCGTCTGCTGGCAGCGATGGGCTTTTTTGTTCCAGTCCTATGCAAATCTTCTGCCCCCGCCCTGCGCTCCTGCTGGGCTTTTTGGTAACAGGCTTCCTGTCGTCGGTCAGCGCGCAGACCTCGCCTTATGTCACGAACGACACAGTAAAAGGCGGTCCGCTCGATCTGGGTAAGATGTGGACGTTCGACAATCCGCCCAAAGCCTTTTTCCAGAAAACCTATCAGTTCAACGCCGACCAGAAATGGTTTGACGAAGCGCGGCTGGCGTCCCTCCGCTTTGCCGATTATTGCTCAGCCTCCTTCGTTTCGTCCAACGGCCTTGTTATGACCAACCACCATTGCGCCCGCGAGTCGGGAACGGGGGTTACGCGCAAGGGCGAGGACCTGAACGCAACGGGCTTCTTCGCCAAAACCCTGGCCGAGGAACGACCCGTAGACGGCCTGTTCGTCGATCAGCTGGTCAAAATCGAGGACGTAACGAAGCAGGTGCAGGAAGCTGTGGCGAAGGCGGGTACCGAAGCGCAGGCTCAACTGCAGGCCCGCGAGCAGGTGTTTACGGTCATCAAGCAGGACTATGGTACGAAATCCGACTGGCAGGGGCTCGAGCTGCAAACCATTACGTTCTACAATGGCGGTCGCTACGCGCTCTACGGGTTCAAACGTTACACCGATGTGCGGCTGGTGTTCATGCCTGAGTTGCAGCTGGGTTTCTTCGGGGGCGATCCCGATAATTTTACGTACCCCCGCTACGCCCTCGACTGCTCGTTCTTTCGGGTGTACGACAAGGGAAAGCCACTGCAGACAACCCACTTCTTCAAGTTCAACCCGGACGGAATTCGGGAGAATGAACCAATTTTCGTGATTGGTAACCCCGGTCGTACCGAACGGCTCAAAACCGTGTCGGAGCTGGAATTTGACCGCGACCTGCAAACACCCGCTACGATTCAGCTGATCAAAAACCGGTCAGCGGCTTTACAGGCGTATAACGTAACGGCTAAAAGCGACAGCGTTCTGAACGAGATTTTCAGCTATGAAAACAGTCTGAAAGCGTACAACGGCCAGTTAGCGGGCCTGCGCGACCCGGCGCTGATGGCGCGTAAAGCAACCTTCGAACAGCAGTTTCAGGCCGATGCCAAAGCCAAAAACCTCCCGGCCGATCAGCTAAATACCTGGAGCGCCATTGCCAGCAATACGGCGCAGCTACGCAGTCTGTTCCGGGATGCGAATTACCTGGCCCCCAGCGAACGCACGATGGGCGAACTGCTGACGTTCGCCAACGTACTGACGCAATACGGCCAGCTGGCAACGACGCGCCCGCAGGACGCAGAACGGGCCCGCTCGCTGGTCGTTACGCCAAAGGTAGTTAGTATGAAGCTGGAAGAAGGGTACCTGGCCGCTCACCTGACCGAAGCGCTGGCCGGTTTAGGCAGTGATGACCTTTACGTAAAAGCAGCGCTGACGGGGCCGAACGGAACCCAGCAAACACCAACCCGAGCTGCTGCTTATCTGCTCAAGACCAGTAAGCTCAATAATCCGGCTTTTGTGAGTGATCTTGCCGACCGAACGGGAGCCATCAGCACATCCAGTGATCCGCTTCTTGCCCTGGCTCGCATTGGGTTTCCACGCTACCTGACGGCCGCCCGGCAGGCCCGGCAAATCAGCCAGCAGCAGGAAGTGTTACGTAGCCAGTTGGGGCGGATGCTGTACGACGTGTACGGAACCGCTGTGCCGCCCGACGCTACGTTTTCGCTGCGTATCAACGATGGTGTGGTGAAGGGGTATGCCTACAACGGTACCCAGGCCCCTATCAAAACGACTTTCGCCGGGCTGTACGACCGCAACGCTTCGTTCAGCGACAAAGCGCCCTGGAACCTGCCCGACCGCTGGAAAAACCCACCGCTGGCCCTGCTGAAAGAACCCATGTGCTTTATCAGCACCAACGACATTATTGGCGGCAATTCGGGTCGCCCTATGATCAACAAAAACCGGGAAGCCGTCGGCCTGGTGTTTGACGGCAATATCGAGAGTCTGCCGGGCGAATTCATTTTCGTACCCGACGCTAACCGGAGTGTTTCTGTCCACGCGGGCGGCATCATTGCGGCCATGCGGTACATCTACAAAGCCGACCGACTGATCACGGAACTGCTGGGAACAACAGCCCCAAAAACGGGTGCGACGACCGGAAAAACGGCGAACACACGCCAGTAAGGCTTTACTTGTCGGTAGAGGTTAGTTTTCTCCTCACGGCCGGGCCGGGCCCTCTTCCTAAACAGGCGAGGGGAGGTCTACCAATGCCAAATGATGCGGTAGCCACCCCCTTAGCCTAAAGTTTCCTCGTTCGTCTCCCCTCTCGTAAAACCCTTACGAGATTAGGTTTGGAGTCGGGTGTGAGGGCAGGTCCGCCGTGGCGCGAGGAGGAACAGTCAATCAACAATCCGTATCTTGCCAAGCCACCCAACCCTCGTATCCAATGAAAAAAGCTGATTTACCCGGCATGCCGCCGTTTTTTGACCGGTACATCAACCAGGTCGATGATATCGACGTACTTGATGCCCTGACCCAGACCGCTACGTTCGACAGGCTGATTGGCGCCGAAACGCTCGAAGCCCTGGGAGACCTCCGTTACGCCCCCGGCAAATGGAGCGTCAAGGATATTCTGCAGCACGTCATCGACACCGAACGGATTATGAGTTATCGGGCCATGCGGATTGGCCGGAACGACAGGACGCCCCTGCCCGGTTTTGATGAGGAATCGTTCGCCGAAAATACACTGGCGAATCAACGATCCATCGCCGATCTGTACGACGAGTACGCAGCCGTCCGGCAGTCTAGCATCCAGCTCTTTCGTAGTTTGGACGCGACTATGCTGCTTCGGGAAGGTACAGCCTCCGACAAGCCCATTTCGGCGCTGGCGCTGGGGTACGTGCTGGTTGGTCACGCCAAACACCACGCGACCGTCATCCGGGAACGTTACGTCCCGCTCCTCTCCTGAACTCCGACGACAAACGGGCTGCGAAAACCGAAATTCGCAGCCCGTTTTTTTGTAAGTTCGCCCGAATCTACCTGACGAACCATGTTAAAACGAACTACTTTCATCCTCCTGCTCGCGACGCAGTTTGGCTACGCCCAGACGAAATCAAAGGTGCTGGTGACCGATCTGCTGCGGATTAAGCAGGTTGGCGGCATCGAACTGTCGCCGGATGGCAAGCGGGCGGTGTACACACTCACGACCATCGAGCCCAATACCGACGCCAAACCCGAGGAGTATGACTACCGTACGCACATTTACCTCACTAACCTGAAAGCAGGCGACACCAAAGCGCTGACCCACGGTGCCGAATCGGCCCGGCAAGCAGTCTGGTCACCGGATGGCAGCCAGCTGGCGTTTGTACGGTCGATCAAGGGCAAGAGCCAGATCTTTATCATGCCGCTGAACGGGGGTGAAGCCTGGCAGCTTACGACCGGCAAATACAGCGCGTCGAGCCCTATCTGGTCGCCGGATGGGAAGCAGATTGCCTTCTCCTCGACTGTAACGATGGCCGAGATGATGAGCGACTCTATCCTGAATCCGTCGAAAGGTGGCCCAGCCTGGTCGCTGGAGAAGCCGGGCTTTGCGAACAACAACTTCGTTAAAGTCGACAAAAAAATTAAGGCCAACCCCGACGGTTCGCTGGCCGAAATCCGCGCTTATCTGGGCAAAGACGTTGAGGACAAAAAAGCCAAAGTCATCAATCGCCTGAATTTCCAGGGCGAGTCCACCACCGAACCCGACCCAACTTTCACTCATCTCTATGTCATCGGCGTGCAGGAAGAAGCTAAAGCCAAAGCGCTGACTCGTGGTTTTGCGTCGTTCCAGGCGGGAAACTGGCTTCCCAACGGCAAAAGTCTGCTGGCCGTAACGGACCGCGACTCGCTTAAGCATCCGGATCGGGAGCAGGACAACGCCATTATTTTCATTGCCGCCGACGGTTCGGGCAAACGCAGCACTGTGCTGGCCGAAGAAGGCAAAAGCTACGGCTCGCCCGAAATCTCTCCGGATGGCAAGCAACTGGCGTTTCAAGTGAGTCCCTCGCAGGGTGTCAACTTTGCGCAGATGGGTCTCGCTACGTTTACCGGTACCAGCGCATCGGGTGTGCAGCTCGTTACGTTCGACCGGGCAGCCGGTAACCTGACCTGGACCAGCATGCCCGCCAGCGGCAAGGGCAAAAAAGCTGGTACGCCCTACGCCATTTATTTCACCGCGTCGGCCAACGGTGGTGTTCCACTCTACCGGCTCGACCCAGCCACAAAGCAGGTAACCCAGCTCACTGACTTTACGAGTGGCGTAACGGCCTTCGACGTCGTGGGCGATCAGGTCGTTTTTGCTAAAACAGAAATAGCCAACCCATCGGAACTATACGTAGCGAACGCACAAGCCAAAGAGCAGACCAAACTGACGAACCACAACGACTGGGTGGCGCAGCGGCAGCTCAGCTTACCGGAAAAACGGACGTACAAAAACTCCATCGGCCAGACGATTGATTACTGGATCATGAAGCCAACGGTGGTGGAAGGCAACAAAAAACACCCGCTGTTGCTGAACATGCACGGTGGCCCAACGGCCATGTGGGGTCCCGGCGAAGCGTCGATGTGGCACGAGTTTCAGTACATGACGTCGCAGGGATACGGCGTTGTCTACGCCAACCCACGGGGATCGGGTGGTTACGGTCTCAACTTTCAGCGCGCTAACATCAAGGATTGGGGCACCGGTCCAGCCGAGGACGTACTGGCCGCGGCTACGGATGCCGCCAAAGAAGTCTGGGTCGATACGAGTCGGCAGGTAATTACGGGCGGTTCCTACGCGGGCTACCTGACCGCCTGGATCGTGGGTCACGACAACCGCTTCAAAGCCGCTTTCTCGCAGCGGGGTGTTTATGATCTGACGACGTTTATGGGTGAAGCCAACGCCTGGCGCCTGGTGCCCAATTATTTTGTGTACCCCTGGGATGCCGATGCCAAGGTACTGGACGCTAATTCGCCGTATTCATTCGTGCAGAACATCAAAACACCCTTACTGATCAAACACGGCGAAAATGATCTCCGGACGGGCGTAGCACAAAGCGAAATGCTTTACAAAAGCCTGAAAATTCTGGGTCGGCCGGTGGAATACGTCCGAATGCCGGGCGCGACGCACGAGCTCAGCCGCACGGGCAACGTTCGCCAGCGAATCGACCGCATGCTACGCATCTACGAATTCTTCGAGCGTTACGTCGGCCCCGACGCGCAGGGCGTAACGCAGAAGTAGTTTTTATTTTTCAGAAGGCATAACTATTTTTTCAACACAGAGGCACGAAGAACACAGAGGTTGGCGAAAGGACGTAACAAAAGGCAGATGCCGTTTTTTGCCATACCGCTGTAAGAACGGATTGAATAGAGCGATATACCACCCAGGACTTTCTCTTTCATCTTACGTCCTTTCCCTTTCTCCTGCCAATCTTAGTGCCCTCGGTGTTGACTATACTTTTACGAAGCAGTACACTGCAAATCAATTCAACGTATGAGTGACAAGCAAAAACGCGAGGCTTTACAGGACGCGCCCAAGTTCAAATTCTGGAAATCGCAGGCCGAAGCCAATGGCCTGAAAATTAACGGCATCAACGATTTCTACATTCGTTATCGGCACAATGGCGAAGTCCTGTTTGCCATGCTCGAAGTGGACGCCGACACCCCCGAGGGCGACAAAATCCCTCCGGCGCTCTTTCTGAAAGGGCACGCCGTGTCGATGCTGGTCTGCCTGATCGAGCAGGAAACCAAAGAGAAATTTGTGGTTCTGGTTCGGCAACGGCGTATTTCCGACGGCTCGCATACCTACGAGCACCCGGCGGGGATGGTCGACGCCAGCGACGACCCGGCCGACGTAGCATCCCGCGAATTAGACGAGGAAATCGGTCTGTTTGTCGAGTCCTCCGTGCTGACCAAACTTAACCCGACGCTCTGGTACCCCAGCACAGGCACCAGCGACGAGTCCATGCACTTTTATTACATGGAGCAGGAAATGACCCGCGAAGAGATCATGGCATTTCACCACAAGAATATGGGCAGCGAATCGGAGCACGAGCGGATCACGACGGTGGTAACCACCCTGCCGGAAGCCCACAAACTGGTGACAAACGTAAACGGCTTACTGCTTCATTTTCTGTACCTGAAGCACGTGGACGACTACAACACCATGCGACTCTTATAATCCTATGACAAAAAATAGTAGCAGCCCTCTTGCCTTTTAGCGCAGGATATTGCTATCTTTGCACTCCCAAAGGACACGCTTCCGTAGTTCAATGGATAGAATTTCGGTTTCCGGTACCGACGATAGGGGTTCGAATCCCTTCGGGAGCACAATAAATAATTAAAAGAGCCCTGCAAAGGGCTTTTTTAGTTTATAAAGCTTTTCTATCGACGTCTTTAAGTATTGTTAAGTATTACTTAGTATCGTATACTTTGATACAGTTTTGAACTGCAAAGCCAAATGAACTGTAACGAGTAGGTTTGAGCCGTAAATCAAAAATGATAGGCGAAATGACCAACAAGGTACGGTACAAAGTTTTATATAATAGAGCTAACAGACTCGATAAACACGGTCAAGCAGCTGTAATAATTGAAGCGTACCAGCAAGGCGTACGCCGGTACTTCACGACAGGCATCCGGCTAAAGCCTATTGAGTGGGATAAAAAAAGCAACGGTGTGAAAGGTAACCCAGACTACAACCGGCTAATTAGGACCAGGATCGGCGAATTAGAAACCTTCGAATTGCTGTTCCCCACACCGAATAAGCGTTCGTTCACGCTCAAAGATTTCGATCTACTTCCAGAAAACCAGCCAGTTAAGGAAATAAAAATCAAGCTCTCATTCACGGAATTCTTACGGCAACAGATCGAACGCGATAAGAACAAAATCTCACGTGCTACCTACACCCGTTATACGTTGGTGGCTAAGATGCTCACAGAGTTTAATGAAGGCAAAGCTGTCTGTTTTGATTCTTTAACTTATCCATTTATTGAAGGGTACGATCATTACCTAAGTACAGTACGCAAGTACAAGAAGAATACTATTGTAAACCAGCACAAAGTTATCAATCGATTCCTAATTAAAGCGAGTCGTTTGGGCCTCTTTGAAGCTAAGAAGAGTCCTTATCATGACTTTAATTATAGTAAAGAGCCAACTGAGCCTGTTGTTTTTCATCCAAGCGAAATTAGACGTATTGAGGAGTTGACGTTCAATGAGGCAAATAAGCACTTAGCTTTTTACCGAGATGTCTTCTTATTAGCCTTTTATACTCTGTTACGTATAAGTGATATCACATCAATTCGCCAAAAACACATTATTGAGGAAAACGGGAAACTGGAGCTAGAGATGATAGCTCAGAAAACAAAAAAAACGAATCGATTACCGCTTTATAAGTTACATCAAACACCAACTGGCATAAGTAAACCTGAAGAGATTATTCTTCGTTATAGCCGTTCTGATAACAAGCCATTATTTAACCGATCCCATCCTATAATCAACGAGTATGTAAAGCAAGTATTTCATCTTGCAGGTATATCAAAACCTGCTACGTTCCATACATCTAGGCATTCAGGAATAACGTTTTTAGTTACTAAAATTCCTCTTCCCTTTGTTCAACAATTAGCGCAGCACTCAGATATAAAAACAACTATGTTTTATGTTCACATATCTAAGCAATTGATTGACGATGCTCTTGATGGAGTGAACTGGTACAATTAAAGTTTAATTTCAAGGCGATATGAGCAAAACTAATAGTACATATGGGAAAAGTATTAGTATAAAGCATTATTTGAACACAAGATTAAAGCCAAAACCTTATTTTCATGAAGGTAAAATATTAAACTCATATCCCCTATATGTAAGAGTTTCTGCAAAGCGTCAAAGTACGATGATTCGTAGTTATATACAAGATTATGTTCCAGTTGAACTATATGAAGAGTTTACTAAAAAATTCTCTTCCGATTTAGAAATTGAAACTCTTGAGCTTAGAAGAAGAGTAGAAAATGAGAATCCTTTTGAAACCGATGACTTTATCCTTGCCCAAGCTTTTTACAGCATTGACAAAAAAAAGCTACCATTATCACTTGTCATACCTCATGCTTTGATAGTTGAAATATCAAATGCTTTATCTCTAGATTATAAAAATAAAATAACAGCCAATAAAGATTTTTTATTCAGTACTGGTACAATTATTAGTGATTTTAAAATCAGAAACAGAAACTTCTTCTATAGCGATATTCTAGTAAATACAGACTTACCTGAAGAACAAATCATGAGTGCTGCCCATGTATTAAGTGGTAACGCATCCGATATGTTTGAAAAGTTATCCCTCAAAGCTTTCATCATTTTCGCTAATAGTGAGTTTTCAGAAGCTTTAAAATTATGGAATAAATACCCATTAGAGATCTGGTCAATTCAAGATACACTATCTATCATACAAGATAAGACCGGCCATACGCTACGGGTAGAAGATCTTTCTTCGGGATATTTCTTTGAGCTATATAAGTCTGTCTTTCAGAGCAATAAGGAAATAAC
>Ga0265780_10009762_pt1 | contig 11479 bp, 11 predicted proteins | sample P1T30metagenome_FD_192432 | JGI IMG/M metagenome (GOLD analysis project Ga0265780, IMG submission 192432) | Plant litter microbial communities from East Loma Ridge, Irvine, California - P1 T30 | ecosystem: Environmental > Terrestrial > Plant litter > Unclassified | place: USA: California... | reverse complement strand
TGGCTTCTAAGTCTGCCCATGATAGGCTTGGAGCGGGCCGTTTGCCCAATCTCGCGGTGACCCAGAGCCGCAAAGGTCAAAATCCAACCTGTGATATTTGGCAGGATGTAGTCGTTCTTGGTACAGTCGAAACCGAGTTTCGCATATAGCGTTGGCTGGCACACTGTCTTGATGTCGCGGAAGATGTTGAGGCATCGTACGTGCATAGAGACGTAGTCGAAGCGGATAGAAGTTGTTTCCGATTGTAGTCCTCGTTCAAGAACGGACAGCAGCTGATTTATCGAGAACTTAGCAGCATGATGCTTCTTTCCCTTCCGATACCCGTTGGAATCTGTCTGTAGGATTTCCAACACACCTGGTTCTCTTTAGCACTTGTAGAAGCGATACATAGTAAGAGGACATACCTGGTTCTCTTTAGCACTTGTAGAAGCGATAAAGAGATACCAGGGGTCTGGCTAGCTACTATATATTAGGGGCTGGCCAATTCTATGGGGAACATGAAACAAGGGATAGATGACGGGGTTGCCACTGTGTATATTCCAACGATACCCACGACCTTTGGGTTTCGATTTACTCGTGCTAGCAGAAGGCCTCTCTTCGCGAGCTGTGAGATCGCTTAAAAGTGCTTCGATGGCGATCATATTGTGTTGAACATCTGTGCCGCAATTCTCAAGCAAGTTTCGTTTGTAAATCGGGAGGATCTTGGTGTGATCCTGCAGTTACATAGGCCCGGTACGAGACCACAGCTGGGGTTTCTTGACTTTTCGGTGGTGAGGTATGGCGCCGGTAAACGCGCGGAGTTTAGCTTTGATGACGTCGGTCGAGAAGCCTGCGACACGTTGAAAAGCCCGCTCAGATTCATCGAGAGTCGTTGGCAGCTTTCCCCCAAACGCTAGTTCTTTGCCATGTAATTCGAGTACTAGCTCCATATCGGGCCATGTTGGCAATTCCCCATCGCGAGGCGTGTATCCCGATTGCCGGCAGGCTTCGTAAAGATGCGCAGCATACTGGATTGAGCCCCAGTCGTTGGCGAGTCCCAGACCAATATCTTGATAAACAATTTGAAGACGAAAGACTAATAGACCACACAACAAAGGGTGTCGATCGAAAACGAGCCAGTCCGAGAAACTGAACTCGGGCAAGATCGTGTTACGGCGAAGGTCGAGATCCGCGCACCATGTAGCTAGGGCGATGAATTGGTCGACAAGCTTCTCATTTTCGGATTCAGGGGTGTCCGGAAGTACAGGTCCTCTAAGGGAGGGACGTGAGGCCAAGCAGCCGATCATTCGTCCAGCTGTATTGTGCAAGTACTGGCGACCACGACTGGCAGCGGGACCCAAGGCGAAATTGATGTCCATGAAAACACGCATGGCGAAAGTGAGGTGGAACAATATCTTTTTAGTGTGGATGAATCGGTCCAGAAGACGTGTAATGCAGTCGCTACCCAAAGGACTACCGGTTATTGCGACTGCCCCTGAGTGGGCCAAAAAGAAGTCGATGTCCGACAATAACTCCGGCAGAAGGATTCGATACTGCTTCCACCGTGCTTGAGAGCCCAGCCTGTGAAAAGGTGCGTTTGGATCGTACTTTCCGTATCGACCAAGCTGCGGATAAGGTATCCTTCTGGCGGTGAGCGAGTCGGCGAGACCCTCGAAGATCTGGACGAGGGGAAGCATCAACAAATCGTATATTTGCTCCAGCTTTCGATCGCCCTCGTCGATCAAATCGACTTCTGGAATTCCCTTGCTAAGGCCGTATTCAGGGCCGCAAAGGATGCTGAAGGTGAAGTACACCATTTGTTCAAAGTCATGCTCGAAGATGGGCATTACACGCTTCATGAGTTCGTCGTGCGGCTTCTGAAGGATATCGAGGGCGGTGTTGGTGGTGACTGCGGCCGTGATGAGATCCACAAGGCCTGCATTGTAATCAATCCAAAGGTTCCCAAGATAGGTTTTGGTGTCATATAAATCCCCGAGAAACATCACTATAGCACTGATTGCCTCCATTATCACCATCTGAGGCTCGAAGGATGTATCGGGGATTTGGGAAGCGACTCGCGGAAGGTCGATATCGGGTACAGCATCGGCATCGTCTCTCGACTCTTCGATGCAGAGACCGCCAAATTGATTGTGCGTGAGAATAGGACTTGAGGGGTCCGAGGCGGCATTGGCACACTCGAATATACCGCGAATCGTGACGAGTATATCGAAAAAGTACCGGTGAGAATCATTGCTTGGATGCGCGCCTGATGTAGCGACGAATTGACGGGAGACGGTCTGACGTAGACTGATGCAGCGTTTGAGGATTCTGATAACATCTGTAGGGATGGAGGCGCCTTGGTCAAGGATGTATTGGGCGACTTCGATGTATAGCGATAGCTTGAGAGTGTATCGACCAGACGATCCCGAAGACGATATTTGCTGGCCTGAACCTAGCAGTCAGTACAGTGATCCGGCCTTCATTCTGGGTATTGGGTGTGACTTACGTTCCGCAGTACTCGGACTTTGTTTCCTTCCGTTATCTGGTTGTTCTTCGGCTGATACTCCCGCTAGTCCTCGACTCTCTTCTGCTTGAGTGTTATCTGCTGATCAGCTTCTAGTCATATGTCTGCTGAAATTATGTATCCTCACCTAGTGAAGGTGATGAGCCATTCCTTCCATTCCTTTGGTTCCTTCCTGCTTCTGCTTGTGGCAGCTTACTAGCTCCTGTTCGATCTACATGTGATGTGGAGTCACCTGACGCTCAGCGTTCGATGCTGTACGGCAATATAAACGCAGTTTACCTAGCGGGTGATCTGACGTACATTTCTCCTTGTCCCCTTCTCGACCTTGTCGTGCCAGCCTGACTTTCTCCTTTGCTCGAGCCTTCTTCTTTGCATTCCTCTTGGAAGCGGCCGATCGGACGATGATCTCTACATCATCCCCGACCTCCTGGTCAAACTGTGAAAGGGGGCACCCAAGGGAAATGGCGGTTTGAGCTAACCAAGTTGTGAATTGTTGAGTGTCCCGTTTATACTGTTCATATCGAGATCGTATGACGGGTGCCATGGTCGGGGTTGGGCAAAAGCAATACTCTCAGTACAATGGTGAGTATGCCAGTATGGCTTGACTGACTGTAGGAGAGTGTTGACATCGTTGGAAGAGACACGACCTCGAGAAGCATAGGAAAGAAGCATGCTAGTTCAGACACACAGAAACACAATAAGGGAAAGAGGTGGCTTGATTGACGAAGCCTAACTTGCATGTAAATTAGGCGCCTCGTAAGATCGACCACATTCGACTGCCGTAGCAGAAGCTATAGTTATGCATGATACATTTATCGAAGTTTAGACTCGCGCATCCCCCTCACCTCTTGCTATCCCTCTCTACCTTGAGGATTTCCTCTCGGGATGCATCCTTGCTGGTCATCATTTCGCGGAATTCAGCGCTGGTCCCGAGCAACAAACGGCTTCTCGTCACTCCGCTATCCCGCTTGATACCTGTGGCTAGCTCCCCTTGGCGAAGGGCTATAGAAGCGATGTGCAGGATCCATGCAGTAATGAGAGGGAGTTGACCGTCGTTCTGGATATATGCGGGACCAAGCTTGCCGACCAAGTACGGGTGAGATACTGTTTTGATGGCGCGAAAGGTACTCAGACATCGAAGATGCATCGAAACGTAGTCGAAGCGAATAGATCTTGTCTCAAGCTGAAGGCCTTCTTCTAGGACAGACAACAGCTGAGTTAGCGAGAACTTGGCGGCGCGATGTCGCTTCTCTTTCCTGAAGCCTTTTCGCCCGACCACGCTCGTGATGGTTGTAGACTTCTTGGCTTTGGTAGCCTTTAGATCCTTCAAGAGGGCTTCGATAGCGGCAATATCGTATTGGAGACCGGTCGTTACGTCGACAGTGTATTTTCGTCTGTAGATTGGCAAGATCTTGGTATGATCCTTAAATGGACTAGATCCCGACTTGGAGAGCATTTCGGACTCGCGAAGTGGTCGATATCGCGAAGCGGCATCGGTAAAGGCGGCTCGGAAGGCTTTAACGACATCGGATGAAAACCCCGCAATGAGCAGGAAAGCAGTGTACGACTCATCGATGGTTTTGGGGATCTTGCCTCCAAAAGACTCTTCCTTCCCATGTAAATCCATAACAAACTCCATGTCAGGCCAATTTGGCAGTTTATCCCCGCCTGATTCCGAGATCCGACAAGCCTCGTATAGATGTCCAGCAAGCAGAATGGAGCCCCATGTGTTGGCTAATTTGAAACCGATGTCTTGATACAGTATTTGGAGTCGGAAGAGTAGTAGGCCGCATAGTAGGGGGTCTCGCTCCAGCAGCAGCCATCGAGCATCGCCCATCCCTGGAACTTTCTTGAGTTGGCGGAGATCGAGGTCAGCCAGATACGAAGCTTCATGCAGGAATCTTGTGATGATCATCTCATTACGGGCGTCCCAGTCCGCTGGTGGATCCGGCCCCTCGTATGACGAACGCGATCTGAGGGTCTTGACAATACGACCAGCTGTGTCGTGCAGAAGGCGGATGCCTCGATTACTCGCAGAACCTAGCGTTATATTGATGTCCATGAAAATGCGCAACGCGAAAGTTAGGTGGAACGATATCTCCTTGGTCCTGATGAACTTGTCCACTAATTCCATCGTTTTATCGACAAAGAAGATATTGGCGCCTTGCGGGGATCCTAATGTCGGGAAGTTCTGACCGGATTTGAAATCGCCGGCGGGATTCCCAAGGCCGAGCAAGAAAAAGATATCGGTGAAAGACTCAGTCAGAAGGAGCTGGTACTGATGCCAGCGTTGCCGGAAGGATAGCTTGTCCGAGGCGGCAGTTGGATCGTAATGACCGAAGGCGCCGTTATAGATGGGGACCGTTTCATTGTTGATCAAGTTGGCCAAGCCGCCGAGGGACTGCACGAAAGGCAGCATGAGGACGTCGTATATAAGCCCAAGCTCGAGGTCTTTGTCGTCAACCTGGTTGAATAGCGGTATCCCGGCGGACGGCCGCGGAATGCCGAGAAGATGGCGCAGATCATTGTGATGAAATCGTGTTCGAATGTCGGCATCACACGCTGCATAAGACTGGCGTGCGGCCTTTGCAGTAGTTCCAGAGCAGTGTTGGTGGTGACGGCGGCAGTGACAAGATCCACCGTTCCTAACTTATAGTCCAGCCATAAATCCATAATGTAAACCCTTGTATTCTCCATATCTCCAAGGAAGATCATGACCGCATTGATAGCCTCCGCTAGCGACATTTCTGGCTCGAAGGTGGATCTCGAGGTCGAAGAAGCCACCCCGGGGAGCTGAATATCGGGTACATCCTCAGCATCCTCCTCCTCCTCCAAGTCGTCGGTCGAGAGTTCACTAAAATGATTGGAAAGATGAACGGGATCCGTGGAGTTCGATTTGTGATCCACATTGTCGAAAAGGCCTCGGATTTTGATGAGGATATCTATAAAATACTGGTGTGATTCGTTACCTGGGTCCGCAGTCGCGAGGAACCGACGCGAGACTTTTAAACGTAGTGAGATACATCGCTTGAGTATCCTAAGGACTTCGACGGGAACCGACACTCCTTGATCGACGATGAACTGAGCGACCTCTGGATAGAGCGATAATTTGAGTGTGTACCGACCGGTTGATGCTGGGTCTGTTGCTTCTTGTGTATCTGCTGCCATCAGTCAGGTAACGTCACTAGGTGCCAGGGAGAACTCACTTGGCGTGGCGCAGGTCTCACCTGAAGTATCCTCGCAGTCTCTCTGTGTCACTACCTCGTCAACTTCTTGTCGAGCGACTTTCATCTTCTCCTTAGCTCGAGCCTTCTTCTTCGCATTCTTCTTAGTCTTGGCAGTCTTGACTTCCTCTGCGTCTTCACTAATGCTCCGGTCGAACTTCGACAGAGGGTAGCCCACTGAGATGGCGGTCTGTGCGAGCCAAGTAGTGAACTGCTGCGTATCTCGTTTGTACTGCTCATATCGAGATCGGATCAACGGCGGCATGGTTGCGACGGGGTAATCGCGATTCAATCAATTCACTTGATTCACTCAAGGTGTCGTCGATGAAAGGTATGTAGTGTGATAGCATCTTGAGCTGGCGCACGGTCTTGATATACCAGTGAAGGCAAGAGAAGGGGGTCAGGGGTAAGATAGAGAACAATAAGAAACAGGACAGGCAATGTGGAGGTGTACTGGATTGGACGCGACTGATTTTCCTCTGCTCCCACCCGATGAAACGTCGCCTCCTCGGTCAGAACAAGGGGAGAAGGAATCTTAGCGGATTAAGTGTACTCGAGTATGGTGAGAGGAGCCGGATACGATGTGGTATGGCGAAGTGCGGTGTGACCGCGCCTTACTCCTCGCGTCTGGCCGGTGAGACCCGATTTGACGAAGTGGGCAGGAAGACATCGGCAATACCGGCAGATGAAAATATGGATGCATCCACCAAAGATCTTATTTACCACTCCAATGTCTCCAATATCGCCTTAACCTCCTCGGCAACGTACAGAGGATCCGCCAACTCAATCATATGTCCACACCTTCTTGCTATCTTCACCTTATTCCCGACTTCTCTGTCGCTGATCTCGAGTAAACCCTGATTGTACGCCTACCGATACGACTGCAAATATGTCTGCGTAAACACTTTCGATACCTTCATCCTATCCGATCCTTCCCGAGCGAACGTTTCCGTATCACGCCCTACGACCGAGATATACGGTGCTTTTCCTCCTGGTCCTACGAGTTTGAGCTCTGAAGAGGAAGGTAGCAGTTCAGCCCGATTTCGCTGGTCCAATCCTTCCTTGTTTGGGCTCCGACTCCTTGCCCGAGATCTGTAGCCTTCCTATCATCGCATTCATGCTGGGTATACGAAATTGATTGAGAGTGAAAGCAATGTACAGTCGGACAAAGAACAGGTGAACAAAGACCAAAGGGAAGTGATCACGGCTTGACAGCTTCTTGGCCGGGCTCTCGCCGGAGCATCGAGAAGACCGAGTCTATAGAGTCCTTTGGAAGTGTGAGCGTCAGCCAAGAAGCCCGCTCTCTCTGCAATATGAATTGATACATTATATGATAGACGCCCTAATGATGACAACAGCACAACATGCTACACTAGCTATAGCTATACTTTGTTTTTCTCTTCATACACATCTTCCACTATACGTGAAATCACCTTTAAATCATCTTTCCCTTTCACCAACCACCCATCCAACGCCGCAATACCATTGAGCGCTACCGTCTTGAGACGTGGATCGGTAGATCCAAGACCGGTAATGGCGTATATTTTGCACTCTTTCATTTTCCTTTCTGCGGAAACTGATCGCATGAGTTCTGCCGAGGTGACTCCATCCATAATCGGCATCGAGACGTCTGTCAGGACAAGATCGGGTTTGAATGTAGGGAAGCGGTCTAGTGCTGCTTGTCCGTCTGCTGCTTCGCATGTCTCTATTGGTGTTTTGCCCTTTTTCAGACCTTTGACCAATATTCGGCGGCATAGGGCGTTATCGTCTACCACCAATATTCTGAGTTTTGATGTCGAGGCTGAATCGCTAGATTTCGGCGAGCATGGTCTAAGGGTAGTCGAGACTGCGGGTGAAGCATGTGCGGGGGTACTTGCTCTAATCACTTCTCGAATCATAGACTCGGACGGACGCTGGTGATTCAGACGACAAGGTACCGTCACTTCAAACAAGGTCCCTGCACCAATTTGCGAAGTCAGGCGTAATTTACCTCCCAAGCTCTGAACCAGGTTCTGAGTGATGTGTAAACCAAGACCCGCACCAGGTGTATGCCAATCGTCCTTGGTGAATGGTTCGAGTAGTCGGGGTAGCGTAGCCTCGTCGAAGCCGGTACCCGCGTCCTTGACCCTCATGACGATATTTTCGGTTCCGGACGATAATAGTGACATGGTGATTGGTCCTGTCTTGCAGAATTTCAAAGCGTTCGTAAGTCCATTGATCATTATCCTGGTGGTCAGCAGTATCCAACGACATTTCAGTCCACAAACCTGTAAAGCTTTGCCTCGTCGACCTCTACATTCCAGTCCAGCTCTTCATGCTCAAAATCCAGCGAGAACCCTGCCCCGTATCCTTCAAACTGCGGCAGACAAGCAGCAGCGGCATCACGGAAGAGCTTTGAAAGATCAAGCATGACAGGTCGAGAAGGTGTATGAATAGGATGGGTCGAAGCGGATTTGCCATAGTCTAGTACGTCATTGAGAATCTTTTGCAATGTTGATCCGCAAGCTTGTACGTCGTCGAGAGCAGACTGCGTCTCTAGCCAGTCTTTGGATGAAACGGCAGCCCGGGCAAGGTCGATTCCTGCAGTGATACTATGCATTGGCGTACGAAGTTCGTGACTGATTGAGGAGAGGAAAGCGGTTTTTGCAGAGTCGGCTTCTTCCACACGAGTTTGGATTCGTTTGGCAGTGAGAACGGAACCGACGCTACGGATGACGGCAAGATCGGCTGGTCGGATAGCTTCATCTTCACTGGTGCCGATGATGGCCAGACTTGGCTCGTCAGATACGAAGAATGGCATGATGATGTGTGACCGGGTTTTCGATCCCAAGCAAGACTCTAGTCCTGACGACAAGGTCGAATCGTCGAACGATGTCCTTTGATTGCGGGTAAAGACAGATCTTGATAATTGCGTGGGGATGGTCCAAGGACAGCTGGATGATTTCGCGATAGTACTGAGCGGCTGATATTCCGTGATCTAACAGTTAGCTCGGAACAGGAACCTGGACTCACGACAGAACCTGACGGAGCGACATCCACCACGGCAAGACCAGAGAGATGGGGGAGCAAATTCATTAGACGATCCAGAACCTTTTCGGCCAGTCCCAAGAAGCTCTCCTTCTCCTTGTGAACGGACTCGCGGCGTTGACGCTCGGTCAATTGCTGAGCCGAATCTTCGGTTTCCTGTCGGTACTTTTGCTCAATGACGAAAGCTTCCTCTATCATGTCTGAGATCATCGCCCTTGTCTGCGTCTCTCTTGTCCTGACCTGACCCTCCCAAGTAGATCGTAGCTGAGTCTCCAGCATTCCAGTGACATTCTTGACAACCATCCTTTGCGCGTCAGACAAAGTAGTCATTTTGTGGTCGACAAAGAGCACAATGATGGCGCCAATACCGATACGGACGTCTGGGTTGTTGTCGGCAGGTACAATCGTACGCGAGTCGAGATGAAGAGATACTGGACTGCCTATACAGGATTGAATGCCGGCATCGATGTATGGGTTTGAGCGGAATCGCCAATCCTCTGACAAATCGGGTACAAACATGAGATCTTGATTGAGGACTGAATGACCGCAGAGACTGTTGTACGATGGGATAGGTTTATCGGAAGTAAGGCCGTACTTGAGCGAGAGCGCATCGTTGCCTCCTATAGCGGCCAGAGTTTGATACCGTCCGTCGAAAAGCGTGAATGAGACTATCACGTCGCCCGGGAAGAACGCCGAGATGACGTCCACAGCTCGTCGAATGTTGGCCTTTTGAGCGTCTCCATAAAGGTTATATTCCAGTATACAGCTCTTTCGGAGATGCTCGTGCGGAGATCGAGGTGGGGGTAGATAGTCTTTGGCGTGAAAGAAATTTCGAACGTTACGAGCTACATCTTCCGTGATTTCGGGACTGGAGTAGATTTGATGGTCATCAATCTCACCATCTTTGCCGCGGAAAGTAGCCGATGAGATGAAGGTGGTGTCGTCTGGCGGAGTTGGATCCGGACATTGTGTGACATTCGACCAGTCGCCGGCGCTGTATGCCGACAAAAACGCGGCCCAGGCTTCGGCGCCGAGAGCGGATGCTCTGAGCGGGTTCGAGATGTTCGAGAAGTCGGAGAGCGATAATGACTCCATGCTTGGATGTGAGTCGCTTGAGGTACTCTAAGGAATCATCCAGTGTGATATTTGTAGTGTAGTGTAGATACAGAAAGGTGAATACGATGGTGAACGACGACGAGTTGAAATTGGTTGACCCTGATGCATTTACCGGCTGCATTACTAGATCGGGTAATTGTACCTTGTTCCTACGGACCTGATTGACTCGGAGTGGAGCGGTGAGTGGTGACTACTGTACAAAGACTTTATTGAAGCTGGATGGGTGATGCACTAGTACAGCGGATCTGCAGGGGGGTTTCGATATGACGAGCATTATGAGACCCGTTGATCTCTGACAAGATGATCTTGACTGGGGTGCATCCCCCTCGCAGAGCTCGGCTGGGACCAGATCACAACTCGATATTGTCCCAAAGCTCATTTGGTGATCATTGATTAACACTCTAGCTCGCGCCGAAGGTAACGCTAGCGATAGTACCGCTGCTCCTCTTCGGAGTTGTGGACGAATGCAAGTGGAGGCGCAATGTCTTGATGTAAGCACCAAACGCAGCCACGTGTCGATGTCGGCTTTGTCCGAAGGAGTGATGATGTGTTTTGGTCATCTTTGTAATGACTTACCGCAACATGTCTAGTAATCTCGAGGCGAGCGTAGCGGCCCTTTGGACCATCGCACACTCGGCATTGTATGGCTTCCACATCGCTTCACTCAATGGGGTACAGGCTTCTGTCGTCTGCTCCGATCGGTCGACCCAAGCTACTCAATTCGGTCTACGGAAATGTCTCGATCTATCGGTAAGTCTCGAAATCTGTACCAACTAACGGCCCAGGAATCGGCATTCGGAGCTGCCGTGACACTGCTGACTCTCGGGGGTCTTCTTGGTACCCTCATGAGCGATTTGGGGACACGCCGTCTTGGACGGATCGGTCTTTTGCGAGTATCGGAACTGCTCTTTGCCATCGGAACCGCATTTGTAGGGCTGGCAAATGGGCTTGTACCCTTGGTGATAGGAAGGTAAGTGTAACCCATTCGGCTCAGAACTGACGACAGGTTGATGATCGGTATTGCGTCTGGTCTTGTGCTCGTGACCGTCCCCCTCCACCTATCGGAAATTGCCCCGAAACGCTTCAGCCGGATATTCGGGACCCTTCACCAGATCTCGATTGGTTTAGGCATGATAGTTGCTCAATGTCTGTCGATTCCGTTCGACAAGCCATTCCAGTGGCGTTACGTTCAGCTTGTTGGCGCAGCTACCGCCATCTCCCTTGTTGTTTTCAGCTTTTTCACGAGTCGAGCCGAACGCAAGGCCGATCCTGCAGGAGAAAGGGGTGTCACTGAGGAAAGTAGCCTACTCTCGGATCGAGGTACATCTACATTTAAGTCATGTGCGATTCTGCTAATGAGCAGAGTCGGAAACAGAAGTCGAGCCACTAAGCGTAATGGGGCTTTTCAAGACTGAGAATGCTGTCATTAGGAAAGCTCGTGAGTATCTTCGTTGATGACTTTACGCTGCTAACCGTTAGTTTATGTGGTTGTAGCCGCACAGTTTGCCCAACAAGTTTGCGGAATCTCACCAGGTGAGAATCTACCATGACTTCGCTGATACTAGTCATGTATTTTTCCACCAAGATCCTGGGTCCCGTCTTCCACGAT
>Ga0265780_10009761_pt1 | contig 11479 bp, 8 predicted proteins | sample P1T30metagenome_FD_192432 | JGI IMG/M metagenome (GOLD analysis project Ga0265780, IMG submission 192432) | Plant litter microbial communities from East Loma Ridge, Irvine, California - P1 T30 | ecosystem: Environmental > Terrestrial > Plant litter > Unclassified | place: USA: California... | reverse complement strand
TGTGGTGACATGGAATTCCGCAGGCGGGAAGAACACGGCCATGAAGCGGCGCGTGACCAGGTCGTACAGTTTTTGTTCCGGCTCGGACAGGTTCTTCGGTGCGACACCGGTCGGGATGATCGCAAAGTGGTCCGAAATCTTCGTGTTGTCGAAGATGCGCTTGTTTGGCTTGACCCAGCCATTCTTGAGGATCTGGCCGGCAAACTGGTTGTAGTTATTGCTTTCCTTCAGGGACCCGAGCGTCTCCTTGACGGTGGCAACGTAGTCTTCCGGCAAATGGCGCGAATCGGTACGCGGGTAGGTCAATACTTTGTGCTTTTCATACAGCGCCTGCGCCAGGCCCAGCGTGTTCTTGGCGGAAAAGCCGAACCGGCCGTTGGCCTCGCGCTGCAAGGACGTCAGGTCGAACAGGCCCGGCGCCATCGACGTGGTCGGCTTCGATTCTTCAGTGACAGTGCCCTGCTTGCCCTTGCACGCCATGGCGATCGACTCGGCGGCCAGCTTGCTCCACAGGCGCTCGGGACGCTTTTCCGGGTCGTTCTCGTCCTTCTTGAACTTCGTGTCGAGCCAGCGTCCTTCGTACATGCCGGCCGCGCAGACAAACTCCGCGCGCACTTCCCAGTAATCGCGCGAGACGAATTTCTTGATCTTGTCTTCACGCTCGACGACGATCGACAGTGTCGGCGTCTGCACGCGGCCGACGGTGGTGAGGTAGAAGCCGCCTTCTTTCGAATTGAATGCGGTCATCGCGCGGGTGCCGTTAATGCCGATCAGCCAGTCCGCTTCCGAGCGGCAACGGGCAGCATCTGCCAGCGGCAACATTTCGTCGTCGCTGCGCAGTTTCTGGAAACCTTCGCGGATGGCGTTGGCGGTCATCGACTGCAGCCACAGGCGCTGCACAGGCTGCTTGGCCTTGGCGTTCTGCGCGATCAGGCGGAAAATCAGCTCGCCCTCACGCCCGGCATCGCATGCGTTGATCAGGCCGGTCACATCCTTGCGCTTGATGAGCCGGTTCAGCACTTTCAGGCGCGCTTCGGTCTTGGCGATCGGGTTCAGCGCGAAGTACGGCGGGATCATCGGCAGGTGCGCGAAACTCCATTTGCCGCGCTTGACGTCGTGCTCTTCCGGCACCGCGATTTCCAGCAGGTGGCCGACCGCCGACGACAGCACATATTCATCGGATTCGAAATACTCATCGTGCTTGGTAAAGCCGCCCAGCGTCTTCGCGATGTCGTTCGCGACGGACGGCTTCTCGGCGATGATGAGGGTTTTTGTCATAGTTTTTCTCGTGGGGCAGATTATTGTTAGGCTGCCGCATCATACATGCTCCGCCTCTTGCAGGGAGACAATGCGGCTTTCGCCTGATGGGTGCTGGAATTTGCGGCAATGATAAGCGCGTTGCGACGCGGGGCGCAAGTGGACTCTACCCGCCCATTCTGACAAGCAGACGACGGGAAGACGGCGTTCAACGGTGAAATTCAGTGCAGCAGGCGGGGTACTTGTTCGTCGTCGGACCCGAACAAATCGTCGAACATCAGCGCGTCCGGCTCCTTGCCCATACTCCAAAGCAACATCAGGACAATGATTTTCAGGTCGCCCAGCGCGACCGGACTTTCGTCCAGCGCCAGCGCGCGCTCGATGACGATTTCGCGCTGGGCCGGTCCGAGGACGCCCGCCACTTCGAGGAAGGTGATGAAACCGATGGCGGCACTGCCGAGCGCATCGATCTCCTGATCAACATAAAAGCGCGTGCCGGTCGACGTTGCCGTCAGGCCCTGCTCGGCGATGGTCATATTGGTGAGGCCGGTGAGCCAGTCGAGCGCTTCGGAAATCTCCACGTCGTCGAAACCGACCGCTGACAGTTTGCGCGCCAGCGCTTCCGGCTCGGGACAGGCGTCCGGCCGATAATAGGTTTCGTACAAGTAAACGAGGATATCAAACATGGTGACACTTTAGCAGTTCTGCCGGATCCGGGCTAGTTTGATGGATGAGACTGAACGCGCTGCACCATGCCACCGGCCAGGCGCGTGACGACGCCATCGAGTTCCAGCGCCAGCAGCTGCGCGGACAGTTCGGCGGCGCCCATGCCCGCGTGCGCGAGGATGGCGTCGATGTGCATCGCGTCAAAGCCGAGGATGTCGAGCAAGGGACTCGATATGGGCACCGGCGGCACGCGCGCCGGCTGCATGGCGCGCACCAGCGGCGCCATCGACAAGGCCTGCAGCACGTCGACACTGGTTTCGACCAGCTGCGCACCCTCGCGGATGAGTTGATGGCAGCCTTTCGACAGCGCCGCGTGGATCGACCCCGGCAGCGCAAACACATCCCGGCCCTGCTCGATTGCCAGGCGCGCCGTGATGAGCGAGCCCGATCCCGCAGCCGCCTCGATGACCAGCACGCCCGCCGCCAGGCCGCTGATGATGCGGTTACGCTGCGGGAAATGTTCGGGACGCGGCGGCGTGCCCAGCGGGTATTCGCTGACCAGGCATCCCTCCTGCGCAATACGGCGTGCAAGCGCGGCGTTGCGAGCAGGATAAATACGGTCCGCGCCGGTGCCGATGACCGCCACCGTGCTGGCGCAGCCGTGCAGCGCGCCATCGTGGGCAGCGGTGTCGATCCCCAGCGCGAGGCCGGACACGATCGTCAGGCCGGCTTCCGACAAGTCGCGCGCAAACGCCCGCGCGTTGGCCTGGCCCTGTACGCTGGCGTTGCGGCTGCCGACGATCGCCAGCGCCGCGCCATGCAGCAGTTCCGCGCGCCCTCTTATATAGAGCATCAGCGGCGCATCGGGGATTTCAGCCAGCAAGGATGGATAGCCGGGGCCGTGCAGTGTGAGCACGCGATTGCCGGGTTCGCCCAGCCACGCCTGGGTGGTAGCAATCAGGCGCGACGTATCAGGCGAAGGAGGGGCGCACAGGGACCGGGCCTGGGCGGGCGTGACGCATTGCGCCAGCCGGGCGGCGCCAGCGGTGAAAATGGCGGCAGGCGAGCCAAACTCTTGCAGCAGGTATGCCGCAGTGATCCGCCCCACCCCCGGCGTCTGCGCCAGGCGCAACCAGGAAGCGAGATCGGGTTCGTGGCAGCTGGTGGGGTCCGTGTCACGCACGGTGAAGTTACTCCGGTGATTTTGCCACGTCGCCGACTTCCACCGGCACGGTAACCTGCATGATCAGGCCATACGACACATTCTTGAACGTGCGGAAGATGAACAGGTCGCCGTATTCCTCATCCGGCAACCGCATCGTCTTTTTGTTGCCGAACATCCCCTTGCTGCCCGGGTCGGCAATCGTCTTCCCGAAATGATAAAGCTGCAGAACCGCGCCGACATCGAGTCCGTCAACCGTGCCCCGGTTGACACTGACAATCTGGCTCTGGCCGGCGTACGTCACGCCCGAATAAATCGACAGGACGCGCGCGGCCACGGTGTGCTCGGGCGCATGCGGTACGTAATTGATGAGCGCGGTGGGTGGCGCCGGCACCAGCAGGTCGCCCACGCCCATTTCTTGCGCGGTCTTGGTCACAGTAAATGTGCTGACATCGACGTTCGGTCCGGCCGGCCGGGTAAGCGCCACGGTGCCGAGATACACCGCCTCATACGCCACCACTTTGCCGGTATCCGGATCCTTCAGCGGCGCGCCGGGACGAAACACCTGGAATGTCTTGTTGCCCTTCAGGTCGCCACGAACGTACGCCTTGTCGCCAGTGGCCAGGTAGACGCGGCTTTCCTCCTGCGCCGCGGCGATGCGCGGTGCATTGGCGAGCTCATCGGCCTGGACGATCAGCGGCTCGGTCAGGAATGGCTCGATGGCGCCGGACGGGATCGACGTGATGGCGTCGCGTCCGCTGGCCTCGGTGCGGACCTGCGGCGACAGGCGCGTGACCGGGATGCCGCTGGCGTCACCATCCATGCCAGGGCGGGTCAGGGACAGGCGCCCGTTCTTGCGGTCGAAGTAGACGATCTGGCCCGGATAGATCCAGTGGGGATTGCGGATCTCGTCGCGGTTGATGCCCCACACCTGCGGCCAGCACCATGGATGCTCGAGGAATGCGCCGGAGATACCCCACAGCGTATCGCCCTTGACGACCAGGTGCTCATCCGGAGCGCTGGGCTTGAAAGCGCAGGTAGTGGCGGCCTGGACGGGGCCGGCGACGAGGCACGAAACGAGGGCCGCGGCAGCAAGGCGGGTCGTGATTGTGCTAAAATTTTTCATTGACGATGTCCGTTTAATGCGACGTTAAATAAAAACCACAGCGAACTACAACAAGGCAGTCTTCTCTTCCCAATTCGGTCGAAACGTGGGAAAACGTTGCCTAGCTGAATCAAATTCTGCACACAAATCCTCGAACTGGCAAGACAAACCGCGCCGCGCGCCCTGTGTGAACGGGCGCCAGTGTTGCTTCCTGTATCGTGTGTAAAGAACCCTTATTGAAGTGCTATTGATTGAATTGATCTGAAGACTTATGGCCATCCTGAATATCCTGCGCTATCCCGATCCCCGCCTGCACAAGGTGGCCAAGCCGGTCACCGAATTTGGCGACCGCCTGCGCACGCTGGTGCGTGACATGGCCGAGACCATGTACGAAGCGCCAGGCGTGGGCCTGGCTGCGAGCCAGGTCGATGTGCATGAGCAGTTGGTCGTCATCGACATCACCGAATCGAAGGATGCGCTGCAGGTGTTCATCAATCCGGAAATCACCTGGGCCAGCGACGACAAGCAGGTCTACGACGAAGGCTGCCTGTCAGTGCCGGGCATTTATGACGGCGTCGAACGCCCGTCCAAAGTGCGCGTCAAGGCGCTCGACCTGGACGGCAAGCCGTTCGAACTCGACGCCGATGGCTTGCTGGCCGTCTGCATCCAGCACGAAATGGATCACTTGAAAGGCAAGGTCTTCGTCGAGTACCTGTCGCCGCTGAAGCGCAACCGCATCAAGGCCAAGATGCTGAAGGAAAAAGCCGGTATCGAGCGCGAAGCAGCGCTGCGCGCCGCCGGCCGGCGCTACTGACCCGATGAAGGTCGTTTTTGCCGGCACCCCGGAGTTTGCCGCCGTCGCCCTGCGCGCCCTGCACGAAGCAGGATTTGCCATTCCGCTGGTCTTGACCCAGCCCGACCGTCCGGCCGGGCGCGGCATGCAATTGCAGGCGTCCGCTGTCAAGCAATATGCGCTGGCCCAGGGCATCGAAGTATTGCAACCGGTGTCGCTGCGGATGGACGCGAAAGATCCGCAACGCGCGGCTGAAGCTGCCGCCGCCCATGCGCGTTTGCTGGCCATCGATTACGACGTGATGGTGGTGGCGGCTTATGGCCTGATCCTCCCGCGCAGCACGCTGGACATCAAGCCCTGCATCAATATTCACGGTTCGCTGTTGCCGCGCTGGCGTGGCGCCGCGCCAATCCATCGCGCCATCGAAGCGGGCGACACGGTCACTGGCGTGACCATCATGCAGATGGAAGAAGGACTCGACACCGGCCCGATGCTGATGATCGAGCCGGTCGACATTGCCGCGGACGATACCACCGGCAGCCTGCACGACAAGCTGGCGGCATTGGGCGGCGCAATGATCGTCGACGCCCTGCGCCGGCTGAAAGTGGGCGAGCTGCCTTCGACCGTGCAGCCGGAGGAAGGCGTGACTTACGCAGCCAAGATCAGCAAGGAAGAAGCGGCGCTCGATTTCTCGCTGGATGCGCAGGTACTTGCGCGCAAGGTGCGGGCGTTCAATCCCTTCCCGGGCGCGCATGCGCAGGTGGGCGGCGTGGTGGTGAAAGTGTGGCGGGCGGAAGCGTTGGCCGGCAACGAGGGCAAGCCTGCGGGCACTGTACTGTCAGCCGATGCGCAGAACGGCATCGTGGTGGCGTGCGGCACAGGCAGCCTGCGCTTGAAACAGCTGCAAAAGCCGGGCGGCAAGCGCCTGGAGGCTGGGGAGTTCCTCAAGGGATTCGCCCTCGCGGATACACAGTTCGCCTGATCCCCCACTCACGCGGGGGGTCATTCTCGCCAGTGGCGAGAATGACGATCAGTGGCTTTTCGCCGCATCCATATGATCACGCAGGATCTGGTTGATGCGGGTCTGGTATCCCGGACCTGCCGACTTGTACCAATCGAGCATGTCGACATCCAGGCGGATCGTAACGATCTGCTTGACGCCGCTTGACGCGGCTTTGGCTGGCTTGGCAGCGGGCGCAGCCGGTTCTTCGGCGCGGTATGCGGTAGCCTGTTCCCAGACTGGTTCGTATTCTTTGTTCATAATCGTATCCTATTGATGGCCTGACCTGGCACCACGCACATCGCAGCGTCTTGACGATTGTGACCCTGCCATGTATCCCGGAGATTGCTGGGAACATGCAATTTGTATCTAGCTGTAACACTGACCGCGCCGGATACATGCTGTTACAAAGGAAGATTGTGTTTACGTTATGCCCTTCCGAAACTGGCGTTTTTGCAGTCTTTTCATGGCGAAAACAACACACCAGTCATGACGTATAATTTTAGACCGCCCTTGCTGCACTCCAGCGGCCACCTGAAAGCTGAACGATGACCACCGCCCAACCCATCCTGTCCCCGATCGACGCCCAATTACGCGAGATCCTGTCGCAACGCATCATGATCCTCGACGGCGCGATGGGCACGATCATCCAGCAGTACAAACTCGATGAAGCCGCCTATCGCGGCGCGCGCTTTGCTGATTTCGCCGCGCCTGCGGGCACGGGCGCCCGCGAACTGTTCGTCAAGGGGAACAATGAACTGCTGACGCTGACGCAGCCGCACGTGATCCAGGAAATCCACGAGCGCTACCTGGCCGCCGGCGCCGACCTGATCGAAACGAACACGTTTGGCGCCACCAGCATCGCCCAGGACGATTACCACATGGGCCACCTGGCTTATGAAATGAACGTGGAAGCGGCCCGGCTGGCGCGCGCCGCCTGCGCCAAATACAGCAGCGCGGACAAACCACGCTTTGCCGCCGGCGCGCTGGGTCCGACACCAAAGACCGCGTCGATCTCACCGGAAGTCAATGATCCCGCCGCGCGTAACGTCACGTTCGACCAGCTGGTCGACGCCTACTTCGAGCAGGTGAACGGCCTGGTCGACGGTGGCGCCGACCTGCTGCTGGTCGAGACCATCTTCGACACGCTCAACTGCAAGGCGGCCCTGTTCGCGATCGACAAATACTTCGATGCGCATCCAGGCGTGCCACGCCTGCCCTTGATGATTTCCGGGACTGTCACCGACGCGTCGGGCCGCATCCTGTCCGGCCAGACCGTGCCGGCATTCTGGAACTCGGTGCGCCACGCGAAACCGCTGACCATTGGCCTGAACTGTGCGCTGGGCGCCGCGTTGATGCGCCCGTACGCAGAAGAACTGTCGAAAATCGCCGACACGTTTGTCTGTATCTACCCGAACGCCGGCCTGCCCAATCCGATGAGCGACACCGGCTTCGACGAGCTGCCGTCCGACACGTCGGCGCTGCTGCGCGAATTTGCCGACGCCGGCTTCATCAACATCGCTGGCGGCTGCTGCGGCACCACGCCGGAACACATCGGCGCGATTGCCGCCCTTCTGGAAAAGAACGCGCCGCGCACCGTGCCTGAAGTCCCCGTGGCACTCCGCCTCTCGGGCCTGGAACCGTTCACGGTCGATGACGATTCACTGTTCGTGAACGTGGGCGAGCGGACCAACGTGACCGGCTCGAAAGCGTTCGCGCGCATGATCCTCAACGAGCAGTACGACGAAGCGCTGTCGGTAGCGCGCCAGCAGGTGGAAAACGGCGCCCAGGTCATCGACATCAATATGGACGAAGCGATGCTCGATTCGCTGGCCGCCATGACGCGCTTCCTGAACCTGATCGCGTCCGAACCCGATATTTCGCGCGTGCCGATCATGATCGACTCGTCGAAATGGTCGGTGATCGAAGCGGGCCTGAAATGCGTGCAGGGCAAGGCCATCGTCAACTCGATTTCGATGAAGGAAGGCGAAGAAGAATTCATACGCCAGGCACGTTTGTGCCGCAGCTACGGCGCCGCTGTCATCGTCATGGCCTTTGATGAGAAAGGCCAGGCCGACACTTTCGCGCGCAAGACCGAGATCTGCGGGCGCGCGTACAAAGTGCTGACCGAGCAGGTGGGCTTTCCGCCCGAAGACATCATTTTTGATCCGAACATCTTTGCGATCGCCACCGGCATCGAGGAGCACAACAACTACGCGGTCGACTTCATCAACGCCACGCGCTGGATCCGTGAGAACCTGCCGCACGCGAAGGTGTCGGGCGGCGTGTCGAACGTGTCGTTCAGCTTCCGCGGCAACGACCCTGCCCGCGAAGCGATCCACACCGTGTTCCTGTACCACGCCATCAAGGCTGGCATGACCATGGGGATCGTCAATGCCGGCATGGTCGGCGTCTACGACAACCTGCCCGCCGAATTGCGCGAGCGCGTCGAGGACGTGGTGCTGAACCGGCGCGATGACTCCACCGAACGCATGATCGAGATCGCCGGCACGTTAAAGGCCGGGGGCAAGGCGCAGGAACAGAACCTGGCGTGGCGCGATGCGCCGGTCAGTGCGCGCCTGTCGCACGCGCTGGTGCACGGCATCACGCAGTGGATCGTGGAAGACACCGAGGAAGCGCGCGTCGACCAGTTGAATAATGGCGGGCGGCCGATCCACGTCATCGAAGGCGCGCTGATGGACGGCATGAACGTCGTCGGCGACCTGTTCGGACAAGGCAAGATGTTCCTGCCACAGGTGGTCAAATCGGCGCGCGTGATGAAGCAGGCCGTGGCCCACCTGGTGCCGTACATCGAAGAAGAAAAAGCCAGCGAGGAAGCGCGCACCGGCATCGTCGCCAAGCCGAAAGGCAAAATGGTGATCGCCACCGTCAAGGGCGACGTGCACGACATTGGCAAGAACATCGTCTCGGTGGTCATGCAGTGCAATAACTTCGAAGTGGTGAACATGGGCGTGATGGTGCCGGCGTCCGAAATCCTGGCGCGCGCCAAGGCGGAAAATGCCGACCTGGTAGGCCTGTCCGGCCTCATCACGCCGTCGCTGGAAGAGATGGCGCACGTGGCGCGCGAGATGCAGCGCGACCCGTGGTTCCGCGAACGCAAAACGCCGCTGTTGATTGGCGGCGCCACGACCAGCCGTGCGCACACTGCGGTCAAGATCGCGCCGCACAGCGAGAGCCCGGTGGTGTATGTGCCCGACGCATCGCGTTCGGTGTCGGTAGCGCAGTCCTTGATGACGCCTGAAACGCGTGACGCCTACATCGCCGACATCGCGCAGGATTACGTGCGTATCCGCGAGCAGCACGCCAACAAAAAGGCGCTGCCGACGATCTCGCTGGCCGCCGCGCGGGCGAACAAGGCGAAGCTCGATTACGCACCGGTCAAACCGAAGTTCATCGGCCGGCGCGTCTTCAAGAACGTCGAACTGGCCACGCTGGCGCGCTACATCGACTGGGGTCCGTTCTTCCAGACCTGGGACCTGGCCGGTCCCTTCCCGGCGATCCTGACCGACCACGTGGTGGGCGAGTCAGCAACGAAAGTATTCGAGGAAGGCCAGGCGCTGCTGAAGAAAGTCATCGACGGGCGCTGGCTGACCGCCAACGGCGTGGTGGCGCTGCTGCCGGCCAACAGCATCAACGACGACGACATCGAGGTCTACACCGACGACACGCGCACCAGGGTCGCGTTCACGTGGTACGGCCTGCGCCAGCAAGGCGTGAAGCCGGTGGTCGATGGCGTGCCGCGCCCGAACCAGTGCCTGGCCGATTTCATCGCACCGAAATCATCAGGCATTGCCGACTACATCGGCGTGTTTGCGGTAACAGCGGGCCTCGGCATCGAAAAATACGAGCAGCGTTTCGAAGATGCGCACGACGATTATTCGTCGATCATGCTCAAATCCCTGGCCGACCGCCTGGCCGAAGCGTTTGCCGAGTACCTGCACGAACGCGTGCGGACCGATCTGTGGGGCTATGCGCCAGCGGAGAATCTGACGAACCAACAGATGATCGCCGAGGAGTACGAGGGCATCCGCCCGGCGCCGGGCTATCCGGCCTGTCCCGAGCACACGGTCAAGAAAGCCATGTTCGACGTGCTGCAGGCCGAGGAAATCGGCATGGAGCTGACCGAGTCTTTCGCGATGTATCCAGGAGCGGCGGTGTCCGGCTTTTACCTGGCGCACCCGCAGTCGAAGTATTTCGTGGTCGGGAAGATTGGCAATGACCAGGTCGATGACATGGTGGCGCGGCGCGGCGAGTCGAAAGAAGATGTGGAGCGGTGGCTGGCGCCGAACCTCTCCTGATTCGACTTTGTTTGAGTTGTTATTGGCTCCCGCCTTCGCGGGAGTGACGGTTTACGGCCAGCGACTTCAAGACCGTCATTTCTCGCATTGCTCGAAATGACTCCCGGCGAAAGCCGGGACCCATACCCTATATGCGTTAGCCAGTAACGAACGCCGCCCCGCGCACTGCAACCGGCGCAACGCGTGGCGCCGACACAGGCGCCGCTTTATCCGCAAACAACGCCCGAATAAACAACCTGGTCGCGGCCTGCTCCCCCAGCGCGCCGACCAGGTGCCGGTCCGACTCCTGTACCAGGAACGCCAGCTGCCGCTGCGCTTCTTCCACCCCGAGCGTCAGCACGATGGTCGCCTTGCCGGCGTCAAGCCCGACGTCCTTGCCGGTCACCGCGCTGTCATTGCCCGGCCCATCCTGCAAGTCGTCGCGGATCTGGAAGGCCTGCCCTGCCGCCCTGGCGAAGCGTTTGAGCGGCAGCACCACCGAGTCGCCCGATTCGGCAATCACGGTGGCCATGTTCACGGCCACGTCAAACAGCATGCCGGTTTTCAGTTCATTGGTCACAGCGATGTCGTCGGTCGAGCGCTGGTCGCGGCCCGCACGCAGGTCCTGGTACTGGCCCATCGCCAGGCCCTTGGTGCCGATGGCGTTGGCCAGCGTGGAGCTCATGCGTGCGCGCGCGTCGGCCGGCACGCCGGGGGCGCTGGCCACCAGGCCGAACGCGCGGCTCAGAAGCGAGATGGCCGCGAGGATCGCCACGTCTTCGCCGAAGCGCACATGGATCGTGGGACGGCCGCGGCGCAGCATGGCATCGTCCATGCAGGGCATGTCGTCGAGGATCAGCGAGGCGGCGTGCACCAGTTCCACCGCGCAGGCGGCGTCCAGCATGCCGGCCGGGTGGCAACCGAGGTCGCGTGCCAACAGCATCATCAACAGGGGCCGCATGCGCTTGCCCGCGCCGAGCGCCGCTTCGCGCATCGCCGACTGCAGCAGGTCGGCAGGATCCGCTTCGCCCATTACCTGACGCAATCGCTCTTCGAACGTGGCTTTTAACAAACCAAGTTCCTGTTGGAGGCCCGTCATGGCGCCGCTTTGTATGACTTGTGCACCCATGACGCGCGACCTTTACCAGTGATATAGCGAAAAATTAACATGTGTATAATCATAATGGAAAATGCGGAG
>Ga0265780_10009760_pt1 | contig 11479 bp, 10 predicted proteins | sample P1T30metagenome_FD_192432 | JGI IMG/M metagenome (GOLD analysis project Ga0265780, IMG submission 192432) | Plant litter microbial communities from East Loma Ridge, Irvine, California - P1 T30 | ecosystem: Environmental > Terrestrial > Plant litter > Unclassified | place: USA: California... | reverse complement strand
ACGGCGTTTCTGGCGCACTGCATGTCGCGCCAGTTGCTGACCGAGCTGTGCCTCTTGGGCGAGCGCGTGCCGGCCGCGCGCCTCTATGCGCTGGGCGCGGTCAACCGTTTGGCCGCGCCGGGGCAGGCACTGGCAGAGGCGCTGGCATTGGCTGCGCGCGTGGCCGCTGGGCCAGCCAACGCTAATGGACGCATCAAGGTGCTGTGCGAGAATGCCGGGGCCGCAAGCCTGGCCGGGCAGCTCGACCTGGAAGCCGCGCTGATGGTGCAGTCGCAGGGCGACGACGAAGCGCAGGAAGGCATTGCGGCCTTCTTTGAGAAACGCGCGCCCGCTTTCGCGGAACTGCGGGGCGCTGCAGCCGCGGGTCGGCCACAAGAATGACGTTTGCCGGCTCCCTGTAGAGCAGCCGGGTATCTGGAGTGTTATGACTGACAAATCTGCTTTGCCTCTTTCCGGCGTGCGCGTGCTGGACTTCTCCCGTGTGCTGGCCGGGCCGTGGTGCGCGATGGTGCTGGGCGACCTGGGCGCCGAAGTGATCAAGGTGGAGCACCCCGAGCGTGGCGACGACACGCGCGACTGGGGCATGCGCATCGGCGCCACCGAAACCGCGTACTTCAATAGCGTCAACCGCAACAAGCGTTCGGTGTGCCTCGACCTGAAAACACCCGACGGTCAAACCATCGCGCGGGACCTGATCCGCAAGAGCGACATCGTGATCCAGAACTTCAAGTTCGGCGACATCGAGCGGCTGGGCCTTGGCTACGATGCACTCAGGGAAGAGCAGCCGGGCCTGATCTACTGCTCGATCACCGGGTATGACCGCACCGGTCCGGAAGCCGCGCGGCCCGGCTATGACCTGGTGATCCAAGGCGAGTCGGGCCTGATGGCGCTCAATGGTGAACCGACTCAGCCGCCGTTGAAATTCGGCGTCGCCGCGGTCGACATGATGACCGGGATGTACGCGGCGCAGGGCGTGCTGGCGGCGCTGTACGAGCGCGAAAAGACGGGCAAGGGCCGCCATATCGGCATGGCATTGTTCGACTGCGGCCTGATGATCACCGCCTACTACGGCCTGGAAGCGCTGCTGCGCGGTAACGATCCGCCGCGTTACGGCAATGCGCATCCATCGATCATGCCGTATGGCGTGTATGAGGCAAAGGATGGTCCACTGGTCGTTGCGGTGGGCAATAACAGCCAGTTCATACGCTTTTGCAATGACGTGATCGAGCGCCCCGATATTGCGCTGGATGAGCGTTTCAAGACCAACCTGGCGCGCACGCAGCACCGCGATGAGCTGATGCCCGAGATCAAGCGCGAACTGGCGCAGCGCACACGCAGCGATCTGCTTGCGTGCATGAGCCGGGTCGGTATCCCGTGTGGCGAGGTCGCCGGGCTGCATGAGGCATTGACGTCGACCCGCGCACAGCAGGGCGGACTGGTCAAGGACATGCCGCATCCCGTTGTGGGCAGTGTTCCAGTGTTGGCCTCACCCTATCGCTTCGATGGCGAACGCCTGCCGGTTCGCAGTAGCCCGCCGTGCCTGGGCGAGGGGACGGACGACGTGCTGCATGAGTTGCTTGGCCTGTCGGCAGACACGCTGGCTGGCTTGCGGGAGCGCGGTGTCGTTTAACAACGTCAATACGTAGGGTTAATGCCTGCCGGTTTTGCATGGCGAAATGAACTGGATTAGAATGGAATTTGACCACCATTCTTTTTCAGGATCTTTCCATGCCAGTGAGCGACACCCTTCCTGATGATGTGCAAGGTGCCGATGTGGCCGACGCGCCGCGTGGCGCCGAAGAACGCTACTTCATCACGGCGCTGGCGCGTGGCCTCGAGGTCCTGGCCTGCTTTCGCTCGGCCGACAAGGGGCTGAGCAACCAGCAGATCGCCGAGCGCTGCGGCTTGCCCAAGTCCACTGTCACCCGCATCACCTACACGCTGACTACGCTCGGCTACCTGGCGCAGGAGCCGGGCGGGCGTTACACGCTCGGCAGCGCCACGCTGGGCCTGGGCAGCGCCATGCTGGCCCGGCTCGATATCCGCCAGCTGGCGCGTCCGATGATGCAGGAGCTGGCCGAATTCTCCGGCACCACCGTGTCGATCGCGATGCGTGACCGGCTGTCGATGATCTATGTGGAGGTGTGCCGCAGCAGCGCAGCGCTGGCGCTGGCGCTGCAGGTCGGCTCGCGCATGCCGCTGGCGACATCGGCGATCGGCCGCGCCTACCTGGCCCGGGCCGCCGAGAATGAGCGCCGGGATATCCTGAGCCGCTCGCTGGAGCTGGACGAAACCGCGTTCGAAGCCATGCGCACGGGTCTGGCCAAGGGCTTGAGTGACTACGAGACGTATGGCTGCACGACCTCGTTCGGCGACTGGCAGAAGGACGTCAACGGCATCGCGGTCGGCTTCATGCCGATCGGCGGGAGCCAGATCATGTCGATCAATTGCGGCGGCCCCTCATCGAGCGTATCGACCGCCTTCCTGCTCGATGAAGTGCGCCCGCGCCTGATCGAGGTCGCACGGCGCCTCGAGTCGTAATCAGGCAGGGCTCAATACCCGGCCGCCAGCTGGTCGGGGTTCAAGGCGTTCATCACCGCAAACACACCGCTGGCGCGCAGGATGCGGCGCGCGCCGACCTGCAGGAAGCAGTTGGCGAACGCCATCCGCTTGCCCATTTTCTGCACCTCGACATGCGCTTCGACCCAGTCGCCGGGCCGGGCCGCGTCGATGAAATCGGTGCTCAGGTTGACGGTCACGAACGACTGGCGTCCTTCGCAATACAGCGTCAATCCGAGACCAAGCGCGGAGTCGGCCAGGCTGGCCAGCATCCCGCCATGCGCGATGCCGCGCATATTGGTGTGCTTGTCCTCAATGCGCATCGCGAACACGATCTCGCTTCCACTTCTGCGGCAGTACAGCTCGCCCAGATTGGACATATATGGCCCCCCGCGCTTGAGTCGTTCAAAGCCGGGTGGAGCGGGGTGTACGTGGTCGTGTGTCGTCATCAGAACATGTGCATGATGCCCATCGTGAACCGGTTGGCCGAGTCGCTGCCCACCGCCACGAAGTTCTGGGCTAGGTTGATCTGGTCAGTCTGGACGATGCTGTCGGTCGCCGCGTGGCCCACCGAGACGTAGCCCGTCGTGCGCTTGCTCATCAGGTAGCGGCCGATCAGGATGAATTGCTGTGCATCGTCCTTCAGGTCACCCGAGCGCTTGACCTGATAGGCCGCAGCCGTGACCAGGAAGGCCGGCGCCACCGGCACATCCGCGCCAACGCCGAGCACGGCGATCTTGCGGCCAGTGCTGCGCAGTTCGTTCCACGAATAGGTCGACTTGAGCGTCACTGCCGGGAACGCGTACTTGACGCCATACGCGTGCGACGTGAGCAGATCGGTGTCGGTGATGTTCTTCATGCGCGCATAGGCGCCGGCAACGGTCAGCTTGCCGGTGTTGTACAGCAGCGCGCCGCCCTGGTATGAACTCTTCTGCGCGTTGCCTGCCTGCTCGCCGAAGGCGCGCATCAAGGCAAAACTCAGGCCCTTGAACACGGGTGACGTGTACTTGACCGAGTTGTTCTGGCGCAGGGCCGTGCCGCCATTGTTGGCGCCGTAGGGCGCATACACGGCGGCGTTGTTCATCGCCGAGAACAGCACGTTCGGGCTGCTGGAGGCAAAGCCCAGGCCCAGCGGATCGGCCATGCCGACCGACATGATGCCGACGATATTCTGGCGGCCGATGTCGATGGCGCCGTAGTTGGTAACGATGCCGACCGTGGCTTCGCGGTCGAACAGGCTCGTGCTCGATGGGGTGCCAAACGGGACGCCGGCGCCGCCCGTGTCATTGAGCAGCGTGCCTTCCAGCCCGAAGCGCGCCTTCATGCCGCCGCCCAGGTCTTCTTGGCCCTTGATGCCCCAGCGCGATACCTGCATCTGGCCGGTATCGACCTTGGTCATATCGCCCTGCGGGCCGTCGTTGGTCAGGCGGGTCAGGCCGGCATCGATGATGCCGTACAGGGTAATGGCCGATTGCGCGGAGGCGCTCGGTGCAGCTGACACGCAGGCGCATAGCGCCGCCATTGCAATGATGTGTTTCTTCACTCGGTCTGTCTCCATTATTGTGATGGTGCCGGGTCGTCGCCGGCCACCACAATGGCCGACATCCGATCCATGAAGCGGGTTTCTCTTTGCGGAACCAGATCCTCAATAATGAAACTGTAGGTTTTTCAGTTTGACGGTGTCAACAGGTATTCGACCTCGGGCCAAGAGTTCGCTCACTCAGGCGAGAAACGTGTCGAAACCGGTACACAAGGTTTTGAGAGGCGAACCAACCAGTTTGCCTGGCGAAATGAGGCGCGCTTGTTGCGTTTTAGAGTGCTGAATGTGAACAAGCCGCGACACCGGTTGCCCGGGTCGCGGCTTGCGCATTACAGAACTGCTGGTCGAACTAATTCGTGCGAATTACTTCGAAGCGTCCTGCATTTTTTCGCCAGCGCGCTCGACGCTACGGCCAGCAGCAGCGGTTGCGTTGCTGGTCGCTTCTTTAGCGGCAGCAGCAGCTTCGCGGCTTTCCTGACGCACTTCTGCGCCAGCAGCGTCGATACGTGCACCGGCACGGTCGGTCGCGGCGTCGATACGCTGACCAGCAGCGTCCATATTGGCTTCAGCCTTGTCAGCAGCAACTTCCATCTTGTCGCCAGCGCGTTCAGCAGCAGCATCGACCGAAGCGGCAGCTTCTTTCGATTCTTCGGCAACTTTGGCGCCTGCGTTGTCGACGGCAGCGCCGGCTTCTTGTGCAGGGCCCATATTGTCGTTCTTGTTGCAACCGGCCAGCATCGCGACGCTCAGCATCAGGGCGGAAATGGTAATCGTGGTTTTCATGGGGTGCTCCTTAAAATTAAATGTTGTCATTCAGCTTACACCAGCTGCCAATTTTTTGACTCACGCCCCGACCGCAATCGTGCGCGACAGAAGCATTAAAACATTTCCAAAATTCATCGGCTGTGCGCTAGATAACTTAGCAACAATTCAGCGTGTGGCGACAATAATATGGGATCGGCGACACAGACGCGAAGTTCCCGATTTGCCCATGCATCGTCCAGCGTCACGATGGCGACGGACAGCTCGCGGGCAAAGCGGATGGCGGCCACCTCGGGCAGCATGGCAATGCCGACATCCTGCGCCACCAGCTGGGCGATGGCGTCAAAGCTCGGCGCCCGTACCCGTACCTTCAACGGCCGCCCGTTCTGGATCGCCCGCGCTTCAATAAAATCCTGCATCGGCCGTTCCGGCGGCAGGCACACAAACGCGTATTCAAAGGCGTCGCGCAGCTTCATTGTCGCGCGCTGCGCCAGCGCATGGCCGGCCGGCACCAGCATCACCAGGCGATCGCTGCGAAACGGCAGCGAGATCATCTCGCCGGTCGCCACGTTCCCATCGAAAATGCCCAGCTCGATCTCGCCGGCACGTACCGCCCCCACAATATCGCGACTGGCGCGTTCATCCAGTTGCAGGTCGACTTCAGGGTGATCCGCCAGAAACTCGCCAAGGGCCGCTGGCAGGAAGGTGCTGATCGCCACTGTGGTGCCGGCCAGGTGGACCGACGCGCGGCGCCCACCGCGCAGGTCGCGCACGGTCTCGCGCAACTGCTCCGTTTCATTGACAATGCGCGCGGCCCGCTCGAGGATAAAGCGCCCCGAGGGCGTGGGCGTCATGCCGGCCGCCGAGCGCGTGAAGACGACAATGCCGGTGGCCTGCTCGAAGCCGCGCAGACGGTTGCTGGCCGCGGACAGTGCGATGGGGAAGCGTTCAGCGGCCTTGCTCAGGCTGCCGGCGGCCTCAATGGCCAGTAGCAGGCGAAGGTCGGTCAGGTCGATGTGCATGGGGTTTCTCTTTTGGCGAAGGCCTGGTTCAGCATTGGCGCATTCTAGCCCGTCTCGTTTCGCGGCAGAATAAGGTCTTGACGGTGATGGGGCAACGGCCAAGACGACGATGAGCGATGTGACATGGGCGCGCCGCTGGGCGCAGGACGGACGGCTGTATGCGATTCTGGCTGCCACGGGAATGAGCATGAAGGCGGTTTTCGTCAAGCTTGGCTACGCGGCCGCGCCGGTGGATGCATTGACCATGCTAGCGCTGCGCATGGGTTTTGCGCTGCCGCTGTTCCTGGGCCTGGCCTGGATGGCGCGCGATCCGCAGGCAGCGCGGTTGACGCCGAAGGACTGGCTGCACATTGCTACCCTGGGTTTCTTCGGCTATTACCTGGCGAGCCTGTTCGATTTCTACGGCCTGGAAACTATCACGGCCGGGCTGGAACGCCTGATCCTGTACCTGTACCCGACGCTGGTGCTGTTGTTCCAGGTTTGTCTCACCAAACAGTGCCCGTCGGGCCGTACCTTGCAGGCACTGGGCATCTGCTACCTGGGCCTCGGCATCGGCTTCATCCACGACCTGCACGTGACCGGCATGAGCGACGAACTCCTGACTGGCGCTGCGTGGGTATTCGCCAGCGCCGTGGTGTACGCGTTGTATTTCGTCGGCACCGGCGCTGTCGTCAAGCGGATCGGCGCCATGCGCCTGGCCGGCCTGGCCGGCAGCGCATCGTGCTTGTTCGTGCTGCTGCATTACGCGTTGGCCGGTGATCGCGCCGTCCTCACGACGCTGCCGGCAGCAGTCTGGCTCAATACCGGTTTGATGGCCGTGGTATCGACCGTGGTACCGATCTATTGGCTGTCGCTGGCGATTGCCCGTCTCGACGCATCGCAGACGGCGGCGATCGGCAATCTCGGCCCGGTACTGACGGTGTTTGCTTCGTGGCTGCTGCTGGGAGAGCCGTTGTCAGTATTCCAGTTGGGCGGGTTGGCGCTGGTGATCCTGGGTGTGTCGCGGCTCAAGCCGAAGGCGCTGCCGGCGCTGACGGCTACGCCCGAACGGGCGTCGTCGTGACAGCATCGAACAAGCAGCGGCCATCCCAGCGCGGCAAGTGCGAGATGATCCGCGCCGGGACAGCCCTGGCCGCATACGCCGGCCCAAGCGACGCCAAAAAACGTGGGAAGGCGCGGCAATAGGTCGACTGGATCCCGGCCAGGCGCGCCAGTAGCGCGTAGTCGATCACGGCGTCAGGCGGCATCGCGTCGATCACCTGCGCGATGCGTTCGTGCCAGTCGTCCGACCACGCGGGCAGTAAAGGACCCAGGTCGCGCACGGTGTCGCCGGTACGGATGGCGCCGCCTTGCACGACGCGCGCCAGCACGCCGCGTCGGGCGCCGATGCGGGCGGCGACATGTGCGCCATGCAGGTCGAGCCGGCCGCACGCTTCGCACGTGAACATCAGGCGCACCCGCGCCCCGTCGCCGATCTGCAGCACGGTGCCGGAGGGCAGGGCGTCGATAGGTGTATCGAGCAGCAGGTTTTCGCGCAGCGCGTGGGGAGCGAGATCGAAGTTGGCATAGGTCGCGCTGCTCGCCAGCAGCAGCTGGCGCGGTGATGCCGGGTCGCGGTGGCGGTCTCCGTCGATCCCCGCGTCGGCCACGAGCGTGAGCCGCTCGACCGCCTGCGGCGCAGCGCTGCCGGGGGGGCGGAGCGACAGGCTGGCCAGCTTCACCGGGCTACCCTTACTTCGACGATTGCAGTGCGGCTGCCGCGGCGCGGTACTTGGCGGCGTTGGGCACGTCCGTCCACGCCGGCTTGACCGGATCGTTGGCGATGTCCTGCAACGCCACGGCGATCATGCGGTTCACGCTGGCCAGGTTGTCGTAGTCGACCTTGTCCCAGGTGTCGTCCTTGCCGTGGTAATCGGGGAAGCCGAACGCCACGCACAGCGTGTGCGCCGGCACGCCGGCATCGGCCAGCGCCTGGTTGTCGCTGCGTGCAAAATAGCGGTCGCTATTGGTCGGGTGCTTCCAGAAGCGGATGCCGGTCTGCTCGCCCGCGCGTTGCAGCGTCGTGCCAACGGTCGAATAGTCAAAGCCGGTCATCGTGGCCGAACGCAGTTGCGGGCCTTCGCTGTCGTCGGTGCGGCCAAGCTGCTCGAGGTTCAGGTTCATCACGGTGTCCTTCAGCGGGAACACCGGATGCTTTGCGTAGTAGCGCGAGCCGAGCAGCCCCAGTTCTTCGCCGAACAGCGCGACGAACACGATGCTGCGGCGCGGCCGCTCCTTTTGCGCCGCCATGCTCGCGGCGATCTCGATCACCGAGACGGTGCCGCTGCCATCGTCGTTCGCGCCGTTGAATATCTCGCCGTCGCGGATGCCCAGGTGGTCGTAGTGCGCGCTGAGCATCACGTAGGTGCTTTTCAGGGTCGGGTCCGAACCGCGCAGAACGCCGATCACGTTGCGCAGCTTGGTCGGCGCGATCTCGGGCGCGACGATCTTTGCAGCGACGGTGGCGCCGCCCTGTTCGAGCGCGGTCGCGGCATCGGCTGCATGCACCACCACGACCGGTGCGCCACCTTTCGCCACTGCCACGCTCGGGTCGATCAGCCAGCCGCCCTGCGTGCGCGCCTGACGGCGTTCACGGTCGATCAGCACGATCAGCGCCGGCTTGCTTTTCAGTTTGGCTTGCAGCGCGGCGCCTGCGCCGGGGATTGCAGCGGCCGGCACCACCAGCACCTTGCCGTTGGCTTTGTCCGGATCGTCCAGCGCCGCCTGCCAGGTCATGAAGACGGCAGGGGTGCGCGCCAGCGTGACCGAATCGACGAAGTTGGCCGATGCGCCCGTGCCGTCGAGGGTCATGGTCTTACCGCCGGCCGTCACCGTCAATGCGATGTCTTGCGGGCTGCGCTTGGCGTATTGCCAGTTCGCGGTCTGGAAGTAACCGTCATCGCCAGCGGCCTCGAGCCCCGCGCGGCGGAACTGCGCCGCGATGTATTCGGCTGCCAGGTCAACACCGCGTGACGGCGTGCCGCGCCCTTCGAGCAGGTCGGAAGACAGGAACGACAGGTGGCCGCGCAACGAGTCGGCCGAGATGCTGGAGGTCAGCGCATCGCGCCCTGACGTCTGCGGCCCCTGGGCCGAGGTGGCGCACCCGGTCAGGGCGAGAGCGATGGAAATGGACAGCGCGGAGGCAAGGTGACGCATGCGAGGACTTCCGTGGATTGATGAGGATGGCAATATGACATGGTGGGGTGAAGCGGGTCAACCGGATATGCGCATCCACCCGACGGGAGCGCCACGATGGCGCATCCCGGTTCAGCCCACCATACGATCAGGCCTGCGCAGCGTACGGCGGGTAATCGATATAGCCCCTGGCGTCGCCCCCGTAGTAAGTACTGCGGTCCGGCTCGGCCAGTGGCCAGCCGTTGCGCAGGCGCGCGACCAGGTCGGGGTTCGAGATGAACGGTTGGCCGAACGCCGCCAGGTCGATCACGCCATCGTCGATCATCTTGTCGGCGCGCTCGCGCGTCATGCCGCCAGCCAGGATCACTGCAGTCTCGGGCAGCGTGGGGCGGAAGGCGCGCAGCAAGTCCTGGATCTTGTCGGACACGGTGGGGCCGGACGCCTTGTCGCCCATGCCGTAGCCGGATTGGTCCATGATGTGGACATAGGCGATGCGGCGTTCCCCGAGCGCGGCGACCAGCGCCGTATAGGTGGCATCGATGTCGTCGTACAGCGGCATGTCGAACAGGCGGCCGTAGGGCGACAGGCGGATGCCCACGCGTTCGCGGCCGATGCGGGCGACGACGGCATCGACGACTGCCAGGGCAAAGCGCAGGCGGTTGTCCATCGTGGCTGCGCCGTATTCGTCGTCGCGGTCATTGACCAGCGGGTTGAGGAACTGCTCCAGCAGATAGCCATTGGCGCCGTGGATCTCGACGCCGTCGAAACCGGCCTCGATGGCATTGGCGGCGGCGTTGGCAAAATCCTGCACCACGCGCGCCACCTCGTCGGTCGCAAGCTGGCGCGGTTGGGTGGTGGCCACCATGCCCGGCGTGCCATCATCCTTGACACCATAGGCCATGGCGCCTTGCGCGGTTTTCGAGCTGGCGCCCACCGGATCGATGCCATCGATCTGGATGCTCGGGTGCGACACGCGGCCCACGTGCCAGAGCTGCGCGAACATCTTCGCGCCGACGGCGTGCACGGATTGAGTCGTCAGGCGCCAGCCGGCGATCTGCGCCGGCGTGTAGATGCCGGGGTTGAACAGGTAGCCCTGGCCTTCGCGGGAAATCGGCGTACCTTCGCTGACGATCAGGCCGGCGGTGGCGCGCTGGGTGTAGTACAGCGCCACGGTTTCAGTGGCGACGTCGTCCGGCGCACGCGCGCGGGTCAGGGGCGCCATCACGACGCGGTTGACGAGGGGAAGAGAAGCGAGCTTGAATGGCGAGAATAACTGGTGCATGGCGTCCTTGTAGCGTTGTGGATGGATGCGGCCAGCATAAATGAATTCGGAGAATTGAATGATGGGCACGCTAGCGAATCGGGCCATCGCGCGCTGCGGGGCCGGGTTCACACCTGCCATTCACCAGTTCGTCGCACCGCCTCTTGCCGCTGGCACGCCGGCTCGGCACAATGAATTGTCCCTGTCCTAATTACCGTTATTTTCTGAAGCGAGTCCGCATGGCCAGCCTCTCCCCGCCGACTCACCAGCAACGACGCGCACGCCTGCGACGCCTGCTGACCGATTTGCCGCTGTCGATCGGCATCAGCGTGCTGCTGGCGTGTTTCATCAGCCTGGTCACGGGGCGCTTTCTCGAAAACATGCTGGTGTCGGTCCTGATCGGCATCGTGGCCTTCACGATCGTGTATGGCGGACGACTGCTGTTCATCAAGCGGCCGGTCTGGCGCCTGCGCGAATGGGCGATGTTCGGCGTGCTGGCGGTGCTGGCAGCGCCGGTTGCCCATTTCACCGGCTTGTACACGGCCGGGTTGTTGCTCGGTATTCGTACGCCCACGCTGGCGGAATATCCGTCCGCCGACCGCATCAGCATGATCGTCTTCACGTTTCTTGGCACGACACTGATGGTCGTGCTGATCCGGAACCGCGAACGCATGCGGCGCGCCCAGGAAGAGCAGGCCGAGGCGCACCTGCGTGCGCAAATCATCGAGCGCCAGGCGTTACAGGCGCAGTTGCGCCTGCTGCAGGCCCAGATCGAACCGCACATGCTGTTCAATACGCTGGCCAATCTGCAGGGGCTGATCGCGCTCGATCCGGCGCGGGCCAGCGACATGCTCGACCAGCTGATCCAGTATCTGCGCGCCACGCTCAGCGTATCGCGCAGCGAGACCACGACGCTCGAGCAGGAGTTTGCCGCCATGGGGGCGTACCTGGGCCTGATGGGCGTACGCATGGGTGAACGGCTGCGCTACCGGCTCGACCTGCCGCCGGCGCTGCGCACCGCGCGCCTGCCCACGATGCTGTTGCAACCGCTGGTCGAGAATGCGATCGTGCACGGCGTGGAGCCGAAGATCGATGGCGGCGAGATCACCATCAGCGCGGCGATCGAAGGCGACAGCCTGGTGCTCGACGTCCGGGATACCG
>Ga0265780_10009757_pt1 | contig 11485 bp, 11 predicted proteins | sample P1T30metagenome_FD_192432 | JGI IMG/M metagenome (GOLD analysis project Ga0265780, IMG submission 192432) | Plant litter microbial communities from East Loma Ridge, Irvine, California - P1 T30 | ecosystem: Environmental > Terrestrial > Plant litter > Unclassified | place: USA: California... | reverse complement strand
AACCGCCACTTCGAGCGCGGCCTGGAAGTGCTGGTGGGCTTCCTCAAATCGAAGGTGGTAGCCGGGTAATAGCTCAGGTAGTACCCTTGCTGCTCACGCATAACCCCTTTGGGGAGGAGCGCCGTATAAATTTGTGGATACCTAGCATAGTATAAGTAAAAATAGATTAACTTGAACCGGTGATTACGGCAACCGCCCAATTGCCGGGGAAGCCTTGCTTATACTGCTGCCCTTCACCCGCCACCCTGCTTCTCTTTGGTTATGAAACGCTCTCTTTTACGCTTTGCTCTTTTGACTTCGGTCGGCCTTGCGGGGCTTACCAGCTGCGACAAAAATGGCCAGGCTGGCGTATTGCAGCATCCGCCGGGCAAGGCCTCGCTGCGCGGCACCGTGACGCCCGACAAAGCCTACGACCAGATGTTTGATGCTTCGCTGGGCAAGCTGACCGACACCACTTACCTCATCATCACCAAGGCCGAGCGGGGCAGCGTGTTCACGGTGCACACCGGCCCGCTGCCCACCGCCGACCACGCCGTGTGCTTCGCCAGCACCAACAATGCGGGCTTCAAGGAATGCGTGGAAGAGTATTACCACAACTCCGGCGGTGTGGCCATTCAGAGCAACGAAGCCGGCTGGTGGGCCACCCCGCTGTAGGCAGCAAATTCCTGAGAACCACACCAGCAAAGCCAGCACGTCATGCTGAGCGAAGCCGAAGCATCTTGCGTGCACTAGTAATTGAGTAATTGAATACTTGCGCAGTAGAGATGCTTTGGCTTCACTCAGCATGACGTTCTTTTTTACCCTTTTTCTACTGCATGTATAGCAAAGCAGAAGTAACCCAGCTGCGCCAGGCTTTCTGGACCACGTTTGGGCAATATATGGCCCCGGTGCCTTCGGCTGAGGGCGACACTACCAACTGGATTAACTACAAGACGGGCCTGAAGAACGTGTACTTCCGTATGCAGGCCGACAACCGCCGGGCCAGCATCGGCATCGAGCTTACGCACTCCGACGCCGGTATCCGCGAGCTGTTCTGGGAGCAGTTTCTGGAGCTGCGCACGCTGCTGCACGAAACCCTGGGCGAAACCTGGACCTGGGAAGCCGACGCCACCGACGCCAACGGCCAGCCGCTAAGCCGCATCTACCAAGACCTGGCCCCCGCCAATATCTTTAACCGCGAAAGCTGGCCGGCGCTCATTTCCTTCTTCAAGCCCCGCATTGTAGCCCTCGATGCGTTTTGGGCCGATGCGCAGTACTCATTCGAGGCGCTGAAGTAGGCTTGTAAAGACCTTTGAAACAGTCATGCTGGGCTTGTCGAAGCATCTCTACTGCAATACTAAATTTGATTAGTTGCGCTATAGAGAGGCTTCGACAAGCTCAGCATGACTCTTTTTTACTTACGGGGCTACAGGCGCCATTACACCCCGACCGGCTTGCCCGCCGCACCGCCGCCGGTGCTGCCCACGCGGCGGGCTTTTTTGTAGGCGCTGTGCAGGGCCGGGTTCAGCACCCGGAACACTTCCATGGGCTTGTCGAGCTCATATATCTGCAGCAGGAGGTCGTGCAGTCGGTCCAAGGCCGTATTGTTGCCCTGGCTGCGCTGGTCGATGAGGCTGCTGGTGCCGCGCACGGTGCCCGCAAAGGCCTTCTGCTTGCCCAGCAGTTCGGCCACCACGGGGGCCGGAAGGCCGTAGGGCACCAGCGCCTTGGCGTGGGCGTCGGCGCTTTTAAACAAGGAGGCCGTCACATCGCGCAGCTCCTCGGGCTTCATTTTGCGCAGTTGGGTGCTGTTGAGCGTGGCGCGGGCCAGCAGGTCGGTGTCGTTGGTTTTGGTGGCAATGGACCGCAGCGGCCCCAGTAGCGCCGGCAAGATGCGTAGCAGCTCCACCCGGAAGTCGGCGGCCTGTTGCGTGCCCGCCGTGGTGCTGAGCGGGGCATTTCCGACGGCTTCCTTCAGCAGGCTGTAGGCCGGGGCAATATCGGCAGCTTCGGCAGCGGCCACCTCACTCACCGCTATAGCGGTCTGGTTGTCGTCCAGGAACTTGACCAGCACCGTGGTCATGGCGTATTGTTTTTCTTCGCGGTCATTCATAAAAAGGCAAAAATGAAAAGTGGCACCGGTAGATGGTAGCCGGCCCTCAAGGTTAATGCTTTTTTCGCACTTCTTTCATTTCCAACCCACTTGGCCACTCCCGTTTAGGTTATTTCGCATCCTTGCAAGCCAACTTTACGGGGTTGCAAGGCCGTTTTACAACCCTGCAAGATGACTTTATGGGGTTGCAAGGCCGGTTTACGGGTATGCGAGATGACTTTTCAGGTATGTAAGCTCCGTTTACAGGTATGCGAGATGACTTTTCAGGCCTGCAAGCTCGATTTACAGGGCTGCAAGGTTGATTTACAGGCATGCGACGTCGGTTTACATGCCTGTGCGGGCCCTTAGGCAGCCCTCTACACACCCCCTTGCGCCCATCCCTCCCAAAATAGTATCTTTGCAGACCCCGTTTGTACCATGTCGGCTCTGCTCTCTCGTTTTTGGTTCTCGCTCCGCTTTGCCTGGCTCACCGCCACGGTGCTGCTGGTGCTGGGCCTCAACCAACGGGCCGTGAGCGTATTGCGCCCCGTGGGCAAAGGCGAAACCACCTGGGCCACGCCCACCCGCGCCACCGTCGTCAAGCAAAAAGTGCTGCTCGAAGCCACGGGCTCGGCCAAGCATTTTGTGGCCCCGCTGGGCACCGCCTGGCTGCCCGTGCCCGCGACCACCAATACCTGGCTGCCCACACTGCGCCAACTGCTGGCCGCCCCGCGCCTGCTGGCCGGCATCCGGGCGGGTGAGGTTTTCCGCGCCCGGCTGCTGGCCGTGGCCCTGTCGCCGCAAGCCCCCTAATTGGGAATTATGAATTCAGAACGATGAACCATGAATTGGCTGCGGCTACTTCATGGTTCATCGTTCTGCTATTCCCTTCGGCCCAATTCATAATTTCTAATTCATAATTCATAATTCAACAGAATGCGTAACAAAGGATTAATCATTGCGCTCACCCTCGTCGTCACGGCGTTGTGCGCGTACTTCCTCTTCTTCACCTACGTCTCGCGCGGGGTGCAGGAGAAGGCCGTGGCCTACGCCACCAAAAACGGCAAGCTCGACGAAGGCCAGCGTCAGCACTACCTCGATTCGGTGTGGCGGGCCCCCGTATTCGGCCCCTTCACCTACCGCGAAGTGCGCCAGAGCGAGCTCGGCCTCGGCCTCGACCTGAAAGGCGGCATGCACGTGACGCTGGAAGTATCGCCGGTGGAAATTGTGCGCGCCATGAGCGGCAACAGCAAGGACCCCGCCTTCAACAAGTCGATAGAGCAGGCGCAGGAAGCCCAGAAAACCAACTCCAGCACGCCCTTCACCGCCCTCTTCGCCCAGGCTTGGCAACAGAACGCGGGCGGCAAGCCCCTGGCTAGCATCTTCGCCAACACCACCAACAAGAGCCGCAACATCGACATCAACTCCTCGAACGAGAAGGTGCTCGGCGCCATCGACAAGGAAGTGGACGAAGCCATCGACCGCTCGTTCAACATCCTGCGCACCCGCGTCGACAAGTTTGGGGTGAACCAGCCCAGCATTCAGCGCGTGAAAGGCACCGGCCGCCTGCAAATCGAGCTGCCCGGCGTGGATAACCCCGACCGCGTGCGCAAGCTGCTGCAAGGCCAGGCCAAGCTGGAGTTCTGGGAAGTATGGAACCAGAACGAAGTAGGTCCCTACCTGATAGCCCTCGACAAGCAGCTGCAAGCCAAGGAAGCCGCTGCCAAAGCCGGCCCCGCTGCCGCTGCTACCACCGACTCGACCAGCACCGCCGCCGCTGGCGACTCGACCTCGCTGGCCGCCCAGCTGGCTAAGAAAAAAGACAGCAAAAGCGCCACCGACTCCGCTGCCGCCAACAAGCCCGGCGTGCTCGCCAAGCTCTTCACCATGCCCGGCCGCCTGGGCGTGAACCTGCGCGACACCTCGGCCATGAACAAAATCCTGCGTTCGCCCGAAGCCAAAGCCACCCTGCCCCCCACCCTGGCCCTGATGTGGAGCCTGAAGCCGACCACCATCGACAAGCAGGAATACCTGGAGCTGATTCCGGTGCGCAAAACCCGCGACGGCGTGCCTATGCTGAGCGGCGAAGCCGTGAACGACGCCCGCGCCGACCTCGGCCAGAACGGCCAGCCCGAAGTGCTGATGAACATGACCGCCCCCGGTGCGCGCAAGTGGGCCAAAATGACGGCTGCCAACATCGGCAAGCAAGTAGCCATGGTGCTCGACGACTACGTGTGCTCGGCCCCCGTGGTGCAGAGCGAGATTACGGGCGGCGGCACCAGCATCACCGGCAGCTTCAGCGTGGAAGACACCGACGACTTGGCCAACCAGCTGAAGGCTGGTAAGCTCCCCGCTCCCACGCGCATCGTGGAAGAAGCCGTAGTTGGTCCGTCGCTCGGCAAGGAAGCCATCAACCAGGGCTTGTACTCGTCGCTAGCCGGTGTGGTCATCATCATGCTGTTTATGGCCTTCTACTACGGCCGCGCCGGCATCGTAGCCGACATTGCCCTCCTCTTCAACATCTTCCTGATTCTGGGTGTGCTGGCGCAGTTCGGCACCGCCCTCACCCTGCCCGGCATCGCCGGTCTGATTCTGGTAATGGGTACCTCGGTAGATGCCAACGTACTGATTTTCGAACGCATTCGAGAGGAACTTGACCACGGCCTGAGCCTTACCGATGCCATCAACAAAGGCTACTCGCGTGCCTTCTCGGCCATCTTCGACTCGAACGTAACCACCATGCTGATTGCCGTGATTCTCGGCTTCTTCGGCACGGGTCCGGTGCAGAACTTCGCCATCACCCTCGGTATCGGCGTGCTCACCTCGTTCCTGTCGGCTGTGTTCGTGTCGCGCCTCATCATCGAGTGGATGGTGAAGGGCAACGAGAACCACCCGATGACCTTCAGCACGGTGATTTCGCGCAACCTGTTCAAGAACCTGAACTTCGACATCGTGGGCAAGCGCAAGCTGGCTTACACCTTCTCGGCCGCCTTCATCATCATTGGCTTCGTGCTGATGTTCGTGCAGGGTGGCCCGAACCTGGGGGTGGACTTCAAAGGTGGCCGCGCCTACGTAGTTGATTTCAACAAGACGATGGTCGCCTCCGACGTGGCCGACAAAATCCGCCCCGTGTTCGAAGATGCCGGCCTCGAAGTGAAGCAGTACGGCTCGCCCGACCGCCTGCGCATCACCACCGGCTACCTGGCCGAGGACGAAAGCCCCGCCGCCGACGCCAAAGTAGTAGCTGCCCTCAACAAGGGCCTGCAAGCCTACAGCGCCGACGCCCCGGTTATCAAATCGACTTCGAAAGTGGGTGCCACCATCGCCGACGACATCAAGCGCACCTCGGTGCTCTCGCTGGGTCTCACCCTGCTGGGCATCTTCGTGTACGTGTTGTTCCGTTTCGAGCGCTGGCAGTACTCGATGGCAGCAGTAGTAGCGCTGTTCCACGATGCCCTGCTCGTGATTGCCGCCTTCCCAATTGCCCGCCTCTTCGGCCTGAACTACGAAATGGACCAGATTTTTGTGGCCGCCCTGCTCACGGTTATCGGTTTCTCGATGAACGACACGGTGGTTATCTACGACCGTATTCGGGAGTACCTGCGCGAAAACCCCAAGCTGACCTTCGCCCAAGTGGTGAACCCGGCTCTGAACTCGACCTTCTCGCGCACCATGATTACGTTCACCACGGTATTCCTGGTAGTGTTTGTGATGTACGTGTTCGGTGGTGAGACCCTGCGCTCGTTCTCCTTCGCCATGATCATCGGTGTGATTTTCGGCACGTACTCGTCGCTGTTCATCGCCACCCCGATTATCCTCGACACCTACGGCAAGAAAGAGGAGCGTGAGCGCCTCGCCGCCGGTGAGGACGTGACCAACACGCCCGGCGATGCTCCCAAGCTGAGCACGGCCAACGTGTAGTTGCACCAAAACGCACCTGCGCATTGCTAAAAAAGCCCGGCCTTGTGCCGGGCTTTTTTTATGCTCAAGCAACCGTTTCTGCTTACCTTCCGAGTGGTCTGATAGAAGCCCGCCAACCGCTGCGTATGCTGCACGTTTCCCCACCTCATTACACTCCGCCGACGCTGCCTGAGCTGCTGGCTGCCTGCATCCGGCAGGAGCGGGTGGCGCAGCGGCGGCTGTACGGGCAGTTTCACGGCTTCGCGATAGGCATCTGCCTGCGCTACGCCCGCGACCGCGACCAGGCAATGGAAGCCGTCAACGACGGGTTCCTGAAAGTATTCCGCGACCTGTACCGCTTCGACATGGCCCGCCACCCGGAGGATGTGCTGGGCTCGTTTCGGGGCTGGCTCAAGCGCATCATGATTCATACGGCCATCGACCACTACCGCGCCAACGAGCGTCATCAGCACCAGGAAGAACTAAACGATGCTACCCTAAACCAAGCCGACCAGGCTGCTACGCCCCTCGATAATTTGAGCTACGATGAGCTGCTGGCCTTGGTGCAACGCCTGCCGCCGGCCTACCGGGCGGTGTTCAACCTGGCAGTGATTGATGGCTTCGGCCACGAGGAAATTGCCGAGCAGCTCCACATTTCGGTGGGCACTTCCAAATCCAACCTATTCAAGGCCCGAGCCCACTTGCGGACAATGCTGGCCCAGCACACTACTTCTTCAGCTCGCTATGTGGTCGGATAATGATATTGATAACGCCTTCCAACGGCTAGACCCACCGGACCCGGAGCCCGCGCCCTTCCCCCTGGACGCTTGGCTACGGCTGGACGCCGAGCTGGACAAAGCCGTGATTGAGCGTGCCGTGCGCCGCCGCCTGTGGAAGTTTTTCGCCGCTGAAGTAGCCGTAGTGCTCCTTGCTGCCCTGGGCTGGCTGCTGTGGCCAACCGGTACCACCGGTTTGACGACAAAAGCATCGAAACCAACTGTTGGCGCTGATAAAAAGGCAGCTAACAACAAGTCGAGCCAGCAGGCAACGGCAACCCAATCAGCCATTGCTGAAGCAACAAATCACCCTGATGCGGCGCTGCGCAATACTCAATCCGCTACGAACATATCGGGCTCTAGCGCTTCTACAGAAGCGGCCGTTGAAACGCCCGAGCAGGAATTGGCCCCTTATGCAGCAACGGCACCTGTTGCCGCAGCACCCATTGTAAAACGCTCGTCCTCAAAAGCGACCACGCGCCCCTCCGTCGCGGCAGCAGCAACACCAAACCGCCGTCGGCGCAATTCGGCCAAGGCTCGACTCGCTTACCAAGGTGTTCTGGTGCCACAACATGCGCCTCGGCTTAATAAGCGCCGGAACGCTTCTACTCTGCCAGAACACACGTCGGCAGAAGCGCTGTTGACTGAGGCAGCGGCTCGCCGGGCCAACGGCCAGACGACAACCCTTGTAAATAATACCGACCGGCATCCGGCGGCTGGCAGCATCGCGGCTCCCACCGAAGCCCCTGCCGAGGCAGTAGTTGCAGATGCTGCTTCCCCAAGTCAGCTTCGCCGCGAAGGCCAGTCGCCCTTGCGGAATCGCATCGCTGCTCTCCCAGCAACGACTGCTAGTGAAGGGGCAACATCTGATGAATCAGTTGCTGGCGCCAGCAACTCAGCCATGGCAGTTGCTGCACTTTCCCCCATCACCAGTCGCCTGCCAGCCGCCACTCTAACCGACCTGCCGGCCCCGCTGGCACCCACAACTGTGGTACCGGCTGACTTACCAATACCAGTACGGCAGCCCCGCTTCTACATTGGACTGGTGGCCGCGCCCGACCTGACCACGGTGAAGTTTGTGGATGTGGAGCGGCCTAAGCTCAACATCGGCGTGGTGCTGGAATACCGCCTCACCAACCGGCTGCGCGTGAGTACCGGCCTACTACGCGCCAATAAGCAGTACTATGCCCGCCGCGAAGACTACGACTGGAGCGCCTACCCCAGAGCCGCCACCCGCAACTTCACCTGGGTTGATGGGGCCTGCACAGTACTTGACGTACCGCTGAATCTGCGCTACGACGCCGTGGTGCTGCCCAAGGCCCGGTTGTTCGGCTCGGTGGGGCTGTCGTCGTTCTTCATGCAGCGCGAACGATATAGCTACGACTACACCGAGTATAACACAACCTACTTCTGGGAGCGCAGCTACGTGAACGAAAACCGCCACCTGTTCAGCGTGCTCAATCTGTCCTTCGGCTACGAACACCAGCTAGGCACGCACCTGAGCCTGCAAGCCGAGCCCTACCTGAAAGTACCGCTGGCCGGTGTGGGGGCCGGCAAGGTGCAGCTAACCAGCGGCGGCGTGTTTTTCGGGGTGAAGTACGGCTTTTAGCCGGTAAGCCTATTCATGGGCATGAAAATTATTGCCCCACAGCCATCCTTCATTCTTTCTTTCAAGCTTTACCACTACTTGGCATGCCCAATTTCGACTCTTTTTCTGCATTTATTCGTCCCGCTTTGGTGGGCACTGCTACGCTGCTGCTGGGCCTGGCCGCTAGCTGCACTTACTCGCACGGCGACCCCGCGCCCGCCTGTGATGTAGCCAATGAAAACGTGACCTACTCCCGGGTGATTTCGCCCATTTTCGATGCGAATTGCCGCGAATGCCACAGCAGCACCAACGCGGCGACGCTGGGCGGGGGCAATGACTTTGGCGATTATACGGCCATCAACCGCTACTTCTCGCCCACCAACCTGCTGGGCTGCATCCGGCACGACCCCGGTTTCGACCCCATGCCCAAAGGCCGCGCCAAGCTCTCCGATTGCGACATCCAGCGCATCGAAGCCTGGATAGCGGCTGGCAAGCCCAACAACTAACCCTCCCTTCTACACTATGAAACGTCCCTTTTTTCTGCTCCTGCCCACTCTTTTGCTCTGCACGGGGCTGACGTACTCCCACGCCCAAGGCAAGTACATGACCAAAACGGGGCAGGTTTCCTTCTTCTCCGCCACGCCCATCGAGGACATTGAAGCCAAAACCCAGCAGGTAGCGGCGGTGCTCGATTTCAGTACCAGCCAGCTGGCGTTCAGCCTGCCAGTCAAGAGCTTCGTGTTTAAGCGTACGCTTATGCAGGAGCACTTCAACGAGAACTACATGGAGTCGGACAAATTTCCGAAAGCCACGTTTTCCGGACGTTTCGTGAACTTCGATGCGGCCACCCTGAACACCGCCGGGCCGCACCCCGTGCAGGTAGAAGGCGACCTCACCCTGCACGGCGTGACACACCACGTGCAAGTGCCCGGCAGCGTGGAGTTGAAGGGCGGCCAGCTGCTGGCCTCGGCCACATTCCCAGTCGCTTCGGCCGACTACAATATTGAGATTCCGCTGCTCGTGCGCAGCAACATTGCCAAGACCGTGAGCGTGCGCGTGAACCTAGCCTGCGCACCCGTGGCGGGTGCGGTGGGCGCCGCCGCACCGCCGCGCTAGGTTTAAGGTTCGCATTTAGTAGCTTACGCCGCCTTTTCTGCTCCTTTCTTATTATGACCCGACTTTACTCCGCTTCTCTTTTCTCGGGCTTATTGCTAGCGGCTTGCACCCTAGCTCACCCCGCCCAGGCCCAGACCGATTTGCTGAACGACCTGGAAAAGCAAACCGCCGACTCGACCAAGCGCGAGGTGGTGGCGGCCACGTTTAAGGGCACGCACATCATCAATGCGCAGTCCATCGAAACGCCGGGCCACGGCACGCTGGCTTTTCTCATTCAGCACCGTTTCGGCACGCTCAACAGTGGCGCCTACGAGTTCTTTGGCCTCGACCAGGCCGTGCTGCGCCTCAGCTTCGAGTATGGCCTGACCGACCGGCTGGCCATTGGCGTAGGCCGCAGCTCAATAGAAAAGACCTTTGATGGTTTCGTGAAATACAAGGCTTTGCAGCAAACCACTGGCTCGCGGCCCACGCCGGTTTCGGTCACGCTGTTTGCCTCATCGGCCATCAATACACTCAAGTTCAATCAGGTGGCCAACATGCCGGAACGCAGCACCGCCTCGCGCCTCGACTACGCCTACCAAGTGCTCATTGCCCGCAAGTTTAGCCCTGGCTTGTCGGTGCAGCTCATGCCCACACTCATCCATCGCAACTACGTGGCGCTGGATGGCATGCAGAACGATGTGTATTCCATCGGCGCGGGCCTGCGCCAGAAGCTCACCAAGCGCATCGCCCTCACCGCCGACTACTTCTACCTACTGCCCGGCTACGCAGCTGATAATTACCGTAATGCCCTTGGCGTAGGCGTGGATATTGAAACCGGTGGCCACGTTTTTCAGCTGCACGTCACCAACGCCCAAGGCATGACCGAGAAGTTCTTCGTGCCCCAAACAAATGGCAACTTTTTCGACGGCGACATTTATTTCGGCTTTACCGTAGCTCGGAATTTCACGATTAAGTCACAGTTGAAATAAGGGGGCCGTCTGTCATTGCGAGCGGAGCGAAGCAATCCGTCCTCCCAGCGCGACCAACCTTGAGAAGCGACAAACCATTCATTAAAAAAGCCCCAGCTCTGCACAGAGTCGGGGCTTTTCACTTTATCAGGCTAGTCACTGAGAACAGGACGGCCTGATGCGCTCGCAATGACGCAGCGGGCAGATTACGCCAGAATACCTTCGGCCACTACGCTTTGCACCTCGGGCACCATGCGCTTGAGCAGGTTTTCAATGCCTGATTTCAGCGTGACGGTAGCCGAGGGGCAGCCGGAGCACGAACCTTGCAGGTTCACGGTCACGATGCCTTCGTGGTAGCTTTTGAAGGTGATGTTGCCACCGTCCTGCTCCACGGCGGGACGCACGTAGTTATCGAGCAGGTCGATTACTTTTTGGGCAATCTGGCCTTCCTGCTGGGTAGGGTCGCCGGCGGTGGCAGCCTGGGCAGCTTTCTGCTCGGCGGCGGGGTCGACGGTGAAGATGGGGCCACCGGCCTCTATGTAGCTTTTCAGGAACTGGCGCAGCTCGGGGATGAGTTGCGTCCAGCCCAGCTCGGGTTGGTTTTTGGTGACGGTGACGAAATTCTGGGCAATGAACACGCGGCCCACGTAGTCAAACCCAAACAGCTCCTGCGCCAGCGGCGAGTTGGCGGCGGCTTCGAGGGTGGGATAATCCACGCTCACGCCATCGGCCAGCAGGTTTTGGTTGAGGACAAATTTCATGCTCTCCGGGTTGGGAGAAGCTTCGGCATAAATGGAAATGGCGGACATATGGATGTTGCTGAGTTCTGAAGGGCAGTTGAGGTGGTCCTTAAGAGGTTGAGCCACTGGCTAACCGCCAGAAGATGACCTCTAATAAATCGAAATCCCCGCTACAACAGTGCAAGGGTAGCAGAGGTTGCAAAGGTAGCACCCAGGGTCAGGTTATTGTCCGATTTGGTTAGCCGTCCTGCCCTATTCTAAAGCTCGACCACAGCCTGAACAAGCCCTTTTGCGTTATCTCAGCAAACGTGCTACGCTTCTTTTTTGCCGTCAGTAGGCCAACC
>Ga0265780_10009756_pt1 | contig 11485 bp, 12 predicted proteins | sample P1T30metagenome_FD_192432 | JGI IMG/M metagenome (GOLD analysis project Ga0265780, IMG submission 192432) | Plant litter microbial communities from East Loma Ridge, Irvine, California - P1 T30 | ecosystem: Environmental > Terrestrial > Plant litter > Unclassified | place: USA: California... | reverse complement strand
CATCTGAACGTCATTGGTGATTCTCTCCTTCAGCTCCGGCTCAAGATCGATGGAAGACAGCGGACGCTTGGTACGTTGCGTAGTGGCGTCATCCGAGCCAGCAATTATCTTCGTAACACCAAGCTGTGTGCTATCGACAGACTGCCTTCGAATCTCAGCGAAAAGCTCCAAGACTGGTGCATTGCTGTGTCCAAAACAACGAACAATGAGCTTTGCTATATTCTGCTTTGAAGGAGCGGCCCATGAATCCTCATCCTGTGTTAATGTTCCTTCTCTGCCCGTACTGTTCTGTCTCTCAAGAATGAACCAGGTGCCATTATGCGGAAACATCTTTTGTGAATTACCTGGAAGATGCGTTGCCTGACCACTGACGAGTTATTCGTGCTGACCCGAGAAGGTGTACCATATTTCGGTGTGCGTGGTAGCCTTCTCGCGGGCAAGACGGAGGAGGCCATTGTAAAGCTCCAAGTCCGTGTAAGCAACTGCGATCGACGATGACACGTTCGTCTTGAATTGATCAAAGACGGTATTGAGGATGACCGGAATCGTGGAGCGCGCCGCGTTGGCAGCTACTCAAGCAGCCGCTATCAAGTGGACATCAGATAGCCACCAGTTCGCTCTTTGACTGCATCGCAAATTTGCTTGAAGGAATCGGTGTTGACAACTGCGAACAGCCCGAGATTGCCCGCTGCTGTCATCGCACTAGCGTTCGCGTCCATCTTTGTGCCTTTTGCGTGAGGCTGCGCGCAAGATCCGCCACAAGCTGTACACCAACCACTCATTTCGGCAATTGGTTGATTTGAGGCAACCAGTAGAGTGTGAAGCGTAGTTGCAAGCTGTATTCGCCGTTTAAGGAAGCGTCTTGTTCGTGCTAGGTAGTGGAGTCCACGAATTGAGTCGATAGAGGAACTTGACAAGTAGTGAGAGAAATGAGGGCCAAGACTGGATCAGCTCTTTTGATGGAGCGAAACTTACCTCCACCTGCGCGGAACCTGATCATTGCCCACATTGTTGAATATTGAGAGTCAAATCCACGGTGAACCAGACTTCGCAGACCGAGAAGTATCGCAACATCTGTTGTTGTTTTTCGCACTCCCATTGTGCATGGTCATCGAAAGCCAGGCGGTATTTTCGTTTGTCTCGGAAAGTAGACTAGACATTGCTCTTACTTACGGTACAGAGACCATATATGCGAGGTGAGAGAGCAACGGTCTCAAGAAGAGCGGGGACGCAACCTGAGGAAAATGAGATCAAGAGTGACACCAGGCAAGGAAATGTCTGATTACGAAGAAGCTACGAACAGAGACAATGAATTCGAGGGAAAGAACAGGGCATCCCCGATATACTGCGATGACTAAGGCTGGGTGATATTTCAGCAAAGTCCCGCAAGAATGTGGCAAAGCGTCTGGCTCCGTCAGACAGAATGTCATGGTTCTCATTGTGCAGGAGCCATCTTAGCAATAACAGTAAACTCCCAATGCAGGTAGTGCACGCAGATTGTATGTTTTGAGGTTCGTTGTCGAAAGAGTGCACAGGAAAAGACGTCTCGAGTTCATGAGGCATTGCGCTGAATACCCCGCGCGGCTCTGCAGGTGTGCATCAATCCGACGTCTCAAACTTTACATGCGTCACAAACACAATTGCCCTGTCAATAGCATGCCCATAATGGCTGACCCTAGCAATCCAGGCCTCATGAACCGTTCGCCATGTTCGCAGCGCCGCTGCAAAGCATGGCGATGATCCTCCGACAAGGCTCGTGAGCTCATGCAGTGGGCGCAATTTCAGGATGTGATCCGCTTCTGCCGCACATAGATGACCGTCTTCCCAGATTTTGCGCAATTGCCTCCGCTGCGCGAGCTTCGTCTTTTTGCTTCGTACTATCCTCTTGTTTTCGCGTACACGCATTATGACCATCGTTGTTGAACAATGACATTACTATTTTCATTACTGGTCTTATCCTTATCCTTAATATGTCACCTTGCCGATGCGCAGATGATTAGATCGTGGGCGGGTGACCACGGACTTCACGGACGGCAGAATGGGCGGAATGGACAGCCCGACACCAGCGCTTTCAATATTGTCAATGGAAGGGTGTACACACCTGGACTAGGAATAATATTAGCGGTACGCTCCATGCACCATAATCACCAGACGCAATCATCTAACAGAGCCAGCCCCAACCCTTTACCCCCATGGGCGGCGACTTCCTTCACATCGCCCTCGACGTCTCCGGCGATGGCAAACTGCCCGTTCCACCACGCTCCACAAGCGATTCCCTAACCCAAGTCTTTAACTACACGCTCTTCCTCACATCCGACCAGCTGCAAAAGAACTTCACTATTTCCAACATAACGACCACAACGCCCCCGTTCGCAGACATCATGAACCAGGAACTCGGCCAGACGGTCAAACACATCAACTTTGAGTGGCCGGAGTGTCTCGTTGGTGATGGCCGAGACACACAAGGCACCATGCGCGGCGAGTACAACATCAGCCTTCACCAGAACTACCGACTCAACGGCGTTGAGAGATATACGATATTCAATTTGCCCATCAGTGTAACGAATTCGATCAGTCGCTTTCCGGGCGCAGGGCAATTGCAGACGAAGCCAATTCCAGGACCAATGAGCGCGAACGGTGGACGCGTGGCATGCAACACGATTGAGAATCCAATGATGGACTTTAGTGCGCTAGTGCAGAGTGTGAATAACCCACCGGGCCAGCCGATGCAGGACATTACGATTGAGACGAGTGCGAGAAGTGATGGGGGGCAGGTTGGTGGACCGGGTCAAGGTGGAGGCAGCAATGGCGGCAACGGGCAAGGTCAAATCGCACCCAACAACGGTGGCTCACCAGGCGCCATTGGCGGCGCAGCAGAAGTCGTATGCGTCTCCATTTGGAGTGCCCTTGTGTTTTCGACAGCCACTGTAATATTCACAGCGATAGTATGGTAACATCACACACGAAGCTCTATTCCTTCATCAACCCTTTCCTTCCATTTCACCACTCCCTAATTTCCCCACCCGGTCCCACAAACCCCGGACTAACCCACGCTTTTGCCCCTACACTCTCCCTCCTAACCCACTCCTCATCGACCTCAATGCCCAGACCCTTCCCCGTCAACATATTGATATACCCATCCTCTACATTCCAAACTTCTGGATTCTTCGTATAACTCGTCAAATCTTGGCTGCCCGCGTTATAATGAATCCCCAGACTCATCTCCTGGATCGCGAAGTTGGGTAGAGTGCAGTCCACCTGACAACACGCTGCTAATGCTATTGGACCTAAGGGGCAATGCGGCGCAATAGCCACGTCGTACGTCTCCGCCATAGACGCGATACGGCGCATCTCAGATATACCGCCAACGTGACTGATGTCCGGCTGCAAGATGTCAACGCACCCAGCCTCAAGGAACGGCCGAACGTCCCAGCGACTATGCAGCCGTTCACCCAGCGCAATTGGACAAGATGTTTGCTGGGCGAGATCTTTGATGCCGCCGATGTGTTCGGATAGTATGGGCTCTTCGATGAACATGGGGTGGTGAGGTTCGAGTAGGCGCGCGAGTTGTTTGGCCATGGGCTTGTGAATGCGTCCGTGGAAATCCATGCCGGCATCCATGCCGAGGTCCTTTACGATTTTGAGGCGTGTGACGGCGGAACTGAGGGAGGACGGACTGTCAAACCAGCCGATGTCTTCTGTCGCGTTCATTTTTACGGCGGTGAAGCCTTGGGATTTGCGTACTTCGCTTTCATGGTCTCAGCATCGGACTTTGGTATGTCGATGGGAACTTACGCCTGTGCTTTCACATCGCTGGGTCGATCCCCACCAATCCAAGCATACACTTTCAACTTATCCCTCACCTTCCCACCAAGCAGCTGATAGATAGGCAGATTCAACTTGCGCGCCTTGAGGTCCCACAGCGCGATGTCGATGCCAGCCAGTGCGCTCATGAAGACTGGGCCGCCGCGGTAGAAAGATGTGCGCCATGATAGTTGCCATATATGTTCGATTTCACTGTTCACCGTCAGCAATGTCAATGATGGGAAAACATACATTAGGACCTACTCTGCTTCGAGGCCGACGTATCGCTCAGCCCATGCGTCCAGACAGCCTTCTACTGCTTGTGTATGGCCCTCAAGTGATGCTTCGCCCCAGCCAAAATTACCATCTACGTCTGTGATTTTGACGAACAGCCAGCGTGGGGGAACGCGGAAGTATTCGATTGTTGCGATTTTGCCCATGGCTATCTTTTTCTGGTGTACCAGAACGCTCCACCGTTCTGGCTAGCGTCTGTTTAATGGTGGCATCAACTTTTCAGATAGCTGAATGCTCTGACTTCTGAAAGAGATGTGAAACGTTACAGTTCAAGACTGGACAACGTGATTCATTGGCAACGGAATGTTTCATCATAAGGTCGACCATTTGCCGTCGTTACCCATTACATATTCAACACTCTGACAATGACCACACCGAACGAATCGGAGTCCTGAATGTTCCGTGTAAGGTAGCCCGATGGCGGCGCGGGGTCAGCAGCACTCCACAAGTCGCTGTCTAGCCTCGGGGTATGGAACATTAGTGACCGAATTGTGACGAGACGAGCGGCAATTGCAATAAATGTGATGAGGCCTGCTGGCACATTCGGTTGACAAATTTCTACAAACACGTGGTGAAGTTTACTGAGTGAAAGAGTCGAACTTCCACCAGTCGAAATCGCACGCACGAGCCACAAAATGACCACACCACCAACCGGCGTCTTCGTGCCCGTCCCAACCTTCTTCAAATCAGCATCCTCATCCAACTCGCTCCAAGCCGCCGTCGACGTCGAAACGCAGATCCAGCACTCCGTCTTCCTCGCAAAGAATGGCGTGCGCGGTCTCGTCCTGCTCGGCTCGACGGGCGAGGCGATCCACATGTCGCGACAGGAGCGCATCGACCTCGTGTCCGGCGTGCGCAAAGGCCTGAATGACGCCGGCTTCACGGACTACCCGATCATGGCGGGGACTCTGATCAACAGCATAGACGAGACGCTGGAGTGGCTGGAGGACTTCAAGAAGGCGGGCGCGCAATGGGGTCTTGTGCTTGCGCCGGGGTACTTTGGCGCTGCGGCGAGCCAGGCGGGCATCAGGGAGTGGTTTACCGTTGTGGCGGATAAGAGCCCTCTTCCAATTCTGATGTAAGCGCGACAAGTCTGTATTTGTGTTCTACGGTGTATGATGGCTAACGGCGGACTAGCTACAACTACCCTGGCGTCACCAACGGCGTCATGGTCACGCCCGAAACGTACGGCATCCTCGCCCAGCACCCTAATATCGTCGGCTGCAAAATGTCCCACGCCGTCGTCTCGTGGCACAACCAAGTCTCGCTCGACCCGAAGATCGACCACAACAAGTTCCGCGTCTACAGCGGCTTAGGGCAGCAGCTCGGACCGATCGTCTTCTTTGACGCTGCTGGTGTCATCGATGGACTCGCTGCGATATATCCCAAGACCGTGTGCACGCTGATGAAGTTGGCTGAGACGCGGCCGATTACCGACGAGAACCTCAAGAACATCAAGGAGCTGCAGTATACGGTTAGCACGGCGGAGGAGTTCATTGGCAAGTATGGCATTATCGGCATCAAGGAGGCTGTGAAGAGGGTTACTGGTTTTGGCACCATGGAGGGTGGTAGGTTACCAATCAAGGGTAAGCTGCCAGAGGGTGAGTGGGAGAAGTGGAGCGAGACGTGGGAGAGGATACAGAGGATGGAGGATTCACTGAGTGAGAAGGACTTCAAGTGAGACAAGATCACTTGAGAACAATGCAACCATGGGCGAATTGTCGGACGACCAGATTTCAACACGGCACTGTGAAGGCCTATGAGGCGTTCGCTAATGCTCACATGCTCCAAATCAACCCGTCGGACAACCCATACACCGATATGTCCTTTCGGCTTTTCGTCCATATCATTTTGCGCGGGCCCAATTGGCTGCGAAGGTAAGGTTCCCGTAAAATTGACTTACGGACCTCAAATAGATCCCAACAAACAGGGATTCATACCGTTTTCTGACATTCTGGCTTGCCTCTATAACTCCGCTCTTTGCTCCTTCGACGGCTTTACGTGCCCGAGCCTCCGAAAAAGTTACACATACGGTAACAAGTTACCCCGCTCTTGAGACTTATCTGCACAAAGTGGCACATGCGACTGGTTGACTCGACTGGCAAACTTTCTCCCGTTTTTACTAGACTACACCATATACTACATCGAGACTTCATCACAAGCGGCTTTACGTCAACTTCCCAGTAGCATTCGCAGGGCTACTTCAACATCACAGCTGCTACCACATTTCTCGTACCAGCTAATCATGGCGCCCTTTGACGACACCACCGCCGAGACTCGTCTCGATAGCTTCCACGTGTACCGCACGCCTTACAAGCATGTCGGCTCACACGCGATCGAAGTCGGTATTCTCGTGCCCAAAGACCTGAAGCCTGGCAAGCACCCGCTCATAGCAAAGTTCCATGGCGGCGGCCTCGTAAGTCCACCCAACCAAAATACTTTCGATACTAATGTGCACCCAGGTCACGGGAGACTGCCTCTACCCCGACTGGATCGCTTCGTACTTCATCCCCCTAATCCACCGCACTTCCTCTATCACCATTCTGCCCAACTACCGCCTAACCCCCGAATCCCCCGGCTCCGCTATCCTTGAAGACTTATCAGACTTCTGGAAATGGTTCCACTCGGGCGCGGTTTCAACCTTCCTGTCCTCGCAAGGCCACGACCTCGACCTGGACTTCAGCCGCGTCTTAGCCACAGGCGACTCCGCGGGCGGCTACATGGCGCTCATGTCTGCGTTGACGCAGCCCAAGGGAAGCATCAATGCGGTGTTGGCACAGTATCCCATGACGAGTCCGTTGACGTGCGAACCGGCGGCCACATTCTTCGGCATGCCAGCCCCCGGCCCCGAAGTCGCAGAGCAACACATCTCATCCATGACATCCGACGCCGTAATCTCATCCGTCGTGCCGCCCGCGCGCATGGCGCTATCGTACAGCCTCGTCGCCTACGGGCACTACCTCAAGCACTTTGGCGACGACGCGAAGCTGTGGCCGGTTGGATTGATAGGCGAGGCGAAGAGTATGCCGCCGACGTGGATTGTGCATGGGGATGCGGATGTGGCGGTGGATATTGGGGGCAGTAGGAAGTTTGCGGAGGTGTGGGAGAAGGGGGGTGTGGAGGGGGAGGTTAGGATGCATGTTGAGGGCGGGGCGAACCATGGGTTTGATATTGCGACCAAGGAGAGTGAGGCGGGGTGGTTGAGGGAGGGGTTGGAGTGGATCGAGGGGTGCTGGTTGAAGAAGTGACAATATGTGTGTGAAAGTTGTGAAAATGACCAGGTGATCATCAAATGAAAGCAGCCTGTCATAGCTAAAGACCAAGGGGAAGGTGTGCAGCCGTGGGTCAAGAATTACAACGATTGAAGAGATGAGAAGTTTTTGTGCGCACAAGCACTGCGAAGATTCGTGGCAGTCAATTGTGGCAGTCGTGCTCGTCTTATCGACTTGTTGCACAGTGCACGAAGTATTCCTTTGGGACATTCTGCCGGTGCGCTACGACGATAACTGTATTGACCGTATTGCTGAAGGTACAAATGAGTCAATGAGACAGTCTGACATGTCGTGCGATGACGTGTTCCACCAGATGCGTCGAGTCTCATGGCAAGAATGAGATATGGTGTCGTGGAAGTTGGTCTAGCGGCTGCGACTGGGTAGTGTTCAGGTGTCACCAACGCGGCGCACTTGCTGTAATCTCCGATGGCACGATCGCATCTGGAGAAGACAACCGCGACTGCGCATAACAATATGCGACGCCCCTTTCCCCCGATTACACCATATCCAGGACGACCTGCCAGCACTTTTGTCGTCGTCGCAAAGCGAATACACGCCCAATCGCACATTGTCGTTGGACTTGAAGCCGACGATACACCTGAAACACGCATCCCAAACCTACGAGGACACGTCCCACGTGCTCAGTCCCGTGCTGTGCCCCTTCATTTCTCTGGCGCCGGGGCCTCCCATTCATTTCCAGAGACTAACTTCATGACGGCAAACTGCGCCTCACGATGAGTGTCGCTGGCCCTGCGGTGGAGACAACCTCGATCACGAACAACCAACACTCGCACATCACGCCCACGCCCACGACCGCGCCCGAGAATGCCACCAGCGCCTCTGCCCCGAGTCCCGCCGCCCGGTCATGGATGACCAGCGTGAGGAGACCGCGAACGTCGCCCGGCCCAAAGGCGTCTGCACTGCGGCGCACGCAGCTTGCCCAAGACGACGACCGCAGAGACTCGGCCCTCACCTCGGCCCACGGCAGCCCAGGCTGCGAGCACTCGTCGCCCCTCAGCCTGCGCAAGACACCGAGTCTGCCGGCCATTGTCGTCCAGGATGAGCGTTCTCCGCGGTCGACGAGTGACGGGTCGCGCCGCTCGGTAGGCAGGGATAGCCAGCATGGAAATAGGAGCTCGTTCATGGGCCTGGACACAATCATTCCCACGGGAGACCTCGACGACCTCACCTCCGACGCCCAGGTCTCCTTCTCCAAGCGGGGCAGCATGCTCCTCGGCGGCAAGAAGGCCAACCGCCGCAGTAAGCAGCTCGACACCTTCGTGGAAGCCTGCCCTGCGCCCACCACCCCGACGCGACAGAATGGGCAGGCGCAGCCCAGGGCACAGCAGGAGCCACGTCTCTCACCTGCCGCGACACACCTGGCGCCCCGGACGGTATCACGCTTCTCTGCGCGCGGTCGATCTTCGAGCCAACGCGTGCTGTCCTCTGACGAAATGACACTGTCGAAGAAGGTGCGCACCATGTACAAGCATGGCAATGAAAGTGCTGCGGACTGGGACACACCGGAAGAGGAGGGCGTTAGTGGCGATACCAGCATCATGGACGACAGCAGTGCCTTCGACACCCCAGCGAATGCCTCGTCGCTGACAGTGGACCGCAACGAAGACAACAGCTCTTTGGTCAGCTCGCAACGTGGCAGCACTCTATCCAAGGAGCCCAACGAGATCGCTGGAGGCCTGGAAGATTGGTCTAATCTGGAGGGTGGGGAGGTCGACCGCTACGGCTTCATCATCCCCAAGAAGACCGGTCCACGGGATGCTAAAGAGGAGGACGGTCTGGAAGGCCCCGAGCGCATTGGCATACAACGAGTGACGACCGCGCTGCAACTCATATCTGCCGAGCCAAGGAGACGAAGACTGGGACGCAGTGGATCAAGAGCACGGTCATCTCGGTCTGCTGACCCTCGAGCACGTTCGCCGAAACAGCGAGGGACCAAGAAATCCATCAGACCATCGAGATCCATCTTCTCAAGCCAGACATCTAACACGCACGGCACGCATAGGACACTTCGCCATGCTGCAGACATACTTCCGCACAGTAGAGAGCGACGACTACTAAACGACGCTAGCGACATGCTGAGGTTACCACCTGGTCTTGCCGAGGTGGCCGAGCAGGAAGAAGGTGGAAGAGCTGCACAAGCAATGAAAGCGAAAGAGATCCAGCGTGAAGACAAGTGGCGCAAGATGGCGAAGGTCGTGCAGTCCGGGGCCGATAAAGGCGGCATGCTTTTTGAGTTTGACACTAGAGATCCGAAACTCATTGCCCGAACCTGGAAAGGCATTCCTGACCGCTGGAGGGCAACGGCGTGGTACTCATTCCTCGCTGCAAGCGCAAAAGCAGACAAGAACAGCCCCACGGAAGAAGAGCTAGTCGAGAGCTTTTACGAGCTGCAAGTCGAGAGCTCCGCAGAAGACGTTCAGATTGACGTAGACGTACCACGGACAATCAACAGACACATAATGTTCAGAAGGCGGTACAGAGGAGGGTATGTGACGCCTCTAAAATCACATCAGACAAAGCTAACAACCCCCAGCCAACGACTTCTCTTCCGCGTTCTACACGCCATGTCACTCTATCTACCCGACACAGGCTACGTCCAAGGCATGGCCGCCCTCGCCGCAACCCTCCTCTGCTACTACGAGGAAGATCGCGCCTTTGTCATGCTCGTGCGCCTCTGGATGCTGCGCGGTCTGGAGCGTCTGTACGAAGCAGGATTTGCAGGCCTCCTAGACGCCCTCAACGACTTCGAAACCAACTGGCTGCGCAACGGTGACGTGGCCAAGAAACTTCAAGAACTCCCCATCGATAACACGGCGTACGGCACGCGCTGGTACCTCACTTTGTTCAACTATTCACTACCGTTTCAAGCTCAGCTTAGGGTATGGGATGTCTTCATGCTGCTGGGTGATAAGAGTTATTGTCTTGACAAGGGCAGCAAGTTTAGTGGGGACTTGGATGTTTTGCATGCGACGAGCGCGGCGCTGATGCATGCCACACGAGCGATTCTGTTGGACAGCGACTTTGAGAACGCGATGAAGGTGCTCACGAGCTGGATTCCGATTAAGGATGAGGATATCCTGATGCGCGTTGCGAAGGCGGAGTACAGGGAGAGAAAGAAGAGGGCTGGAGTGTGACGTGACGTGGTTACACGCGACGGGGCTGAGAGAAGTTTAGTGCGCTGATGAGATCAGCGGCGTCGCGTGGAGGGAAACGTGGCTGCGTGCTACGACATGATGTTTCTTTCTTTTTTGGGGGGCATCGGGAGGGTGGTGTTCTATCATACGCATCATTGTATGTTGTCTTACACCACCGTCTCAGCAGCATGGAGTATGGCTTTGGCTGTAATTTTCCTTGGATGCATGTTTCCGTTCCGTTTGGGTCAGGCAGAGATACCTCTTTTGCGATTTTGTGGCGCTGCGGATAGCATACACTTCGTAGGTGTACAACTAGTAACAACATAATAGCATTTAGTTACACGTGTCTCAAGGCGTATGCTTGTCATGGATGTCTTCCTGCGTTCGTCGAACCGAGGAACATGAACATGATCTCCAGCCGATCTGCCATTGCGGGTAAGATGGTGCGGGTGTAACGGTCTGGAATCGGATTGCTGGGACGGGCGCGGGGCTTGGTGGATGAGTCTTTTGGAGGCGTGGGTGGGAAAGGGAGTGATGTTCGTTGGGCGTGGCTGGATGGGGGGAAGATGGTTGTTGGGCGTGCAGGGGCTTGGGATGGGGCTTGAGATGGATGGGCAAGCGAGGATGTGGAGTGGTGAGATGGCTTGCGGTGGTGATGGTGGTTTTTTGGGTAGTCACAGGTTTGCGTTAGCGATAACTATGTACTTAGTCTTGCATCCGACATGTCAAAGTGTACTACCTAGCATTTGTGTTTACCAAGCTAGCTTTTTACAGATTTCTGCGCCTGGTCACCGGATTCATAGTCGTGTTACAAGGCCTCTAAGACCGATTTGCTACTCACTTTAACGACGCAGGAATGACTTGAGCCTGAAAGCGTACGGATAACTGTTGTCGACCGAGCAGGGAACCGTGTTCCGTCAAACGTCACTATTTTGCTTGTTCGATCAGATCATATAATGT
>Ga0265780_10009755_pt1 | contig 11485 bp, 10 predicted proteins | sample P1T30metagenome_FD_192432 | JGI IMG/M metagenome (GOLD analysis project Ga0265780, IMG submission 192432) | Plant litter microbial communities from East Loma Ridge, Irvine, California - P1 T30 | ecosystem: Environmental > Terrestrial > Plant litter > Unclassified | place: USA: California... | reverse complement strand
GACCACCTGCGCAAGTTCAAGCGCGAGACGGAGAGTACCGCGCAGTCGATCGATGCCGGAGACGCGGGCGCGGAAGGGCAGGTCGAGGCGATCGCCGAACACGCCGATCCGCACGAGCTGTTCAGCGCCGCCACCGAGGCGATGGTCCTGAAGCGCTGCGTGGCGCTGCTGGACGCCCCGCAGCGCCAGTCGCTGGCGCTGGCGTTCTACGACGGCCTGTCGCATTCCGAACTGGCCGAGCACCTGCGGGTGCCGTTGGGGACCGCCAAGGCCTGGGTGCGGCGCGGACTCGAGCGGCTCAGGAAATGCATCGAAGCGCAGCAGCAGCAGTCCGCGACCGGGAGGGCGTCGTGAACTACGAACGGCCCGAATTGCTGGACAAGCTGGCCGGCGCCTATGTGCTGGGGACGATGGGCGCGGGCGCGCGGCGCCGTTTTACACGCCTGCAGGTCGGGTCGATCGTGGTCCAGCGCGCGGTGGCCGACTGGCACAACCGCCTGGCGCCGCTGTACGGCAGCATCCCCGCCGTGGCGCCGCCACCGGCGTTGTGGACGCGGATCTCGGGACGCATCCAGCCCGATGGCGATGCGCAACCGGCGCCGCAGATCCTGGATCGGCTGCGCAAGTGGTTCAGGCCCGTGCTCGGCTTCGCCCTCGGCGCCGTGGTGGCCACCGCCTTCGTCTCGCACAACGCGCACATGTTCGGCATGCACCATATGTCGGCGGCGCTGCCCGCCAGCTATGTCGGCATCCTGCAGGACGAGGGCGGCACGAGCCGCCTGACCGTGGGTTCGCACCGGCACGGCGAGACGATGACCATCAGGCTGCTGGCGCCGCTGGCGATCCCGCCGGGGCGGGTGGCGCGCCTGTGGGCGCTGCCCGCGCACGGGGCGCCGGTGCCGGTCGCGAACGTCGCGGTCGGGGCCAGCGCGCCGATTCCGCTCGGCGGGCCGGCCGAGGACGTGTTTGCCGGCATAGCGCGGCTGGCGGTGAGCTTCGAGGAAGACCCCGCGGCGGCGCAGCCCACCGGCCCTTATGTATTGAGCGGCCCATGCGTCAGGTTCTGGTGAACGCGCGCCTGGCGATGCAGGCCTGCGGCATGAGCGAGGCCGGCGAGGTGCGCACGCGTAACGAAGACCGCTTCGTGGTCGACGACGCCCTCGGGCTGGTCGCGGTGGCCGACGGCATGGGTGGCCACATGGCGGGCGAGGTCGCCAGCAGCGGCGCGCTGGCGGCGCTGGCGGCCAGCCTCGCCGATGGCCACGAGCGCTCGGCGACGACGGGAGACGAGGGCGATCCCGACGCCACCGACCTCGACCTGCGCTGGAACGGCACCGTACGCCTGCGGCGCGCGGTCGATTGCGCCAATGCGCTGCTGTACGAAGAAAACCGCGCCCGCGGCCATGCCGACGGCGACGGCATGGGCAGCACGCTGACCGGCCTGCAGTTCCTGCCGGCGCTGGGCGCCGTGCTTTCGTTTCATGTGGGTGACAGCCGCCTGTACCGCTATCGCGACGGCACGCTGGTCCAGCTGACGCGCGACCAGACCGCCTACCAGCTGGCGCTGGAATCGGGCGCGCCCGGCGAACTGCCGCCGCGTAACCTGCTGCTGCAGGCGATCGGACCGGCGCCCGTCGTCGCGCCCGACTTCGATTATCACGAGGTGCGCGCTGGCGACCTGCTGCTGCTGTGCAGCGACGGTCTGCATGGCTGGGTGCCCCATGCCGAGATCGCGCAGTTGCTGCGCCGCGATGAGTCGCCGCATGCGCTGCACGCGGCCTGCGAGGGCCTGCTCGGCCTGAGCCGGCGCCACGCCAGCCGCGACAACGTCACGGTACTGCTGGCGCGCTTCGACGCGGCCGGCGCGCACGACGAAGCAAAAAATATGGCGGCACCCGCGTCCAGCCGGTCCGGCCTTGCGTAAGTCTTCCTGAACGACGAGCGCGGGAGCGTGATGACAGCTCCCGCCTCGTCCCAATCAACGGAAGCGCCATGAACGACCTGCAATCGACCTCTCTCGCGGACCTTGCCGCGCCACTCGACGCGCTGCTGCCCTGCGGCGAGAACCTGGAATACGACCCGCAATTCCTGGCGCTCGAGGCGGCGCTGAACGGCAAGCCCGAAGTCCAGTACGGCACGACGATCACGCCGGCGACGGGGCCAGACTGGAAGTCGGCGCGCGAACTGGCGCTCGGGCTGATGGGGCGCACGCGCGACCTGCGCATCGCCGTCAGCCTGGCGCGCGCGCTGCTTGGACAGGACGGCGCGCCCGGGCTCGCGGCGGGACTGTCCTTGCTGGCGGCGCTGCTGGCCACGCAGTGGGAGCAGCTGCATCCGCAGCTCGACGCCGATGACGGCAACGATCCGACCCTGCGCCTCAATACGCTGGCGGCGCTGGTGGAAGCGGGCGGCATGCTGCGCCAGGTGCGCGATTTGCCGCTGGTAGAGGTGCGCGCCATCGGCGCCTTCAGCCTGCGCGATATCGAGGCGGGCGAGCACGATGGCGCGGGCGCCGCCGCCGGGGGGGCTCCGGCAACGATCCTGGCCGCCTTCGGCGCGGCGCCGCAAGACCGACTCGCCGCCACCTGCGCGGCGCTCGACACGGCGTACGCCAGTGTGCAAGCCATCGAAGCGACGCTGGCGCGGCACCTGACGACCGGCGCGGGCATCGACCTGACGCCTCTCGCGGTCCTGCTGTCGCGCGCGGCCGGGCAGGTGCGTCCGCACCTGATTGTCACCACCGTCATGGCCGACCCGCAGGGGCAGGCCGAAGCGGCCGATGGGGGCGGTATGCCGGCGCGGCGCGAAGGCGAGATCGCGGACCGCGCCGACGTGGTCCGGCTGCTGGACCGCCTGTGCGCCTGGTATGCGCGCGCCGAACCGTCGAGCCCCGTGCCCTTGCTGCTGCAGCGGGCCAGGGGACTGGTCGACATGAATTTTGTCGAGTTGCTGGAGGAGCTCGCCCCGGATGGACTCAAGCAGCTGACGCAGATCAGCGGCATCCGGCGCGATTCATAGAACAACGGGGCCGCATCCAGGCGATGCGGCCATCCCGATCAACAGGCGCTGCGGCGCCGCCGGGAATATCCCACCTTTGAAAATGGAGTCTTATCGTGGCTAAAGAAAGCAGTCAGAAGTTCATCGCACGCAACCGCGCGCCGCGGGTGCAGATCGAGTACGACGTCGAAGTCTATGGCGCCGAGAAGAAGGTGCAACTGCCTTTCGTGATGGGCGTGTTCTCCGACCTGTCGGGCACGCCGGCCGAGGCGCTGCCGCCGGTGGCCGAGCGCAAATTCCTGGAGATCGATATCGACAACTTCGATGACCGCCTCAAGTCGATGAAGCCGCGCGTGGTGACGACGGTGCCCAACACGCTCACCGGCGAGGGCAATATCGCGATCGAGATGACCTTCGAGAGCCTGGACGATTTCACTCCCGGCGCGATCGCGCGCAAGGTCGATTCGCTACGCGCCATGCTGGAAGCGCGCAGCCAGCTGGTCAACCTGATGACCTATATGGACGGCAAGACCGGCGCCGAAGAGCTGATGGCGAAACTGATGGGCGATCCGGCCCTGATGCAGGCGCTGTCCGCCGCACCCAAGCCGGAAGACGCCGCCGCGCCGGCCGTCGACGCCGACCAACAGCCACAAGGATAAACGATGGCCAATGCAACCCAGGAACTGAATCAGCCCGCGCTTGAGGGCACGCTTGCCGCAAGCGATTTCGCGACATTGCTGCAGCAGGAATTCAAGCCGCGCACCGACAAGGCGCGCGATGCGGTCGAGAATGCCGTGCGCACCCTGGCCCAGCAAGCCTTGCAGGACGCCACGGTCGTCGGCGGCGACGTGCTGGCCACGATCGAGACCCTGATCGCCGGGATCGATCGCAAGCTCACCGAACAGATCAACCACATCCTGCATGACAGTAAATTCCAGGCGGTGGAAAGCGCCTGGCGCGGCCTGCACCACCTGGTCAGCAATACCGAGACCGACGAGATGCTCAAGATCCGCGTCATGAACGTCTCAAAGAATGAGTTGCACAAGACGCTGCGCAAATACAAGGGCGTGGCCTGGGACCAGAGCCCGGTGTTCAAGAAGCTGTACGAAGAAGAATACGGCCAGTTCGGCGGCGAGCCGTATGGCGCCTTCGTGGCCGACTACTACTTCGGCAACAGCGCGCCCGACGTCGAGCTGCTCACGCAGATGGCGCAGGTGTCGGCCGCCGCCCATGCGCCGCTGATCAGCGCCGCCGATCCGGGCGTGATGCTGATGGATTCGTGGCAGGAGCTGGCCAATCCGCGCGATCTTACCAAACTGTTCCAGACGCCGGAGCACGCCGCCTGGCGCTCGTTCCGCGAATCCGAGGATTCGCGCTACGTCGGCCTGGCGATGCCGCGCTTTTTGGCGCGCGCCCCGTATGGGGCCAAGACCAACCCGGTCGAGGAATTCGATTTCGAAGAGACCACCGATGCGCCAGGGGCGCGTGACTTCACCTGGGCCAACGCGGCCTACGCGATGGCGGTGAACATCAACCGCTCGTTCAAGCACTACGGCTGGTGCTCGCGGATCCGCGGCATCGAATCGGGCGGCGCGGTCGAGAACCTGCCGGTGTACACCTTCCCGACCGATGACGGCGGGGTCGACATGACTTGCCCGACCGAGATCGCGATCAGCGACCGGCGCGAGGCCGAGCTGGCCAAGAACGGCTTCATGCCGCTGGTGCACAAGAAGAACAGCGACCTGGCCGCCTTCATCGGCGCGCAGTCGATGCACAAGCCGGCCGAGTACGACGACCCGGACGCTACCGCCAACGCCAACCTCGCCGCGCGCCTGCCCTACCTGTTCGCGACCTGCCGCTTCGCCCACTACCTCAAGTGCATCGTGCGCGACAAGATCGGCTCGTTCAAGGAGCGCGACGACATGGAGCGCTGGCTGACGCGCTGGATCATGCAATACGTGGACGGCGATCCGGCCAGCTCGAGCGAGACGACCAAGGCCAAGAAGCCGCTGGCCGCGGCCGAGGTGTCGCTGCAGGAAGTCGAGGGCAACCCGGGCTACTACAGCGCCCAATTCTTCCTGCGTCCGCATTACCAGCTCGAAGGCCTGACCGTGTCGCTGCGCCTGGTCTCCAGGCTGCCTTCTTCCGTCGGCTGATCTTTTGATTCAAACGGGCGGACCGGAAGTCCGCACCAATCCAGGCAATACAAACCCGCCGGGGCCACGCGCCCCGGCATTACAGGAGAAGCGACATGGCTGTAGATATGTTCATGAATTTGGACCCGATCAAGGGCGAGACGGTCGACGATGAGCGCAAAGCGAAAGGCGATATGGACGTGCTGGCCTGGAGCTGGGGCATGACCCAGTCAGGCACCACCCACATGGGCAGCGGCGGTGGCGGCGGCAAAGCCAGTTTCCAGGACCTGTCGTTTACCAAGTACATCGACAGCGCCACCAATGCGCTCATGAAAACGCTGGCCACGGGTGAGCATATCCCCAAGGCCGTACTGACGGTGCGCAAGGCCGGCAAGGGCCAGCAGACCTATCTGACCATTACGATGACACAGGTGCTGGTGACCTCGATTTCCACCGGCGGCAGCGGCGGCGAGGACCGCCTGACCGAGAACGTCACGCTCAACTTCGCCAAGGTCGAAGTCGCCTACACCCCGCAGGATGACAAGGGCACGGTGGCTGGCGACAAGACCTTCTCGTACAACATCGCGGGCAACAAGGCCGAAGGCTGATCCGCCATGGCCGAACTGGCGCCGCGCGAGCGGCTGCAACCGTCGCTGCTGGACCGCCTGACCGACCACGAGCCGGACCAGGCGGTGGAGGCGCGCGAACGCCGCGTGTTGTCCGAGCGCGGCTTGCGCGCGGGCGTGCTGCGCGACCTGGCCTGGCTGCTCAACACCACCAACCTGGAGGCGGGCGGCGCCTTGCCGCGCCTGCCGCACCTGGCCGGCTCGGTGCTCAACTACGGCTTGCCGGACATCGCCGGCGTGTCGCAGGCGGGCATGAGCACGGCCGACCTCGAGCGCGCGATCCGCCAGGCCATCTGGGACTTCGAGCCACGCCTGATCCGCGCTTCGGTGTCGGTCAAGGCCGTGGCCGCGCCGGAGGCGATCAGCAAGATCACGTTCGAGATCGAAGCCGATCTGTGGGCCCAGCCGTATCCGGAACACCTGTACCTCAAGACCGAGCTCGATCTGGACCTGCGCCAGCTCACCCTGCTCGACCGTGGCGCCGTGCGAGCATGAGCAATCCACGCCTGCTGCGCTACTACAGCCAGGAACTGCAGCACCTGCGCGAGATGGGCGGCGAGTTCGCGGCCCAGTATCCGAAAATCGCCGGTCGCCTGGGCCTGGAGGGCTTCGAGTGCGCCGATCCCTATGTCGAGCGCCTGCTCGAGGGCTTTGCCTTCATGGCGGCGCGGGTGCAGATGAAGATCGACGCCGAGTACCCGCGCTTTACCCAGCACCTGTCGGAGCTGGTCTACCCGCACTTCCTGGCGCCGACGCCGTCGATGGCGATCGTGCAGTTGCAGCCCGACCCGGCCGACCCGGCGCTCGATGCGGGCTTTCAGCTGCCGCGCGGTGCGGCCATGCGCAGCGTGCTGGGCAAGGACGACGCCACCGCCTGCGAATACCGCAGCGCGCATCCGGTCACGCTGTGGCCGATCGAGCTGGTGGAGGCGCGCCTGTTTCCCCTTGCCGGCGCCCTGGACGGCGTCGAGGCGCGCCTGCCGCCGAATGTGCGCGCCGGCCTGCGCCTGCGCCTGCGCACCACCAACGACGCCCCGTTCAGCGCGCTCGGCCTGGATCGCCTGGCGCTGCACCTGCGCGGCGGCGACGACCTGCCGGGCCGGATCTATGAAAAGCTGCTGGGCGCGGCCGAGGGCGTGCTGGTGATGCCGGGCAGCCGCCGGGGCGGCCACCTGCGGCTGCCGAAGACGGCGTTGCAGCCGCGCGGCTTCGACGAAGGCGATGCGCTGCTGCCCAGCGGCCAGCGCAACTTCCAGGGCTACCGGCTGCTGCAGGAGTATTTTGCGTTCGCCCAGCGCTTCCTGTTCGTCGAGCTGTCCGGCCTGGCCCCGGCCATCGCGGCCTGCGCCGAAGCGGAACTCGAGATCGTCGTGCTGCTCGCGCAGGGCGACACGCGCCTGGAGCAGGTGCTCGACGCCAGCCATATCGCATTGAACTGCACCCCGGTCGTGAACCTGTTCCAGCGCCGCGCCGACCGCATCGACCTGGCGCAGGAACGCGCTCAGTACCACGTGCTGCCCGATCGCACCCGCCCGCTCGACTTCGAGGTGCACCGGGTCGAGCGCGTGACGGGCCATGGCAGCGGCGCGCAGGCCGAGCAGGAGTTCCGGCCGCTGTATAGCGCGCATGACCTCGGTGCACATGGCGCGGGCGGCGCGGGCCAGGCGGAGCCGGTCTCGGAGCAGGCCTATTTCCAGGTCCGGCGCGAGCCGCGCGTGCTGTCGCCGGGCCAGCGCCGGCGCGGGCCGCGCTCGTCCTACGTCGGCAGCGAGACCTATATTTCCCTGGTCGACGCGCGCGAAGCGCCGTACCGCCATGACCTGCGCCAGCTCGGCCTGACCCTGTGGTGCACCAATCGCGACCTGCCGCTGTCGATGCCGCTGGGCGTGGGCAAGACCGACTTCATCCTGGAGCAGGGCGGTCCGGTGCGGGCGGTGCGGGTGCTGGGCGGACCGAGCCAGCCGTTCCCCTCGTTCGCGGAAGGCGGAGCGGCCTGGCGCCTGATCAACCAGCTGTCGCTCAACTACCTGTCGCTGGTCGACACCGACCCGTAACAGGGTGCGCGCGCGCTGCGTGAGCTGCTGGCCCTGTACTGCCATCCGCTCGACCTGGGCAGCCTGCGCCAGGTCGAGGGCGTGCGCTCGGTGGCGGCGCGCAGGGTGACCCGGCGCTTGCCTGGATCCGGACCGATCGCCTTTGGCCGCGGCCTGGAGATCACGGTCACCATGGACGACGCCGCGTTCGAAGGCGCCGGCGCCTTCGTACTGGGTGCGGTGCTGAGCCGTTTCTTTGCCCAGTATGTGTCGATCAATGCCTTTACCGAGACCGTGGTGCGCACCCATGGGCGCGGTGAAATCATGCGCTGGCCGGCGCGGGAGGGCGCATGCGCGATCCTGTAGAGACAGAGCGACGTATCGAGCGGGGCGGGGCGGGCATGGACTTCTACCAGGCCCTGCGCCTGCTGGAGAACGCCCACCCGGACCAGCCGCGCATCGGGGCTTCGCTGCGGCCACGCGACGACGCCGTGCGCTTCGGCCAGGATCCGTCGCTCGGCTTCGAGCCGGGCGCGCTGGCCGGCGTGACGCCGGCCGGGGAAGGGAGCAATGCCGGCGCGCGCCCGCGCCTGACGGTGAACTTCACGGGCCTGCTCGGCGCCAACGGACCGCTGCCGCTGCATATTACGGAATATGCCCGCGAGCGCATGCGCAACCACGGCGACCCCACCCTGGTCGCGTTCCTGGACGTGTTCCACCACCGGATGGTGTCGCTGTTCTACCGCGCGCGCGCCAGTGCCGATCCGGCAATCAGCCTGGACCGGCCAGACGGCGACCGTTTCGGCGACTACGTCGGCAGCCTGTTCGGCATCGGCACGCCGGCGCTGCGCGGGCGCGACGACATCGGCGACTTCGCCAAGCTGCACTTCGCCGGCCTGATGGCCAACGGGCGCCGCCCGGCCTCGGGGCTGGTGGCGATCCTGCGAGCGTACTTCGGGGCGCCGGTCGAACTCGAGCAGTTCGTCGGCCACTGGATGCCGATCCCGCCCGAGGTCCAGAGCCGCATGGGGGCGCGGGAGCGCGGCAACCGCCTCGGCGCGTCCACGGTGCTCGGCACCCGGGTCTGGGACCGCCAGCACAAGTTCCGCCTGGTGATCGGGCCGCTCGATTACGCCGGCTACCAGCGCATGCTGCCGGGCGGCGCCAGCCTGCGCCGCCTGGTCGACTGGGTACACAGCTATGCCGGCCTCGCGCTCGACTGGGACCTGCGCCTGGTACTCAGGCGCGAACAAGTACCGCGGCTTGCGCTGGGCGGCAGGCAGCTCGGCTGGAGCACCTGGCTCGCCAGCGGCCCTGCCGCGCGCGACGCCCGCCAGCTATTGATCAATCCGGCCCACGCGGGCTGACCTTGCGAAAGAAACGAATATGGCCGAAATCAGCCGTGTCGCGCTGTTTGGAAAACTCAATGCCCTGTGCTACCGCGCGATCGAAGGCAGCACGGTGTTCTGCAAACTGCGCGCCAATCCCTAAGTCGAGATGGTGCACTGGCTGCACCAGATCCTGCAGTTGCAGGATTCCGACGTGCACCGCCTGGTGCGTCACTATGAACTCGACGCCGCCGTGCTGGCGCGCGACCTGACGGCCGCGCTGGACCGGCTGCCGCGCGGCGCCACGTCGGTCACCGACCTGTCGTCGCAACTGGAAGAAACCGTCGAGCGGGCCTGGGTGTACGCCACCCTGATGTTCGGCCAGTCGCAGGTGCGCAGCGGCCACCTGCTGTTCGGGATGCTCAAGACCGCGAACCTGCGCAATGCGCTGTATGCGGTCAGCCGCCAGTTCGAGCGCATCAAGGCCGACGACCTGTCCGAGCGCTTCGCGTCACTGTTGAAGGAGTCGCCCGAAGCGAAACTGGGCGCCAGCGACGGCTTCGAGCCATCCGGCGCGCCGGGCGAAGCATCGGGCGCGCTCGCCCCGGCCCAGATGGGCAGGCAGGAAGCCTTGACGCGATTCACCCTCGACCTGACCGAGCAGGCCAGGAGCGGCAAGATGGACCCGATCGTCGGGCGCGACGACGAGATCCGGCAGATGGTCGACATCCTGATGCGGCGGCGCCAGAACAATCCGATCATGATCGGCGAGGCCGGCGTCGGCAAGACCGCGGTGGTCGAGGGCTTCGCCCAGCGCATCGCGCGCGGCGACGTGCCGCCGAGCCTGAAGGAGGTGCGCCTGCTGGCGCTGGACGTCGGCCTGTTGCAGGCCGGCGCCAGCATGAAGGGAGAATTCGAACAGCGCCTGCGGTCGGTGATCGACGACGTCCAGGCCAGCGAGAAGCCGGTGATCCTGTTCATCGACGAGACCCATACCCTGGTCGGCGCCGGCGGCGCGGCCGGCACCGGCGACGCCGCCAACCTGCTCAAGCCGGCGCTGGCGCGCGGCACCCTGCGCACCATCGGCGCCACCACCTTCGCCGAGTACAAGAAGCACATCGAGAAAGACCCGGCGCTGACTCGCCGCTTCCAGAGCATCCAGGTCGACGAGCCGGACGAGCAGCGGGCGATCCGCATGATGCGCGGCGTGGCCTCGACCATGGAACAGCACCACCGGGTGCAGATCCTGGACGAGGCACTGGAAGCGGCGGTGAAGCTGTCGCACCGCTATATCCCGGCGCGCCAGCTGCCCGACAAATCGGTCAGCCTGCTCGACACCGCCTGCGCGCGCGTGGCCGTGAGCCTGCACGCCACCCCGGCCGAAGTCGATGACAGCCGCAAACGCATCGAGGCGCTGGAGGTCGAGATGGGCATCATCCGGCGCGAAGGCGCGATCGGCATCGAGGTCGGCGCGCGTGCCCGCGAGGCCGAGGAAGCGCTGGGCCAGGAGCACGAGCGACTGGCGGCGCTCGAGCGGCGCTGGGCCGGGGAACGCGAACTGGTCGACGAGCTGCTGGCGCTGCGCGCGCGGCTGCGCGATGGCGCCTTGCCGGTCGAAGGCGACGTCGCGGCGCAGGACGAGGAGCGGCGCAGCCTGTTGAAAGAGCGCCTGAAGGTAGTGCAGATGCAGCTGGCCGCGCTGCAGGGCGAAAAGCCGCTTATCCTGCCGACCGTCGACTACCAGGCGGTGGCGGCGGTGGTCGGCGACTGGACCGGCATCCCGGTGGGCCGCATGGCGCGCAACGAGATGGAGACGATCCTGAACATTGGCCCCATCCTGACCCGGCGCGTGATCGGCCAGGACCATGCGATGGAGATGATCGCCAGGCGCATCCAGACCTCGCGCGCGGGCCTGGACAACCCGAACAAGCCGGTCGGCGTGTTCCTGCTGGCCGGCACCTCGGGCGTGGGCAAGACCGAGACCGCGCTGGCGCTGGCCGAAGCGCTGTATGGCGGCGAGCAGAACCTCATCACCATCAATATGAGCGAATTCCAGGAAGCGCACACGGTGTCGACCCTGAAAGGCGCGCCGCCGGGCTACGTCGGCTACGGCGAAGGCGGGGTGCTGACCGAGGCGGTGCGCCGCCGTCCCTATTCGGTGGTGCTGCTCGACGAAGTCGAGAAAGCGCATCCGGACGTGCACGAGATGTTCTTCCAGGTGTTCGACAAGGGTTATATGGAAGATGGGGAAGGGCGGTTCATCGACTTCAAGAATACGCTCATCATCCTGACCACCAATGCCGGCACCGAACTGATCTCGCGCCTGTGCGGCAAGCCGGAGCAGGTGCCGGATCCCGACAGCATGG
>Ga0265780_10009754_pt1 | contig 11485 bp, 9 predicted proteins | sample P1T30metagenome_FD_192432 | JGI IMG/M metagenome (GOLD analysis project Ga0265780, IMG submission 192432) | Plant litter microbial communities from East Loma Ridge, Irvine, California - P1 T30 | ecosystem: Environmental > Terrestrial > Plant litter > Unclassified | place: USA: California... | reverse complement strand
ATTTCTTAACCTTCATCTGGTTCTCCGCGCTTCAATCTGGTTCTGCATGACGGGCACGATGCCTGTCGATAGGAAGCATTATTGACGATGCCCTCAGGAAACCATCAGGGGAAAAGGATGGGGAAAATGGTCTATTTCGACGGAATCAGTAAAACCGATACTTTTTGACGGAGTGACAAGCCGGAATTGTCGTCAAAAGGAGTCTGTGGCTGGGCGATCTTTGCCACTGTACGAAGGTCTAAGCAGACAAGCCACCTGTCGATGGCGCCGGGAGGACACCATGGTCAAATCGATTCGACTGTTGTATCGCAACGTCCAGGGCCGCGTGCGATGCAATTACAACTGGGACTGGCAAAAGATGTGCGAGCGCTCCGCCGTCATCGTCACCGCCGTCGAGTGGAGCGCCGGGGACGGGTATCCCCAGGATTCCTCTCCCGGCCGCCCCCACCTGGGCCCGGCGAATGTGTATGTGACCAATATCGCGCCGCACGATTCCGAGGGTGGGCCGGGCGGCGTCGAGTTCTATCTGCACGCCGACTCCGACACGCCGCTGGATGTGCTGGTGACCATTACCGACCTTGGGCTGGTCGAGCGCACGGTCCTGGCCAAATAACGATCGAGCGCTTCCCGCAGAAGCGCCCGGGCGTTGCCCCGGATGCTTACATCGGCACGCCGACCAGGCTGGTCACGCGAATCGTTTTGCTCTCTGGCACTTCTGCATGCGACAGCACTTTCAGCTGCGGCACGGCGCGGCGCAGGAAGCGCGACAGCAGCACGCGCAGCGGGGCCGGCACCAGCAGCACCGGGGTGTGCCCCATCTGCTCCTGCTGGTTGGCCGAGTTGGCCGCCTGCTGGGCGATGGTGTCGGCCAGGCCCGGCTCGATGCCGGTACCGTCGCCGCCATTGCCCATGGCTTGCAGCAGCAGGCGCTCGAGGCGGTTGTCCAGGGTCATCACCGACAGTTCGTTCTCGCCCGGGAACAGCTGCTGGACGATGGCGCGGCCCAGGGCCACACGCACCACGGCGGTCAGTTCCGACGGATCCTGGGTCATGTTCGCGTGTTCCGACAGCGCCTCGATGACCGAGCGCATGTCGCGGATGTGTACGCCTTCGACCAGCAGGTTCTGCAGCACTTTCTGCAGGACCGACAGCGAGACGACTTTCGGCACCAGGTCTTCGACCAATTTCGGCGTTTCCTTGCCCAGGTGGTCCAGCAGCGCCTGCACTTCCATGCGGCCCAGCAGTTCCGAGGCGTGCATCGTGATCAGGTGGTTCAGGTGGGTCGCCACGACGGTGCCGGCGTCGACCACGGTGTAGCCCATGCTCTGCGCTTCGTCGCGCAGGCCGGCTTCGATCCAGGTGGCCGGCAGGCCGAAGGCCGGATCGGTGGTCACCAGGCCTGGCAAGGTGCCGCTGGCCATGCCCGGGTTGATCGCCAGGAACTGGCCATTGATCGCTTCGCCGCTGCCCACTTCCACGCCCTTCAGGGTGATGCGGTAGGCCGATGGCTTCAGTTCCAGGTTGTCGCGGATGTGCACCGGCGGCGCCAGGAAGCCCACTTCTTGTGCGAACTTCTTGCGGATGCCCTTGATGCGCTTGAGCAGCTCGCCGCCCTGGTTCTTGTCGACCAGCGGGATCAAACGGTAGCCGACTTCCAGGCCCAGGGTGTCGACCGGCATGACGTCTTGCCAGGTCGCTTCTTCGCTCTCGGCCGGCGCCTGTTTGGCGGCAGTGGCGTCGGCAGCGGCCGCAGCCGCGGCTTCTTCCTTGGCCGGCGCGGCCTTGCGGCGCTTGGAGATCATGTAGCCGGCGCCGGCCAGCGAACCGGCCAGCAGCAGGAACACCAGGTTCGGCATGCCCGGGATCATGCCCAGGCCGCCGATGATGGCGGCGGTGATGTACATCGACTCGGGACGCGCCATCAGCTGGTTGGTCAGCTGCGAGCTCACGTCTTCGTCGTTGGCGACGCGCGACACGACCATACCGGCCGCGATCGAGATGATCAAGGAAGGAATCTGCGCCACCAGGCCGTCACCGATGGCCAGCAGGGTGTAGATCTTGGTGGCTTCGCCGACGGCCAGGTCGTGCATCACCACGCCCACGATCAGGCCCGCGACGACGTTGATCACCGTGATCATGATGCCGGCGACGGCGTCGCCCTTGACGTACTTCGAGGCGCCGTCCATGGCGCCGTAGAATTCGGCTTCCTGCGCGACTTCCTGGCGGCGCTTGCGGGCGTCCGCTTCGCCGATCAGGCCGGCGTTCAGGTCGGCGTCGATCGCCATCTGCTTGCCAGGCATCGCGTCCAGGGCGAAGCGTGCGCCGACTTCGGCGATACGGCCCGCACCCTTGGTCACGACCGAGAAGTTGATGATGGTGAGGATGATGAAGACGACGATACCGACGGTGTAGTTACCGCCGATCAGGAAGTGGCCGAAGGCCTCGACCACCTTGCCGGCCGCAGCCGAGCCGGTATGGCCTTCGGTCAGGACAATACGGGTGGAAGCGACGTTCAGCGCCAGGCGCAACATCGTGGAGACCAGCAGGATGGCCGGAAAGGCCAGGAAGTCGAGCGGCTTGACCGTATACAGTGCGGTCAGCAGCACGATGATCGACAGCGCGATATTAAAGCTGAAGAACACGTCGAGCACGAATGCCGGCAACGGCAGGATCATCATTGCCAGCAGCATGATGATCAGGACCGGCGCTGCCGCCTTGCTGCCTTGCGCACCGAGGCCGCTCATCCAGGCTGGCAGTTTCATGCTGTTGGTCATTCAGTTCACTCCGTGATCAGTTCAATTCGGCCCCCCTGGCTTTGGCGGCGCTTGCTGCTGCGACGCCGGGTTCAGCGGGTCCATCTCGTCAGGCACTTTCAACTTCGTCGGGCGATCCGGGTAATCCCCGTCGCCCTTCCTGTAGGCGCGCAGCTGGTAGACATAGGCCAGCACTTCCGCCACCGCCGAGTACAGCTTTTCCGGGATCTCGTCGTCGATATCGGTATGCTTGTACAGGGCGCGGGCCAGGGCCGGGGCTTCCATCAGCGTGACCTTGTGTTCCTGGCCCAGCTCGCGGATCTTGGCGGCCACGTCGTCGATGCCCTTGGCCACGACCCGCGGCGCGCCCTTGCCATCCGTATACTTCAGCGCCACTGCATAGTGGGTCGGGTTAGTGACGATCACATCTGCAGTAGGAACATTTTGCATCATCCGGCCCCGGGCCATTTCGCGCTGCAGCTGGCGAATCTTCCCCTTAATCTGAGGATTGCCGTCCGACTCCTTCGATTCCTGGATCATTTCCTGGCGCGTCATCTTCAGTTTGTCTTTCCAGTGCCATAACTGGTAAGGACCGTCGATCAGGGCGATGAAGCCCAGCGCGCCGACGATGAACAGGAAGGATTTGCCGATCATGGCGCCCACGTGGGCGCTGCTTTCGTTGAGGGGTTCGACCGCCAGGCCCAGCATCGCCTCCTTCTGGCCGCTGACCACGATATAGGCCACCACGCCAATCACGATGGTCTTGGCGACCGCCTTGAGCAGCTCGACCAGGGCGTTTTTCGAGAACATATTGCCAATACCCTTGATCGGGTTCAGCTTCCCGAAATTGGGCATGAAGGCCTTGGACGAGAACAGCCAGCCGCCGATCAGCAGCGGCGAAACGAGGGCGATGACCATGATCGCGCCCGCGATCGGCAGGCAGGCCAGCAGCACGCCCACCAGGTCGCCCAGGATGCGCTCGATCAGGATGGCGGGATTGAAGACTTGCTCGCGGTCGAGCGACAGGCCGGACTTGAGCGCCAGGCTCAGTTTTCCGACGAGCATGCCGCCAAAGGCCCACAGGCAAGCCCCGGCGGTCATGAGGACGGTAAAGGTGGCCAGCTCCCGCGATCTGGGAACGTCGCCGTCCTCGCGCGCCTTCTCGATCTTCCGGGGCGATGCGTCTTCTGTCTTCTCTGCGTCGCTATCTTCCGACATCCCTACTCCGCCAAAACTATGTCACATGCGCCTTTGTACCGCGCAAATGAAATTATCGCCGGAATTGCCGTGCGGCCAGAGAAAAAACAGAGGGAGGAACCGGCCGCTGTTCGCGGCCGGTAGGCATTACATGCGGCGGCGGACGAAGGCCGGGGCCGGCTGCTCGCGGCCGAGGTCGGACAGGGGCGCCGCCTGGTTGGCCGCGCTCGGCTTGACGACGCGGGCCGACACGATGACCGGCGAAATCACAGGCGAAATCACCGGCGCCGACATCGGGACGATCGGGGCAACTGCCGGCTTGACCACCTTGACGGTGGCCGTCGTGGCCGGCGCCAGCGGGGCGGCGGCGATATGGGCCGGCACGCGGCGGCGGGCGCGCCAGGCCGCGACCACCAGGCCGTACACGACCAGGTACAGCGCGAAACTGGCGACCACGCCCTGCATCAGCACGTCGGGCGTGCCGGCATGGTTGACGGCCAGCGCGGCCGGCACCAGGGCGATGCTCCACGACACCGGCGAGACGCAGGCATTGCGCAGCGGCGCCGGCAGCATGCGCAGGTAGCGCGCGGTGATCGCCGTCTTGACCAGGCTGTGCAGGTGCCAGCTGTCCGGATGGCCCGGATGGCGGCGGCACCACAGGCGGCGCATGATGGTAAACACGGTTTCGAACACCGGATAGGCGCAGGCCAGCAGCGGGGCCCAGGCCGAGACCGACGGATTGCGGTAGACCAGCATCACCGACAGCCAGGCCAGCAGGAAGCCGAGCAGGTAGGCGCCGCCGTCGCCGAGGAACAATTTACCAAACGGGAAATTGACGACGAAGAAGCCGGCCGTCACCGCGCAGATCACGAAGCACAGCTGGGCCAGGTGGACGTCGCCCGCGCCCAGGGCGATCAGGCCCAGGGTGGCCAGGCCGATCACGACCGTGCCGCTGGCCAGGCCATTGAAACCGTCGATGATGTTGACCGCATTGGCCACGCCGCCCACCGCGAAGGCGGTGAACAGCACCGAGAACGGCAGCCAGCCGAGCAGGCCGTCGATCAGCGCCAGGCCCGTGTATTGCAGGGTGACGCCGGTGAGGAACCAGCAGACCGCGCCGCTGGCCATGGTCGCCAGCAGGCGTGCACGCACCGACACGGTGCGGGTCAGGTCTTCGGCCAGGCCGAACACGAAGGCCGGCAAGGCGGCCACCAGCACCGGCAGCAGCAACTCCTGCTGCGCCTGCGGCAGCACGCCCAGCGCCATCCACAGGCCGATCATGATGGCGGCGCCACCGATGCGCGGGGTCGGGGTGATATGGAACTTCTGTACACCGCGCGTCGCGTCAAGCGAATAGCGCCCATGCCAACGTGTCGTGAACACGAGCAGGAGGGAGCAGATCAGCGATGTGGCAAAGCCGATTTCGAGGCCGGCCATGGGAAGGTTATTAATACTCATAGAACCACTTTGTTAACTCGTCAATTCTATCGCATTTCTCGTTGATTATCCGGCAAACGTGCCCGGGCGGGGATTCTAACCTAATGTCACAAAGTCGCTGTACTGACGTGCAAGCCCTTGATTGTGAAAGGACAATTCGATGATTCTAGGGAGGTTGCGATCAGACAATCAATCACCCAGAAACTTCTCCTACTATTTCTCCACAATTTGTTACATCTTTTCTTCGGTGATATTCGGATAGATTTATTTCCAGTTCACAAATAAGGTGGGCCAAGGTGATACATAATCGTCAGCCGCATATTGTCATTTTCAACATCGTTTTATGCCTGCTTGCCCTGACTGGCGCGCCGGCGCGATCCCAGACAACCACTTCGCCCGACTTGCTCGAGGCCCGCGCCCGCCTGCTGGAAGCGGAAACACGCCAGGCGCTGGCCGAAGCCGAGCGCGCCGAACTGCTGGCGCGCCTGCCGCCAGCCCAGGCCAAGGCCCTGACCGGCAACGTCGAGGCCGGCAAGTTGGGCGCCGCCGGGCTGGCGCGCGCCTTCGACCTGGCGCTGGCGCTGGCCGCCGAGGTCTGCGCCAGCCTGCCCCGCGACCGCCGCGTCACCTTGTATGACCCCGTGGTCAGCCAGGGCGTGGTGGCGGCGCGCACCGTTGACGGGGCCCTTGAGCGCACCGCGCAAGAACTGGTTGAGCGCAATATTGAGCTGCAACGCTACATTAACGCGCAGACTCCCGAATCGGCTGACCGCCGCAGTGCAATACCACTGATCTGGCTCACGGCGCCTACGGTATTACTGCGTGCCGGCGCCGATCTGGCCAGCCTGTTCAAGAGCGACGCCACCCTGGCCGGCATCGCCTACGGCGACGGCGCACGCGCCCTGTTCGCCAGCGCGCTGGGACGCAGCTGTCCCGAGCGCCTGGCGGGCCTGAGCGGCGGTTATATGGGCGAACTCGACACTGCCCGCCATGCCCGCCTGCTCGATCGGGTCCGGCTGGTGGGCACCGAGCGCGCGGTGCTGGCCCAGCACGCCGCCCGCCTCGAGGTGCTGGCCGACGCCGCGAAGGGCGAGCTCAAAAAGGAGTTACAGGCCGTCGAGAGCGCCGCCCGGGTCCAGCTCAAGGCGGTCGACGCCTTCACCGAGGGCCTGCGCGCGGGCGAAGCCAGCGATAAAAGTCCCCTGTTCACGGCGGCACGCTACCTCGGCCAGGCCGAACGCAGCGCCGGCGCGCTGGTGCTCGACGTCGATCTGCGCCTGGAGGGCTTGAGCCAGGTGCGCGGCAATGTATTCTTTGGCGAACGCCTGTCCTTGTCTGGGGTCGCTTTCCTGTGGTACCGGCTGCACGAGCCGGATGGCCGGTTGCTGCGGGCCGAGGCGCTGCGCCGGGTCAGCCGGCCGGTCGAGGTCGAGTTGCGCGGGGAGCGGGCCGATAGCGGTTTCTGGCACGACCCGCGCTAGTGTCCTGAATTGGAAGTTCGTTGAACAATCAGTGTGGCGAAATCGGTCCGAGACAAGGAGCAAAGCACAGCAAAGCCGGGGCCTTGCGCGCATTTGCGACGCAGTATCGGGCCGATTCTCGCCATATTTATTCAACGAATCTTCAATTCAGGCCACTAGGCTCATGGCGCTTTCAGGGTCTGCTCGATCGCGCCAAACAGCGATTTTCCGTTTCCATCAAGCATCTCGACGCGGATGGTGTCACCAAAGCGCATGAACTGCGTGACCGGCTCGCCGCCATCGATGGTCTCCTGCCAGCGCTGCACGGCAATACTCGCATAGCCCGGCGTATGGCGCCGCGTCGCGCGGTTCGCTACCACGCCCGTGCCGACGATCGTCCCGGCCGCCACTGTGCGGCTAGCCGCCAGCGCCGCCAGCAGTTGCGGGAAATTAAAGGCCATGTCTTCGCCCGCCTCCAGCGTCCCGACCGGATTGCCATTCCACACCACCCGCAAGGGCAAGGCGGCCTTGCCGCCGCGCCAGGCCTCGCCCAGCTCGTCCGGCGTGACTGCCACCGGCGCGAAGCTCGTGGCCGGCCTGGCATGCAACAGGCCCAGGCCAGTCTCGCGCTCATCGGCCACCAGGTTCTGCAAGGTGATGTCGTTGGCCAGCAGCAGCAGCAGGCGGATCTGCCCATGCGCCGCGTCCGCCGTCGCGCCTTGCGCCAGGTCGCCGCTTACCAGCGCCAGCTCGGCCCCGAAGTCGATGCCCCACTCTTCGCGCGCCAGCACCAGGTCCTGGCGCGGCCCGAGAAAGCCGTCGCCCGCCGCCCGCGCCAGTTGCGGCGTGTCGCGCCAGGCGGCCGGCAATTGCCCGCCGGCGGCTCGGCGCTCCAGCTCATGGTGGTGCAGATAGGTGGCCCCGACCACGCGCCCGCTGGCGCGCGGCAGCGGCGCCATGCAGCGCGCCGGGTCGAAGTCGAAGGGGCGGCGCGCCTTGCCCTCGTTCAGTTGGCGATAGAGGGCGTCGAGCTGGGGCGCAATGAAAGCCCAGTCGTCGAGGGCGGCGCGCAGGCTGGGCGCGATGCCGTCGGCGATGTGGGCGGTCTTGAGGTCGCGCGACACCACGGCCAGCTGGCCGTCGCGGGTGCCGTCATCGAGGGTGGCGAGTTTCATGGGTGGGCGAGCCCGCCATTCTACAGATCAATATTTAACGATGACACCGGCGCCGACGCTGCGCTGGAAATAGTTATAGTCGATCATGCTCTGTCCGTAGCCGGCGAAGGCATTGATATAACCCTTGACCGGGCCGGCCAGCGGGAAGGCCCAGCCGACCTGGACCGCGCCCCTGTCGGTGCTGAAGTTGCGCCGCACCAGGGCCGACAGCTCATGCCCGCCGTTCAGGCGATAGTTGCCAGCCAGTTCGAAGCGGCCCATGTAGTCGGTGATGTCCGGGTTGTTATCGTCTTCGGCCGATTCATTGACCCGCTTCCAGGCCTTGACAGTCATGCTCAGCGGACCGCGCTCCAGGCCGACCTGGGCGTAGAAGCGGTTCCAGCTGCGCGACAGGGTCGACGACTGGCCATTCGACTGGTGCACGAAGCCCAGGTTCAGGAAGCGCACATTGACGCCCGCCAGCGCGTAGTCGAGCGGCGTGACGACCATGACCTCGGGCTGGTAATTGGTTTCGCGGAACGGGCTCGACGCCTCATGGTTGGCGGCCTGCCAGAAGCTGTTCTGGGTATAGCCGAACCAGACGTCGACCGGCAATTCGAACAGCGTCTCGACCAGCTTCATCTTGAAGCTGAGCTGGAATTCGAGCTCGGCCTTCGACAAGCCTTCGGCATCCGGGTCTGCCTCCCAAAAATCGCGGTAAGGCTCTTCGTTCGGACGGTGGGTCCGGGTCGCGATCAGATAGCTCGGGTGGTGAGGACGGAACTTGAACACGCCGCGTTTGTCGCGCGCGTCGAGCTCCCAATGGCTGCTCAGGGTGTACTGGGCCGCGGCCTGCACCACCGGATCGACCGAGGCGGTGCGGTCCACCGCGCTGGTGCGCGGCGCATCGAAGGCGCCCTCGGCGACCGGCGGCGTGGTCGGCACCGGCGGCACGGCCGCTGGCGTAGCGGGCGTGGCGACGGCCGCGGTGGCCGGACCGGTGCCGGCGGCGGCAGCGGCCTGGCTGGCGGCGACGCCGTCGAAGCAGGCCAGGCGGCCGCTGCCGTCGGCGATGGCGGCGCATTCGGCCAGGGTTTGCGGCGCGGTCTGGGCCAATGCCGGCAAGGCCAGCAGGAGCGGGATCAGGGCGATGGTATGGGGAAGTCTCGGGCGATAAGCGTGCATATTTATTGTTCTATATCAAAACGTTCGCGCAGCAACTGATGTTCAGTTGCCATCGCGCGTAAGTGTCGCGGATATTTCTTATCGATGTCGCACGTATTGCACTCAGGCATGCGGCGACTTCTACGCCCTTGGGGCCCCGCCTTGTTCAGGCCGGCACCAGCAGGTCGAGCTGCGCCTGGTCCAGGAAGCACCATTCGCCTTCTGCGAGACCGAGCGATTCCAAGGTCAGGCCGCCGATCTGCGAGCGGTGCAGCGCGCTGCAATGGTTGCCGGCGGCGGCCAGCATCCGTTTGACCTGGTGGTATTTGCCCTGTTCCAGGACGATCTCGAGGGTATGTTCGCCGCGCTGGACACAGGACACCGCCTTCAGGGGCGCCGGCTCGTCGTTCAGCTGCACGCCGGCCAGCATGTGGGCGACCAGCTCGGCAGTCACCGGCTCGGCGGTCGTGGCCTGGTAGACCTTGGGTACGTGACGCTTGGGCGAGGACTGGGCGTGGATGAAGGGGCCGTCGTCCGACATCAGGAGCATGCCCGTGGTGTCGTGGTCGAGGCGGCCTACCGGCTGCACATCGCGCCAGGTGAACTGTTCCGGCAGCAAGGTCAGCACGCCCGGATGGTGGCTCGGCTTGCGCGAGCATTCGAAGTTGGCCGGCTTGTACAGCGCGATGTAGGCGTGCTCGCGATACGCCCATTCTTCGTCGAACACGGTCAGGACCAGGCCGTCGGTGTCGAAGGTGGCCTTGTAGCTGTCGACGGTCTCGCCGTTGACGGCGACGTCGCCATCCTCGATCAGTGCGCGGCAATATTTGCGGGTGCCGAATCCCTGCGATTGCAGGATACGGTCTAGGGACAATTTACTCATGGGCCGAGACTTTACCAGATGCGCAGGCCCCTTGGGGAGCGTTGCCAGGCATACCTGTTAGCGTTATCGGGTAAATTTGGTAGCGTTACCTCCAACCCGTAGTGCATGCGTTCGTTCATTTGAGCAGCGTCAAGCCTTTCGAAATTCGCATTGATAGACTTCAACACGTTAGGAATCCGCCTAACGGCACCTAAGGCGTCCCTGTCATGGGGAGGCCATAGCCAGAGGATAGGAATGAACGTGAACGACGATCTCGACACCGCAAATGGAAAGCTTTCCGCCCAAGAGTCCCATTGTGCGCGCCAACGGCTCGCCAAGGACCAGGCGGCGCTTTTCCCCACCCGACTCGCCATGGCGCGCTGGCGCGGCGGCGGTCTCCCCCACCTGCACGGCGGCCATCCACCGTTGCGCGCCGCCTGGTATGCCCGCACCGTGCGCGAGTACCAGGCTTGGCTCGACCGTGGCGGCTTTGCCCAGCACGAAGAGCTGATACCCTTGCGAAAGCCGGCGATGTGGCATCTACCACAGGCAAGCTTGCCACAAGCTGGATTGCAGGTCTCACAACAAAACAACCGATACCCTACGCAGCAGAATTCGCAGTCACCCTGCCGTTCGGATCGCGACGGCGATGCCCGGCAGTGCGGCACTTGTACCTGAACCGGCACGCCTCCCGGCAGGACGCCGGAGGCATCCGATGAGACCGGAAAACAGGCCGACGGAAAACTGGAAGAGAGCAGGCGCCGTACCGCTGAAGTACAAAAGGAAACGACGGCCAAGGCCGTCGTTTCCGTTCCTGCGGCAGGCAGGCCATGCGGCAAGCCTCCCAGGGACGTACTACCATGAGGAATTGAATTCTCTCGAAAACCGCACCGCGTGCGGTGGATAGCGTGTCGCCCTCCGGGCCGATCGAAGCATTTGCCTCTTAACCCTTGCTGCTCGCGCTACCGTTCCACTATAGCCGCTCGCCGTCTGTATTCAAGTACAAAATGTTCAGCGCAATTTCGGCACGGCGCCATGATAGGCCGCCTTGACCGCGCTTTCACCGACCGCGGCGCCAAATTTCTTGAGCACCCTTTCTGGCAAGCCTTCGTGCGCCGTATAGTCGACGATGTCCTCGGCCTTGACGATGTCGCGCGCCACCGTGTCGACGGTGCCGAAGGCGTCGGCCAGGCCCATGTCCACCGCCTTGGCGCCGGTCCAGTACAGGCCGGAGAAGGTTTCCGGGGTTTCCTTCAGGCGCTTGCCGCGCCCGGCGCGCACCACCGCGATGAATTGCTGGTGGATCTCGTTGAGCATCTCCTGGGCGTGCTCGCGGTGCTTCGCGGACTGCGGGCTGAACGGATCCATGAAACCCTTGTTCTCGCCGGCCGTCATCAGGCGCCGTTCGATGCCGAGCTTGTCCATGGTGCCGGTAAAGCCGAAGCTGTCCATCAGCAC
>Ga0265780_10009753_pt1 | contig 11486 bp, 8 predicted proteins | sample P1T30metagenome_FD_192432 | JGI IMG/M metagenome (GOLD analysis project Ga0265780, IMG submission 192432) | Plant litter microbial communities from East Loma Ridge, Irvine, California - P1 T30 | ecosystem: Environmental > Terrestrial > Plant litter > Unclassified | place: USA: California... | reverse complement strand
CCTGTTCGCGCATCTGCTCGATGAGCAGCTTCAGTTCCATCGATGCATCTGCCAGCTCCTTGACCGAGGCCTTGGCGCCCAGCGTATTGGCTTCGCGGTTCAATTCCTGCATCATGAAGTCGAGGCGCTTGCCGACCTGGCCGCCTTTTTTCAGGATGTGGCGGGTTTCATTCAGGTGGGCCGACAGGCGCGACAGTTCTTCGGAAACGTCAATACGGATGCCGTACAAAGTCACTTCCTGGCGAATCCGTTCCAGCACTTCCTGGCGCGTCAGCGTCGATGGATTGCCGTGGCCGGCCAGGCCCAATGCATCCTGCATGCGCTCGATGGCCTTGTGCTGGAACTGCGAAATCACTTGCGGGATCAGGGGCGTGATGCGCTTGACGATCGCTTCCATCGACTCGATCCGCGATTGCAGCATGGTCTCGAGCGCCGCGCCTTCGCGCCTGCGGCTGTCGACGAACGCGGCGATCGTGGTGGCGGTGAGGGCGGCAACGTCGGTCTGGAGCGACTCCTGGCCGATGGTCGACTCTTCGATCACGCCAGGCCAGCGCAGCAGCTCGGCCACCGTCATCGGGGCGGCCTGGGCGAAGTGACGGGTCACTTCGCCTTGCAGGCGGGCCAGGTCGGCCAGCAGTTCTTGATTCAATGCCGAGGAGCCGCCGCTGACCTTGCGGCCGAATGACAGGCGTACCTCGACCTTGCCGCGGGTGATGGCGGCCATGATTGCCGAGCGCAGGTCGGGTTCGAGCGCGCGCAAATCGTCATTGATGCGGAACTGCAGATCGAGGAAACGCGAGTTGACACTCTTGATTTCGATCGTCAATGTTCCGGCAGCGCCTTCGCTGGTGGCGACCGCATAACCTGTCATGCTTGAAATGCTCAATGAAATCCCCGGTTTTTATTCTTTACAAAGCCGACATTTATCCACACAATCGCCCTGTTTAGCAAGGAAACTCAACTTGGATGGCTGCACAGAATAACGCTCCCCTGCCCGATGGGCTGGACATTGCCGGATACCGCATTGTAAAGAAAATTGCGTCCGGTGGGTTCAGTATTGTTTACCTGGCCTATGACGGCGACGGTAACGCAGTCGCCATCAAGGAATACCTGCCCAGTGCGCTTGCATTGCGGCAGCCGGGTGAGTTCGTCCCGGTCGTGGCCAAACCGCACCTCGCCGTGTTCCGCATCGGCCTCAAATGCTTCTTCGAAGAGGGCAGGGCGCTGGCGCGCATCGTGCACCCGAATGTGGTGCGCGTGCTGAACTTCTTCCGCGCCCACGAGACCGTGTACATGGTGATGGCCTACGAGTCCGGCCACTCGCTGCAGGAACACATCGCGCGCGCCGTCGGCAAGGGCACCCCGCTGAGCGAGCAGTTCGTGCGCCAGGTGTTCCACGGCATCTGCGCCGGCCTGCGCGAGGTGCACGCCAACAAGCTGCTGCACCTGGACCTGAAGCCCGCGAATATTTACTTGCGTACTGACGGCTCGCCGCTGCTGCTCGATTTCGGCGCCGCGCGCCAGACCATCCAGATCGATGCGCCGATGCTCGCGCCGATGTACACGCCGGGCTTCGCGGCGCCCGAGCTGTACACACGCGGCGCCAGCCTGGGTCCGTGGACCGATATCTACAGCCTCGGCGCGTCGATGCTGGCCTGCATGAACGGCTCGACGCCGCAGGCGATCGATGCGCGCCGCGCCGGCGACAAGCTGCCCGAACAGCTCGAGCGCCTGCAGCGTTACTATTCGCCCGAGTTGATCGAGCTGGTGCAATCGTGCCTGTCGCTCAATCCGCTGGCGCGTCCGCAAAGCGTGTTCGCGATCCAGAAGGCGCTGCAGGCCAAGCTGGCCAAGCGTCCGTCAGGCACACCCTCATCTACAACATCTTCACCACCTTCACCAACTTCACCACCGGCGCAAGAGGTCGAAACGCGCGGCGGCTGGCGCGGCCTGGTCGACCGGCTCGGCGCGCTGCGGCGCGGCCAGGAGTAATTATGCAATTCTCTGTCTATCAACAAAGCCTGATCGGCGGCCGCAAGGTGAACCAGGACCGCATGGGCTACTGCTTCACGCGCGATTCGCTGCTGCTCCTGCTGGCCGACGGCATGGGCGGGCACCTGGGCGGCGAGATCGCCGCAACCATCGCCCTGCAAACCGTCTCGATGATGTTCCGCGTGCAGGCGCGTCCCTACATCAAGAAGCCCGAGCGCTTCCTCGAAGAAGCGCTGCTGCAGGCCCACCACGACATCCAGGGCTACGCTGCGACCAACGGCCTGCCCGAGATGCCGCGCACCACCGTGGTGGCCTGCCTGATCCAGCACAACAGCGCGGTCTGGGCCCACGCCGGCGACTCGCGCCTGTACTGGGTGCGGCGCAACCAGGTGCTGGCGCGCACGCGCGACCACTCGCACTTCGAATACCTGGTCGACCGCGGCCGCGCCCATCCCGACGAGCGCAGCACCCATCCCGACCGCAACAAGCTGTACAACTGCCTCGGCGCCTCGAGCTCGCCGAAGATCGAGCTGTCCGAGCAGGCGAGCCTGCAACCGGGCGATGTGCTGCTGCTGTGCTCGGACGGCTTGTGGTCGACCCTGCCTGAAACCGAGATCGTTTATCGCCTCTCGACCGGGGTGGATACGGCGGTGCCGGAGCTGGTGCAGAAGGCTGCCACGGTCGGCGGCCCCCAGGCCGACAACACGACCGCCCTGGCGATTGCCTGGCAGGGCGCCGATACGCCGGACGTTGGCCTGCCGAACGTGATCTCGACCCAGATGCTGGGCGACGACATGGTGCGCTCGACGATCATCGGCGCCGATCAGGTGCCGGAGCATGCCGACCCGTTCGGCGACGACGACATCGAAAAAGCGATCGCCGAGATCCGCGAGGCGATCGAGAAATCTTCGCAGTTACTGAAATAAGAAAGCACCATCATGACGTTCGAACAGCGCCCGAGCGGCCGCGCAGCGGACCAGCTGCGTTCGATCGCGATCACCCGTCATTACACCCGTCACGCCGAAGGTTCGGTGCTGATCGAGTTCGGCGACACCAAGGTGATCTGCACCGCGAGCATCGAAGAAAAGGTGCCGGGCTTTTTGAAAGGCAAGGGCCAGGGCTGGCTGACCGCCGAATACGGCATGCTGCCGCGCTCGACCCACACGCGCATGGACCGCGAAGCCGCGCGCGGCAAGCAATCCGGCCGCACCCAGGAAATCCAGCGCCTGATCGGCCGCTCGCTGCGCGCCGCGTTTGATTTGCAAGCCTTCGGCGAACGCACCCTGCACCTGGATTGCGACGTGATCCAGGCCGACGGCGGCACGCGCACCGCAGCGATCACCGGCGCAATGGTGGCGGCCTGCGACGCCTTCAGTGCGCTGGTGGAAAAAGGCCTGATCCCGGCCATCCCGGTGCGCCATTTCGTGGCGGCGGTATCGGTCGGCGTGTATCGCGGCATGCCGGTGCTCGACCTGGATTACCCGGAAGATTCGGACTGCGACACCGACATGAACGTGGTGATGACTGAGCTTGGGCACTTCATCGAAGTACAGGGCACGGCCGAAGGCGCCGCGTTCGACCGCACCGGCATGAACCGCCTGCTCGACCTGGCACAACAGGGCATTGCCGACCTGATCCACCTGCAGAAACAGGCCCTGCGGCTGCTATAACAGCCCTTAAAGCCGGGGTCAAATCAAAGCCGGGGTCAAATCTGACATTCGGACACGACCTCAGCCGAAATGAGCTGATTTTGGGCCGTCTTTCGCGTGTACAGAAGAGACCGTGTCCGAATGTCAGACCTGACCCCGGCTGTAATCTAGACATCGGCAGACCGTGTGCGAAGCCGGTAAAATAGCCGGCTATTCCAATCCAGTACCGCACACCATGACCCAACGCCTGATCCTCGCCTCCAACAACGCCGGCAAGCTGAAGGAATTCGACCAGCTGCTCGCGCCCATCGGTTTCGAGCTGCACCCGCAGGGCGAATTCGACGTGCCCGAAGCTGAGGAGCCGTTCGGCACCTTTGTCGAAAATGCACTGGCCAAGGCGCGCCACGCTTCGCGCCTGACCGGCCTGCCGGCGCTGGCCGACGATTCGGGCGTGTGCGTCAACGCGCTCGGCGGCGCGCCGGGCGTGTACTCGGCGCGCTATGCGGGCGAGCCGAAATCGGACGCGCGCAATAGTGCGAAGCTGGTGGCCGATCTGGCCGGCCTGAGCGATAAATCGGCCTATTACTACTGCGTGCTGGTCTATGTGCGCCACCCGGACGATCCACAGCCGGTGATTGCCGACGGCTTCTGGCGCGGCGAGATCGTCGCCACGCCGCGTGGCGCGAACGGTTTCGGCTACGATCCGCACTTCTTCATCCCGTCGCTCGGCAAGACCACCGCCGAACTGGCGCCCGACGAGAAAAACGCACTGTCGCACCGCGGCCAGGCGCTGCGCGCGCTGGTCGAGAAACTCAAGTAAGCACACCATGATTCCGATTAAAGTCGTCGGCCACGCATCGGGCCAGACCTCGAGCGAACCGCGCTCGCCGGCGACCGCCGCGCTGCAATACCTGCAACCGGGCGCGCTGAACCTGACCGCATTGCCGCCGCTATCGCTGTACGTGCACTGGCCGTGGTGCGTGCGCAAATGCCCGTACTGCGACTTCAATTCGCACGAAAGCAAGGGCGAATTGCCCGAGCAGGAATACCTGGACGCGCTGCGCCTCGACCTGGAGCAGTCGCTCCCGCTGATCTGGGGCCGCAAGATCCACACCGTGTTCATCGGCGGCGGCACGCCGAGCCTGATGTCGGCTGCCGGCCTGGATCGCCTGATGTCCGACCTGCGCACGCTGCTGCCGCTGGAACTCGATGCCGAGATCACGATGGAAGCCAACCCCGGCACCTTCGAAGCCGAGCGTTTCAAGAGCTATCGCGAGAGCGGCGTCAACCGCCTGTCGATCGGCATCCAGAGCTTCCATGCCGCGCACCTGAAGGCCCTGGGCCGCATCCATGACGGCGACGAAGCCCTGCGCGCGGTCGAGATCGCGAAAAGCACGTTCGACAACTTCAACCTCGACCTGATGTACGCGCTGCCGTCGCAGACCCTGGAAGAAGCGCGCCGCGACCTGGAAACGGCGCTGTCGTTCCAGCCGCCGCACCTGTCGCTGTACCACCTCACGATGGAACCGAACACGGTGTTCGCCAAGTACCCGCCGTCGCTGCCGGACGATGACCTGAGCGCCGACATGCAGGACATGATCGCCGAGGTGACCGCTGGCGCCGGCTATGGCCACTACGAAGTCTCGGCCTATGCCCAGCCAGGCCGGCGGGCGCGCCACAACCTGAACTACTGGCAGTTCGGCGACTACCTCGGCATCGGCGCCGGCGCGCATTCCAAGATTTCGTTCCCGCACCGCGTGCTGCGCCAGGCGCGCTTCAAGCAGCCGGCGTCCTTCATCGAGGCCGCCAAACGCGGCAACCCGGTGCAGGAAGAGCACGAAATCGGCCGCGCCGACATGGGCTTCGAGTTCATGCTCAATGCGCTGCGCCTGACGGGTGGGTTTGATCCGAACCTGTTCGGCGAGCGGACCGGCATGAACATCAGCGCCATTACCAAAGCGCTGAACGACGCCGAGGCCAAGGGATTGATCTACCGCGACCACAAGCTGATCAAACCAACCGAGCTTGGTCAGCGCTTCTTGAACGACCTGCAGGAGATGTTCCTGGCTGAATAGGTCAGATGTGTACCGCGCCGGCCAGTGCGCTCAAGGTGCCCGCCAGCCCGCTGACGATGCGGGCCATGCTCTCGTAGTCATTGCGGTCCTGTGCGATCTCGCGTGGGTCGCCAGACACGGCCTGCGTTTGAAAATAGGGAAAGCGCAGGAAGCCGGTATCGGTAATCACCAGCGCCGGCCCATTGCCATGGCTGCCATGCCCGGAGAGCGTCAGACCCATCACATGGGCCGGCGCAGCCAGGCCCTGGCGGCTCAGCATCGGATCATTGCGCAGCGCCGCCAGCGCCTGGCGTACGCGCTGTGACGATTCGCGCGTTCCCACGAACGCCATGAAATTACCGCCATCGCGCCGGCCCGCGACCGCCATCCCGTCGGCGGGGGCGGATGTCTCATCGTGCACGAAGAAGACAAAGCGGATTTCGGTACCGTAGGCCGGCCGCAGGTCGCGCACTGCGCGCGCCAGTTCGAGCACGGCGGCGGCGCCGACATTGCCATCCGGCCCGAGCTGGGCGCCGACGATGAATACCTGGCTGGGTTGCATGCCCGGCGCCAGGTTGGACACGGCCGCCTCGAGAGTACTGCCCGCATGCACGCCAGTACTGCCCTGGACCAGGCGCGGCGCATAGCCATCACGACGCAAGGAATGTTCAACATGACGCAGGGAAGCGCGCTGCGCAGCTGGCGCCAGCGCCTGCGCGTGGGCCTGCAAACGCGCCGCCAAGGGCGGCTCGGCTGCCGTGGGATCGATGGTGAGCATGGCCAGCACGATCGCTACCAGGATCGCGAGAATGACCTTCCAGTGTGAGTTGAAAAAATTTCGCATGGCGTCACACAGCGCCGCTGGGGCGCACCGTCGGCATCGATGAATCCAGTGTAGCCAAATCGCCTACGTCATGCGCCGGTGCGCTGGCAATTCCGCGTTACAACTCGAATGAAGCGTCTCGACTGCGGCGCGAGCTCAACTATGCGACAGGGCAGGCCCATAGGGGATATGATCTGCGTTATCAAAAACACCATTGAGGACACACATGTCGACTGTCACCACGGTCAGCCCGGCGTACGCAAGCCGGCCCGGCCTTCTACACACCATCCTGCTGGCCGGGAGCGTGCCGCTGTTCCTGGGGGCGCTGGCCAGCGATATCGCCTACTTCCAGACCTATCAAATCCAATGGAGCAATTTCGCTTCCTGGCTGATTGCAGGCGGCGAATTGTTTTCCGGCCTCGCCCTGGTGTTCGCACTGGTGAACCTGATTCGCGCGAAGCAGAAATCCGGACCGGTCCTGATCTACTTCGTGCTGCTGCTCGTCACCTGGGCGATTGGCCTGGTCAACGCCTTCCAGCACGCCAAGGATGCCTGGGCCATGATGCCGACCGGCCTGGTCTTGTCTGCCATCGTATTTCTCTTGATCTGCCTGACGACCTGGGTCGGACTTCAACCACGCGCCGGAGGCCTGAAATGAAACAACCACATATCCTGGCGCTGGTAAGCGCGACGCTGCTGCTGAGCGCCTGCGGCAACCAGAGCGGCGGCCCGCTGGAGCGCGGCGCCGATCCCAAGCTGCCCGCGCCGCAAGGCGGCCTGCTGCCAAGCATGAAGATTGCCGAGCCGACCGCATGGGGCGACCAGAAGCCGAACGTGCCCGAGGGCTTCAGCGTGACCGCGATCGCAACCGACCTCAAGATTCCGCGCCAGATGCTGGTGCTGCCAAACGGCGACATCCTGGTGGCGGAAGGCCGTGGCGGCAATGCCGCCAAGCTCAAGCCGAAAGACGTGATTGCCGGCTATATCAAGGCGAAGGGCAATACCCAGGTCAAGGGTGGCAATCGCCTGACCCTGCTGCGCGACGCCGACGGCGATGGCAAGTACGAGCTGAACACGGTCTTTGCCGAAGACCTGAACGCGCCGTATGGCCTGGCTTTTGCCAACAACAAGATCTACGTGGCTAACCAGGATGAGCTGGTGAGCTTCGATTACCAGGAAGGCCAGACCAAGGCTGCCGCCGCGCCGGCCAGCATCACCAAGCTGCCGTCCGAAATCAACCACCACTGGACCAAGGCGCTGACCGTCAGCCCCGATGGACGCTACCTGTACGTGGGTATCGGCTCGAACAGCAATATCACCGAACGCGGCAAGGAAGCCGAGGTCGACCGCGCGATGGTGTGGCAGATCGACGCCACCACCGGCGCGTATAAACCGTATGCGACTGGTTTACGCAATCCGACGGCGCTGGCGATGCATCCGGAAACCGGTCAGCTGTGGTCGGTCGTGAATGAACGCGACGAGCTGGGTCCGGACCTGGTGCCTGACTACCTGACCTCGGTGCGCGAAGGCGGCTTCTATGGCTGGCCATACAGCTACTGGGGCCAGAACGTCGATCCACGCGTGAAGCCTGGCGACCCGAAAAAGGTTGCTGCAGCCATCAAGCCGGATTACAGCCTGGGCGCACACGTCGCGGCGCTAGGCCTGAACTTCTCGTCGCCGGTCATGGGTGACAAGTTTGCCAACGGCGCCTTTGTTGGCGAGCACGGCAGCTGGAACCGCGCCGATCCGGTCGGTTACAAGGTGATCTTCGTGCCGTTTGCAAATGGACGTCCAGCCGGCGAGCCGATCGACTTCGTGACTGGTTTCCGCGATGCGGATGGCAAGACGCGCGGCCGGCCGGTGGGTGTGACGGTTGATCCGCGTGGGGCGTTGATTGTTGCGGACGATCTGGCGAATACGGTGTGGCGGGTGACGCGCAACCGTTGATGCCACAAAATTGAAAGAGGCGGGCAGCGTTCGCTGCACCGCCAGCTTTGTGAGGCCCTGCCAGGCTTATACGTCTCGGTAGGGCCTTATCATATCTGCGCCGAGCGCGCGCTGACACCCTGGCGCCTTGGATGAGTCTCCGTCCGGCGCCGTCATTTTCCAGCGCTGTTGTATCCATCGACTACCTCATCGCCAAGTTGTGCGGAATCAATTGCGCCCTGATTCTGCGTGACTATGATCGGCTTTGCCTGTGGGCACTGACTGACTTTCGTGAGGCGAAGATCGTGAACATCGACAAGTTCTCTTCTGGCTTCAGCAGTTTGACGGATATGAATCGGGCCATTCGGTTGCGCCTGTCGACTGCCGATGGTGTCGCTGACGATGTCCTGCTGGTTAAATATGTCAGTGGCATTGAGACGATGTGTGGCGGGATTGAATATGCCTTGCAATGCATCTCTCTTGAGGATGGCATGGAGCTTAAGCGCTTTATCGCCAATCCTGTCGAGCTGCAGTTTGTTACCGATTCGGGCCAGCTGCGTAGCGTATGCGGGATTGTCAGTGGTGTGGTCGAAGGCCAGAGCGACGGCGGATTGGCAAGCTATCAGCTGACGGTGCGCGACGCCTTCTCGTTGCTCGAGCAGACCTGCAACACACGGGTATTTCGAAACCGCAGCGAGATCGAGATCACCGAAATCATGCTGCGTGAATGGCGCCGAGCCAATCCCATCGCGGCTGCTGCGTTCAGCTTTGATTTTCGCAGTCTGAAACAGTATCCGGCGCGTGAATTCACGATGCAATACAACGAGTCCAATGCGGCGTTCCTGCGTCGCTTGTGGAAACGTCGCGGTATCGCATGGTTCATCAAATCTGGTCCGTCGAATGAGCGGGGAAGCGACAATGTCCCTGTCCACACCTTGGTGCTGTTCGACAATACGAATGCACTCGAAAAGAACCCTGCCGGTGCAGCGCGCTACCACCGCGACCACGCCACGGAAGAGCGCGATAGCATCACGTCCTGGCATGCAGCACGCACGTTGACAGCCGGTCGGGTGAACCGCCACAGCTGGGATTACAAGCAAACCTGGACCATGAGCAGCCAGGAGACCAGCCTTGCCGATCAAGGAACAGTAGGTAACCAATTTGCGGCAAGTCTGGACGAATACCTGGCCGACCCACCGCGTGCGGGCGCCAGCATGGACGACTACCGGAGCCTTGGCGTGCTGCGCATGCAGCGCAAGGAGTATGAATCCAAGTTCTTCCACGGCGAAAGCGGCGACCGGGACATGCGAGTCGGATACTGGCGCAGCATGGAAGGGCATCCTGAAATCAATCGTCATCCGCCTAGCCAGCGCGAATTCATCTGCACCGAGCTGCGGGTAGAAGCAGAAAACAATTTGCCGGCTACGCTCGGCCAGAAAGTTGACCGCCTGTTCGCCGTGAATCGATGGAGCACCGATCGCGCCGGGCTCGTGCAAGCCAGCACAGAGCGCGGCGTGCGCTATACGAACCGCTTTACTTGTGTCAGGCGTGGGATTCCGATCGTGCCCGCCTACGATCCGCGTTCGGATCTGCCTCGCACCGAGGCGCAGACCGCGATCGTGGTGGGACCTGCACACCACGAGATTTACTGCGATGAGCTCGGACGAATAAAAGTCCGCTTTCCCGCCTGCCGCACGGAGGATCACGAGCATGCGTCCGGCTCGGGCGCCTCTGGAACCGACCGCGATTCGGCCTGGTTGCGCGTGGCTACCGGGTGGGCGGGGAATGGGTATGGTGCGATCTCATTGCCGCGCGTGGGTGACGAAGTAGTCGTGATGTTCATGGGCGGCGATCCCGACAAACCTCTCGTCATTGGGAATGTTCATGGGGTTCGGACGCCGCCGCCAACGTTTAGCAATAACAGTCGTCTGCCTGGGGACAACCACCTTTCTGGAATTGTGAGCCAGGAGGGACGAGGATCGCGATTCAACCAGCTTCGTCTGGATGACACACCCGGCCAAATAAGTGCGCAACTCGGAAGCGAGCATGGGCATAGCCAGCTGAATCTTGGGTATCTCACGCATCCCAGGCGTGACGGGACGGGCGAACCGCGTGGCGAAGGGGCGGAGCTAAGGTCCGATGCGGCACTGTCCATTCGGGGTGGAAACGGGGTCCTCATCAGTGCCGATACTTCAGTGCGCGCTGCGGGACGGCTACTTGATCGCGACGGGCTTGCTGGCTTGTCGGAAGCGCTTGCAAGCGTTCAGAAACAGCTAACGGAACTGGCAGCGGCTCACGAAGCCGATCCGATGGAGACCGAATCTCTGGCTCAACTGAAATCGCATCTGGATAACTGGAATGATGGTCTCAACAGTGGAGGGCGGGCGGCATCCGAAACCGGCGGCGCGCCGATTGTCGCTGTCGATGCGCCCGCTGGCGTGCTGGTTGGTGGACAGGCAGGCGTCGCGATCGGTGCACAGACACATATCGATCTGGTCAGTGTTCAAAACACACAGATATCTGCTGGCCGCAAATTGTTGCTTAACGCAATGAAGGGAGTCGGCCTATTCGCGCATTCGCTTGGGATCAGGCTCATCACGGCGAGCGGAAAAGTAGAAATCGAAGCACAGGACGACAACGTGGAGATCACCTCGGCGAAACGGATTGTCTTGGTTGCCTCTGAAGAAATCGTCCTGCAGTCACCCAAAGTGACCTTGGTTACTCAGGGGGCGCAGGCTGCGTTTGGTGATGGTGCCATCACTCACCAATGTACAGGCACCTACGCGGTCAAGTCCTCCAAAGCGGAATTCTCTGGGGCGGGCGATGGTGGAACGATGGCGATGCGTATGCCTGAGAGCGCAGTCGAACACGACCAGCGTGTGCGCATGGTTGATTTGAGTACGGGTGAACCCATGATTGGCCAGCGATACCGTGTCACGTTAGAAGATGGGCAGATTGTTGAAGGGCGTACAAACGCGGAAGGGATGACGCAGGACTTTGGTTCTGAGATTCCGTTTGCTCATTACACAATTGAGGCCTTGG
>Ga0265780_10009752_pt1 | contig 11489 bp, 26 predicted proteins | sample P1T30metagenome_FD_192432 | JGI IMG/M metagenome (GOLD analysis project Ga0265780, IMG submission 192432) | Plant litter microbial communities from East Loma Ridge, Irvine, California - P1 T30 | ecosystem: Environmental > Terrestrial > Plant litter > Unclassified | place: USA: California... | reverse complement strand
TACATGTTTTAATCGATGAACCCCTGTTTAGGTACACCAAGTCCCAAGTTTTAGGTACGAGCGCTCAGCATGGTGAAAGTTCTGACAATGTGTCTTGTCGGCCCCGTAAGTGCGCATAATCTATATTTCTTATGCACCTCGACCATGGGGGACGGTTACAACCGATCAATGCGCGAAACTGGCCTCTAGCCTGCGTTCGCGCCCGTCCCATACTGACCGGCGGGACTTAAAAGGTACGGAAAATTTTTCCATCAGGTGCGTCCAGCGCGCCCGCTGTTCAGGTGTTTTTGCTCGCTCCGCGCTCGCGGCGGCGATCACCGCAATCGGATCAATGCCGAGAATCTCCGCAACAGTCAGCGCAACATCGTTGTCAATCCTACTACGCCCAATTCGGTAGCTGGATACGGTGGACTGCGTGACACCCAATGCTTTCGCAAGGGCGTAGTCGCTTTCTATTCCTAGACGCGCCTTGCAGGCGGCCAGGTATTGCAGGGTATTCATTGTCAGCCCTCCCAGGCGTTTTTGTACATGGGCCGACTGTACTTCAAGGCCTACATCCATGCAAGCGATGGACACCTACATGCATGTAGTCCTTGCACTACATGATGACCTTCATGTACATTTGCGATTGTCGGGCGGAAATCTTCGCTTCCTCCTAGGCAATTCGGTCAAATACCGATCCCGCCCGACATTCTGCCTATGAGGATAAAAACGCCTGGGAGGGCCACATGTCAGTTACACAAGTTTACAAAAACGTCACTTTGTCCATTCTGGATTTGACGGAGATCGAATTCGCATTGGAAGAACGACTGCATCGCCACGAACTGTTAGCGGCTGAAATCGGCGCGCGGGAAGGCGATGCCGTCTTGGTGCTGATCGAGCGTGACCGCGCAGCGCTTGCGAAAGTGAGGGCCGAACTGTGAAAAATACCTGCTGCAATTTCGACTGCCGCCAGGGCCGCGACTGCCCGAATGCGCCGGCTACCACCGCGGATAACGTCCTTCTGTTCTTTGCCCTGGCTGTACGCCTCGGCCTGTGCGCCGTCCCTTTCATCATTTGGAAGATGGGGACCTGATGCGCGCCGCCGACGACAAAAACACCGGCGACATGCTGCCGGCCTACGACCTGGCCGGCGAGCGTCCGGCGAAGCGCACGCGCGGCGACAAGATGCGCGCGGCTCGCGGCCTCAAGGCCATCACTGTCAACCTGCCCGCCGAACTGGTCGAGCAATTCCACGAAAAGCGCAAGGCGCGCGGCCATAGCACGAATCAGGCCATGGAAATCCTGCTGCGCACCCAATACCTGAGGAAGCGATGAGCCGCGTCTTCTTAATCATGCCGTCCGATACGGCTGCTGTTGTTCGGAGCGTCATTCAAGCCCGCCTTGACGAGCTAAATGGTACTGAATGCAATAACCCGACCGTGCGGGCGGAAATGGACGCTGAAAGCGCAGTCCTCGATACCGTCGCGGGCCAACTGGACGAGCCAGCATGAAAGCCCAGCGCCGCCAGCCCGCGCCTGTAAGCGCCGAGACCAACCGCGAGGACTGGTGGCACATGCTGCCCCTGCGCGAACGTGAGCGCGCCATCGGCGTGGCCGGCCTGGCGCGCGAGCGTGCCGCCATGCCGCTGGCAACCTTTAGCGACATCGAGCGGGAGCGCGTGCGCCTCGCCATCCAGTGCCACCTGACGCAGATGGAAATGGTAATGCGCTGTATGGCCGCGTCCAACACCAACGTACAAGGCATGTTGCACTGATGCCGGTAATTCAGCAAGAACACGGCGTCCAGACCGTCAAGGGTCTCCCCACTCGCTGGGGCCGGCGCGCCTACCGCGAATTGAAAGCAGAGATGGTGCGCGGCCACGAAGCCGCCGAGCCGGCAACGGTCCCGTATCTGTGCGGGCCATTGCTGTTCGTGGGGCCGTTGGTCCGCGTGCCGAGCCGGTATGACCGCCTGTGCGCGATATTGGATCAGGTGACGACCGCCCCGCTGCCGGTCGATGCGACCGATGCGCAATTGTGCGTCCTGGCCGAGCGATACGCCGCCGACTGCGCCGCCGCCGCCGTGATCGAGACCTCCGCCGCACCTGTTGGAATCGCGCCAATGGAAGGCGGGCCGCGCCAGATGGGCGCCCGCGCTGGCCTGTCGCCGCGTGAGCGCATGGCGAACATCTGCGCTGTGCGTGGGATTGACGCGCCGAAGTGCCTGAGCGATGCCGAGGCCGTAGCACGCTGCACCGATCCCGCGTGGTGGCGCCGCAACCTGCGCCGCGTGCATGGGCGTACGTTTGAAGCCGCCGCCATCCGCCTGGGCTTCGTCTCGATCAAGGCCGGCGCCTACGCCAGCGACGAGACCGTAGCGCGCCGCCTGGCCCAGGTAACGCGCAACAAAGCCGCGCTGGAGGCGGTCACGATCCGCAACGAGACCGGCTATGAATGCACCCTTGGCGAAGCCGCGCAAAAGACCACATCGAACAAGCGCATCCGGCGCGGGGAACTGATGCTGCGCTTGGCCGGCTGCGAGGAAATCGCGCTGGAGAATAAGCACGTGGGCGTGTTCTTCACGCTTACGGCGCCATCGAAATATCACGCGGTGCTGGCGAAGACTGGCACCACGAACCCGAACTACGCCAACGCCACGCCGCGCGCGGTGCAATCCTACCTCCAGCGCACCTGGGCGTGCATCCGCACCGCCTACGGCCGCCACGACATCAAGCCCTACGGGTTCCGCATCGCTGAGCCGCATCACGATGGCTGCGTGCATTGGCACGGCCTGCTGTTCATGCCGGCCTACAAGGTGCGCCGCTTCTGCCGAATCATGGAGCGTTATGCCCTGGCGGAGGACGGCGACGAGCCGGGCGCGCGCAGCAACCGCGTGAAGTTTGAACGCATCGACTCCAGCAAGGGCAGCGCCGCCGCCTACATCGCAAAGTACATCAGCAAAAACATCGACGATGACAGCGAAGACGCCCACGACGAAGTGCTAGACGAGCAGGGCAACGTGGTCAAGCTGGCGATCACAAACGACAGGGTGCGCAAGGCCAGCCAGCGCGTGGACGCCTGGGCCGGCGTGTGGGGTATCCGCCAGTTCCAGCCCATCGGCCAGCCGCCGGTGACGGTGTGGCGTGAAATGCGCCGCGTGCCGGAGGGCGCAGTCAAGGATGCGCCGGCCCACGTACGCGCCGCCTGGGAAGCCGCGCAGCGCGTCGAGGAAACCGACGCGGACGGCGTTGTGTCGCTGGTGCGCGCCGCGAACTACGCGAACTACATCCGCGCGCAGGGCGGCGTGTGCATGGGCCGCGACTACGTAATCGCCATCGCCCAGGAGCCGGCGCGCATCGAAGGCCGGTACGGCGTGCGCGATGGCATGGCGCCCGTGGGCGTGTTCGCCAAGGCGGCGCCGTTGGATGTATACGCGTCGATCCGCTACACCTGGGAGCGCGTGCCTACCGGGGTGGCCGTTGGGTCTCCTTGGAGCCCTGTCAATAAGTGTACGGGGTTGAGCAGCTACGACCCGTTCTGGTCTCCCGATGCGCAGCCTGAACCGGTTGCCGATTTCGATGACGCATGGTTCGACAGCGACGAATACCGACAAATTTTGGTCGAGCCGATACAGGCCGCCGACGAATGGCTGGCCGCCGAGGTGGCGGCGGCTGAAACCAAGGCGCGGACCGTCTGGACCGTGCCGAGCTACGCCCATAGGAGGGGCTACCAACATGGATGAACTGGAAGGCGAGGGCTGTGCCCTGCTTCGGCAATACGGCTTTGCCGTGCGGATGAACAAGCCGCTTGCGGCGTTTTTGCGCAAGGTGGCCGTCCGCTTGGGCTGGAAAGAATTCAGCAAATTGCTGTAACCGGCGCGGCGGACCCGCGAACAAAACGAAGAGAGAGAACCATGGACAAAAACGAATTCGCCGAGCTGGCGGCAAACGACCACCGCACCGCCCTGCTGTACCTGTTCGATGAACAGGAAAAGCTGAAGGCCGAGCAGGACGCCACGCAGGCGACCGTGATCGAGCTGGCGGCGGCGGTCAACGCGCCCGCCGACAAGTAACACCGGGCGGGCCGTTGGGGGACGGCCCGCTGTTCAATCCTGAGAGAGAAAAACACCATGCCACGCGAACAGAAGCCGACCATCGGCACGATTCCATGCCCGCACTGCGGCGAAACGATGAACGTCAAGCGCGACAAAAATGAAGACCCGTTCGGCCACTGCGAGGAATGCGGCGGCCAGCTCCGCGTGGGCGGTAGCCCGGCGCGCTTGCGCAAGTTCATCGCCAAACACCCATGGGCCGCGAAGCCCGCTGTCGGTGCTGCTGACCCTGTAACGGTAACAGAGAAGCCCGCCGCGCCCGTTCCTGTAACGGAGACGCCGCCAGCGCCGCCGCCGCCGAAGCGCCGCGCAGGCTTCGCCGATGCCCTGGACATGTTGGGAGGCCGCCGTGCAGCTTGAAAAAGACGACGAGACCAGCACCGGCCCGGCCCTGCCAGCGGAAGCCGCAGCCGAACTGCGCGCCCTTGAACTGGCCGCGAGCAACGACCCGAACGACCAGCCCGAGCCAGCCGATCCAAACGCGCCTGTACCGGTCCTGCCACCGCCGCTGGGCGAGGAGCTGGCCGCGATGCTGCTGATGATGTCGAAGGTCGCGGCTCCAGCCTTCCCGAGTCTCGGCGCGATCTACACCGAGGAGACCTGCGGCGCGGTGGGCATGGCGGTGGCGGGCGTGTGCGACAAATACGGCTGGCTCCAGGGCGGCGTAGGCGGCGAGTACGGGCCAGAGCTAATGTGCCTGTGCGTCGTCGGCCCTATCGCGTTCGCCACCTACGGTGCTGTGCAAGGCGATATCGCCGCGCGCAAGGCCAAGGAACGGCCGCAGGGCGATCCGGCGAAGCCGGGCAAGGTAACACCGCCGCCAGGCGCGTATGGCGCGCCTGGAAGCGATACGGTCACGATTGGAGCGGTGGTGCAATGAAGACGGTAGACGGCCTGCTGTACGTCGTTTCCGGCGCTTCCCGGTGCGGCAAATCGACACAGGTGGCGAACATGATGCGGCACAGCCGCCGTGCCGTTGCATGGGACCCCGAGGCGCAGTGGTGCGAGCAGCCGGGGTGGCGCAAGGTCACGACCCGAAAAGAGTTACTGGCGGCGATCCAGACCCCTGGGCACATGCGCATCGCCTACGTGACCGGCGGCGACCTGAAACCGGAGTTCGATTTCATCTGTGGGTGCGTCATGTGGGCGGGGCGGCACGTGGCCCCGCTCGACTTCGTGGCCGAGGAGCTGGCCGACGTGACCACGCCGAGCAAAGCGCCGGGGAACTGGGGCATTCTCGTCCGGCGCGGCCTCAAGCGCGGCATCAACATCTACGCCATTTCCCAAAGGTGGGCCGAGGCAGACAAGACCGCAATGGGCAATGCCTCCGTGTACGTCGTTTTTGCCAGCCGGGGCGAGGACGTGAACTACATTTCGCGCAAGACACTGCTGCCGATGGACGAGCTGGCGGCGTTGCAAAAGTTCGAATTCGTTATGTTCGACCCCGTAACGAAGGACAAACAGCTAAAAAAAATTCGTCTCGCGCCGGGCCGTGTGGCGCGCAAAACCCTGTAACGGTAACGGTATCCGTTACGGGGTTTGCCGGGTTGGTGTGGACAGGCTGAACATGCAGTCTTTACTGAAAGAGAGGGCGCGATGTGTGCCTGTTCACAGTCCAACAAGGGGAAGAAATTGAGTCAAGCTGACATGATGAAATACGGCGTCGCCGCCGCCGCGCTGTTTGCGGCCTACAAGTTCGGCGGCAAATACGGCGCTGCCGCCGCCATCGCAATCGGCGCTGTCGCCGTCGCAAAACGTGTGCCTTACGTGAAAGAGGTGCTGTAATGTCCGTCGGCAAACTGACCCGTTACGGCCTCCCGTACTCCAACGTTGTCCCGGCTGGCACCGCGACCAACAACGTCACGCCGGGCCGCACCCTGGAAAACCTCCAGCTGAAGCTGGGCGGCACTGCGCTGACCAAGGCCATGATCTCGCTGTTCCGCATGAAGGCGAACGGCAAGACCGTTATCGAAGGCACCGGCACCCAGATCGACAAGATCAACGCCTATCGCGGCACCGGCACCACGAACGCCAAGTTCCTGGACATCTATTTCACGGACTACAGCCTGAACAACGAACTCGACCGCCAAGTCGGCGCGTTCGATACGTCCGCCGGCATCATCAATCTGACCACGGAAGTGACGACCCTCGGCGCCACGGCTCCGCAGATCACCCCGATCCTGATTGAGTCGGCTTCGCAGAAGTCGCGCCAGGGCGAAATGCTGCCGTTCGCAACGCTCATCGCAAAAACGCTGCGCTACCCGTACAACATCGGCACCGGCGGCAAGCTGCCTGTGACCGTGCCTTTCGGCTTGACCAACGGCGCGATCATCAAGCGTTTGCACGTGTTCCAGAACGCCGGCACGATGACCGGCGCGACCGTCAAGCAAGATTCGCTGGTGATCCACGAAAGCCTGAAGGACGAAAACGAATTCATGCAAGTGCGCCATGGCCGCGTGCCGCAGGCGGGCGTGTACACCATCGATTTCGTCGTGGACGGCGACATCAAAAAGGCGCTCGATACCCGCGATGCGCGCTCGCTGGAATGGCTGTTCGACTTCTCGGCGGCTGACTCGGGCGACATCCTAGTCGAATACCTCGACCCGCTGGGCAACCTGTAACAGCAACCGCCTGAAGGGGGGCCGTTGGCCTCCCAGTAACGGGTAGAAGGAAACACCATGGAAAACTGGGAAAGCTGGTTTCAAGGCGTCGCCAGCAAATGGGCGGGGAGCGCGATCGATGACCGCTACAACAATCAATTCACGCTGCAAAAAATGCAGCTCCAGGCGCTCGGACCGTTCGGCCAGCTCTATAACGAAGGCAGTCCGGCGATGCCGGGTCAAACGACCGTGCAGGGCACGATTCCCACGTCGTGGCTGCTGATCGGCGGGATTATCGCGCTCGTCATGCTGTCGGGGGACTGATCGATGGCCGTAGCAGATCCGTACAGCGCAATCTTCGGGGCTGTCGCCAGCGTGGCGAAGCCGTCACCAGCTGGCCCGAGTGGCGCGAACTCGTCGGGAAGCATCGGCACCAGCCTGGACAATTCGGGCTGGAACGTCACCTTCGGGAATAACTCGGCTATCGATGCGACCCGCTCGCAGACCGCGCCGACTGTTGCTGCCACTGGCGGTGCGATTGCGAACCCATCGGGCGCGCTGGGCGGTCTCGGTGGCCTGGGCATCACGCAAAACCACCTGTTGATCGGGCTGGTCCTGCTGGTGGTCGTCAAGGTGATGCGGAAGAAGAAATCGTCATGAGGATTACTGCCGCCGCCTGGACGGAGCGTAACCGCGCGTACATCGTGCAGGCGCTCACCACGGCCACGCTCGCCGACATCGAAGACCAGACCAGGAATGGCGCGCAGCTGTTCGAGGTACAGGACGATGAGGGCGAGGCGGTGGCGGCGTTTGTCCTCCGTTGTGACCGGCTGGCCTGCCGCAACGTGGGCGTCGTAGTGGCCGCCGGCGGGAGTCTGCCAGGTGTAGACCTGACGGCCGCCATCATGCCGTACATCGAACGCATGTTCGTCGGCGTGGACGCCATTGCCGTGCATACGGCGCGGCCCGGCCTGCAACGCAAGCTCGCGCCGCAGGGGTTCCGGATCAAAGAAATCATTTTGGAAAAAGAGGTAGGACATGGGTAGCAGCAAAAGCAGCTCGCAGGCCAACCAGGTCACGAACACGTCCAGCGTGGACGACAGGATTGTCAACGAGTCCGGCCTCGTGGCGCGAGATTCCGTGCTGGACTTCTCCAGCATTGACAGCAGCACGAACAATTTTTCGGTCAGTACGAACACCAACACGAACACCAACACCAACACGAACACCAACACTACCACCGGGTCGTTTAACACGACCGTTGACCCCGAGATTGCAAAGGCCGCGTTCAGCTTCGCCAGCAACGCGGATGCGACCCTCGGTGAGGGCATGGAAAAAATGCTTGGCTGGGCGTCGGAATTGACTAGCAAGAGCCAGGACAACGCCACCGGGCTGGCCGGGCGCTTCGCAGACAGTGTGGCGCAGGCGTTCGACAGCGCGCGCAACACCACGCCGGGCGGGATCGACAACAAGACCATGATCGTCCTGGGCGTGGCCGCTGCCGGCGCGCTGGCTATCGTGGCAAGCCGCAAGGGAAACTGAATTGAACATTTACGACATCGCCATTCCGCCGAACACCGGCCGCCAGATCGACGTGCAAGCCGACTACATCTACTTCCGCACCGGCACGGCGGGCGGCGGCGATACGACCGTCGTATTCCAGCCGCTGGCCGGCGGGGAATCGGTCTACCTGCAACCGGGTCAGGCATACAAGATGCCGGCGGCGATGCGCGGCAAAAACGTGTCGTGGGTGCTGCGCAACCTGAAAGGCGAGGGCACGATTATCGGCGTCCTCCTGATGGGCGAGGGCGAGTTCCAGGATAACCGCGTGTCCGGTTCGGTCGAGGTGATCGACGGCGGCAAGGCGCGCTCTTTGGCCGGTATCGCCTGTATCGGCATGGTCACGTCAAATGCGCAGGCGGGAAACATTTCGCATGTCCAGCTGTGGAACCCTGCTGACTCCACGAAAAATCTCATCATCGAACAGGTGCTGTCTGTCTCGGGGGTAACGCCTGGAATCTGGCATGCCGTCACGAATGGCGAGATTGGACCGGTGGCGGCTGCGATTACGGCGAAGCGCATCGGCACCGGCTACAGCGGCAAGGCGCAGTTGCGCCAAGTCAAAAGCGTTAGTCAGCTGGGCCAGCTCATCACGCTGATCAATTCGCCTGTCGGGGTGACTGGCTCATTCAAACCGAACGAGCCTATTGTTTTGCCTCCGGGCTTCGGTTACTTGCTGTTTCCGCAGGCCGCCGCGGCGGATATCACTGCGACCTTTGAATGGTACGAGGACCCGCTGTAATGAACCGCACGCTATTAGCGGCGGCTGTCGTGGTGGCGGCGGCGGCGTGGTGGTGGTGGGGGCAAGACCAAGGCGAACACGAATACGAAGAAGAAGAGGGCGGCGACGCGCTGCCGGGAATTCTGGAAGAAGCAGTTACAGCAGTAGACCAAATAACAGGGGGTGTCATGAAATTATCGGCTATGTCGCGCGTCACCGCGTACGACCTGCAGGACCGGAACGTGTTGGCGTTTTTGCGCGTGATCCGGCGCGGCGAAGGAACCGCCGACGAAGGCGGCTATAAGCGCCTGTTCGGCGGCGGCACCTTCGCCAGCTTCGCGGATCACCCGCGCGTGCTGGTCAAGAAAAACGGCTACAGCAGCACGGCGGCGGGTTCGTACCAGTTCCTGTCACGGACTTGGGATATGACCCAAGAGCTGATGAAACTGCCGGACTTCTCGCCAGCATCGCAGGACAAGGGCGCGGTGGGCCTGATCGCATACCGTGGCGCGCTGGCCGACGTGAAAGCAGGGCGCTTGGAAGCGGCAATCGGCAAATGCGCGTATGAGTGGGCATCGCTGCCGGGTTCGCCCTACGGCCAGCCTCGCATTTCGATGGCTACAGCGCGCCAAGTGTTCTTGGCGGCTGGAGGCACGGAACTGGTGGCGGCATGAAAGCGGACAAGCTGATCCTGATCGGCGCGGTCGGCTTCGCAGCCTTCCTCGTCGCGCAAAAAACGGGTCTGTTCAAAAAGGTATCGCTGTCTTCTGGCCCGCAGTGGAGCGGCGCGTTCCTGAGCGATACGCCCACTTTCGATAGTCCAGAGGAACAGGGGTACGACCCGTCCAATCCGGGCAAGTACGTGTTTACCCAAGACCTGATCAAGGGCATCGGCGACAACGACTGGTGGTACACCCCGTCGGCGTTCGAGACCAGCAACCGCGACTCGCCGTGGTATCAGCCAATCTGGATGCAGGGAGCGGCCTCGCAATGATGGACCATCCAAAAGCAACGCTGTATGCGGGGCTGGCCGTGCTGTGCGCCTTGGGCGTGGCGTACTGGTACTTCACCGACGATGACCCGTCTACCGGGTTCTTTCAGGACGTGGGAACCGAGGCCGGGGAAGCGGTAGTTGATTTGGTCGACGGCGTGGTGTCCGGCGGTGCGCTGGCAATCGGCGACAAGATCGGCATTCCGCGCACCGACATGACGAAGTGCCAGATTGCCATTGCGGAGGGCCGCACGTGGGACGCTTCATTCGATTGCCCGGCGTCCGACTTCCTCGGCTACATCAACCCATTCAAGTAAAGCAAAAACGCATGAGCGCAGCAAATTTCAAAGTACCGGCCATCGTGAAAGACATTATTCCTTCGCCGACGGCGATCCTCCGGGAAGGCATCATCGTACTGGGCGGCGTGCTGATCGCGGCCTACGTCATCAGCCGTTTCCCGGCATTGAAAAAATTCGTGACCGATGCAAGCATCACGGTCAACGACAAGCAGGGCAATAACATCTGGTAAGCGCCAGACCAACCATAGGGAGAAGAGAATGAAAAACGTATTGAAGCGCCTAAAAGAGCCGTCCACCTGGGCGGGCTTCGCCGGTCTCGCAGTGCTGTTCGGCGTGGACCCAATGAAGGCAAACGCCATCGTGCAGGCCGTGGGCGGCGTGGCGGCCGCGCTGGCCGTCGTTCTGCCTGAAGCACTGAAGGCGGGCGAGTAATGACGGCGCTCGAAGCCATCCAGATCGTCACCAGCTCGGGCATTCTTGCGGGTGGCCTCGGGCTGTTGAAATGGGGGCTGACGGTGGAGCGCCGTCTGCTAAAAGTCGAAGTTAAAACGGGGATTACATCATGACCAAGCAAAAACGCCACAAGACGCCGCCGCGCGGCAAGAACGGCCGCTTTAAGCGCAAGTAACCGCGAGAGGCGGATCGACCAGCCGCAGGCCGCAATCCTGCGGCTTTTTTTCGTCTGGCCTCGGCAGCGAGATCACATCGGCGCTGACCACGCCGAGCGTGGGAGCCAGGGCACCGAAGCCCATTTGACGATGGCGTAGATCAGCCTCCAGGCGCTGGAGGCGCATGATCTCCGGAACCCACCAGGGCACCCGCGTGCGGGCGTTCAGCCAGTCGCGCACGGTGCGCTCGTCGCGGCGTAGGCGCTTGGCCAGGGTGGGCAGTGGGACGCCCATTGCGTAGAAAGCCATTTCGGTGGGATTGCCGTAACGAAGATTCGGGTAGCGCACGCATTCTCCTATGGTCGAATTGTAAAAAAAGCCAGACCATTGTGGCCTGGCTTTGGTGGCCGGTCTGTGCGTACCGGCATGGTGAGGAAGCTGACAATGTGTGTTGTCCGTCCCCCATGGTCCATCGCATAATCTATATTATGTAAAATACGCGATTGGTAATGGTAGGCGTTCTGTCATTCCGCGGTGCAGAAGCTGCCCTCTGCCAGTAAACCTGGGCGTGGAGAACGCTGCGGCGTCGACACCGGTCCAAGCGTTCACAGCGTACTA
>Ga0265780_10009751_pt1 | contig 11489 bp, 13 predicted proteins | sample P1T30metagenome_FD_192432 | JGI IMG/M metagenome (GOLD analysis project Ga0265780, IMG submission 192432) | Plant litter microbial communities from East Loma Ridge, Irvine, California - P1 T30 | ecosystem: Environmental > Terrestrial > Plant litter > Unclassified | place: USA: California... | reverse complement strand
CGCGTCATGTGACCGCATATGCTGGAGTGGCTTGGGCAGGCTGGATTGCGTGCTTAGAAGGGCAGGAAAGGGATTGGCTTTCGTATTGGGGACAAGGTGGAAAAGGTACTTCAAGCTTGATCACTGCTGGCGAGAATATGACCAGGTCGTGGTTGTGGAGGCGGCTCATATCGTTCTGGAGTGTTTGGCTATCGTATAAAGTCAAGAGGGGTTATCAAGCACGCTCATTGAGGTGTGAGGACTCAAATGAGAGGTACTTCTGACCAGGATCAGTCGCCGAGTCTATGAATCTCTCGTTCAGATTATCGAAACGGCCACGCAAGTCTCAACGTTTGAATGCCAATCTTCCGTAACCGCTATTGTGAGTTCACCATTACCACCTCCTGAGGACCTCTATCGAAATTCCGACCGACGAATACTACCTGTACTGCTGCAAACCTAGTGGCTCGTCAGTGAAGATTTCTAACTCAAGCTTGCGGCGGACATACGCAGCAGTAACGGTAAGGACGTCACTTCTCGACGGAAAGTTTCAGGGAACACACGACAAACTTAGTACTGTCGAGTTGATTAATCAACTTCTAGTGTAGCATTACACTATGCGGAGGTATTCACAAGGGGCCTACGGGGACTGAATAGTGCCTCTGTGCATGTTGTGGCCCCGTTGGGCAATTAGTTCACAAGAAGAATTGTAAAACGTTCAAGTCACTGCGCAAATACGCCACCATCGTTGTACACTTGACTAGAAACCGTCACGTGTGATGTCGGGCATAACAGTATCTACAATTATGGCACGGCGACCCGATAAAATGTTAGATCTCCGTTCTCCTTGCTCACGTGCTATCTTACATGCAGTAGGTTCGATGCTTGTTGTTACTATAAATGAGAATCTTATGTGTCTGCACTATAATGCTGAGAGCTTCATTGCAACCTTGGAAAGCACGAAACATTTTGATGGGCGTGACGCTACAGCAATCCATTATGGTGATTTAGAGTTTTTTTAGTAGCGAGTATGGAGCTCTCTTCTCTTGTAGAACAGCTTTCTCGATCTCGTTATAAGTCAAAAAAGCTGTTACTTGCCCTATTGAGAGCTCCCCGAGCCGATGATCCGGCGCTTTTGTGTAAGTTGATTATTTTAATAATAGTGTAGACTAGGGATGGGGTGGTTTGGTGCATAACAAGCTCCCGTTGAGCTTTAACATATTAGGTTGACGATTATCCGCAGGGGTTTGATAGTTCTAATATTATTTCATCAGTGACTATGTGTGTAGCTCATACAGATGTAGGCGCCCTGAGTGCTTTATCTTGGAGTAAACCCTATGTCAATTCTCTATGTATACGTCCACTTCCATTGAACTTTTTCTCTTAGCCCGTCTCCCCGTTATAAGACAATCTTCGCGGCTACTTCACAATCTGGCTTACACGCTCTTCCTCGATAAGAGCCTTTTGCATTGAATTCTGTTGTCAAGTAGCCGAGCGCATGCCGTTGAATAACATCCGCCTCACTATACATAAACCAAGACCGAAGGCGCCACGCCCAGAAAAGCACACATCATCCCAAAGACTTGAACCACACAACAGCTACGAGCCATCAAAACCAGAATCCTAATCAAAACGCACATATCTCCACCGGAGCTGGTCTTCAGCCGCCAAGTTCCCCAACCCAGCAGCACTAAGCCACGCCCGCTCGTTCCCCTTTCCCCCCTTTGCCCCCTTTCCCACAACACACTCCCCACGCTCAAGATACCTGTCCGCACTCTCACGAAGGACAGTAATCAATGCCTGCACATAGCCATAGCACATGAAATTGGTCGGTTCCAGGTACACTCGAATGTCCAAGACATTGTGCTCGAAGACTTGGGCCCACCTTGTGTTCCCTCGCACATTGCACATGGCAGCAACGATATGTGACACGTCCTGGTCGGCGATGCGGAGCTTGGTGTCGAAGCCTGGGTAGATGGCGCAAAGGCGTATGAGCGGCGAGCTGTCGACGTTTGGGTGCGTGTGGCGGGATATTTGGCCGCACATGCACGATAAGGAGGACGCGTTGTCGACGGTTACTGAGCCGCTGGGGAGAAGTGGTGGCTCTTGGGTTGTTTCTAGCATCTTGATGAACTCGAGCGTGTCCTTGAGAGAAAGTGTAGTCTTGGCGTGGCTCGAGTAGATGGGCAAGTACTCGGTGCGCAGTTGGCGGCTGGTTTGTGTGAGGCCTAGGTCTTGTCGCCGCATGTAGCGCCACTTGGTGATAGCCTCGGTTTTTCAGGAAGGAGCTACTGGCACGCGGGCATTTTGGATGGGTATGGTCGAGCTTTTCTTCATGTCGTTCTTGAGGTAAGTATAGATCTGGTTCCGGGTTTCTAAATCCAATGCGTTAGGTTGAATGGCGTTGTATGCGCAGAACATTAATTACCTCCAGGAAGTCCCAGTAAGGTCATGCTGGGTTTCTCTAAATCGAGCAGCTGGTGACTCCGATTGGCGGCCATGTTGTTGTTTCGCATTCGTGTTTTTCTTACTCGGCGCGAGCGAGAATCGCAAGGTTGTGGGCGAAACTGAATGCGTAGTGTAAATGAGAGAGTCGGTGTGACTGTATGGGGCTTAAGTGACTGGAAAGGGTCGGGGATAGGCTCTAAGAGATTCGTGGTCGGCGGTGCATGCACGTGATTCATTTGTGAACTGATGCCTTGCCGCGTTGGTGCACCGCAAACGGACTGCCTGTTTTGCTTACTCTCGTGCTTTGCTCACTCTTGTCGCTCGATCTTTACGTCAACTTCTCCTCGCCGCTCCTTGAAGCATTGCGGCACACCCCCAACTTGAGCACAGCATAACCGCATCTCAGTGCCACCCACTCAGCCCACTCTCATTTGCCATACTCGAATAGCCCAAAGCTCAAGTTTCCCGCGACAATCATGGACTCGACCCAGAGCACTTTCCTTCGCCTACCTAGAGGTAAAAGCTCCCACCATCCAGATCCCCCCAGTCCTCATTAACGCCCTCACAGAACTCCGCAACCACATCTACACCTTCGCCACCTTCGCCAACCCCACCAACACTACATCTCCCCACCTCCCCCGGCCCCGCAGAAAAGCGAAACCACCGTCCCCATTCAAGCCCACGGCTTTTCTTCGCCCTGACGCAAGTCTGCACACAAGTCCGCACCGAGTTCCTGCCCGTGTACAGGATACATAACACCGTGCACATCTTCCACTACCAATTCTTAGAGTACATCGCCATGCTGATACACTCCTCGAATCAAAAGTTGTCAAGCCTAGTCGACAATATCGCCATCGACATGCACTTCGACTGCCGCTACGACTCCGACTTGCCTAATCTCATCGACCTTGTATCGATACTGCTGATATGCAGTGACGCGCCGAACCTAGCGTTGCACTGCGGTATGCATCACTGTACGTGCTCCCAACCGGTGCAATTCTATAACGACTTCTTTGCGGCACTGCTGGGTATCCGTACGAACGCCAAGTTGGCGCACTTCTTGTCCGAAGACGTCGCGTCCGTGGAGTTTTACTTTAGTAATGAGAAGCATGTGGTGGTCAAGAAAGGGGGGGGGGGACTGGATGCGTCCGTTCAATAGGGAGTACTACCTGCCGCCCGAGGATGCGCCAGAGAGTGTCAAGGCAGAGTTAGTGGAGTTGGGGTTGCCGCTACGGAACTGGGGTAAGAGCTTGGTGTTCGAGCCGTTGGGTTAAGCGTGGGAAGAGTGTACGTGCCGGTTGGAGTGTGGAGTATGATGATATGTAGTGGAACTACACCGCTTGGATGTATTTACAACATTTCCCGCTCCAAAAGTACATACCAAGTCTGGCGATCTTGAGGTATTTAGGGATCCATGTACGAGTCACGATGCAACTAAATCAAGCTTGCGAATCTCCCAAGCACGAACAGTATATCGACGAAGAGCGCAGGACGTAAAAGTACTTATCTATTCTTATTTGCACGCTCATAGAAAGCGTGGTGTGATAGCAGGATATATAACAAAGCAAGAACAAATTCTTGCAGCACAAGACCTCCGACCTCCGACCCCTGAACGCCATACAACGAATGCTCGCATCCATCGTCTCATACTAAACAACGACGCAAACCCATACGAGGACCCCCGTAGAATGTACTTTTCAACCCGGCGGTGCCCCAGGAGGAGCAGGCGGATGCATCTGCGGGTGCATACCCGGCACAGCCTCTGAACCGATCAAATTCCCCAAATCGCCCCAGTTCCAATCATTAATGTTATTAATCGTAAAATCCATGAATTGCATCTGCGTGCTGCGCGCATGCGAGTACGCGCCGTTTGTGTGTTCTGGCTCGGGGTAGAAGCGTCCTGGGCCTTGGTCCGCGAACATGTATGCGCCGCTGTTGGTGGTGGATTGGTGGTATGGGAACGGAACCATTTCGTGGTGCTGCTGGCTGGTTGGGCGTGAGGACGAAGGTCCCGGTTCGCCGTTGAGTGCGGCTTCTGGCTTGCGTTCCATGACGGGCGACTCCGGTTCGCTCATTGAGTCGGCCATGGAGTGGAGGTCGGGTATGATCGAGGCGAACTTTTCTATGGTGCCAGGCATATGAGGGTTGCGCTTGTGGCGCAGTGCTAGGTCTGCGAGCTGTGATAAGAGGACTTTCGACTCGGACATGTCGGTGCCGGCTACGCTGTTCGAGCAGACAAGGTCGAGAACCAGTACTGAGCTCGCTGCCAGCATATACCATACGTCCCACCATGTGATGGCATCGAAACGTCCAAGCGATTCGAGACGGAGCAGTATTCTGGCCAGAGCCCGGCCTGAGTCGGCGCACGAGTCGGCCATGGCTGTGAGGGCGGCGTTTGAGGAGTCTCGTTGCTCTCTGGCAAGTATGATTGCGCGTGCAAGTAGGGCTGCCCGGCACAGGACGATGACGGTGTAGTGGTACATGCCGTGCAGGAGTAACAACGGCCGTTGGAAGGTGGGAGGTGCTGTGCCAAGTGCTTCCATGCGCAAGTGCTGAGGTATTGTGTCCTGCCACCGCTCCATGTCACGCAGCACTCCGGCGGCTGGTGATAGTGGCCCGACGTACGATTCCTCGCTAGAATTGGATCTGATGCTCTTTGGCGCGCGACATGCGGATCCTAGGTGGACAACGAGGCGATTGAACCACTTGCAGTAGTCGGGTGGACAGTACGATGCCATGCCTATGATACGCTCGTTCGGACAGCTGATCCTGGAGCCAGGGTGCTCAATTGCGCTAGGTCGGTCATAGGACGAGACCTGCATCAGCTCAAAGGCATAGAGAGTCCACCACAGCCGCTTGCGCAGCTCTCGCGCGAGCGGTGTCTGCAGCGTGCTGACCTTGTCCTGGTGCAGCCCAATCGCAAAGGCAATGCGCACGGCCGTCCCCGTCAGGTTCCAGCAGGCGTCGCGGTGGTTGGTGTTGTGGAGGTGCAGGGCGGCAAGCATCATGGCCTGCACCGCCATGACGTTGGACGTGAAGATGATGACGGGGAGCAGCGTCTGCACACGCCGCCACCACAGCCGCTCCTGGTCTTCGGGGAACGTGACACGCGCAACGCGACGGGCCAGCAGCAGCACACACAGGAAGCCACACAGCCACGCCGGATCCGCCGTGGACGGGCTGGCGACCCAGTCCTCGTATGCCTCGCGGAACGAGGCTTCGTGCAGGACGGGGAAATCCGGGTTGATGTGGTCGAAGTAGGCGCTGATGAGCGACTCCAGGCTGGGCGCCGCCTCTGGGATTGACGTGCGGCGGTCGGCGGGCGAGTTGGACGTCGAGGCAGCGCTGGGCGTGGACAGGGCGTGCGGGTCGCCATTGTCGCCCTCGATGGGCTCTGCGTCGGCGGCATTCTTGCCAAAGAGCACAAACTCGCGTATGGCGCCCTTCCCCACCAGCGTGCGCAGCTTCATGTGGAAGGACAGCGAGCTCGCGGGGCCAATGTACTGCACCTGTCCCTGCTGGTCGGGCAGCAGCGACAGTGAGTCCTCGCCCTCGCGGTCGCTGCCGCTCTTCTGCTCGCCCACGTCGGCCATGGCAGAGTCCGGCAGCGGAATCCCCAGCGAGTTGCCCAGCTCACGCATCTCGTCCATGTTGGACACATCTGCCTCAGGTAGGAGGCCCTTGACCAGCGACTCGAGCAGTGCCAGGCGGTTGCCCAGGCCCTCGACGCTGCCATAGAGGCGCTTCTTGCGGGGCTGTCTGGAGTGACAATGTCAGACACTCCATGCACACTACATCAACAGTCTATTATACGTCTATACGTACGTCGTCAGGCACTCGATGTTGTGCACGATGCAGTACCGGCACGCGTCCTGGCCGGGCTCCTTTCTGCATTTCTGCTTGCGCGACTTGCACTTGTCGCACGATGTCTCCGTCCTCTTCCGCTTGTCGAGAGGCACTCTGCGGGACGCGCTACTGGCCGCCGCAGCCGACGCCGGCGCTGGCGCTGGTGTGGGCGAGGTTGCGGACGTGGTCGGCGCGGGCATCATCATCGTTCTCGGTGTGCGTCTTCACAGTCATCACGACGTCGACATTCGAGGAGGCATTGGGGCAGCAGCAGAGGCGCCGCTGGACTGACTACGTGTGGATGGATACTGTGCTCCGAAAGATAGCGAGCTCGTGACGCAGGGACGGGAGCTACTGACGCCCAGCCACGCGACTATCGTCTCCTTCCTGCTGGACCTGTTATGGCGTGCGCCGGCGCACTCGGTGGCCCCAGCTAGCTTGAGCTACCTAGGTACCCCACCTCCGAAGCCCCCATAATCCTTCTAGCGATTCATCTCGAGATTACTGGAACGCTTGAACATCGACACCTTTAATATTCATCTATCAAGTATAGATTGCCTAGTACTCTTCTAACAGCTGCCCGAAGCCCTTGACCTTGTCCTCAATGCCGTGTGTCCTGTACGCCCACCACACCGTCGCCGTGTTGATGGCAATCACAGGCTTGCCCAACTCAATCTCCATCTCCGCCGCTACCTTGGCGCAGAACAGGTTGGTCCCAGCTTGAACGAGAGCCTCAACGTCGGGGCCGTCGACCTTGCGGAACGCCTCCTTCAGCGTCTCAGGAGAGACGTCTGCAATCGACTTCGCCGTTGGGCACTTCAGCCCGTGAATCGATGCTACGTCGTATCCACATTCGCTCATGTACGCCTTCACCTGCTCGTCACCTACCGTCTGGTACGGTGTGATTATCCCGATGCGCTTCGCCCCGAGCTTCCCCAGCGCAGCATTGACCGCTTGCGCCCCTGTGGTGATGTCCAAACCACCGGAGAGGTCTTTCATCAACGCTTCAAATTGCGCTGCTCCTTTCTTGCCGCCCCAAAACGTCTCAGACGACATGCCCATCACTGCCATTGTCAATGGGCGGCTGAGATCGGCGGGGCGCACATCTTACCCATAAAGTCTGGGTGTGCAGTCATGACATTGTCGACCGCATTCCCAATCTCTTTCCGCAGATCGATCATGAATTGGTCGAACTTTGCGTCGCTGTCCAGGTTGGGATCTCTGATCAGGATGCGTCCGCTGTGCCATGAGATGCCAGGCACGAGCATCTGCCCGTACTCTGCTTCTACAGCTACATTTGTCGACGGCAGAATGACAGCAAAGGAGCCGCGCGGAGCAAAGTGGTAATTTGGCATCTAGCTATGTCAATCATCTTGGTGGACTGGTCATCTAATGCACACTCACATTTGGAGACAGCGTAGGACTCAGGGTAGGGTTGAAGTGTTTAGTGACTTTCAACTGACCACACCACAGCACGCTCTCGGACACAGATGTCTTATGGGCGGCCAATCACCTTGGAACACAATCGCCGTTGCTCACTAGCACGCTATGCCAGCCTTCTCCATAATACGAGCCCCGCGTGAGATGCAGTCATCGGATGTGTGTTCCGCAATCTCGGAAGTCGGCAGCCGAACGCTTTCTAGCGGGAAGGTGCGCGACAAAGCCAGCTACTGCAGTCATGTAGATCTACTCAGGCGCCTAGACATGACACATCCAGGATCTAGAGGGTGATTGTGTAAGAATTCCCAGGTTGATGGCAAGTTGAGCCAAGCTCGATATTATGGAAGGACGAACCATGAGTACATACGTACAACCTCTTCGATGGCAACCAAAACACCAGTCGTCGACATCCACTCCCACATCTACCCAGAATCATGGCTCTCCCTGCTCCGCAACCGCACCTCACCACCCTACATCGACACCACAGCCAACACCTTGGTAAATCGCCCAGGCGTGGCCGGCAAACCGCTTCTTCCAAATCTCCATGATATCAGCACGAAGATTGAGTTCATGGACCAGCATGGTATCGACATCTCAGTCTTGTCCCTGGGCAACCCATGGCTGGACTTCTTAACGACGCCAGAAGAAGCTGCTGAGTGTGTACCCGTTGCTGCGAAAATCAATGCAGAGATGGAGGACATGTGCAACCAATACGCGGGACGCCTCTTCTTCTTCGCCGTCCTCCCTCTCAGCGCACCAACCGACGTCCTCATCACTCAAATCGAGACCCTCTCATCCCTCTACCCGCACTACAGAGGCGTAGTAATGGGCTACACGCACATCGACTCCCCGTCCTTCCTCCCCGTCTTTCGAGCCCTCTCAGAAGCCAAGCTACCCATCTTCTTCCACCCCAACTGCGGTCTCCCAGCCGACGTCTTCGGCCCGTGTTGCGCCCAGTACGGCCAAGTCATGCCCGTGTCGCTGGGCTTCACGACCGAAACAACAGTCGCGTTTACGCGCATGTACCTCGCTGGCGTATTCGATCAAGTCCCCGACTTGCGCGTGATACTGCCACATGCGGGCGGTACATTACCTTTCGTCATCGGGCGCATAGAAGCTTGTATATCCAACGACAAAACGTATCAACAACGACTCTCTTCTCCTTCTTCCCTATCTATACCACGGTCGTTACGAGATGTACTCAAGACCAACGTCTATCTCGATGGCATCACGTTTGACGCTGGTGCGTTGAGGGCAGCGGTTGATGTTGTTGGGGCTGAGAGAGTGATGTTTGGCACGGATCACCCGTTGTTTCCCAGTCTGAGGGCGGATGGCAAGTACCATGGTATGGTTAGGAATAGGGATGCAGTCAGGGTGTGTTTTGGTGGGGGGAGTGGGGATGGAGAGGGGGTTATGGGTGGGAATGCGGTGGGGGTGCTTGGGTTGGGGAGGAGGGATGTGTGTGCACTTTGAGGGTTCGGGACGGTGTGGTGCTGTAGCTATGTTGGTATTTGGTTTGATGCGCTGATGTGTGAGGGAGGACATGTCGAAACTTTGAGAAATGATGCACATTAGCTGAAGCTTCGGCGATGCGCTGTTTTCCTACAGCCATGACCATCCTACTTGGGGTTATTTACTTACTAGTTTCTCTGTAGAAATGATCAGAAACTGTAATATCACACTTCAACGCGACGATTTTAGTTCCTCGGCTAGGGTCGGCGTCACAACCAGCCTTGCGAAGCGACACTCTTTCGTTTCCAACAATGCAGAACATACGACACCTGCATGCATGCATCGCTTGCTGCTTTCCATTGCTGCACAGCATAAGCACTGCACTTGGCATCGTGCACTTTAGCAGCAGAGCAAATCTTCGTCCGCTAGTTACATTGTATCGGTTATGACATAGCATCGGGAACATGCAGCCGGACCAATAACAAATCGTCATATGATGGGGCCAGATTGCCCACGGCAGAACTCGCCACAAGACATGCTCACGCACAGCATACTTCCGCCATCGCAGCACGCAACCGATGCTGCGGATTTACAACTCTGTTGATGGAGCTCCTATAGTCCAAGGCGTACTAGGGCAAAGAAAGGCCGGCTAGAGTACTCCACTCTTATCCTGTTTGCGGCAGTGAGATACCTGCGCGGAACGGAGCCCTGGGAATGGGCCTACTAATGGGGCTGACCGTTCTTTACATGTACTATGTACGCGCTGGCAGTGGAAATAGCACAGCCGTTGGATAAGGGACGCCACCTTTTTTGCTATCCACCAACATCTTGATTGTTGCCGCTTGGCTTGCATTGAGGGCCGCGTACCCGACTATTCCCATCCTCTTTTATTATCAGTCTCGTTGTCCCGGTGTTCGACGGAAAGCAGATGAAGAGCAGGAAACCATGAGTTCGCAGGACTTCAACGTGGCCATTGTGGGCGCGGGCATCGGTGGTCTCGCGCTGGCAATTGGACTCAGCCATCTCAATGTTCCTTTCACGATATATGAGTCGGCACCGGCTTTCTCAGCAGTCGGTGCAGGCGTCGGTCTTGGGCCTAATGCTCTCAGCGCCATGGACATGATCGATAGCCGCTTCCGCGACATGTACATGAAGATTGCGACTGGCAATCTGACTCCGGAAAAAAAGCATTACATGATGGAGGCCATGCGCTTGGAGACGGGACTAGGAGAAGGCGAGGACTGGTGGGGACATGGCGGCTGGGGAGCAAAATACTTTGAGCGGACGGGCGCCCACAGGAAAGATCTCCTAGACATCATGACAAGCTTCATACGACAGGACGCCGTACACTTCAGCAAGCGAGTCCAAAGCATAACCCAGGGCAACGGCGAAGTCACCCTGACATTCCACGACGGCGAAGTCGTCACCCACGCCGCCGTCATCGGCAGCGACGGCGTCAAAGGCAACACACGCCGAGTCGTCCTCGGCGACCGATATCCAGAACACATCGACGCCGAATACACCGGCAAATACGTCTACCGCGCCATCGTCCCCATGAGCGACGCAACCAACCTCCTCGGCGCCCACGCCACCGACGCAAAAATGTACATGTCCCGTGGTGCCAACCTCTCCACCTACCCCATCAGCAACGGCACCCAAGTAAACGTCGTAGCCTTCAAGCGCGACCCCAGCCCCTGGACCCACCCCGACACAACCTACGAAGTCACGCGGCAAGCCATGCTCGACGACTTATCCGCGCACAACACCGACGCCCGCTTACTGAAGCTCCTCGACTGGGCGAAGCCCACGCGCTGGGGCATATTCCACCACGTCAACACACCAACGTACTACAACGCCCTCGTCTGCATGATCGGCGACGTCGCGCACGCCGGGGGTCCACACCAAGGCGCGGGCGCAGGCCAGTGCCTCGAAGACGCGCTCATCTTATCCCGCGTCCTCGGGAAAATGTACCACAGCACATCCGCATCCACACTCTCTAACCCATCGCCCAAACGCACTAAAACCATCGAAGCGGCGTTCCAGGCGTACGACGAGGTGCGTAGGCCCCGCGCGCAGGAACAGGTTCGCACGAGCCAGGCGTGCGGCGAGGTGTATAATCTTATGGATCCCGTGGCTGGTGCGGATATTGTTAAGGTGGTGGAGAATTTGAATGGGAGGTTTGAGTGGATTTGGAGGCATGATTTGGGGGGGGATGTGAGGTGTGTGGAGGGGAGGTTTGAGGTTTTGGTTGGGGCGGAGGGGAAGGGGGAGGGGACTGGGACTTCGAGGGAGGAGAGTGCGAGATTGTGAGGTTGGGTTCTTTT
>Ga0265780_10009750_pt1 | contig 11489 bp, 7 predicted proteins | sample P1T30metagenome_FD_192432 | JGI IMG/M metagenome (GOLD analysis project Ga0265780, IMG submission 192432) | Plant litter microbial communities from East Loma Ridge, Irvine, California - P1 T30 | ecosystem: Environmental > Terrestrial > Plant litter > Unclassified | place: USA: California... | reverse complement strand
GATATTCGCGCGGCGGTCAGTAGCATTGACCTGGTTCTTTGGGGATTCGACCCCGGCATGGAACTGGTGCGTAAAGGTGGCGTATGGCCGCGCGGTACCACCTATGGCGACCTGTTGACCGCAAAGGCGCGAGAAGGGGTGAAAGTGCGCCTGTTGGTTTTTTACGGACAAATTCCTTTTCTCGGATGCGTCCCATTCTTTAACCCTATTGCAAATGCTACAGGCAATGTCCCAGACATTGGCACACTGAGTTGTATTTCATTGCCCATGTTACCGAAGGAGTTGCGCGCCCCTCATACTGTCGGCCAGTCAGCCCCGGAGGTAATGAAACTGCGGCAGAAGTATTGCAGTTCATGGTGGGACATCGCGCTTCGTGGAGGTTTCACCAATCTCGAAGTTCGCCTGCGTGAAACGTATGACGACGCAATTGCGAAAAACGTACGCAAGTATTTGCCCGGCTCTGTAAAGACTTTGACCGAAGCTGCCGGCATAATCGAAATCGGTACGCATCACCAAAAACCTGTTCTCATCGATTATGCGCCAGGTAAGGCAGACGCCGCCGAAGCAAACTCATGCGGCTATGTCATGGGCCTCAACAGCGTAACGGACTATTGGGACACAAACGAGCACTGCTTCAACGATCCCATGCGCGAATATAGCCCCGAAGGCGCCTTTTGGACAAAAGCTTGGCGCCGGAAACCCTACCGCGATTACGCTATCCGCGTGCAAGGTGAAGCGCTGCATTGCCTCAACAAGAATTTTGTCGAAGGATGGGATAACGCCAGCGGCTACGGCCTGGCAAATGGCGCTTCGATCTTCAGCAGTAGCCTGGAAAAGGAGCGTAAATCGGTCCAGCCTAAGGATCTCCCCACTGCACGCGGTGCGCGATGCCGGGCGCAGATTTTGCGTACTTTTCCAGAAAAAGAAGACGCCACCATCCTCAAGGCGTATGTCCTGGCTGCGTCAAACGCCGTCAATTATATTTATATCGAAAACCAGTATTTCCAATTGGACGACTGGGCCCGCATGATCAAAAAAGTGCGGGGGCAATACTGCCAAGCGATGATGCAGGCTGGCGCCAATCCAGCCGACATCGCGCCGCTGCATATCTTTGTCGTGATCCCGCAGCCCGAGCGCGGCGAGATGGTACCGAACACTTACGACACCGTCAACCAACTGAGCAAAGGCCAGTCAGTCGGCGCCTACGATAAATTGGTGCAGGGCCGGCGCAAAGGCGACAAGAAAAACTCGGGCGGAGGCATTGTCAAGGATTCGCTAAAAACCGCTTCCGCCAATCCACAAGCCGAACTTGAAGCCTTGGGCATCAAGACCGTTGTCGCCATGCTGATGACCTATGATGCCGCGAACGAGGCCAAGGATATCCTGATCAAGAAGCGCGACAACGATGCCCAGCAGGCGCAGGCGGACTTGGAAGCGAAAAAAAATACTCACGCCAAAGTGTACAAGGGTAAGGCCGATGACGTTGATCTGGAAAATTATAGCGAATACAACATCGTCCCGCGCCGCTACCGCGAGATTTATATTCACAGCAAATTGATGTTCGTGGACGATGTGTACACCACGCTGGGCAGCGCGAACCTTAACGCGCGCAGCATGGCTGGCGACAGTGAATTAAACATCTGCACCGAGGAATGGGCTTTTACCAAGGCGGCCCGTAAACGCGTATGGGGGAATTTGGCTGGGGAGGATTTGAATGGCGGCGAGGGTGTGAGGAAGGATATCGCACCAACGCTTAAAGCGTGGCAGCAGAGAATGGATTTCAATAAAGGGAATAAATTGGCGAAGCAGCCGGCAGTAGAAAATAGTTTTATTCATCCCTTCGAAGATCCACGTGGAGAGCCGCTAGTTAGGCTCGCATAAAATGAAAAATAACACTGGCGGTTCTACACGCAATCACATATTTCCCTTTGCCAGGGTGACATTTGTCGCCTTAGCATTTCTCATATCAGGATGCTCCATGAAAGACCAATCACAGGACGCAGCGTTGCCTCGCTTTACCAAACTCGAAGCGTTCAATCCTCATCGCCCGGACTTTGCGTGCAAACACGAAGCTGACGTCAACCCACCGATCTCGGCAGAAGCGGAAGCCCTCTTTCAGCAAGCGCTAATGTTGGATAACCATGATCTGTGGCCCGCCCAGCGGGATTATCCGAAGATCGCGGCCCTGTACGAGCAAGCCATGAAACTGGGCCACTGGAAAGCGCAATTCAATCTGGCTGGGCTGTACCTGAAAGGAATTGGCGTACCGCAAGACATTGAAAAGGCAACCGTACTGACCGAGGATCTGATGCGGAAAGGCGTGCCTGCCGCTTGGGACAACATGGGTGCCTACTACATGGGTGGCGTCGGATCGCTCGAACAGGACGCAACCGTGGCATATGCCTTTTGGCAGAAGGCCGCCGACATGGGCAGCATGGCTGCGCAGACATATATCGGAGCGAAGCTGCTGGCCGTTAGCGATCAACCACCGGAAGCGTGGGCCAACAGAAATGTGGGCCTGAAGATGTTGGAATGCGCATATGCGCAGGGAGATGGCAGGGCTGGCTATGATTTAGGCCTGGACTATGCGATTCTTGGTCAAGCAGACAAGACAAAAAAAGCGCCGGCGATTCGATACTTTCATGAGGCAACAAAGTTCGGAAGCAAAAAGGCAGCGGATTTTCTTGGCGTTGATTTTGGCTCAGGCCCATCCACTACGGCAAGTGTGGCTGCGGAAGTCGACAAGTCCCGTTCCGAACGTTACATGGTTCTCGGCGATGCACTTTTCAGAAATCCCGACCTGCGCTTCCCCAACCTCGACAAGGTGTTACCGCTGCCGCCAGCCAAACTGCCGATGTGGAACGGCGACAAGGAAACGCTCATCAATGCTGCCAAAGCTGTCATACCCAGAGCGGCAACGCCCCCCAAACCTGATGCGCCTTCGGCGCCGGTGCGCACTGGACGAGCCTACATTCCCGAAGGCTGGGGACTCCCCGACAAGCCGCAAACGCCCGTGGCGGCCCAGTACGAAAGCACCGCTGCGCAACTCGGCGGTTACTGGATCGCGCGCTTAATGCACCCTATTACAGAAGGTCATCGTGCCTGGAATGTCGCCCAAGTCCCGCTGCGCTATGAAAAGGCCGAACTTTTCGATCGCAGCCGGCCCGGTTTGCGCAACGAAGACGGCCGCATTCAATTCCACTATCTCGGGCAGCCGGTCGAGCAGGCATTGCCGATTGCGATGCCCGAACATCCGCTTGTCGTCCGAGGCATTGGCCGTTATGGCGATGTGGCCTTACTGCCGCGCGAATGTAATGGCCATTTTCCATGTCCTCAAACAGGCATATGGAGCGCGAGCGTGCCACAAGATCACCCGTCCTCCTCGGTATTCAATCAATGGCACCGGCAAGCTTATGCAACACGAGGCCGGAATTTCCCGGATCCCGAGGCACAGCATTTCGCCATTCGCAGCCATGAGGTTGCTTGGCATTGGCTGGGGCAAGCCAATGAAATGCGCGGTGACGTTGAATATGTCAGCTTGGAGGGTTGCGAAACTACGGCAGATCAGTCGTGACATCTCGGACATGCTGCTGGGCAAGCGAGAAAAGGCAGATCGCGATTAGCCTGTAGCCGCATTGCAGCAGGCAGGAATGTGTCGGGCGAGCTGCGAATCACGGCACAATGTCTTCATCATTATTTTTATTGGTTCACTTATGTCTAACGTGATTCGCCTTGGCGACGCCACGTCCCACGGGGGTAAGGTCGTGAGTGTAAGCGCACTTCATGTTACGGTTGAGGGCATTGCAGTCGCACGGGTAGGCGACGTTTGCAGTTGCCCCATTGCGGGGCATGACAACTGCACCATTGCGGAAGGCGACCCGCATCATGTTGTCGAAGGTTTGCGCGTGGCCTATGAAGGGTGCAAGACCACTTGCGGCGCCGTTCTGATTGCTAGCACGGCAAACCTAAGCAGGACATAGTTTCGAATGGATCAAATAGCGTTCGAGTACGCCAGTGAAGTGATTAATGCCATGGCCCCGCTCGACCAAGACCAGCGTTGCGAGCTCCTGTACCTCGACGAATCAGGCTTTAGCTCGAACCTCTGGTGCATTACGGCTGGGCTAAGATCGGCCAGACTCGATTCGTTCAACCGCTCGCGCATCGACAGCGTATGAACGTGCTTGGGGCATTGCGCCACAACGTCCATCGGATTTGGACCACTTAGCAGCAACCAACGGCATATGATGATGCGATCGCATTTTTGACCAGGTAGCAAACGAGCAATACGATGTTATGCGAATCGTTTTGATTGACAACGCAGGCATCCACAAAGGCTACCCAGACAAGAAGCGGCGCCAATGGCCGAAGCATGGCCTGTAGCTGTACTACCTGCCGCCCTACAGCTTAGGGCTCAGTCGGATCGAAATCCTGTGGAAGCGTGCCAAGCATTCCTGGCGCCGCTTCGTTCCCAAGAACAGCGCAGAACTGCTCGAGAAACCTCAGTCATTGATGAGTGGCTACTGGACCAAGTTCACAATGAATTTTGGATGACTATTTAGTCAGCGGATAATTACAAAGGCCGGCGCTCCAATGGGGCGCCGGCCTTTTTCTGCTAACCCAATATCTATTAGTCGCGGGTTAATACACCATTGCTGACGCGCACGCGATCACCCTGTCGGAAACCTGGGTCGTTATCATACTGGAGCGTCTGGGTCGCGCCACTGGTGGAATAGCGGACCACCACTTCATAGCGCTGCTCCTTATTCATATTGCGCTGGATATTGCGACCTGCCAAGCCGCCCGCCACCGCGCCGGCCACGGTCGCTGCAGTGCGGCCGCTGCCGCTGCCCACCTGGCTGCCCAGCAATCCACCGACCACGGCGCCACCGGCCGTGCCCAGGTAGTTGCCATTTCCCGACACTTCGATCACGTTGACCTGCTCGATCACGGCGCAGTTGGTGCAATAGCGCGCCTGGCGCGGCGCGTCGGCGCGGCCGCCGGATTGCAGCGGCCGGTCCAGCACCGACGTCACGGCGCGGCCGTCGGCGCGCAGGGTGGCGGTTACGCGGCTGCCGGACTCGATGCGGTCGGCGTTGCGGATCGTGTACCTGGCCTCGTACTCGCCGGGACGCACTTCCGGCAGGAAAAACACGCCGCGGGCGCCGGCAATTGCGACCTCGACCCGCGCGCCGGGCGTGCCCTTCACCATGAAGCGCAGCTCGTTGCCGGGGCCGAGGTCCGGGCTGCCCTCCACGTCGAAGCGGTCCACCCGCGCCTGTGTTGCAAGCTGGCCACGCTGCGAACGTGGCGCGTTGGCAGCGAGCAGCGATTCGCGCAGCAGACTGGTCGCCACTTGGTTGCCCATGCGCAGATTGGCGGTCACGCCGCTCTCCGGACGAATGCGGTCGTGGGTGCCGATGGTATAGGTGCCGGTGTACTGGCCGGGATCGACCTCGCTCAGGTTCAGGTTGCGAGTGGCGCCGTCGATGCGCAAGGTGGCCGCGCCGCCCGGGCTGCCGTAGAGCTCGAAATGCAGCTCGACGCCAGGCGTCAGGCGTCGCACCTCTTCCACGTTGAAACCGTTGATGACCGGGGCGGTGTTGCGGCCGCCCTTGTAACCCTGGGCGTGCGCGCCGCCCAGGATGGCCGGTCCGAACGCCACCACAGCGGCGAATACGGCGTGCAAAAATTTACGGAACAGCATGGCGTTTCCTCCGGTTTTATGTCACCACCGAACTTACGCCTCGGCACATCGAAGGTCAGTACGCTAACGTACGCAGTGGACGGCGTCCCCGGAGGTCACGTACATGGTGTCGCCTGGCTCGGGCCGCAGCGCATGCCCGCCGGTGAAGGCGCCGAAGGATGGCAGGATCATGCGCTTGCTGCCCACCACGAAGCACGGCAGGCGCAGCGCATCGAAACGGGTAGCCAGCACATAGACCGGGTGGATATGGCCGGCCAGCGCATAGCCGGGCGTGTCGAGATCCGGATGGTGGCAAAAGGCGAAGGGACCGATCATATGCGGCTCGTCCACCAGGGTGATGCCCAGCGCAGCGGCCGGATCGCCCGCGTGGCGGTCGTGATTGCCGCGCACCAGCGTGAGTTCCAGGTCGCGCCGGCGGTCACGCCAGGCCAGCATCGCCTGCTGGGTGGCGCTGGCGTGGGCCGCGCGCGCATGCAGGAAGTCGCCGAGGAAGACGATGTGGCGCGCGCCGTGGGCGTCGACCAGGGCGTCGAGGCCGTCGAGGTTCTCGGTCGTGGTCCCGCGCGGTACCGGCACGCCGAGCGCGCGGAAGGCCGCCGCCTTGCCGAAGTGGATGTCGGCCACGATCAGCATCTTCTCGGCCGGCCAGAACAGCGCCTTTTCCGGCAGCAGCAGGATGCGCTCGCCGGCCACCTGAATCGCTACGTTCGCACTCATGCAGCGGCTGCCTTCTCCAGTTCGCGCACCATGCGCGCCACCCGGTCCGACAGCTTCTCGGTGCTGACCTTCTCGCGGAAGCGCTCGACCATCAGCGCGAAGCCGAAGGGCGTGGCGCGTTTCACCTCGCGCAGGGCGATGCGCCGGTCGTGCAGCTCGTCGAGGGTCTCGCGCAGGCGCGTGAGTTCCAGCTCCTGCTCCAGCACCTCGCGCTGGGCCTGGGTCAGCAGCAGGTTGCCGCTGTCGTGCTTGCGGAAGACTTCGAAAAACAGCGAGGACGAGGCCTGCAGCTGGCGGTTCGATTTCGGCTGGCCCGGATAACCCTGGAACACCAGGCCGGCGATGCGCGCCACCTCGCGGAAGCGTTGCTGCGACAGCTGGGTCGCATTCAAGCTGCCCAGCACGTCCTCCAGCAGGCAATCAGTCGATAGCAGGTCGACGTCGGCGCCGGTCTCGCCCGCGAAGATGCGGGTCCATTCGACCGGCTCGGGCGTGAGCATTTCAAAACCGTAGTCGTTGACGGCGATCGAGAAGGTCGATGGCTGCATGCGGCCGATGCGGTAGGCGAACAGCGAGGCCAGCCCGGTGTGCACCGAGCGGCCCGCAAACGCAAACACGAACAGGTGCCAGCCTTCGCGGCTCTTCATGCTTTCCAGGACCAGGGTCTCGTTGGTCGGCAGCGCCGACCAGCGGCACTGGATCTCGATCAGCGGCCGGATCGCCTGCATTTCCGGGCTGTCGTAGATGCCCTGGGAGGCCAGCCGCAATTCTTCCAGCGCCGCATGCGCAAGCTCGGAGGACATCGGCATCTTGGCCCCGCCCCAGCGTGCGATCGCGCCGCGGTTCGTGGTCGCGCGTTTCACGAACGCCGTCATCTCGTGCACGCGCACGAATTCCAGGATGCGCCCGCCGAACAGGAAGTGGTCGCCCGGCTTCATGCGCGAGATGAAGGATTCCTCGACGCTGCCGATGCGGCCGCCGCTCATGTACTTCACAGAGATCGTCGAATCGGACACGATGGTGCCGATCCCCATGCGGTGCCGGCGGCCGATGGCCGAATCGGGTACGCGATAGACGCCCTCCTCGTCCGGCAGCACGCGCTTGTATTCGGGATAGGCCAGCAGGCTCTGGCCGCCGCGCGCAACGAAGTCGATCGCCCACTGCCACTCTTCCTCATCCAGGTGGCGATAAGACCAGGCGCTTTTCACTTCCTCGTACAGGTCTTTCGAGATGAAACCGCCGCCCAGCGCCACCGTCACCAGGTGCTGCACCAGCACGTCGAAGGGTTTGTTGGGCACGTAGCGTCCCTCGATGCGGCGCGCCGCCACCGCCTTCTTGGCGCCGGCTGCTTCCAGCAATTCGAGGCTGTTGGTCGGCACCAGGGTCACGCGCGAGACTCGGCCCGGCGCGTGGCCGCTGCGGCCGGCGCGTTGCAGCAGGCGCGCGATGCCCTTGGCGCTGCCGACCTGCAGCACGCGCTCGACCGGCAGGAAATCCACGCCCAGGTCCAGGCTCGCGGTGCAGATCACTGCCTTCAGCTCGCCCTTCTTGAGCCCCATCTCGACCCACTCGCGCACCTCGCGGTCGAGCGAGCCGTGGTGCAGCGCGATGACACCGGCCCAGTCAGGACGTTCGTCGAGAATATTCTGGTACCAGATCTCGGACTGCGCGCGCGTGTTGGTGAACACCAGCGTGGCGTCGTAATGCTCGATCTCCTTGATCACGGGCCCCAGCATCTGCAGGCCCATGTGGCCGCCCCAGGGGAAGCGCGCGACGTTCTCGGGGATCAGGCAATCGACCTGGATCTGCTTCCTCAAATCGCCCTCGACCAGCACGCCCTCGTCGCCGCCCAGCAGCACCTGGCGCGCCAGGTCCAGGTTGCCCATGGTGGCCGACACGCCCCACACCAGCAGCTCCGGGCGCCAGTGGCGCAACCGCGCCAGCGCCAGCTGCACCTGCACGCCACGTTTGCTGCCCATCAGTTCGTGCCACTCGTCGATGACGATCATGTCGAGGTGCTTGAACTGCTCGGCGCCCGCCGCGTGGCTCAGCATCAGGCTCAGGCTCTCGGGCGTGGTGACGAGCGTGGACGGCATCTTGCGGGTCTGGCGTGCGCGCTCGGCCGAGCTGGTGTCGCCGGTGCGGGCGCCGACCTGCCACTCGGGCATGATCTCCGCAGCCGACGCTTCCAATGCGCGCATGGTGTCGGCGGCGAGCGCGCGCATCGGCGTAATCCACAGCACGCGCAGGCCGGCAGTGTGGCGCGCCTTTTTCAGGCCGGCGCGCTGCAAGGCCGCGAACCAGACGGCGAAGGTCTTGCCGGCGCCGGTGTTCGCATGCAGCAGGCCGGACTGGCCCTTCAGCGCCGCCTTCCAGACATTGCGCTGGAAGGGGAACACGGTCCAGCCTTTCGCTGCGAACCAGGCGTCGATGCGTTCGGTGACAGGATTCTTGCTCATGCGCCCGCAGCGGCCAGCAGGCCTTTCAAGGTATCGAGGGTATCGGCTTCCTCTACCGTTTTGTCGGATCGCCGCCGCAGGATGCGCGGGAAGCGCACCGCGATGCCGGCCTTGTGGCGGGTCGACAGGGCGATCCCCTCGAAGCCGATCTCGAACACCATGGTCGGCTTCACCGAGCGCACCGGCCCGAACTTCTCGATCGTGGTCTTGCGCACCGCGTTATCGACCTGTGCGATCTCGGCGTCGGTCAGGCCCGAATACGCTTTCGCGAAGGGCACCAGCTTGCGCTCTTCTCCCTCCCCGTCCCACACGGCGAAGGTGTAGTCGGTGTACAGCGAGGCGCGCCGGCCGCTGCCGGCCTGGGCGTAGATCAGCACCGCGTCGATCGCATACGGGTCGACTTTCCACTTCCACCAGGTGCCGACGTCCTTGGTGCGGCCCACGCCGTACTGGGCGCTGCGGGCTTTCAGCATCATGCCCTCGACGCCGCGCGTGCGCGACTCTTCGCGCAAGGTGGCCAGATCATCCCAGCTGTCGGCCTTGATCACCGGCGAGAGCTTCAACTGGGGCGAGTCGATCGCGGCGACCTCGGTTTCCATCAGCGCGCGCCGCTCGTGCTGCGGCAGCGCGCGCAGGTCGACGCCGCCGAATTCAAGCAGGTCGTAGCAGCACAGCACCGCCGGCAGCTCACCCAGGATCTTCGGGCCCAGGGTCTTGCGGCCGATGCGCTTCTGGAGATCGGCGAAGGGCGCGGGGGCATCGCAACCGGGCTGCCAGATCAGCACTTCGCCATCAAGCACCGTCCCTTCCGGGATGCGCAGGTTGCCGAGTTCCGGGAAGCGCTCGGTGATCAGGTCCTCGCCGCGCGACCACAGGTAGTTCTGGCCGCCGCGCCGCACCAGCTGGGCGCGGATGCCGTCGTACTTCCATTCGACCTGCCAGTCGTCGACCTCGCCCAATGCGGCAGGCTCCCCCTGCAGCTGGTGCGCCAGGAAGAAGGGGTAAGGCTGACCACCACGCAGCGCATGCTCTTCGTCCGACTGCTCGGCAATCAGCCGCAGGAAGCTGGCGGCGGTCGGCCGCACCGAGTTGTCGGTCCAGCCCATCAGGCGCTGGGCGATCAACTTGCTGTCCACCGCCGCAATGGCGGCGAGCGCGCGCGTCACCAAGAGGCGCGAGACGCCGACCCGAAAGCCCCCGCCGATCAGCTTCACGAACAGGAAGCGTTCGCGCCAGTCCAGTTCATCCCAGGCCGCATACATGGCTTCGCGGATGGCGCTCGGATCCGCGCCGCGCAGGGGGCCGATCCTCTGTTCCATCCATTCGGCCAGGCCGACGTCGCTGCGTGTCGAGGGCGGCGGCAGGATGTGGGCGATGGTCTCGGCCATGTCGCCCACCGCATGATAGGACTCGTCGAACAGCCACTCGTCCAGGCCTGCGTATTCGATCGCGTACTGGCGCAGCAGCTTGGTCGGCACCGCTTGGCGCGGCTTGCCGCCGGCGAGGAAGTAGACGGCCCAAGCGGCGTTCTCGGGTGCGGCCTTGGAGAAGTACGACTGCAGGGCATCGAGCTTGCGGGTGGTGGAGGTGGTCTCGTCGAGCTCCGCGTACAGGCGGGCGAATTCACGCATCGGGCTTTTCCTCCGATGCCGCTGCCCCAGCGGGCGGCAGCGCCTCGTCCTCTTCCTCATCGCCGTACTCGGTATCGAAGCCCTTCGCATCAAGACCGTTCTGGCACAGCCAGCGCACCATGGTCGGAATCGAACCGTGGGTGACGATGACCTGCTGCGCCTCGGTGGCCTTGATGGCGCTCATCAGGCCGGGCCAGTCGGCGTGGTCGGACAGCACGAAGCCGCGATCAACGCCACGTCGCCGGCGCGCACCGCGCAGCAGCATCCAGCCGCTGGCGAAGGAATCGCTGTAGTCGCCGAAGCGCTTCATCCACGGCGAGCCGCTGGCCGAGGGTGGCGCGATGACGATGGCGCGGCGCAGGGCCGCCTTCTCGATCTCGCTGACCATTACGGTCTCGGGCAGCGCCACCCCTTCGGCACGGTAGACGCGGTTCAAGGGCTCCACCGCTCCATGGCAGACGATGGGGCCGATCGACGGATCCAGGCGAGAAAGGATGCGCTGCGCCTTGCCGAAGGAGTAGGCGAACACCACACTGCAGCGCCCCTCTTCCGCATTGCGGCGCCACCAGGCGTTCATCTCCTCGATGACTTGTTCCTCGGGCTCCCAGCGATAAATCGGCAGGCCGAAAGTCGATTCGGTGATGAAGGTGTCGCAGCGCACCGGCTCGAACGGCGCGCAGGTTTTATCGGGTTCCACCTTGTAGTCGCCCGAAGCCACCCACACCTCGCCGCCGCACTCCATGCGAATCTGGGCGGAACCCAGCACGTGGCCGGCCGGGTGCAGCGAGATGGCGACGCCGTTGTGCGTGACCGTCTCGCCGTAAGCGATGCCGTCGATATGGATGTCGCTGCCGAGGCGCGATTTGAGCACGTTGACGCTCGACTCGGCCGACAGGTAGTGGCCGTGGCCGTAGCGCGCATGGTCGCCGTGGGCATGGGTGATCACGGCGCGGTCGACTGGCTTCCACGGATCGATGT
>Ga0265780_10009749_pt1 | contig 11490 bp, 9 predicted proteins | sample P1T30metagenome_FD_192432 | JGI IMG/M metagenome (GOLD analysis project Ga0265780, IMG submission 192432) | Plant litter microbial communities from East Loma Ridge, Irvine, California - P1 T30 | ecosystem: Environmental > Terrestrial > Plant litter > Unclassified | place: USA: California... | reverse complement strand
CCGTCAGACGCGCCTGCGCGGCACTGATCGGCGCGTCGACTTCGGCGATGTAGCGCTCCCGCACTGCGCGGGCGGTCGCGTCATTGGCGAGGACGAGCCGGATCAACGGATCGTCCGACGCGCGGATCGCCGCCATGCCACCGGTAAACAGCGCCTGGCGCACCGCGGGATCAGCGAGCTTCGTTCCCGCAACAAGCGCGGCAGCAAGGCGCTCGGGAGATTCCCGCCCAAGCAGGCGCTTCACCGCAGGACTGTCCGCGCCCAGATATTCGCGGGTCTTGGACAGCCAGAATTCGAGTTGCAGCTGCTCGAGCCAGGGGTAGACCGGCACTGCGGCGAGCAGCTGTTTTTCGGTCAACGGCAGCGATGCCTGCGTATAGCCCGGAAGTCGCTTCGCATCCGGCTTGTCGCGCTCGGCCGCGGCGCGAACCAGCGTCTTGGCATATCCGTACAGCGTGGATTGAAAACCGGCGTTCTGCTCCAGGAAGCCGCGATCGTAGAAGATATCGCGATAGACCCGATCGGCCCTGGCAATCGCCTGCCAGGGATCGTCGCCGGCGCCGCGGCCAAGTCGCGCCGTCTTGCTCGATCGCAGCTGCGCCTCTTGCGCGTCGAGCATGGTGGCGAAGGTTTCGTCGTTGAGGCTCTGCAACTCTCCCCGCAGCGCCTTGTAACTGTTCTCTACGGAGGCGAGCTCCTCGAACCCTTCGCGAAAGCGTTCGGCATTCTGCGCGCGCGCCGTGATCAAACGGCCGCGATATTCCGAGAGGAAGGACACCACGAACGGCAAGACCAGGCTGCGCTGGACGTTGCGTTGGTCGGCGGTGATCAACCGCAGGGTGCGGCCGGGGTTGCCGATTACGAAGGTCGGCTCGTCGGGCTGCGGCGCGCGGGCATTCCACGTCAGATGCTGCGGCGTGGCGACGGGCTTGCCGTTTTCATAAGCGCGCAAGAAGGCCGCATCGATGCCGTAGCGCGGGAAGCTGAAATTGTCGGGATCGCCCCCAAATGCTGCTGCCGCGAGTTCGGGTACCCAGACCAGCCGGACGTCGCTGTATTTGCGATAGCGGTACAGGGCATAGCGTCCGCCGCCAAACAGGGTGACGACCTCGCAACGCGTGGTCTCGCGATCGGTGCAGGTGCTGGCTTCGATCGTTGCGATCGTTCCGTTGCGGGCCTGCACCAATGCCGGCCCGGTCAACTGCCCGATCGCCGCGCGGACGCGCGCGGTCACGTCGCTTATCGCGGTGACCACCTCGGCCTGCTGGCGGGCGCATTGGAGTTCCTTGGCGCGGTCGCGTGCGACGAAGCCATTGGTGATGTAATCCGCGTCAGCGCTGGATTGCTCCTGCACGCACGCCTGGACGCAATGGTGGTTGGTCAGCATCAACCCGTCGCCCGACACGAAGGAGGCGGAACACCCTCCGGTCAACCGGACCGCGGACGCCCGGACGCGGTCGAGCCAGGGTTGATCGGGTGCCCAACCGTAGGTGGCTTTGACCTTGGCCGTGGGAAACGCATCGAACGTCCACATGCCTTCGTCGGCGCGTGCCGCGCTGGAAGCCGCGAACATGACAACGAACGCGGCAACGCCGCCGGTTGCACGAAAAAGCATGTCTGAAAGGCCCCCCGACCGATGAAACGGTAGCGTGCGCTTCAAATTGCCGATCCGCAAGAGCAGGCGAGCGGTTGCACGCACGCGCACGGTCGCATAGGGGGCAGCCGAACACGAAGGATCCTGCCCGTGACCGATAAAATCAACCGTGTAGTCCTCGCCTATTCGGGCGGCCTTGATACCAGCGTCATCCTCAAGTGGTTGCAGCAGACCTATCAATGCGAGGTCGTCACCTTCACCGCCGATCTCGGGCAGGGCGAGGAACTGGAACCCGCGCGCCGCAAGGCGCAGCAGGCCGGCGTCAAGCCTGAGCATATCTTCATCGACGATCTGCGCGAAGAGTTCGTGCGAGACTACGTCTTCCCGATGATGCGCGCCAACGCGCTGTACGAGGGGCTGTACCTGCTCGGCACGTCGATCGCGCGGCCGCTGATCGCCAAGCGCCAGATCGAGATCGCGCGGATGGTCGGCGCGGATGCGGTCAGCCACGGCGCGACCGGCAAGGGCAACGATCAGGTCCGTTTCGAGCTCGGCTATTATGCGCTCGCGCCCGACATCAAGGTCATCGCGCCGTGGCGCGAGTGGGACCTCACCAGCCGCACCCGGCTGATCGAATGGGCCGAGCAGCACCAGATCGAGATCCCGCACAACAAGCGCGGCGAGGCACCGTTCTCGACCGACGCCAACATGCTGCACACCTCGTCGGAAGGGCTCGTGCTCGAGAATCCGTGGGACGAGGTTCCGGACTATGTCTATTCGCGCACGGTCAACCCCGAGGACGCGCCCGACCAGCCGGAGACGATCACGATCGATTTCGAACGCGGCGACGGTGTCGCGCTCAACGGCGTGGGCATGTCGCCCGCGACGCTGCTGGAAGCACTCAATGAGCTTGGCCGCAAGCATGGCATCGGGCGGCTCGATCTGGTCGAGAATCGCTTCGTCGGGATGAAGTCGCGCGGGATGTACGAGACGCCGGGCGGCACGATCTATCACCTTGCGCATCGCGGGATCGAGCAGATCACGCTGGATCGGGGTGCTGCGCACCTCAAGGACGAGCTGATGCCGCGCTATGCGGAGCTGCTCTACAACGGCTTCTGGTTCTCGCCCGAGCGCGAGATGCTCCAGGCCGCGATCGACCACAGTCAGGCGAAGGTCGAGGGGACCGTCCGGCTCAAGCTGTACAAGGGGTCGGTCAACGTCACCGGACGCAAGTCGCCGCAGTCGCTGTATTCGGAGAAGGTCGTCACGTTCGAGGACGACCAGGGCGCGTACGACCAGCGCGATGCTGCCGGGTTCATCAAGCTCAACGCGTTGCGGTTGCGGTTGCTTGGGCGGCGGGACCGGTAAGCGAGATTTGATGCCCACGCTGTGGGCATCAATCGATATGGCGCGGGGTCGGTAAGAACGGAAAGCATCGTTTCCGTCACGGGGGGACTGTATGCCCTACCAGTGCCGCCCGCGCGGAGTGCTAAAAATTTCAGCGCAGGCAAGTAGTTTAACGACCTGATCGGACGGTTGCAGCCGTGCGTCCGGTATTTACTTTGAAGCAGTATTGGCATTAGACAGTCGAAACGGCCTGTCGGCGTAAACGGGGCAGCTTTACTGGAGTTGCACCTATGTTTCTCGGCGATGGCGATGTGTCATTCTATTGTGCTGTATTTGGGCTCGTATCAGCGGTTTTCCGCTTTGCGTATTCACAAGACGCCGGGTTCAGGGACTATTCCGGACGGTCGCTTCAACCCCGCTTGCGGCGAAAGTTCACTGCTCGTTTTGTACCGTACCAGTCTGGAAACGGCTGCGGGGTATGAGCACCAATATTCGGGCCGATGTGCTTTGGGACAGGCTTTTCCAGTCGCGCTGGGTGCTGATTGCATTGGGCGTCGTACTCATGCTGGGCAACATTCTCTATCGTTATCCCGGTGAACTCAAATTCGACGCCATGATGCAATATGATCAGGTGATCTCAGGAGTTTATAACGATTATCATCCGCCGGTGATGACGCGTTTGTGGCGCATCCTGCATCCCATCGCCGCCGGCACCGCTCCAATCTACGTCGCGCATCTGGCGATGTACTGGTTTGCCTTCATTCTGCTCGGCTATGAATTGCATCGCCGCGCAAGGGCGATATCCGGGCTGATCGTCGTTACGCTTGGCGCTACACCGGTGCTGATCATGATGAATATCAACGTCGTCAGCGACGTTGGTCTGGCCTCTTCCTTCCTGATCGTCGTCGGGCTGTGGTTGCAAGTGCAGCGGCGCGGCCAATGGACGGTAGCTACGGCAGTGATCGTTGCACTACTTCTGTTTTATGGGACGCTTATCCGGGCCAACGCCGTCTTCGCGGTCCCGCCTCTGCTGCTGCTGATCTTCGGAAGCCGGCTTTCCATCGCAAACTTGCCAAAGACCTTGGTGCTATCCGCGTTGATGGCCGTGCTCCTCATACCGGCTGCCTCCTTTGTGAATCGCTCCGTCCTGGGGGCAAGTCCCGGGGGTGCAGTCAGAACACTGCAGTTTTTCGACATCATGGGCGTCGCGAGACTGTCAGGCGATCGGAGCGTTCTGGGCGATTTTGCGGGGCAGTATCCGGAGAACGTGCACTGCTACAGTCCAGTTATGCACGATACACTAGCGGAGCGTTGTAAGTCGTTTACCAAAACGGTCAGGTCGAGTCCCGAACTGACCTCGATCTGGATTGGGGCGATAAGGAAGCATCCGGTCAGCTACGTCGAACATCGTCTTCTGAACTTGAATTCCGCATTCCATTTCTATGTGCCCCCGTTCCATGTTGTTCTGGCGCACGAGAACAGGGACCATGCACGGCCACCTCATGTCAGCGACAAGGGGTGGGTAGTCGACAATCTGCGAAGCATTCCAATTTTGTCGGCTGCCAGCATGATCGTCCTCGCCGTTGGCCTGTTTGTGATGGTTGGCGGGGCGGAATATCGCGACCTGACCGAATTAACCGCAGTCCGTGGAATGCTGACGTCGGCGATATTGTACAGTGCCGCGTTTGCGGTCGTTAACGTCGCAAGCGAGCAGCGCTATGCCTTATGGCTAATGATGGCTACCATGACGTCGACCGTCATCGCCGCCCCCGTTCTGAAGAAGCGCTTGATCGCGCGCGACCCTACGGTGCTTGTCGTTGTGTCCTTGCTGGTCATGGTCAGTTTCGTCGAACTATACGCGCGCTGGACGGTCGATACGTCGCTTACCGCCCTGTAGCGCTACGACGACACGTTCGAGCGCAGTCGACTGCGCCTGGTGGACGTGGGCGACCTGTACAACGGCGAACGGGGCAAGATCCGACGACCTTGCCCCGTTCGTATCGATCGATCGCTACCGGTCGGTATGGACGACCCGCCATTCAACCGGTTCGCCGATCAGCGGCAGTAGCGCGACTGACCGTCGCGATCGATCGCGCGTCCCGCAAGCGCACCGCCGCCAGCCCCGAGCACCGTGCCCAGCGTCCGGTCGCCACGCCCGGCAACGACGTTGCCCAGCAAGCCACCCGCGATCGCGCCGATGATCGTGCCGCTGTCGCCGCTGCGGCAGCGGTTGCGCGAGGTGTTGTAATAGCGCCGGTCGTTATAGCCATTGTCGTAATAGCCGCGCCGGTCATCGCGATATCCACCGCGCCGGTCGTCGCGGTATCCGCCGCGATAGCCGTCGTCGCGGTACCCGCTGTCATAGGCGTAGCCATCGCCACCGCGATCGTAATAGCGCTGTGCGTTGGCGGGGGTGGCAGCAAGGCCGGAGACGGCGATTGCGATCGTCGTCGTGGCGAGCATGAGCTTCTTGAACATCGTCGTCTCCCTTGTCGGTGTGGTGTGTTCCGATGATGCGGTTATGACCGAGTCGCGCTGAGACGAGCCTGAATGCGGTTGTTAGCAGCCGTTCATGCGCGAAAGCTGGTTGCGTCGTGCGGGAGCGTCCCTCAGGGGCTAACGGTGCGTTTGATGATCTGTGCCTTGCTCTTCGCGTTGTTCGTTCCCGACTGGAGCGGACACACCCGTATTCCGCTGCTTGGTGCTGATCCAACTTTCACGGTCGAACCCGTGGCGCTCGACCCGCAGGACCCACAGCGCCAACGAATCGGCGATCTCGTCTATCTGGGTGGGATCCGGCTGAAGAGCCGCGATCCGCAATTTGGTGGCTTTTCCGCGCTGTCGCTCGCGGGCGATCGCTTCACGTTGCTCAGCGACAGCGGCGATATCGTCCGCTTCCGGCTCGATTCGCAGTGGCAGGTCCACGACCAGAGTTTTGCCGAACTCCCCGACGGCCCAGCGACCGGCTGGGAAAAGCGCGACCGCGACAGCGAATCGATGAGCGTCGACCCGAAGACCGGCGCGATCTGGGTCGGGTTCGAGAATTACAATGCGTTCTGGCGCTACGATCCGAGCTTCGCCCGCGCCGAGGCCCACGTCGCGCCGCCCGCGATGCAGGGCTGGCCCACCAACATGGGGCCCGAGGCGATGATGCTGCTCCCCGGCGGCGGGATGGTGACGATCGGCGAGGTCAAACCGTGGCGCGGGCACAAGGGGCGGGCGGGGCTGGTCTTCGCGGGCGATCCCACGGTCGATCCGCGGCGCGGCTTCCGTTTCGACTATATCCCGCCGAAGGACAGCAGCCCGGTCGACATGACGGTGCTGCCCGACGGACGCTGGCTGATTCTCAACCGGCGCTTCGCGTGGTTCCGCTTCTCGAACGTGCTGACGATCGTCGACCCCGCCGACGTCAAACCAGGCGCGCAGGTGCGCGGACGCGAGATCGCGACGCTGGAGGCCCCGCTGATCCACGACAATTTCGAAGGGGTGACCGCAACGCAAGAAGGCCGCGCCACCGTCATCTGGCTCGTCTCGGACGATAACCAGTTGCCGGTGCAGCGCAGCCTGCTGCTGAAGTTCAGACTGGATCCGGTCGCACGCGGCGAACGGAACTGAGGCTTACGCCGCAGGAGCCTGTGCAGCGACGAGCTTCTTGGAGACGTCGCGCTTGAGGCGACGGCAGCGCAGCGACAGCTTGTCGTTGGTCGTCTTGACCAGCCAGTTGTCGAGACCGCCGACGTGCTCGACCGAGCGCAGGCCGTGAGCCGAAACGCGCAGCTTGATGCTGGTGCCGAGCGCATCCGACATCAACGTGACGTTCTGCAGATTCGGCAGGAACGTGCGCTTGGTCTTGTTGTTGGCGTGGGAGACGTTGTTTCCCACCATCCGGCCCTTGCCGGTCAGTTCGCAAATACGCGACATCGTAAATTCCTGAATGTCCGGTGGGGCCCGTGGCGAACCCCTAGAAGGGGGCGCGCTTACCGAACGCGCTGGGGTCCGTCAACCGATTCAGCCTTTTTGCTGTAACATCCGTGGTCGATGCGTGGCATTCGCGGGGCGCGCCGGTGGGGATGCAACCTTCCGCAAACACACGGCGTTTGGTTTCGGTAACGATTCGAATCAGCTGGCATTAGGGGAAAACGGGATGCGCTTTTTATTGGCTTTGGTCGGGATCGCGGCGCTGGTCGTCGTGGCACTGGTGTCGCTCGGCATGTTGAAGATCGACGGATTCGCCGGACAGCTCCCGTCGGTCAGCGTCGCTGGCGGCAAGGCCCCCGAGGTCGAGGCGAAGATGGCGACGGTCGAATTCGGCACCGCCAACAAGTCGGTCGAGGTGCCGACGGTGGGCACGACCACCAAGACGATCGCGGTCCCCACCCTGCGCGTCAACAAGCCGGCCGAGGCGAATGGCAACACCGTCACCACGCAATAAGCGCATCGGTCGCTGGCGAGCGGCGATCGCATCGGGCATGACGTCCTGATGTCGATCGCTGCGCTCCTGCTGCCCCCCGCGATGCGTGCCGCGCTCGATGCTGCGGCCACCGCGGCGGCGGCGGGCGAGGTGCCGGTCGGTGCTGTGGTCATGCGGCGCGGCGAAGTGATCGCCACCGCAGCCAACGCGCCGCGCACGCTTCATGACCCCACCGCGCACGCCGAGGTGCTGGCAATTCGCGCTGCCGCCCGTGCGATCGGAAACGACAGGCTCGATGATTGCGACCTGTGGGTGACGCTCGAACCCTGTGCGATGTGTGCGGGGGCGATTGCCCATGCGCGAATCGCACGGCTCTATTACGGTGCGAGCGACCCGAAGGGTGGCGCGATCGAACATGGACCGCGGGTTTTCACGCAAGCCACGATCCACCATCGGCCCGAGATCTTTCCCGGCATCGGGGAGCGCGAATCCGCCGCGTTGCTGCGCGGTTTCTTCGCGAACCGGCGCTGATCGCGTGGCGCGCGTGTAGCGAAACGCTGCCCCACGCCGCAGAACGGTTGTGAAATTCAACGAATCGCGCAAAGGACGTCTTGCGCCATGCACCCACTTCCCCCCTTTCCCTGGATCGACGTCGCGATCATCTTCGCGCTCATCCTGCTCAACGGCGTTTTCGCCATGTCCGAACTTGCCATCGTTTCCGCGCGCAAGGCGCGGCTCGATGCGATGGCGCGCGCCGGCAAGCGCGGCGCACGCACTGCGATCACGCTGGCCGCGGACCCCGGCAAGTTCCTGTCCACGACGCAGATCGGGATCACGCTGATCGGCATTCTGTCGGGTGCCTATTCGGGCGCGAGCCTGGGCGGTCCGGTCGGCGCTCGGCTTCAGTTCCTCGGGCTCGGTACCGAACTGACGCAGACGATCGGTTTCGCTTTAGTCATTGGAATCACGACCTATGCGTCGCTGGTGATCGGCGAACTCGTCCCCAAGCAGATCGCGCTGCGCGCGCCCGAGCCGATCGCGGCGTGGATGGCCGGGCCGTTGCTCGTGCTCGCCTCTGCGACCGCGCCGGTGGTGTGGCTGCTCGATTCGTCCTCGGGCCTGCTGTTCCGCCTGATGCGCCTGAAGCGCGAGACTGAAGAGCATGTCACCGCCGAGGAACTCCACCTGATCGTCGCCGAGGCCTCCAAGTCGGGCGTGATCGAGGAACACGAACGCTCGATCATCTCGGGCGTGGTGCGCTTGGCCGATCGTCCGGTACGCGAGGTGATGACCCCGCGCACCGACATCGAATGGATCGACGCGACGCTCGACGAAATGGGCATCCGCGCCGCGCTGATGACCGCGTCGCACAGCCGCTTGCCGGTCACCGAGGGATCGGTCGATACGGTGATCGGCGTGGTGCAGGCGCGTGACATCGCGGTGGCATTGTTCAAGGGACAGCCGCTCGACGTCCGTGCGCTGATGCGGCAGGCACCGGTCGTGCTCGACCAGATCGACGCGATGGACGCGCTCGATGCGCTGCGCCAGGCCGAAGTGCCGATGGCGCTAATCCACGACGAATACGGGCATTTCGAGGGGATCGTAACGCCCGCCGACCTGCTCGCCGCGATCGCGGGCGAGTTCGCGTCCGATTCGGACCCCGAGGAAGCGCCGTCGGTCGTCACGCGCGACGACGGTTCGTTGCTGGTCGCCGGGCAAATGGCCGCGGACGCGCTGGCCGAGCGGCTCGGGATCGATCTGCCCGAGGACCGCGACTATGCGACGGTCGCGGGCCTCGCGCTCTCGGTGTTCCGCCACTTGCCGGGCGAGGGCGAAAGCTTCGTCGAGCAAGGCTGGAAGTTCGAGGTGGTGGATCTCGACGGCCGCCGTATCGACAAGCTGCTGGTCAGCGAAGTCGGCTGACGCGCGATACGACACCCACTGTGCCGCTTCCCCGGCGGTGGCCCGGGCGCAGTCGCGGAACGATGGCAACAGGGCGGCGCGCTTGATGACGCTGGACATCGCGCCTGGGCCCCGGCCTTCGCCGGGGAAGGGCATGTTAGGAGTGCGTCGGCTTCATCGGTTCCGGGCGGGGCGTCTACCCGCCCAGTTTCCCGAATTGCGCCTCATAACCCGCGCGGTCGCCTGAGCTGAGCAGCTTGGCCTGTTCGATCCAGCGGTCGCGCGCCATCCGGCCGCGGAATGCGCCGAGCTTGGCATCGAGCGCTTCGGCATCGGCCGGGCTGAGCGCGGCGATCTGGTCGACCTGCGTGATACCGAAATCGGCAAGCGTCGTGGCGAGCTTGGGCCCAAGACCCTTGATCTGCGTGAGCCCGCTTGCGGCCGGAGCAGCGGTGGTCGGCTGGGGCACCGGCGCAGGGATCGGTGCCGCATCGCTAGCCGGGGCCGGCACGGGCGTGGGCGCGGCACTCGGAACAGGGATCCGGGCTGCTACCGGGGGCATCGTGTGGGGTGGCGTCGGCGTGGGGGCAGGTGGTGCCGTGCGCTCGGCGGGTGCGGGTGCCGGTGCGGGCGCAGGCCGTTCGGGTACGTCCTCCGACAAGGTCGCGACCTGGGTACCGTCCGCGGAGACGCTCGGCTCCTGGGTAGCGCCGTTCGCCTCGGCGATCTCGAAATTGCGTTCGACCTGTTTCGCGGCGTGCTTGCGACGTCGCGCGAGCGTGCTGCCCCATATGATCGTCGCGACCGCAAGCACGGCGAGGACGACCATCAACACGACGTGAACCGTCGTGATCGGCATCATGAAGTCGATCGCCTGGTTCGGGTTTTCGGGCGTGGCGGCCATCGGTTACTCCTACATACGTCGGATCGTCCTAGCGCAGGGTATCCGCTGGCGTCGCGCGAAAACGGGCGGTCAGGTGCTGGCGCGCGCGATTTCGCGCCAGCCGATGTCGCGACGGCAGAAGCCGCTCGGGAAGCGGATCGCATCCACCCCGCGATACGCGGCATCGCGAGCCAATCCGATCGTATCACCCAATCCGGTCACCGCGAGCACGCGCCCGCCCGCTGCGACGATACCTGCGTCCGACGCGCGCGTACCCGCCTGGAACACCGTAGCGCCGGTCGCCTCGGCCTCGGCGATCCCGTCGATTGCGCCGCCCGCCTCGGGCGTGCCCGGATAGCCGTTCGCCGCGAGCACCACCGTCAGCGCAACCGCATCGCGCCACGCCGCCGCCCCGTGGTCGGCGAGCGTGCCCTGCGCGACCGCGAGCAGGATCGGCACCAGGTCGGATTCGAGCCGTGCCATCAGCACCTGGCATTCAGGGTCGCCGAAGCGCGCATTATATTCGATCAGCTTGGGGCCGTCCGCGGTCAGCATCAGCCCGGCATAGAGCACGCCCGAGAACGGCGTCCCCGCCGCCGCCATTGCCGCCACGGTCGGCAGCACGATCTCGTCGAGCGCCCGCGCCTCCAGTTCGGGGGTCAGCACGCGTGCCGGACTATACGCGCCCATCCCGCCGGTATTGGGGCCGGTGTCGCCTTCGCCGACGCGCTTGTGATCCTGCGCCGAACCGAACGGGAGGATCGCTTTGCCATCGGTCAGCACGAAAAGGCTGGCTTCCTCGCCCTCGAGGAACTCCTCGATCACCGCCTCGCCGCCCGCGTCCGTGAACAGGTCGCGCAGCGCGGCTTCGGCCTCGTCGTGCGTGGTCGCGACCGTCACGCCCTTGCCCGCGGCGAGGCCGTCCGCCTTGACCACCACCGGCACGCCGAAGCGCGCGAGCGCGCCAAGCCCGGCGTCGAGCGACGTCACATGCGCGTAGCGCGCGGTCGGGATCTCCGCCTGGTCGCACAGCGCCTTGGTGAACGCCTTCGACCCTTCGAGCTGCGCCGCCGCCTTGTCCGGCCCGAACACCGCGAACCCTGCCGCGCGCAGCGAATCACCAAGCCCGTCCACCAGCGGCGCTTCCGGCCCGATCACAATCAGTTCGATCGCGTTGGTCGTGCAAAAGGCAACGGTCGCTGCATGATCGCGCACGTCGAGCGCCACGAGCGTCGCATGTTCCGCAATCCCCGGGTTGCCCGGCGCGGCAAAGAGCGTATCGCACAGCGGCGACTGCGCGAGCTTCCACGCCAGCGCGTGTTCGCGCCCACCCGATCCGATCAGTAGGATATT
>Ga0265780_10009747_pt1 | contig 11491 bp, 9 predicted proteins | sample P1T30metagenome_FD_192432 | JGI IMG/M metagenome (GOLD analysis project Ga0265780, IMG submission 192432) | Plant litter microbial communities from East Loma Ridge, Irvine, California - P1 T30 | ecosystem: Environmental > Terrestrial > Plant litter > Unclassified | place: USA: California... | reverse complement strand
TAACCCAAACTGTGTAATGCACGTCATGCAGAGTGTAGCGAAGCATCTCGCGTGCAATCACTAATTCTGATGATTGAGTTAGTTGAAACACGCGAGATGCTTCGCTACGCTCTGCATGACGGTCTTCTAACAGTACTTACTTGCTCGGAATCAGATACCCCAGCGACAGCTGAAACGCCGAGTGGCGGGCGTTTTTCAGGTCACCGTCGAAGTAGGTGTTGTTGTCGGACTTCACGAAGTCGCTGAAGGCGCCGGTGTAGCGCAGGTTCAGGCTCAAGCCGTTTTCGGCTTCGTAGCCTACGCCGGCCAGGTAGCCCAGCTCGTTGCGGTTGAGGCCGCTGACGTCGGTTTTGTTCTCAGCTTCCGATACCGTAGGGTTGCCAATGGTGGGCGTAGTCGTGGTCTTGGTTTGGTTGTTGGCGCTCAGCAGGTAGGAGTACTGCGGGCCGGCTTCAAATACCAGGCCGGCCGCCTTCACTTTCAGCAGCACCGGCACGTCGATGTAGTTGTAGTTCACGTTGCCTTCGCGCTTCTGCGTGCCCAGGATGGATGTGTATTCGGTGGGCTTGTTTTCAAAGCCTTTCTGCGAATACAGCACCTCCGGCTGCAGCGATAGGAAGCCGTCGGCAATGATGGGCACGTTGAGCATCACGCCGCCGAGGAAGCCGACTTTATTATTGTAGGTATCTTCATTTTTGATGTTGCCGGCCAGGTTGGAGTAGTTGGCGCCGGCCCGCAGGCCGATGCGAATGCTCTGGGCCTGAGCCGAAGAAACAGCGGCCGTGGCTAAAAGCGCGGCGGCTAGCATTGCAGTCTTTTTCATAATGAAATAGCGTTGGTGAAACAGAATACGCTTGGCCACCCAATCAAAAGTGTGCCAGTCTGTACTCCCAGCGGTATTCGCACCAGAAATTGGCTGAACAGCAAGCACAAAAAAAACCGCCGGGCATCGGCGGTTTCTGGTTTTTCGGATGCTATAATCAAGGCTAGCGGGCTAACTCCTGCTGCGCTGCGGCGCGCTCCTCGGGTGTGTTCACGTTGCGTAATTCCTCCGGCACTGGTGGGGCAAGCAGCTCAATATCGGAGTTGATGAGGGCCTTGCGCGGGCAGGAATAGCCCAGGCTCAGAAACCGCAGTAACTGCCCGTAGCTGCGCGGCTCCCAGATGCTAACCAGCGGCTCGGGAAACTCGTCCCACGGGCTACGGAAGGACGTGGCCAGACGCGCCGGCTGCCGGTTTGTTACCAGATGTTCCAGCGTTTCGCGGGTGAGGAAAGGCAGGTCGCAGGCCAGCACCAGCCAGGCGGCATTGGGGTCGGCCTGGAAGGCGGACAGGATGCCGCCCAGCGGGCCAAGTCCCAGGAAGGTATCAGGCAGCGGCTGGAGGCCGGCGGGCAGTTCGGCCGCCTGGTCGGGGCGCACGGACACGCGCACGTCGGGGCAAAACTCGGCGAGCAGCGCGGCGGTGTGCTGGCGCTGGTCAAGGCCGTGGTAGTGCAGCTTGCCTTTGTCGGTTTGCATGCGCTCACTGCGGCCACCGGCCAGCACGAGGCCGCGCAGCACCGGTACCGCCAGCAGGTACCACTGCTTAAGGAAGGCCGCTATTTTCTGCGTCTCGGCCAATCGCAGCACGGGCGGCAGCGGGGCGGCGCTGAGGTGCTCGGCTAGCACAGCGGGCAGTTCGGTCTGGCCTTCGGCGAGCAGAATGAGGCGCACATCGGTGAGGCGGTCGAGCTTCTTGTCCAGCGGCTTGCGCGGGTCGACGATGACGACCTGCTGGCGGGCCCGGAAATGGTTGCCGTTCACCAGCACCACGCTTTCGTGGGCTAGCAATTCGGGTTGGGTGAAGCGGTCGAGGGCCCGCGTGAGGTTGAGCTGGCGGTGGGTAATTTTATCTACCAGCTCGGCCGAAAGGCCATTATCGGCCACGTAAGGCACTGGCTGGGCCAAAGAAACAGCTTCCTCCTGAGCAGCAGTCGCGTCGCCGGCGGCGTGGTCGGCATCCACATACGCCACGCGCAAAGCCGGCGCCAGCAGCGGCAGCAGTTGGGCTACCAGCGTTTGAATATCTCCGCAGGGCGCCCCGAGAATGGCAATTTCGTGGCGGCCAAATTCGCCCACGTCGGGACGGGTGAGAGCGGCGTGCTTAAAGCGTTTTACGGTTGAGTTGGGCAGACTATCCATGCCGGAATTTACGAATTTTCGAACCGATTGAAGTCTTTCTTGCCGCCGGTTTTAGCGATAAGCTGCACGTTGTCAATCGTAATATCGTGGGAGAAGGCCTTGCACATGTCGTAGATGGTAAGGGCCGCCACGGTAGTGCCGGTCAGGGCCTCCATCTCCACGCCGGTGCGGCCCGTGACCACGGCGGTGCACACCACGCGCAAGGCATCGGTACCTTCGGGCTCAATGGTTATGCTGCAATCATCCAGCCCCAGCGGGTGGCAGAGCGGGATGAGGTCGGCGGTTTTTTTGGCGCCCATGATGCCGGCCAGAATGGCCGTGTGAATCACCGGGCCTTTGTGCGAAGGCATTTCGCCGGCCTGCACACGGCTTAGCAGCTCCTCGCCCAGCACCACGCGGCAATGGGCGCGGGCCACGCGGCGGGTGGGGGCTTTGGCGCCCACGTCCACCATCGTGGGCTGGTTGGCGGCGTTGACGTGGGTGAAGTTTTTGGTTTGCATAGGCTCGTTATTCGTTAGCAGTAGCGCAAACGTTGGCTAATTGTTTGCCGGCAAACTATTGCGGCTGGCATCAGTTTTCCAACCCCAATGGGTAGAAACTGCGTTTGTCTATCGAAAACAGCGCCGTTTAGGCCGTTACTGAATCCTTTCCAGTTATGAACAATACCGCTTTAGTCGTGGGTGCCAGCGGCATCATCGGCAGCAACCTGGCCCAGGAGCTGCTGGCCAACCACTGGCCTACCTACGGCCTGGCCCGCCGGCCCGGCACCGACATTCCCAGCCTGCAACCCGTGGCGGCCGACCTGCTGGATGTAGCCAGTCTGGAAACGGCCCTGGCCGGCCTCCGGCCCACGCACGTTTTCATCACCAGCTGGATGCGCAACGAGACCGAAGCCGAGAACATCCGCGTGAACAGCGCCATGGTACGCAACCTGCTGGCCGTGCTCGGACCGAAGCATTCGGTGCAGCATGTGGCGCTGGTGACTGGCCTGAAGCACTATCTGGGGCCGTTTGAGGCTTACGTGAGCGGGGGTGTGCCGCCGCCCACGCCCCTGCGCGAGTCGCAACCCCGGCTGGCGCTCGACAACTTTTACTACGCCCAGGAAGACGAGGTGTACGCCGCCGCTGAGCGCGATGGCTTTACCTGGAGCATCCACCGGCCGCACACCATCATCGGCAAGGCGGTGGGCAACCTCATGAACCTGGGCACCACGCTGGCCGTGTACGCCAGCATCTGCAAAGCCACGGGCCGGCCGTTTCGCTGGCCCGGCTCGCAGGCGCAGTGGGAAGGACTGTCGGACGTGACCGATGCCCGCGTCATCGCCAAGCAGTTGGTGTGGGCTGCCACCACCGAAGCCGCCCGCAACGAGGCCTACAACGTGGTGAACGGCGACGTCTTCCGCTGGAGCTGGCTGTGGGGCCGCCTGGCCGAGTGGTTCGGCGTAGAAGCTGTGGGCTTCGACGGCACCATCCACCCACTGGAAGCCGAGCTGGCCCAGGATGCCGACATCTGGCGCGACATCGCCACCCGCCACGGCCTGACCGAGCCCGACCTGAACCGCCTGGCCTCGCCCTGGCACACCGATTTGGACCTGGGCCGGCCCATTGAAGTGATGACCGACATGGCCAACAGCCGCAAGCGTGGCTTCACCGTGTTCCAAAACACGGAGGATTCGTTCTTCGACCTCTTCGCCAAGCTGCGCGAGGACCGGCTGATTCCGTAGGCGCTACGCTTGCGTGACAAGAGAGCGTCATGCTGAGCGAAGTCGAAGCATCTCTGCCGCGCAAGTAATTTCATTTGCTCACGCAGTGGAGAGGCTTCGACTTCGCTCAGCATGACGTTCTTTTCTTTTCGATTCCGCTGTTGATACGCTGGTTTTTCACCCCGTCATAAATTCTCCCATGCTCTCCCCCACCGAAGCTACCGCCCGCGTCCTGGCCACCACCCGCCCGCTCCCCTCGGAAACGGTGCCCCTGCCCCACGCCGCCGGCCGCATCCTAGCCGAAACCCTCACGGCCGACCGCGACTTCCCGCCCTTCAACCGGGTAGCGATGGATGGCATTGCGCTGGCCTACGCCACTTGGGCAGGCGGGCAAACGGAATTCGAAATCCAGCACGCGCAGTACGCCGGCGCCCCGCCCCGGCCGCTGCTCCACCCGCAACAGGCGGTGGAGGTGATGACCGGCGCGGTGCTGCCCGCCGGCACCGACGTGGTGGTGCGCTATGAGGACATTCTGCTGCACGACAACCGCGCCAGCATTCAGATTCCGCTACCCGAAGCGCCGGGCATCAATATCCACCACCAAGCCGCCGACCGCCGCGCGGGCGATGCCCTACTGCGCCCCGGCACCCGCCTGGGCCCGGCCGAGCTGGCCGTGGCTGCCACTGTAGGCGCCGCCGAAATTGCTGTGACGCGCCACGCCCGCTTGGCCGTGGTGAGCACCGGCGACGAGCTGGTGGGCATCCACGAAACGCCACTGCCGCACCAGATTCGGCGCTCCAACGCCTATGCCTTGCAGGCGCTTTTCACCCAAACCGGGGCCGATGTTTCGCTTTTCCACCTGCCCGATGCGCTGGATGAGCTGCGCGACGGCCTCACTAAAATTCTCGGGGCGGGCTTTGATGCGGTGGTGCTGAGCGGGGCCGTGAGCAAGGGCCGCGCCGACCACCTGCCGGGCCTGTTGCGCGAGCTGCACGTAACTGAAATTTTCCACGAGGTGCAGCAACGGCCTGGCAAACCGCTGTGGTTTGGCGCGCGGGCTGGCGGGCCAGTGGTGTTCGGCCTGCCCGGCAACCCGGTGTCCACCTTCATCACGGCCTGCCGCTACGTGCGGCCCTGGCTGCGCGCCGTGCAGCAGCCCGCTGATGCGGCTGATGCTTCGGCCGCTTTAGAGGCGCCCACGCCGGCTGTGCTCACCGTCGACATCAGCTTCAAGCCCCCACTTACTCATTTCGTGCCCGTGCGCCTGACTGTGGATGCCGTGGGCCGCCGTCTGGCTACCCCGCTCCGCGTGGGCGGCTCCGGCGATTTGGCCGGGCTGATAGGGGCCACGGCGTTTCTGGAGCTACCGCCGGAGCCGGCCGTATTCCCAGCCGACAGCGTGTGGCTGGCGTGGTCCTTGTAGCACATGCTTTAGCTTGTGCCCGGCCGCTACACCGAGGCCCCGTTGGTTTCCATCCCTCCAAAACCCGACCCCGTCTCGACGGGAGGCACTTCTAAAACCTCAAAAGTCAACCCCACCGAGGCGGGATGCATTTCCAGAACTCCAAAACCCGAGCCCGCCGAGGCGGGATGCATTTCCAGAACCTCAGAAGCCCATCCCGTCGAGACGGGGCCGGCTTCCGCAACGGCAAAACTGCTTCCCACCGAGGTGGGGGCCATTTCCGCAACTCCCGAAGCCCTCCCCGCCTCGACGGGATGCGCTTTTGCAATTCCCGAAGCCCACCCCGCCTCGGCGGGCTCGCGGCTACGCTGCTAGTTGCCGCAGGCGCAGGTGCTGCAGCAGCATGATGGTTTTGCCATCCTGAATTTCGCCCGTTTCTATCATGGCCAGAGCCTCTTGCAGCGGCATTTCCAGTACCTCGATTTCTTCTTCCTCGATGCCCCCGCCGGCCTGCTGCTCGGTGCTGGCGGAGTATTCGGCCAGGTAGAAAAACAAGCGCTCCGTCACGGAGCCGGGACTCATGTAGGCCTCCATCACCTTCTCCACATGCGTGAGGCGGTAGCCGGTTTCCTCCTCGGTTTCGCGGATGATGGCGACGTCCGGATGGTCATCGTCGAGCAAGCCGGCGCAGGCCTCGATGAGCATGCCGGTGGGGTTGCCGTTGACGAAAGTGGGCAGGCGGAATTGCCGGGTCAGGATGACATTGTCGGTGGCAGGGTCGTGGAGCAGGATGACGGCGCCGTTGCCCCGGTCGTAGGCCTCGCGGGACTGGGTTTCCCAGGTACCGTTTTTCCGCTGGTAGTCGAAGGTAATTTTCTTTAGGGTAAACCAGTCATCGGCCAGTGTTACCTCCCCGCGCAGTCGAATTCGTTCGTTCATCACAAATAGTTCGTTCGTTTTTGTTCTTATTTGTTTCTTTGTGTTTGTTAAGAGCAAGTAAAGCCATTCCGATGAATTTCCAGCTGCGCAAGCAATACCTTCTGCAAACCCTGGAGCAGCACGGCAGCGTGGAAGTGGCCGCAGCAGCCCAGCACCTGCGCACCACGCCCATCACCATTCGGCGCGATTTGGCGCTACTCGCCGATAAGGGCTTGGTGGTGCGCACGCACGGCGGCGCGGTGCGGCCCAACATCGCCAAGCACCCGGTAGCATTCACCGCCAAAGCCACGGCCCACGGCCCCCAAAAGGACTACATCTGCCAGCTAGCCGCGCGCCACATTGCCGAGGGCGACACCATTTTCATCGACTGCGGCAGCACCACCTTTCCGCTGTGCGCCCTCGTGCGGCACCTCAAAATCCGGCTCGTTACCAACTCCCTGCCCGTCCTGTTTGAGCTGACCGGTTCCGCCGTGCAAGTGGTGATGGCGGGCGGCGAAGTAGATGCCCGGCGGCAAGCCACCCACGGCGCCGTGGCCACCGAGCACCTGCGCCGCTACGCCGTCGATAAAGCTTTTGTGGGGGTCGATGGGCTTTCGCTGCGGCGCGGCCTCAGTGCCAACAGCGAGAAGGAAGCATCTATTTTCCTGGCGGCGGCGGCCACGGCCGGCCACGTCTACCTGCTCTGCGATTCCAGCAAGCTGGAACGCGACCAGTACTTTCAATTTGCGCCCCTGACTGCCGTTGGCACCCTCATCACCGACCAGCAGGCGCCACCGGAGCTAACAGCGCAGTACCGGGAAGCCGGCTTGACGGTGCTTTCCTAGCTAACTGTACCCCGAAGCTGTGCTTCGGCCGAACGAAACCCGAACATCCGCCCCAGGCAATGCCCTGTGCGGGCCGAAGCACAGCTTCGGGGTACGGGTGCTGTTGCGGCTATTCTGAACGGCGCTTCCGTTGTATCTTCGCCCTACGCTGCTATCCAGAAAGACCGAGGGACCGGGCCCGATGACGTCTTGGCAACCTACCGCGAGTAGGTGCCAACTCCCGTTTCACCGCGCCTTGGGGTGAAAGAAGATGACAGCCGGAACCGAACAGCACTGTTCGGGTTTCTTTCTGGATACGCGCTTGTACGCTGCCATACCGACCAGAAAGAAATGTCCACCGCCACCCTTACTGCCGCCCCGGAACGCGACCTGCAAAGCGCGCGCCACCTGCTCCCCCAACTCCTGCGCCAGCGCCTGCTGATTCTCGACGGCGCGATGGGCACCATGATTCAGCGCCACCCGCTGACCGAGGAGGACTTCCGCGGCACCTGCTTCGCCGACCACGACCGGCCCCTGCGCGGCAACAACGACCTGCTCAGCCTCACCCGGCCGGATATCATCAAAGGCATCCACGCCGAATACTTCGCCGCCGGGGCCGACATGGTGGAAACCAATACTTTCAGCGGCACCACCATCGCGCAGGCCGACTACGGCCTAGAGCACGTGGTGTACGAGCTGAACTACGAGTCGGCGCGACTGGCCCGCGAGGCCGCCGACGAGTACTCCACGCCCGAGCAGCCGCGCTTCGTGGCCGGCGCCATCGGACCCACCAACCGCACCGCCTCGCTCTCGCCCGACGTGAACCGGCCCGGCTTCCGCGCCGTGACCTTCGATGAGCTGGCCACCGCCTACCTGGAGCAAGTGCGCGGCCTCGTGGATGGCGGCGTCGACACCCTGCTCATCGAAACCATCTTCGACACGCTGAATGCCAAGGCCGCGCTCTACGCCGTGCAGAAGTTCTTCGATGACGGCGGCCGGGTGGTGCCCATCATGATTTCGGGCACCATCACCGACGCCTCCGGCCGCACCCTAAGCGGCCAGACGGTGGAAGCGTTCTGGAACAGCATCAGCCACCTGCCGCTGCTGAGCGTGGGCCTGAACTGCGCCCTCGGCGCCGACCAGCTCCGCCAGTACGTGCAGGAGCTGAGCCGTATTTCCGACGTGCACATCTCGGCCTATCCCAACGCCGGCCTGCCCAATGCCTTCGGCGGCTACGATGAATCGGCCGAAGAATTTGCGGCACTGGTGGAAGACTATTTGAAGGAAGGCATCGTGACGGTGGTGGGTGGTTGTTGTGGCACCACGCCCCAGCACATCGCCGAGCTCAGCCGCCTAGCCAAGAAATACAAGCCCCGCCCGCTGCCCACGGAAGTGCCTCCCGTGACGCGCCTGAGCGGCCTGGAGCCATTCGGAATTAAGGAAGACAGCCTGTTTGTGAACGTGGGCGAGCGCTGCAACGTGACCGGCTCGCGCGCCTTCGCCCGCCTCATCCGCACCGGAGCCTATGAAGAGGCCCTGGCCGTGGCCCGCGTGCAGGTGGAGGAAGGCGCCCAGGTCATCGACGTGAATATGGACGAAGGCATGCTCGATTCGGAGCAGGCCATGACCACGTTCCTGCACCTCATCGCCTCGGAGCCCGACATTGCGCGGGTGCCGGTGATGATTGACTCCTCAAAATGGAGCGTGCTCGAAGCCGGCCTGAAGTGCGTGCAGGGCAAGAGCATTGTGAACTCCATTTCGCTGAAAGAGGGCGAGGAATTGTTTCTGCAGCGGGCCCGTACCGTGCGCCAATACGGCGCCGCGATGGTGGTAATGGCCTTCGATGAAGATGGCCAGGCCGATACGCTGGAGCGCCGCAAGGAAATCTGCCAGCGCAGCTACGACCTGCTGATGAGCATCGATTTCCCGCCCACGGACATCATTTTCGACCCCAACATCCTCATTGTCGGCACCGGCATGGAGGAACACCGCAACTACGCCATCGACTTCATCGAGTCGGTGCGCTGGATAAAGGCCAACCTGCCCGGTGCCCTCACCAGCGGCGGCGTGTCGAACATTTCGTTCTCCTTCCGCGGCAACGACGTGGTGCGCGAGGCCATGCACGCGGCCTTCCTATACCACGCCATTCGGGCCGGGCTCGACATGGGCATCGTGAATCCCAACCAGCTCGCGGTGTACGACGAAGTGCCCAAAGACCTGCTGGAACTGGTGGAAGACGTCCTGCTCAACCGCCGCCCCGATGCCACCGAGCGCCTCCTCGAATTTGCCGACACGGTGAAGCAAAAAGGCAAGGTGGAAGTGGTGGCCGACGCTTGGCGCAGCCTGCCGGTGCAGGAGCGCCTCTCGCACGCACTGGTGAAAGGCATCACCGAATTCATCGACGAAGACACCGAAGCCGCCCGCCAGGAATTGGCCCGCCCCCTCGACGTGATTGAAGGCCCGCTGATGGCCGGTATGAACGTGGTAGGCGACCTGTTCGGAGCCGGCAAAATGTTCCTGCCGCAGGTCGTGAAATCGGCCCGCGTGATGAAGAAGGCCGTGGCTTATCTGGAGCCGTACCTGCTGGCCGACAAGCAGGGCTCGGACCGACAGACGGCCGGCAAAATCCTGATGGCGACGGTGAAGGGCGATGTGCACGACATCGGCAAAAACATCGTGGGCGTGGTGCTGGCCTGCAACAACTTCGACATCGTCGACCTCGGCGTGATGGTGCCGCTGGAGCGCATTCTGGACGAAGCCCAGGCTCAAAACGTGGACGTTATTGGCCTCTCCGGCCTCATCACGCCCTCGCTCGATGAGATGGTGTACGTGGCCCAGGCCATGGAAAAGCGCGGCATGAAAGTGCCCCTGCTCATCGGGGGTGCCACCACGTCGCGCCTGCACACGGCCGTGAAAATTGCGCCGGCCTACAGTGGCGCCGTGGTGCACGTCAACGACGCTTCGCGCTCGGTGGGCGTGGCGGCGGGCCTGCTCGGCTCGGGCGAAGTAGCCTACGCCGAAACCGTGGCCGCCGACTACGCCGCTCTGCGCGCCGACTACGCCAGCCGCCAGCGCGACAAGAGCTACCTGACCATTGAAGCCGCCCGCGAAAACGGGTTTAAGTCGGACTGGAATACAGTTTCGATTACCAAGCCCAGCTTCCTCGGCACCAAAGTGCTGGAAGACTACGACCTCGCCGAGTTGGCCGAATACATCGACTGGACGCCCTTCTTCCACACCTGGGAGCTGAAAGGCCGCTACCCGCGCATCCTCACCGACGAGACGCTGGGCGAAGCCGCCACCAAGCTCTACGAGGATGCCCAGGCCATGCTCAAGCGCATTATCGACGGCAAGCTGCTCACCGCCCGCGCCGTGCTAGGCTTCTGGCCCGCGAACACGAAGGATTACGACACCATCGAAATCTACGCCGACGACTCGCGCACGACCGTAGCCACTGAGTTTTTCACGCTCCGCCAGCAGGGCGAGAAAGGGCCAAAAATCCCTAATATTGCCTTCTCCGACTACCTGGCCCCGAAAGAAACCGGCCGCGCCGACTACATGGGCGGCTTTGCCGTCACGGCCGGTATCGGCATCGAGAAGCTGCTGGAACAGTACGAGGCCGACCACGACGATTACTCCAGCATCATGGTGAAAGCCCTGGCCGACCGCCTGGCCGAAGCCTTCGCCGAGCGCCTGCACGAGCGGGTGCGCCGCGAGTTCTGGGGCTATGCGCCCGACGAGCACCTCACCGGCGAAGAACTGGTGCAGGAGAAGTACCGCGGCGTGCGCCCCGCCCCCGGCTACCCCGGCTGCCCCGACCACACCGAAAAAATCACCCTCTTCCAGCTGCTCGACGCCGAGGGTAAAACCGGCATCACCCTCACCGAAAACCTGGCCATGTACCCGGCCTCCTCGGTGAGCGGCATGTACTACGCCCACCCGGATTCGCGCTACTTCGGCCTCGGCCGCATCGGCCGCGACCAGGTGGCCGACATCGCCCAACGCAAGAACATGCCCCTGGCCGACCTAGAACGCTGGCTGATGCCCAACCTGAACTACGAGCCAAAGTGATGTACCGTGGACTCAGCGAGTCCGCGTCTGCACCACGTTCAATCATTGACTTTACACTTCCATGCGCGGACTCGCTGAGTCCACGCTACTTATATGAAAGTTACCGACCACCTGGCCCGCGCCAACGGCAAAACCCTGTTTTCCTTCGAGGTGCTGCCGCCCAAAAAGGGCGAGAATATCCACAACCTATTCTCGAATATCGAGCCCCTAATGGAGTTCAAGCCGCCTTTTATCGACGTGACCTACCACCGCGAGGAGTACGTGTACCGCCACCACCCCAACGGCCTACTGGAGAAGAAAACCGTGCGCCGCCGCCCTGGCACCGTGGGCATTTGCGCAGCCATCAAAAACCGCTTCGACGTGGATACCGTGCCCCACCTCATCTGCGGCG